>ENA-ORBV01016959-ORBV01016959.1-microbial-mat-metagenome-genome-assembly--contig:-NODE-16959-length-10488-cov-5.281817_pt1 | contig 10488 bp, 12 predicted proteins | sample MGYA00237777_ERZ505514 | MGnify/ENA primary metagenome ERZ505514 (study PRJEB26160, sample SAMN06269048) | microbial mat metagenome | isolation source: Oligotrophic lake microbial mat | place...
GGTTTTCAAAATGAATTTGTGTGAGAAGGTTGGTCAGGCTGAGAGAGTTAAAAATCACACCTGATTTGAAAGAGAGCAAGTTTGACGGCATGGTTTTCAAAATGAATTTGTGTGAGAAGGTTGGTCAGGCTGAGAGAGTTAAAAATCACACCTGATTTGAAAGAGAGCAAGTTTGACGGCATGGTTTTCAAAATGAATTTGTGTGAGAAGGTTGGTCAGGCTGAGAGAGTTAAAAATCACACCTGATTTGAAAGAGAGCTTGTCAAAATGATTTCCAAAGGAAAACTCTCATTGTTGACACAGCACACGAAAGGGACCAATGGTTTCAACACATCTCGTTTTGTTGGTTGCTCATCAAAGCAATTGTGAGCATTTCATTGTTGCGAACTGACATTTGAGAGTGGGGCACCAGATGTGAATGCTTTGGTGACTTTGTCTCTTCAAAACCAGACACAGATGATTCACCAGCTGCCATCATGCAACTGTGATGATCTCCCTTTACATTGCGCATTGGCAACGCAACATAGAACAACTTCAGGAAGTCATCATGGCACCATTGACAAACTTGGTGACAAGGTTGCAGCATGATGTGTTCAAAATACAGGGAACATGACAACATTTAGTCCCTTAACAAAAAATTGTGCTTATCTCTGGTTGTCATCTGTCTGCATTTGGTCCCGGTGCCTAGAACAAAATCATCATCTGAAAGATCAACTTCTAGTTTTAACTGAACTAGATTGTGTTGACTGTGTAACCTTCTTGCTTTGATCTGTGATTTGGCTCTGTTAAACTTTGAGTCAAAGGTGCTGCTGTTTGCTCAACAACTGCAGCATTCAAATTCTAATGCAAACCAAAGTGCTGAAACATTTTGTTAAACAATCAGTGTGGTCAACAGCCTGAACGTGAAAGGAAAATCAAAGATTTTACCCTTGTCATTGTTTGTCATTTGTCACGGGGCAGTCTGTTTGCATAAAATGAAAATGGTTACAAAACAATCACACAATGCAGTGCTTCACATGTCCCAAAGAAGTGCAAGCAAGCTACAAGGAAAACTTAAAATCCCATTTGAAAGATTGTAAATGAGCCTCATTTTGTCCATTTGTCTGGTGCTTGTGCAGAATTGCTGCCATTTTCTATTGCACAGGCCACAGTAAAAATTCACAGTGGAAAAACATGTTGAAAAAGTTGTGTTCCGGAACATGTCATTGGAACTCCAAAATGATTGTTACTGTCATGCCAATAGGTAACATCAAGAGGACTGCAAATGTCACACCGATCAGTAGGAAATGGCCCTTTGACAGCACCACAAATGATCAAAGAAAACATTGTCACGGCAGTGTGCAATGCACTTTTTGCCCTGAACTGTAAGTGTGGTGTCTGTGCAATTTTTGTTTGTCTGTCTGTGTGTGTGTCTGCATGTCTGTCACTTAAGGGACATGTCACATAAGGTTCATGTCACAGTGACAGCCCATCACATTAGAAACATGTCACAGTGGCAACTTGTGGGACAGAAAACAAGAAATCTGATGTCATGCAACTGCCAGTGAGGGTTCTCTGCATGACAATAACACGCACCGTATTTTGTTGCGTAAAAAAATTATGCACGACACAAGCTCAATTGTTTAGGGCACACACACCCGGTGGCCTCAAGTTTACATGTAAATGTGCCATTGATTGCTTGCAAAGTTTGCAAGGTTGGTTTTTTCTCCTATTGAACAGCCCGCATGGGCTGTTTTAGCCCCAATTGCACTGCTTGTAAAGTCTGCCGAGTTGGTTTGGCATGCCCCCTTTATAACAGTTTGTATTGTAGAACAGCTTGCAAAGTCTGTGAGAATAGTTTAGCACGCCCCTATTGTATTGTAGAACCCAAAGCATTTCCTTTGCTACGAAATTGATTCAACTACAAGGCTTAATAATTAACACAGAGAGACAATTTAATTTTACTACACTATGTCTTTTCACAACATACCAACCGCCGCCTTCACATCCCAATCTGTGCCGATTTGAGCAACAAAGGCAATCGATTGCACAAGATAAACAGAGAATGAGAGGAATAAGCGAGCTTCTAACAAAGCACTTCTTTTCTTTTGCGGAAGGAAAAAGCTCAATCATCTACGATAGTCCTCCACCTCCTCCCCACTTCTTTTTAGCCACGACTTTTGGGGGAGACTGCGCCTCCTCTCCATGCGTCTCTTCCTGTTTCGCTTCCTTTTTTGCCGGCGGAGCACTAGTTCCGTCAGCTCCGTATCCGCACATAGACCCAAGATTGAACAGAAAAGAGAAGGCAATCTGGTTAATTTCATGGTCGTCTGGGAAGTTCTGGAGCGAAGCACCAACCACAGAGATAGCTTCTCCTTTTAAGTCCTTGATTTGGTCTAGGTTCATCTCACAAAATGTCTTCAAAGCATGACAACCCGAATTGAGGACATCCCGATTCTCGGGGAAAGCCTTGATTGCCTTGCAAACCAATGGGACAGCACCAATGATAGAAGAACGTGTCGTGGCATGACGGTCTAATTCTTCTTTTCGGCATAGGCATGTAATCGTGACCAGGCCGTCCACGTAGAGCTTACCCGAATCTGCAAATCGCTGCATAGAGTCGGCAATCAGATCCATACCACGCATGATCAAAATCGTCGAAATAACATTTGGGTCGTTGTTTCGAGCCCACTTGGAGAGATTGGCAAGGCATGAAAAGAGAAGTTCCTGGATGCCTTGGTCGTCTTTCCACTTTTGGAGTAGCATGAGAAGGAGACCGTGCCCACCTAGGGCACAAAAGCAGTCCGCATGGACGGCATGCTCTTCGGTCTGAAAAAAGTCATCGAGTTTGGCAGCTGCCGTGGTGACAGCGGGAGCGTCGGGATTCTGCAGCTCTACCAACAGGACCGTGGAAAGGGCAGCCTGGTATTCAACTCTGAGTTCCGCCTCTGTCATGTCTTCCTTGCCTCCAACCACAAACTTATCTGCGGAAACTGCCTCCTCTACGGCTTCTTCTTCTGCAGCTTCTTCTTCTGCAGCTTCCTCGGCAACTTCTTCTTCTTCTTCTGGAGGAGGAGGAGGTTCCTCATCATGTTGCTCCTCCTCCTCGTTCCACTCCTCCTCACCTTCCTCCTGGTGCTCCTCCTCGTCGAATTCTTCTTCGTCGGCCATGATTCTAGTAAAAAAATAAATCTAGTGTAGGTGCAACTTTAGAAAAGCCCTGTGGTTGCCGTTGTGTTGCTTGTTTGCTGGGTGCGTTATTATGTTATGCCAAGCCATGCAAGATCGGCTCATGAACCCAAATGTGGCTATGAAAAAAGATAAGGTCATTGCGATGACCGATGTCAAGTTTGGTTGATGCGTACACCAAAAGATGCGAACCGTAAAGATATTCGAGATAATGAGCGTCGTTATGAAAAAGTTATCTCAGTAGAGCTGGAGTTATTAGTCTCAAGCACATTGCCATTGTGTTTTGTTTTAGAAGTGGACACAATTGTTGTCATTCATTCTTAACGGAAAAAGCTAAGTTGGCAACCTTAATTCCGACCGTAATTCGAACTCACCTGTTCACCCCCTTCCCCTTGTCGGGTCTAAAGCAGAATCCGTTGCATTCATGGACCTGGACTGCCTTCATCAGACGCAGATTGTCCATCTCGATGTTAGCTTCATCCAAGTCTGAAAGTCTGTGTTTTGTTGGTTAATTTTTGCATTCCATTGGTAGGTCATCAAATCCATCAACCACCGATGCTGTCATTCCATGTCTCTCTTCATTTGGATAGGTGCTCAGCTCTCTTTGCCTTGCCATCTAGGTTTTCAGATCTTGGTTCACCATCTCATGAACTGCTGAATAATTCGACAAAGCAAGCATGTGGGCTTGAATTTGACCCCTTCCCAATGCACACTTGTCCCTCAGCCAATGGTGCTGAGAACAGGGCGACCAACAAACTCAAGCCACATCTCAACCCGAAACTGGAAGTGCTCTTCAACAACTGGGCTGCAATTGTTTAGAATGCTTGCAACTTTGGCAATCTGAACTTGCATTGGCTTGAATTTTCTCCAGCAACATCCATTCTTTCCAAGATTAGCCAAAACATGTCGGGCCAGAAATGATCCGTGGACGACAGAGTCATAAAAAACATTGATGCTCCATTTTCCGGACTCAACATGGTCGTGTGTTCAAGAGTGGAGCTCACCCTTCTTTTTGGACCAGTGCGGATAAGATCCCTTTGTTATTTTGTCAAAGTAAGTCAGGTTATTCACAAAAGACTCTAGCTTGTTGCTTGGCTGCTGCATGCAATTCCCCTGTTTAACTATCTGCTCACAACAATAAGCACACATGAACCATGTCAACAAGTTGAGTGGAATGCATGTGATTGATTGCTGTGTTCTTCAGTCATGCTCTGCAAAGGCAACTCCGTGAAGGGACCAATTGAACTCTGCGAAGTGACCAAACACAGGAATGTCAAACTCGTGTTTTTCAGCAACAGAAAACATGCATCTTCTGCATCTGTTTTTTCATAGATGCAGGGTTGTAAACCAAAAGTGCTTCACAGCTGCTGTTTGCTCTGCTGGATGTTGATGCAGTTCCATCAGACAAACAAGAACATCATGGTCTTGCATTTACAAGGTGGCTGCAGAGTTGTTCCTGGACAGAAGATTTGTAGAAAGCAACAACTTGAAGGCACAAGACAGGGCAAGATCAAAGATCTTTGAATGAAACTCTCATGTTTTAGATGTTACAAAAACTCATTAGTTCTTCCTTTTGGCACAGTGCACAAATCCAAAACCATCATGAAGTTGAATCTCATCCTCATTGGAAAAGATGGGCATTGTGTTGCATTTGAAGATGATTCCTGAAGAGCTGTCTCAACGCAACACCTTGAATCTTTGACCGCCAATCCATGTTGCCATCACTTCATTCTACAAATTGTGTTGATGAATGTGCATTGATGCACACGTCACTGTGGGGCTCTCAGTGGCAACATGACAAACGATAATTCTTCACCGAACTTTCGACCACAAACAAGGGACGAAACACAGCAAACAACACCTTAAAAAGAAACTTTCCTACTCTGATGTTTCACCAAAAGAATAGATGCTATTGCACGCAAATTTGAAAGTTATGAATGTCACTCTACCATAGAAACAGCTCCATGTTTTGATCGACGATCCAACAAGATTGACATCTTCATTGGTAAGATTGATTACACGGTGCGCATGCTTTCGTCATGGTGAGATGCTCTTGTTACCACATGCCCGTAGGATTACACAACATCGTGATAGAACACGGAGTGGGAACTCAGCGTTTCTGTTCCACTTTGTGTTCCGGATTAGATCTTGTGTCTTCCCCTTCGGAGTGCACATCAGCTCTTGGTCTAGAACTCGGGACACGACTCTGATTCGTGGACTAAATCACGGATGAAATCGCACCATTGTGAAACACCATTGTCAAACACACATGATGAATTTGACACATGCGGATCTCTGTGTCTGACCCAAAAGTTACATTGTGGATCATGGAGGCATTCTCAACACTGTGTCGATTGCTCAAAAGGATTAAGCTTGTAGCTCCATCTCATCTGTTGGCACGGTCCTGTGGGTTGGTTGTTGGTGTGGGGGTGGAGATGTGTCTGTGCTCATGATTTTGTGTGGATGACCATCCACTAGTGACTGGGCGTATGTTTGATTCCATTTTTGTAACAATGTAAGTGTACCCCTAACATCTGCTGTTCTGAAGTAGAGATAGCAAGTTTGCTTTGTACTCGGACTCAACCACGGATCCATGTTGGGACGAAATACTTGTTTGGAATCTATTTAGCTACAGTAGCTCGCGAACAATCGTGCAATCCCACAGCCTGATTTTGGTGCGACTCGAATGAGACTTCTACCACCATTTAGGACACATTCCAATCAAACCATTCATTTTACGAAACTCATACTATTGTTCTATATCATGGCTACACTGCACTAGTCAAGTTCCCAGCCTGCGAAGTCTTTTGGTTACACCCAAACTTTGACCCGCGCAAGCGCCTCCTTCGGTCGAGGACCAGCCAGCATTTGATCCCATCTAGGACCAACCAGGCTTTGTGTGACGTGTGACCGGCCAATAGGCTTCAGGAATCACCGGGTCGGGAATATAATACTCCATTTTTTCCATGGTGTAAAAATAGCGCTGACCAAATGTGACACAATGGCGATATCCACCCCTATCTTCTCCATTAGTTCCGAGTGTACCACAGTGATTGTTCCAATCAGCATGGAAATAGCCGGCGCCACCTGCTCCAGTAACGGAAAGCTCGCTGACCTGAATCACATTGTAAAACCAGTTTTCTTCCCGAGCATCTGGATCTACTCCCACATCCACCGACAAAAAAGTTCCTTCCGGGAAGGAGTCTAGGCATTCACCGGCAGTGTTTTTCAAGTTAAACTTGTAAATGCTTCCTACATTCATGCCGCACGGGAATTCATGGATGAAGTCATCTGTTGCATGTCCAAAAACACTGAACTCCACTGGAAAGGTGGTCCCCGCAAACTCCCAGCTGTGGATTTTCAACTCTACCACTACATCGCTTTCCGTACAGCTAGCATCCCTATACAATGCGGCAGGAGAACAACCAGTTAGAGTTCCAAAAACCCGCCATATATGGAAACACAAATATCAAATATAAACAGTACCTCAAGTCGACCTCACCACCGGTGCCATCATCAAGAAAACAAGTTGGTTGCACACTTGGACGCAAATTAGGACTCCTGGATAGAGCTGCGGAAGGACTGAAAGTGGACGGAGCTGAGGTTGGACTCAAAGTAGAATGAGCCGCGGAAAGACTCAAAGTGGACGGAGCTGAGGTTGGAGTCAAAGTAGAAAGAGCAGCGGAAGGACTCGAAGTGGACGGAGCTGAGGTTGGTCCACTAGTAGGAGCCGATGTAGGTCCAGTACTTGGCTCTTAGCTCAGAGTTGGGCTGACTGAGGGCGTGCCACTTGGGTACGGACTTTCGGTTGGGCTCAGACTTGGACTGGCTGTGGGTCCTGCTGTTGGACTCAAGGTGGATGGAGCAGCGGAAGGAGTCTGCGTTGGACTCAAAGTGGATGGAGCAGCTGTTGGAGCAGCTGTTGGACTCTTGGGTGGTGTCGGCTCGCAGTCGGTGGTAAAGGTGTCGTGCCTTGCATATGGAAGGCCTTGATCTGCACACGCGAAATTGGCGACACGGGTATACTCTAAACCTGTATCATGACCAACGCAATCGCTGCTCCACTCCCAACATTTGTATTCGACAACTACGGAAGGCGATGAAGAAGGTGCTGGTGTTGTCCTTGATAGACCTTCGCTTTCCACACTACGCAAAGAAGGACTCGAGGAAGGTGCGACTGATGGACTCTGGGTGCAAGTATCGGAAGCCTCAGCGGGTGGTGTCGGCACACAGGCTTCGTTCCCGTCGTCATAAACTGCATACGGAAAACAGCCATCTGCGCACTCCTGTGCCTTCCATGTAGCACCCCCAATTTTTGTCTATGTCGGGGGGAGGGACAATGTGAGTGTTGCCAAATTGAAAACTTCTTTGATGGTGGAAAGGGGAAAGACAAACAATGATGAGGTTAGCGTTCTTACCTTCTCCTGTCTCTGCGCAACCTTCGCCATTTTCATAACCTAGAGCATACGGAAAACCAGAACCACAATCTTGCAAGGACATGGCGTCCGGCGAATCGTCGGTCCCAACGCAAGTTGCGACAACCGTAGACTGGTGACACGAGATCTGCGCTCGCTGTTGACACGAGAGAAGCCACAGCAAAACTGGCGGTTAGGAAGAGTTTCTTCTGAAGCATCATTTTGTTTGGAATAAACTCAAAGAGAGATGCGTCTTGTGCTTAGGATTGCTTTTGCCGCGAAAGGGATCGGATCTGAGCTTTTGAATAATTCAAGAGTAAGATCTCGAAAATTATGACAACCATGAGATGTTGGTTGGTGGGTTGCTTTGTGGGCCAAATCCGTATCCAGCAGCAATGCAGTGTGTACTTGGCTAGCTTGTAGGGTACAGTAATAACAGTACCATTGTACCGCGCTGATACTGAGGTGAATGGTTAATGGTTTACCATCATTGTGAATGGTTAATGTACCATTACTCGAGAATCTGGTAGTGTCGCCACTGCTCTGAAGAATCATGAGATGAATGGTAAATGCATCCGGTTACCAGCGACGGTGCAGGATTCAGTCGTGGCACTTTGTTGTAAGTAACATCCCGCATGGCATACATTGAACGCACAGCAACTCGTTTGTGTGTTTACTTTTACTGCTTGTTTTGCCTGAATGGTTACTGGAGTGAATGTGGATACCGGTGACGGTGTAGGCTAGGCCTAGGATCCGACATCAGATTATTCGACCCACACCAGCTCTTTACATGAATGGTTATCAATGGTTCTTCCAGTGATATTGCAGGTGTTGTTGCAAGTGGATACCGGTGACGATGCATGCAGGATTTCATCCCCATGCTCGCAGTCCTGGCACAGACTTGATGGAGGCCAAGGAAAAACTGTTGCACACTAGTTCTAATTTTGATACTTCAGACTGCATTTTCATCTCTCAACAGTGTTTTGGGGGCATTGTCAGTTGCATTCATCTCAAATCAAGATTCATCAGGCAATTGATGATTCATTGGTTTTGTGCATTCAGACACATTGATGCAACAGTTGGCAGCCGACATTTTTTTTCCCTAACTGCTTGTGACACTCTCCTTTGATTTGCATTGCCCTTTGTGTCTGTCTGTGCAATCTCTTAGACAGTTTGTCCATCTCTTTGTTCTCCCTGACTTTCTTGGAAAATTGTGTGCATGCGGCAGAAATGACAACGCATCTATCACCCAAGCCAATCTGACACAATGGCGAACTTCCATTGGCCAAAAAATCTTCTTCCACTTGTGCTTGGGCCCCAAGAAAGAAACTATTTTATTGTTGACAAGAGCACGAACACCCAACTTTCATTAAGCTTGTGGGACCATTTTTTGGGTTTGTGAGTGAAGCCCTATGCCTACTACTAGCTAGCCTGCACGAGTTACATAATAGACTGGCAGCAGTAGCTGAGGTTTATGAACTAGAGCCACTGTTTTTTTTTAGGAAAGAATTGATCAAAGCGAAAAAATATAATAATTGTTTACTAGCTACCCTTCTCGAACAGGCTGTGTGGTAATGGTTTGTTTGTTTGTTTGCTTGCTTTGGACCAGTCAGCCTGTCAGTCCAGGCAGCTAGTAGAAGTAGTGCTACTACTAATACAGTAGTTTGTTCACTTAGTTCGTTATCCTTTTTTTATAGCAGGACATTCCATAATTCTTTCACCCATTCTTTCAACTCGGGGTCTTCTCTATGTTTCCGGGCGGCCACCGAAATGGCTTCCATGACACCCGCTTGGACCATGCCTTCGCGCAGATCGGGATACATTTGACATATTTTAAAGAGCAACCGAACTCCCAATTCCATTAAAAAATTATTGTGGGAAAATTGTTTGGTGGCCGCCACTATCATGTCCACACCATTCAAATAATAAACAAATCGCCGCCACGATTCTTTAATCGCTTTGCCATCGGTAACCGAATTGTAATATAATTGCCACAGGGTTTCCAATATATCTTCTTGCAATTCCTCCGATTGTGGAAACAACTTGCTGGACCGGACTGCTGCGGCGGCCACTCCCAAATTGGCCAAGGTCACACGAGCGGCATCGCTCTTGTAGGCGGGATTCTTTAGGCATTTCCAACCGCAGATTTGAACCTCGAGGCTGTGGGTATGCGTTTTGAGAACCTCCAAAATGTGCACATGAGCCTCCACCCGAAAGGCTTCGTTGCCATTGGTTTGCGGATGAATAGCCTGATCTTCGTTTTCCAAATCCAAGAGCGTTGCCAGCTTTTTAATCGATGCTTCCACCAAGGCAAACTCGTTCTTCCCATCCAATCCCAAGACCAAGTCGGGAATGTCCTCGTGATGAGCCGCATCTTGAATTCGTTTCATTCGTTTATTATTCGTATTGTTGTTGTTGTTATTGTTATTGTCCGCACTTGCACCACCACCACCACTGCTGAGGCATTGTTGACGAGTCCGTTTGGGCCTGCGGGCCAGTTGGCTTGGCGACGGCATGACTTATTTTTAGGATTTTTTTAGGAATTATATAATTCGGCTCGATTTCAGTCCACCACAACATCTTTGAGTGTTTGTGATAGCCGGGGTGCTCAATCACAAAATGTGCATTCTACTCACTAGTAGCTAGCTAGCTAGTAGTAGTAGCAGTAGTAGCGGAGATCTCTCGCTGCACGGCTGATAAACGATAATTCTTCACCGCAAACTCGACCGCAAACAAGGAACGAAACACAGTGACAATGCCTTAAAAAGAAACTTTCCTACTCTGATGTTTCACCAACGAAGTAGATGCGATTTTACACAAATTTGAAAGTTATGAGTATCACACTGCAATGGAAACGTTCCATGTCTTTTCAAACATTCCAATGAGATTGACATCTCCATTGGCA
>ENA-ORBV01016961-ORBV01016961.1-microbial-mat-metagenome-genome-assembly--contig:-NODE-16961-length-10486-cov-16.958690_pt1 | contig 10486 bp, 10 predicted proteins | sample MGYA00237777_ERZ505514 | MGnify/ENA primary metagenome ERZ505514 (study PRJEB26160, sample SAMN06269048) | microbial mat metagenome | isolation source: Oligotrophic lake microbial mat | place...
GTGTATAAGAGACAGGCGTGGGAGTGCTCATAGATCAGGATGGGACGGCGTAGGGGATCCGGTCGGGCTGGGGGGGCAAAGGGGAACGGAGTGTATGAGCCGCGTGCGCTCTTTGCGGTGTGTTCAGGCCGAGTATTGCACAGTCGTGAGTCCACAACCCGGCCCGCGGTGGGGACAGGTCGGCGAGCGACCGATAGAGTTCCCATGATGACCGATGCCTCCGACAGCGTTGCCGTCAGTGGGTCCCGATCCAAGGGGCCGGTCATCGCCGTGGTCGCGCTGGTGATCGGTGTGGTGGGCGTGGGCTGGTTCGTCGCGAAGAAGGCGAGTTCGTCGCCGGGCGCAGCGCAGGCTTCGGGCGGTGGGGGCGCGGTCGCGCGGAACTCGGCGGCTGCCTTGCAGGCCGGCCTCGAAGCCGCGGCCGCGTACAAGAGCCAGGGCAGGTTCGGCGAGGCGTCGGCGGTGCTCGCGAAGTTGGTCGAGCAGAGCATCGACAGCCAGCCGCTTCGGCTGGCGTTTGCGCAGTCGTTGATGGGGGAGAAGAAGTTCAAGGAGGCGTACGCGCAGTACCAGGCGGCGTTCGCGCTGGAGCAGACAACTGTGGCCGCGAAGGTGACGGCGGCCCAGGCGAAGGTCCACTTCGAGGCCGGGACGTGTGCGAACCAGGCCGGCCTGCCACAGCGGGCGGCGGAGCATTACGAGATGGCGCAGGTCGGGGAACCGGGCGAGGCCCGCTACCCGCTCTACCTGGCGATGATACAGATCAAACTCGGCAATGAAGACGGCGCAAACGCGAGTCTCGTCCGCGCGGCGAAACTGAACCCCGATCTGGCCGAAGCGTGGGGGACGATGGCCGAACTCGCGCTGCGGAACAACTCCCTGGGCCTGGCAGCGCAGCACCTCGACAACGCCGAGCGCTTGCAGCCGGAGGTGGCGAAGTGGCGCGTGGTGCGGGCGCGGATCCTGAATCGGCAGGGCGAGCCGGAGAAGGCCGCGACGCTCCTGCTGGCGATGGATGGCGCATCGTTGCGCGGGCGAGATGCGATGACGGCGCTGGCGCAGAGTTATGGCCTGCTGAAGCGTCCGCTTGACGCGGCGGAGGTGTACGCGAACGCGGCCAAGGCGACGCCGGATGATGCCGAACTGCATTTCGAGGCCGCGCAGTGGCTCGAGCGCGGCGGTGACGAAGCGGGCGCGGTCGAGCATGCGAAGATCGGCGCGATGCTCGGGCACGAGGGGTGCAGGGAGATGCTGGCGAAGGCGGGGGAGTGAGGACCGGATTCAACGCGGCGGCGCGGAGGACGCAGATCAGGGCGAAGAGCGGCCACGGATTTGCACGGATCAAGACAGATTTGAAAGAGGGGAAGACGCCGCAGATGGACGCAGATTTCGCAGATCAGGAATGATCGAGACGTGCGATCTTGATTTGTGGCTTGATCTCCGCTTCCTCCGCGCCTCTCGCGGTGAACCTTTGGTTTACAACATTGACCGCCCGCCGTCGAGGCGGATTACCTCGCCCGTGATGTAGTGGGCGTCGAGCGCGAGCCACCGCACGGCCTCCGCGGCATCTTCAGGCGTGCCCGCGCGGTCAAGAGGAACACGACTCAGATATGCCCGCTGCGCAGCCTGATCGGCTTCGTGACCCGATTCGGGCCACGCGACGACGCCGGGGGCGAGGGCATTGACGCGGATCCGGGGCGCAAGTTCGCGGGCCAGCGAGCGGACCATCTCGACGAGCGCGGCTTTAGACATCGCGTAACTGGCGAAGTCCTTCCGAGGCAGGCCGTGCTCGCCGAGGGCGTGGATGTCCGCCATCGCGACGATTGCTCCGCCGCCGGGGAGCGGTGAGTGGGCGAGCGCGGGTGCGAGCGCGCGCGACAGCAACAGGGGAGCAACCGCATTCACGGTGTAATCGCGCAGCAGGCGCTCGGGCGAAAGTCCGGCGAGCGGCGACAACTCGTAGGTCGATGCGCTGTGGACAAGCACATCCCAGCGGGGACGTATGGCCGCGAGCGCGTCGAGCGCAGAGGGCAGGTTTGCCGCTTCGTCGAACGCGATGCCGTGGGCCAACGCATTCACGCCCTGCGCGCGGGCATAGGCGGCGGTCCGCTCGGCATCGTCGCGGCTGCGGTTGTATGTAAGCACGACATCGCACCCGGCGCGAGCGAGGGCGAGGCAGATCGCCTGCCCGATGCGTCTGGCGCCCCCGGTCACGAGCGCGACGGGGCGAACAGATGGAACGGGCGCGGGGGTGGGGGGCATCAGCGCCGCCCTTTGCCTGGGCGGCCGGGTCCCGGTGGCTCGCGGTCCTCGTCATCGGGGCGCAGGTCCACATCGCCCGGCGAAATGTCCGACGGGTCGATGTCGCGGGTGTCGTCGTCGGCAAGGCCGTCATCGGGCGGGAGGCGAAGGCGGCGGGCCGATTCCGCCCACGCGCTGGCGGGCCTGGCGCGCCGGCGTGCCTTTACGCCCACTCCTCCGCGAGCGCGCCGTCGCGCGGCGAGCAGCCAGAGCGTTCCGAAGACCACCGTGAAGACGGCGATGCCCAGCAGCAGGGCCGCGCCGATGCGGACCTTTTCTATCGGCAAGTTCGCTGGCGTTGCCGCGAGCGTGAGGAGCAGGTTGGCCGCGTCCGTTGCAGGCATGTGGGAAGCGTAAGCGGACGACCGGGGGTCAGTCTCGAACCGCGATGGCGAGGACCGAGGTGCCCCACGGGAGGTGCAACGGCCCGAGCAGACGTTCCTCCATGTCGCACCAGGCTGTGGCGAGGGCATTGATGGGTCCGGGCGGGATGGCCGACTGCTCGCTCTTGATGCTGGCGACCCGGTTCCCCCGAGCGATGAGCCACTTTGGTGTGAAGAGAGAGTGGAACAGGTAGCGGACGCTGACCAGGCGGGCGGGGGGACGGATCAACGCCGCGAGTGTGCGCAGCGTGTAGCGCTGGTGGTGGTGGTTGATCTCGTCGTGCCGGTCCCAGAGCGACATGAACGCGGGAACGGTCAGCAGGAGCCGGCCGCCGGGCCGGAGCATCTTGACCATCTCCGCCACGGCCCAGGAGTCATCCTCAATGTGCTCGACGACATCCAGCGCGGTGATGAGGTCAAACCGCCATTCCTCCGCTGTGTAACAAGGGTCCCCCAGCGGCCGCGTATGGATGCGCGGGCGGTCCAATCCATCGGGGGAAAGAAGTGACGTGTCGATCTCGATGCCGCGGACGGTGCCGAACTCACGCAAGCGCGGGAAGAAGAGCGCATCGCCACAACCGACATCAAGGATGTCCGCGCTCTCGGGGAGCGAGGGCGAGAGCCGGCGCAGTTCCCGCATCAGGATGCGTTCGCGTGAACGCCACCACCAGTGCCGGCGGTAGAGGTCCGCGTAAACGCGTCCGTAGTCCCCGTGCATACAACGATTTCCGTGGCGCGGCCGTCGGCCGCGCCGGGGTGGACAAGGTGCTGGCGGATAAGGGCGACAGGCCGGCGTCGCGTCTCGTCGAACGTGCGGTGAACGTACTCGCCCACCAGACCCATGAACAGCAGTTGCACGCCGCCCAGGAACCAGATGGAGATGATGAGCGTGGGCCACCCGCGCGGCCAGGTCGGGCTGTCGATCGTGATCGCGAGAATAAGGTAAACAATCGCGGTCAGGAACGCGGCCCCCGAGATGGCAAAGCCCAGAACCTGCATCACGCGCACGGGAACACTCGAGAAACTGAACAGGCCGTCGTAGGCGAGCGCGAGAAGTTTCGTAAGCGTGTACTTGGGCGCCCCCGCGTGCCGGGCGGAGCGCTCGTACTCGACCCCGACCTGCGTGTAGCCGACCCAGGCTCGCAGGCCTCGGACGAAGCGGTTACGCTCCGGCAGGCGGAGCATGTCATCCACGACGCAGCGTCGCATGGCGCAGAAGTCGCCGCTGTCCAGCGGGATGTCGATCGAAGAGACCTTGCGGAGCAGGCGGTAGAACGCGAAGTAGGCGGCCCGCTTGAGGATGCTCTCCTTGCGGACCCGGCGGACGCCGTACGCGACATCCGCCCCGTCTCGGATCGCGCCAAGAAGCAGACCGATGGCCTCCGGCGGGTCCTGCAGGTCCCCGTCGATGATGGCGACCACATCGCCCTTGCAATGTGCAAGCCCCGTCGAGACCGCCGCCTGGTGGCCGAAGTTCCGCGTCAGAAAGATGCCGGAGAACGCCGGGTCCTCGCGCACGATGCCCGCGATGATGGCCTCGGTGCGGTCGCGGCTGCCATCGCTGATGAGCAGCACCTCCGCGGCGTCAAAGTGCCCGCCCAGCCCGGTCACGCCGTCCGATTCAAGAAAGGCCGAAACCCGCCGGCGGAGTTCCGGGAGGTTCTCTTCCTCATTGAAGACCGGGATGATGATGCTCAGTCTTGAGCCGGGGTCGGGCATGAGGCAGCGCCAGGGGGGACAACTCGTAGCCGTCAGAAGCAACAGACTCTACCCCCGGCGGACTCGCTTGGCGCACGAACCTGCCCCATTGCACATCCTCATCGAAGGATGGGGTTCTGGTCCTCCCTCTGGTGAGGAACAATAAACGCTTCACCGCCGGTCCTGACCAGCCCGGATGGCTGCCCGGCCTCGGCGAGAGCCGCAATGAGTTGGTCATCGCTCAGGATGCAGAGCGTCGCGGCGGGTGCGATGTCACAGGGTGTGGTCGGCAACGGCTCGCTCCGGACGATGCGAATCGTGACGCGCGACGGTGAGGGGGGGACGAACCCGCTCGCATTGGCGGCGACGGGAACTGGGATCGGCGAATGATCCACAACTTGGGTGGGCTTCGCTGCGCCAAAATCCGCCAGGTGCGGCACTGGCACTGAACGTGATGGGGGCAGAGCCATGTAAAGACCGGCAGCAAGGGCGAGCGCTCCAATCGTCGATGCAAGGACCGCTCGCGCAGCACGCTTCCGCCGCGAGCGGGCGCGGAGGTGCGCATGGAGTTCGCCGAGCATCTGGCGTTGGCGGTTGTCGGTGCGGCTCGCATCAGTCATGGTCCATCTCCTGAAGGCCCTCGCCAAGCGTCCGCAGGGAACGGCGGATGCGTCCGTACGCCGCGCCGATGGTCGTCCCGACCGCGTGCGCCGTGTTCCGGAGCGTCGCGCCGCTCGCGAAGCGGAGGTACAGCAGTTCCCGATCGTCGGCGTGGAGCGCGGCGACCCGAGCGCGGACAACCTCGATCGAGTCCCCGGATGCATCAGATCGACCGTCACGCCGCGGGGAAGATGCGACGCCCGCTTCTCGGGCAGCGCGCCGGAGTTCGCGCCGCAGGAGGTCGATGGCCGCGGATCGGACGATGGCCCCCATCCACCTGTCGAGATCGTCCCGACCCGCGAGCCTCGCCAGGCGCGGCGCGTGATCGATGACGCGGACAAACGTCTCCTGAACGACGTCGAGGCAGAAGGACTCGTCCCGGCGCGTCAGCGCGCGGGCAAGGGCCAGAGCACGCGGGAACCAGGACTCGTACAGCGCGGTGAGCGCCGCGTGGTCGCCCCGGGACAGGGCATCGAGAAGGTCACGGTCGCAAGCCAGGGATGGCGCGCCGGCTCCAGCGTGCTCGTGGGAGGTGCCGAGAGGACGCGGGCAGTCCAGAGCGTCTCCGTCGGGCTCGAGACGTTTGGTCATGGCTTTACGCCGTGGGACCGGGAGCAGCGAAGGTTGGGACGCGGCGGTCGCCGTGAGTTCACTCCTTGGGGGACTTCTGGATGAGTTGGTCGAGCGTCGCGCCGGGAAGTTTGGGTTCGTTCGCCTTCAGCCGCCGGGCCGTGTTGAAGATGTTTACGAGGATTTCCTGCCGATCTCTGCCAGCCTTGACCACGAGCGACCCGGTGGAATCGCCCGATGCGGGCACGACGTCCATCTTCCCATCCGGGCCGATGACCTGCTTGACAAGATCCATGAAATCCCGCTTGAAGTTGGCCAGGTCGCGGACGTCGTAGACGACAACAACTTTTTCGGCCTTGGGGACGTGGTGGGAGCCCGCGTTGCCCGTCCTCAGAATCTCCCTTCGACGCTGGGCAATCGCCATCTGCGCCTCCGCCGCGCCCACGTTTGTCTCCGCGATCTGCAGTTGCGCCTTGGCCCGCTCCAGGTCGCCTTGGCCGCCCGCTCCCGATGCAACGAGTTGTTCCAGCCGTTTGACCTCCGCCGTGGCCGGGCCAAGTTCGGAGCGCGCCCGGTCAAACTGGGCGCGAATGGCCTGCCCCTGGCTCTCCAGGTCCAGAATCTGCATTTCGTCGCTGCGGGATCGGTCCTGGGCCTGAGCCACCTCCGCGCGCCGCTGGAGAAGCGTCGCCGTGATCTGCTCGATGACGCCCTCGATCAGCCGGTGTTGGTCTGGCGTGCCCCGAGCGATGAGGAGTTTGGTGTCCTCGTGATACAGCAACTGCGTCGGTGCGACTGTTGCATCCGTCGCTTCAAGTTCCGATGCGAGTTTGAGCGCACCGAGCACGGCATCGGCGGACAACCGCAGTCCAGAGTCGTTCTGATCGAGTTCGGCGGGCGCGATCAAAAGGCCCCTGAGCGAGTACGCCTGGCTGACGGCGGGCTGGTGCATCGTCACCTGCTGCGGCACGCCGCTGAACTGCTTGGAGAACTGGAGCGCGAACGTCAGGCCCTCATCGCCATCGCTCGTCATGTTGTCGGAGCGCAGTTGAAACGGGCCGTGGTTCCCGAAGGCATAGCGCAGGGTCTGCAGCGCCGTCTCCGCCGACACACGCTTGAGCGACACGGCGGGCAGGGGTACATCGGCGGCTTCGGAGGGCACCATCACGTTCACCGGCGTCTTCGCGGAGGACTGCGAGGCCGCCTTCTGGATCGCGCTCACAAACTCCTGCACCGAGCCGCCCGGGAACTCGACATCGATGATCGGCATCGGCGGGCGGATGGGGTCGGGCCGCGGCGTGGCGGTCTGGTTGCGGGCAGCCGCGGCTTGTGCCGCCGACAGGCCTTGGTTGGGCTCGGACTGAGCCGAGGCAACGCAGGACAACGCAACTGAGGCGAACAAGGACAGGGCGGCGAAGGGGCTGGGGCGTCGCATGTGGTGTCTCCTGTGGGTATACACAAAGAGAACGCCGCGGAGAGCGCTGTTTGGCGCGGGTTGTCAAGAAGTTTTGGTGATTTGGCAGGGCGCGGGAGCAAGTGGGGGGTGTAGTCCACAGGTATGCAGGGGCGTGGGCTCAGTGCAGCGTCCGGCCCAGTCAGCCCGCTTCCAGCGGGCTTGCTCGCTTGTAGGCCACGCCTTCAGGCGTGGTACTCCAACCAGCAGTTTGCGTTTCAATCCCCTTAGCCCGTTTCAACGGGCTTCGTGAGAGCCAGCCTTTAGGCGATCGAAACGGGCACATTTGGAAGGGTTCGATGGCTGAAGCCGATGGAGCAAAGCCCGTTGATACGGGCTGGGGTAGACACCGACGAAGTTCCACCACCGCTGAAGCGGTGGCCTACGAGTGGGAAAGGCCGCTGAAGCGGAATGAGCAAGCCGATCCGGGAGCGATTTCGAGATGCCATAACTTTGGACTACACCTGCGAGTGGACGGCTGGGAGAGGCGAACCCGGCGCACCCTCCTACACTCCGCCCCATGCACTACGACGCCCACCAGCCCATCATCAACGACCTCGAGGCGCGGATCTTGACCATCCGCGACTCGCTTTAACTACGAGTCCAGGCTCAAGGAGCAGTCCGAACTGGAAAGCCGGATGGGGGCGGCGGACTTCTGGGACCGCGCAGGGGACGCCCGGCGCGTGGTCGAAGAGGTCAAACTCCTCAAGGCCAAGACCGAGCCGCTCCGCCGCGTGATCGCCGAGTTCGAGGACGCGAGGACCGCCTACGAGATGGCGCGGGAAGCGGGCGACAAGGACCTGCTCGCCGAGGCGGACCAGAAACTCTTTGAGATCGCCGGCAAGGACGATGCGCCGGGAACGATGCACAAGGTCGAGTTGCAATCGCTTCTGGCGGGCAAGCACGACCACCGCAACTGTTTCCTGACGCTGACGGCCGGCGCCGGCGGCAAAGAGGCCAACGACTGGGTCGAGATGCTCTTCCGCATGTACATCTTCTACTGCGAGAAGATGGGCTTTGCAATGGAGGAGGTTTCCAAAATCTTCGGTGTCGAGGTCGGGATCGACTCGGTGACACTGCACATCAAGGGGGCCTTCGCCTTCGGCTACCTGAACACGGAACGCGGCACGCACCGCCTCGCGCGGGTCAGCCCATTCAACGCCGAGGGCAAGCGGCAGACCAGTTTCGCCACCGTTGATGTGGTGCCGGAGATCGAGGAAACCAAGATCAAGATCCCCGACAAGGACCTCGACATCGTCGCGTTCGTCCGGGCCAGCGGCCCCGGCGGGCAGAACGTCAACAAGGTCGCCACGGCGATCCGCGTGACGCACATCCCCACCGGCATCCAGGTGACGTCCAACACCTACCGCGATCAGCCACAGAACCGGGCCCAGGCGCTGGCGGTGCTGCAGGCCAAACTGGAACTCATCGAGGAAGAAAGGCGAGTCAAGGAACTCGCCGCGATCAGCGGCGGGGCGGTCGAGATGGGCTGGGGAACGCAGATCCGCTCATACGTCTTCTACGACAATCGCGTGAAGGACCACCGCACCAACGTCGAGTCGCGCGACTACGAGACTGTCCTCCGCGGCGAGATCCAGCCGTTCGTCGATGCCGAACTCAAGCGGCGGATGAAGGAAAAGAGCGGAGCGGGGATGTAAGGCGAGAAGGAACGCAGATGCAGCGGAGCAAGCGGAGGCAAAGCGCAGAGAAGCAGTTTTCAAGGCCGGAGCACAGATTCTACAGATTCGAGACAGATGGAAACAGATTCAAGGCATGGTCGAACCCGATCGTTCTTCATCTGTCTCATCTGTTCCTGATCTGTGCCATCCGTGTTCCTGCCCTCTCCGCTTCTCCTCCGCTCACTCTGCTCCCTCTGAGTTCCTTCCGCGCGCCTAGAGCAGCGGGCTGAGCAACTGCGCTGCGTTGTCGCGGTACATGTGCCAGAAGCGGCGCTTCCGCCACTCCTCCAGGGTGACCTCGTAGGAGTCCGAGACGTAACTCATCTGCATGTAGCGCATGACGCTCGCAAAGTCGTCGTCGAAGACGAACACCGTCACCTCGAAGTTCAGCCAGAACGATCGGGCATCGAAGTTGGTCGAGCCGATCAGTCCGAACTTGCGGTCCACGGTGATGGTCTTGCTGTGCATCAGCCCGCCGCGGAAGTGCAGGATCTTGACCCCCGCCTCCAGCAGGTCGATGTAGTGGGCCCGGCTCGCCGCGGCGACGAGCCATGAGTCCGATTCCTCCGGCATGACCAGCGTCACGCTCACGCCCCGGCGCGCCGCGGACTGCAGCGCCTTGTTCATCGCCTCATCGGGGATGAAGTAGGGCGTTGTCATCAACAACTCTTCCCGCGCCAGATAGATGGTCGTCAGAAGCGCCTGGTGGATCGCGTCGGGCGCAGGGCCCGGGCCGGAGGGGATGATCTGGATCGCGGAACTGTGGCCCCGCTGCTTGCGGAAATCGGGGACATACTTCTTCAGGTCCTCCAGTTTCTCCTCGGAGTCGAGCAGCCAATCGTGCAGAAAGACCAGGTTGAGGGCCGCGGCGGCAGGACCGACGATGCGGATGGTGGAGTCAAAGTAGGGGCCTGCGGGCCAGATCCACCCGACCCGGAAACTCGAGTCGATCATGTTGTGGCTGCCGCAGTAGGCGATCGTCCCGTCGATGACCGCGATCTTGCGGTGGTTGCGGAGGTCGATGCGGTCGAAGAACATTCGCAAGATGCCCACCGGCAGCGCAACCACGACATTGACGCCGCTCTCGCGCAGCCTGCGGACCATCCTGCCGCGCAGGAAATGCTTGGCGCCCACCGCATCTACAAGCACGCGGCACTCGACACCTCGTGCGGTAGCACGCACGAGTGCATCCACCACTTCCTCGATGGGTCCCGGATTGTCCTTCTGCCAGATGTAATACAGCAGGTGGCAGTGCGACTTGGCGGCGTCGATGTCCGTCACCAGCGCTGCAAGCACCTGATGTGCATCGGCCATGAGCGTGAGTTTGTTGTCCCTGAGCGGGGGGAGCCCCGTGACGGCGGTGCCGAAGCGCGCGACAGGTGCCCAGGCCTCGGGCTCGTGGTCCTTGTCTTCATCGGGCTGCTGGTGCCGCCACAGCGTTCCGGCCCGCTCGTCGAGGTCCTTGGTCAGGGCAATGTAGCGGCGAAGCCGGCGCGAGCCCAGCCGGCTCTCCCCGATCATGAAGTACAGCAGCGCGCCAACAAACGGGAGAAATGCCAGCACCGCGAGCCACATCAGCGAGACGTTGACGGGGCGGCGGCGATAAATAATCTGCGCGGCGACCGCGATGCGGATCGCGAGTTCCGCCACGAAGAGCCAGGAGGGGATGGTGACTGTCTCTTATACACATCTCCGAGCCCACGAGACTAAGGCGAATCTCGTATGCCGTCTTCTGCTTGAAA
>ENA-ORBV01016962-ORBV01016962.1-microbial-mat-metagenome-genome-assembly--contig:-NODE-16962-length-10486-cov-5.715246_pt1 | contig 10486 bp, 11 predicted proteins | sample MGYA00237777_ERZ505514 | MGnify/ENA primary metagenome ERZ505514 (study PRJEB26160, sample SAMN06269048) | microbial mat metagenome | isolation source: Oligotrophic lake microbial mat | place...
TTTCAAGCAGAAGACGGCATACGAGATTCGCCTTAGTCTCGTGGGCTCGGAGATGTGTATAAGAGACAGCAACAACGATGTGATCATTGAAGAACTCAAAGACGAACCTTGATTCCTTCAAGAAGGAGATAGCCTAAGCATTCTAACCAACCACAACGCCTTTCGTGTCCAGTAGAGAGATCCGGCGAGCCAAGTGATAGCTATTACGCTAGATGTCAAGCTAATTAGTAGTTGGAGTACTCGGGTTTGCTTTTGATTAATGCATGTTGCAGTATCTTGTTCGGTTGTGTTGCTGCCGAAAACACGAACGAGTCTCTTCTGTGGAACCCTCATCCGTGGAGCCCGCAGTCCATCCTAACGAAGCCAATATTTCTTCGACATCAAGTGTCTTGGAATTGACTCCTGCCAGAGCCGGAAGTTTAAATAGAAGAAGAAGAAGAAGAAGAAGCAACCCCATCAACCGCCACAATATTCCTATAGCTAGCAGCAGCCACAATAACAACATGGAAAATGATGATGAAGCTAGCAGCATCATGGAAGAAGATTTTTTTGATGCTATAGAACAAAGCATTCACCAGGGAGGTCAAGATGGAGGGCACGACAACTATGCGGATGCCGTGGGAGAGGATGGTGATCCAGGACCCGCAGTCCAAGACGGCGACAACGAAGAATCTTCCATGTCATCGTCTTCTTCTTCTTCCTCGGAAACGCCATCGCCTCGCCACCGCAATCGTGATCGCCATTCCTATTTGCCAGGCCCATCTCATCCCTTACTTCACGACGGCAGTGCTTCTCGATTGGGAGGAGGATCCGTGTCTTTGCCCTCGTTGGATGCCACCATGAATGAATCTGTTGCGACAAGACGAACGCTGTCTTCCACTACGGCCGCGACTACGGCTACCGCATCAACTGGATCGACGACTCCAAATAGCCACCCTTTGACACAATCCACCACTTCTACTGCAACCACTGCCACAGCAGCCACCTCTACATCGGCTGCATTCCATAAAAAAGAATTGGCCATTATGGAATTGCCAGGAATGGTTTTGTTTCCGGGTTGTACCATTCCCATTCGTTTGACCAATCGAGCATGGATTCAACATTTGGGACGTCAGATTGATGCCAGTCGGCGGGTGGGATCTCAAGATTTTGGACAAACGGTCCAATTAGGAATTGTGACACAACAAAATACGCCACCCATTATTAGTGGTAGACGACGTAATTCGCTCTTGCGACAAGGCGTTGGGGGGCGTGATGCCCAACGACAACAGCAACGATTGTCACGGATCTTACAACAAGAATTGCTGGGAATTAGCAGTGACGATGACGATGATGATAGTTCTGACAGCAGTAACGACAACCACAATAATCTTCGCAATAGACCCCGAAGCGTCATTCTACACCCATTTATTGGTCGAACAGGCACCATTGCCACCATTACTTGTACCCATGGCGATGCTCTTTTGGATCAAACCAGAGCCAACAGTGTAAGAAGGTCTTCCACAACAACTGCCACGACTGCAAGTGGCAGTACTACCACTGCGAATAGTGTCTGGCAACAACATGTCGAAGATCAGTCGGAACTGATCTTGCAGGCAGTGGGAACGACACGATTCGAAGTTCAATCCTATTTGGAATTTCAAAGCTTTGCCGATGTACAAGTCTTTACGGTGCAAGAATTTCAACAAGATCATCGTCCGCTCCTAGTCCCATCATCATCTTCGTTGTGTGGCCTCAAGCGGCGATTGCCCTACGACGCGAATCGCGTGGAAACCGACGAGGCAAAGTACGACAACCACAAGGACCTTCAACCCCACAACAATTCTGCAACAACCAACGGCACTTCCAACAACGGCGATACAATGAGCGTGTCGACGCGTCGTTCTAGCTTGGGTCGACGGCATCATAGCGCCATCCAAACGAAATATTTTGTGGCTCACCACGAGGCTTTAATTCGACAATTATCCATGGTGACACCCATGTCCTATTTGGTGTACCGACAAGCCTGGCCCTGGCGATTGGTGGGTGAAATGGTAGATACCATTCAAGAATATGGACGCAAAAGCCATAGAACCAACAACAATCACGATGGTGGCGACAATCTGTTGACGTCTTTGGCCGAATTGCTCAAAGACAAGGAAACATCGTTATTGCTCGATCATCCTACTCAGTTTTCCTTTTGGATGGCCTCCAATATGCCTCTCAGTATTGAGGACAAGTTGCAACTCTTTCAAATACCTTCGACTGTTGAACGCCTGTTGCTTCTGAAAAAACACTTGTTATCCTATACACCAGACGAGGAGACTGAGCCCTGTGCCATTTGCTGCAGCACGTGCCAGGTACCCTTGTCCGACGTCAATCGGGTCTTCACCGTTGGCGGAGCCGACGGCACCACGGGCAATTATGTCAATGAACATGGCTTTATTCATCAAGTGGTTACTTTACGTCAGGTAGACGAGCAAGAAGTCTTTTGCGTGGGACGTGCCAGTACCGAAAATTCCTACTTTCCCGGCTACAGCTGGACCATCACGTATTGTCGACGCTGCGGATCCTTATTGGGGTGGAAGTTCCATTGGGTGGGTGTTAGTGTGGGCGATCATGGAGTGGTGCGACACACGCGCAAAGAGTCCGAAATGAAGAACAAACCCAAATCCTTTTTCGGGTTCATGTCCTCCAGTCTCATCACAGAGCAACAACAACAACAAGCCACCAATGCAAGTGATTCCGAGTAGGACGCTTTTTGCCCCGGAAAATGCAATAAAATGATAGTCAGATAACTCTATTTTGCTTCCCTACCTGCTTCCCGGTCATCTGTCAAGCACCCCCCTCACTAGCACGCCAGTAGGGAGCGACCTGACTATTTGCACGACCAACGAAGCTGTTGACATGGGAGAATCGTGTCACCCGCGGAGCTAGCTACACTACTACTAGCTGTCGCAGCTACTTCAGTATGGAGGAACCCTTGAACCCATTTGTTTTTCATTGTGACGGAAACAAAAAAGGGTTAGAGTGACCCAAAACTTTCAGTGTTGGGTTGTTATTGTACTAGTAGGGTCAGGGATAATCGAAGGATAACAACCCGAACGCGCGATTTGTTCGCCGAGGTAACCGCAATACGCAAGGCACCGTGCCAGGAACGTTTAGTCACTGACTGTTCTACGGTATGTGTTCTTTTTCTCATAACTCTGAGTAATGTTACGCCCCTACTTAGCACTGCCCAATGCCAACTTCTCTCCCTCCACCGCAGAAAGCAATTTCCAGTTCGCATTGTATCGAAATACCTTAGTAACATTAACACCCGGGGTAACATTAGCGCCCGGGGTATTTTGCGGTTGGTTCGGGTTGGCAATGAGTCAAGATTAAATTCTGTACTGTACAGTACCTTGCGAAGAGGCCGAATCTGGAATGAATGAGATCGAAACAATGGATCGATCACAGCATCGTGACATTTGATCACATCGATCACATGTTGTTCATAATCTTTTGAATCAAAACACAAAAACAAAGCCAAACTGAAAACAACAATCCAATCCTGCATTAAATCCACCAAAATCTCGACCATGACGTCTGCAAATCCTGCATCCAACGAATTGCCAGAGCTCTGCGCTGAGAATCAACGGCGAGAGTCCAGCAGGAGCAGAATTCCAAGGGATCTGTCCAAGCGGTCTCTCGTGCGGAAGAGTTCCGATCGTCACATTTCCAAGAACCACGATAGTACAACGCGACCTCACAAGTCACGCGACGGCATTCCCAGGGTCGGCAGTTTCCATACTCCTAGTCGAAAGGACTCGTCCAAGACTCATGGTAGTCGGGAAAGCGCGAGCAGAGCACACCCGGAAAAGTCAGCGAGTTTTCGAGTATGCCGCAAAGAAGCCAGTCGAGAAATGTTACCGGACGACTCAGCTGACCCTCTGTCGCTGCATAGATCTTCCGCCCATCAGAAATGTCGTAGCCCACGCAGTGAGAGTGGCGGTGAAGAAATGCTGCCGGTTGACTCGGTTGACCCTTTGGAGGCACATAGATCGGTAGCCACGAAGAAATCCAGCAGCCCAAGGAGTGAGGGCGGCCAAAAAGCGTTGAAGAAGCGTGTCAGCAGTAAAAGCCAGGAAATCTCCGCAGCCCATAGCCCCGAAGGAAGCCCCCGCAGCGTCACCAATGGCCATCGCGAAAGGCATTTCACCAGATTATCTCCTTCCGATGTAGAAAACCGCGACGCGAAAGCCGCCACAGAGAAGCGACGGAGTCGAATCGAGCCTAGAGGGGAGGGTGTTCATCGGCAGAGCTCAAAGAAGGACATGATGCATCGACCGAGCTCAAAGAATGACTTGAACAAAGATTCGACTCCTCGCGCGAAGCGCAGTACGAGGAGTTCCAAAACGGAGGGCCACCATGAACGGCGCACCCCCCCCAATGAAGAAGGTCATACACATGGAAAACACCGCCGCATCAGCTCCAGGACTCTTCCCGAACGAGCTAATTCCGATAGTGGAGACAGTCTACTTTCCAAACGACGGACCCATGATGACAAGGAAAAACCTCGGCGACCCGACGTTTCTTTGGGTGCACATCTGGATGACAAAAGACGGACACCGCGGCGCACAAGGTCCTCTGGTGATACGCAAAGCGTAAGGTCTTCCGGCACGCATAGCAGGCGAACCTCCGAGAGAACGCGACGTACCGGCGGTACTGCCGCTGTCCGTGAGCAGGACAGGCGGAATCAACTTGTCCGATGTGTTAACAACCAAAATCAAGATGCCGAACGGCAACGCACTCTGAACGGCGCTGGTGCAAAGCACTTGATGATCGATGGTGTTGCTCCGGGGTACAACTTGGCGAGATTTGTGGAAGAAAATGAAGCGGGTACCATCGGAATGGTCGCCAAGACTTGGAGAATGCTGCGCGAGATTAGTAACTATGAAGAGGTTGGAGGCATTCTTGTATTTACCCAGTGAGTTCTTCAAAGGAGGAACGAGTGTACCTTCTCCTGCCTCATCGACAATGCCATTTCCTTTGCTAAATTTGTTTATCTCCGTACCGCAGCCTATTCGAAGCATCTCCACTTTCCAAGACTTTGTTTGGCTTTGACCAACACATGGACCCACGATCAGATGCAGTTCGGAAGAGCCCAGAATTTGTGCATCATGCATCATCTATTTTCAAAATGATTGACAAGGCCTTGGATATGTTGACAGATCTAGGCCCTCAATCACAGCGGTTGCCTGTCCTGCTCAATGATATCGGAAAGAAGCACAGCCGCCTGGGCGTGGAAGAGAATATGCTTGTTGTCATGGGAGATGCGCTGATTGAGTCCATGACGGAAATGTTGGGCCAACGAAGGTTTACGCCAGATATGCAAAAATCATTTCTTTCCGTGTACAATGTTTTAGCTGCCGAAATCATGCACGGGATGAGCACTGACAAGATTGTTGCTAGCAGCTGGGCCAAGTTGAAGCTTATTGATGAGTATAGGTCCAAGGCAGGGTTGATTCTCTTTCAGCACATGTTTAAAAACTGCCCGGACACCAAGGCAGTGTTTGGTTTCCCATTGGACATTGACATTGATGCTGAAACTTTGCAGAAATCTGTTCAATTCCGAAGGCACTCAGCATTTTTAATCCTGATGTTTGATAGGGCACTCAACAATACAGAAGCAAGCAGCTTCCATGAACAGATGGCGCAACTAGGCTCCAAGCATGTTGGACTTGGTGTCAAGGCGGAGCATTTCTCATACATGGGCGAGGCATTAATTCATACTATGGAGGTTCTCTTGGAGAGTGACTTCGATGGCAAGAGTATGTTGCACTTCCTTTCAGACCGTGATCCACTTTGCTGTTTGTTTTTTCGCTCACATTCCTTGCCTGCTCTTCTTTGACAGCGAGAAATGCTTGGCTTTCCACGTATGCTAGAATGTCTTCGCAGATCATCTCCGCAATGGCAACATCAGACGAGTCTCCGCCAACACACCAAGCGATGATACAACGGGAAGCAGCAGCAGCGGTCAAATCTGAGCCATCGAAGGGTGTTCTCAAGAAAACAGCCAAACTTGCCTCCAAATCCGCAGGGAAAACGCTTCGAGCCTTCTCTTTCTTGACCAAAAGCGCTGCTGTATCGTCGGCAGTTTCCGGGACATCTTCCTACAAGAAAAGCAAGGGCAAACTCGAAGGCACATCTGCACAAGAATTCATGGTTGACAGGAACTACGATTTGGCCAAGTTTATGGAAGATTCCAAAGCCGGTGCTTTGGCAATCGTTACAGAATGCTGGGAACGAATCAAAAAAGAACCAAAGTATGACGAAAAGGCGGGCCTTCTACTGTTCATACAGTAAGTACTTGGCAATCCCGCGGCGTATATTCGGATTGGCGCGTACACCAAACTCACATTTTGTTTCTTGTCGCCAGCCTCTTCGATACTTGCCCCATGTCGAAAGCAGTGTTTGGATTTCCACAAAGTGTTGACTTGCAACCTCATGAACTGAGAAAGAATCCATTCTTTTTGGAACACTCGGCATCGCTAATCAGAGTTATTGAGAAAGCCTTGAACATGCTGGTATCTGTGGAATCTGGATCGACTCATTTGGCAGTTGTCCTGCACGATTTGGGCAAAAAGCACAGCCGCATGGGTGTTGATGAAGACATGTTCACCATGATGGGCAAATCCTTGATAGAAGCCATGCGACAGATGCTGGGGCCCAAAAAGTTCACTCTTGAATTGGAAAAGAACTGGGAACTTGTCTTTAATGTACTTGCAGCAGAGATGATGTCTGGCATGAACACGGATAAGATTGTGATTAGTACCTGGGCCAAATTAAAGACTTTGGATGAATGGCAAGCCAAAGCAGGATTGCTCCTTTATCAACACATGTTTGAGCACTGCCCTGAGACTAAAGTTGTATTTGGCTTTGATATTGACATGGAGATTGACACTGCCACTCTCGAGGCGAATCCAACCTTCAAAATACATTCTGAATACTTCATGATGATGATGGATAAGGCCATGGGTATGATGGAAGCCCAGAGTCTTCATGAACACATGTCTGTCTTGGGAATGAAGCACGTTGGGTTGGGTGTTCAGCCTGAACATTTTGCTTACATGGGCCAGGCCTTGTTTCACGCGTTGGAGACTTTGCTGCAAGATCAGTTTGACAGTAAAAGTGAGTTGCTCTTTCGTCTGCTACTAGTAGGCGTGCTTGCTTGTACACGCTCGTGTGAATTTTCCATCTCATATCCTTTTTCCTGTCTAACTCGACTCCAGCCCGAGCCGCCTGGCTAGACGCTTACGGTAGGATGTCATCGCAGGTGATGTCGGCAATGCAGTTCTAGAGCAAACGGCGCTGCGACGGGATCTCGGCTTGATCCTTGCGTCTTTCAGAGGGCCGACTCTAGGACCCTTTGGTCACGTCACGAAACAATTATACTCAGTTCGCAATAATATCACAGCAAGGAGAATGAGTTTTGCTTGGCAGCTTTTTTTTAAAGGTTGTAGCAGTTCTAAATCTTTCTAAAAAACTAATTTTTATCTACTAGTAGTCGCTGAAATTATTTGCAGATAATCCTTTCATACAGTTCCATCGACCACCACTGCCACTTCGTTTCGTCTTAAGAAGTTGGGTGTAATAAATGGATCATGATATCCATACACCAGTGTTTCTTGGTCCCGACCAGGAACCATTCGTCCCGCTTTTTCCAGAGCGTCTTCAATTTTGGTGCGCTCTTTTTGGACCCGAACATCCTTGGGAGGTGGTCCTGCAAAGGTTCGCACTGCCAAGGTATGAGAAGGCACTTGTCGTAGTTTGACATTTTTATCCAATGGTTTGGGTGCAGTTTTTAAGGAATATTTGTTGCCAATGACAAAGGATACCTTGGTCTTTTTCATGGTAATAGTGGAAGTATCTTGTCCTCCACTCATCATCAACGGCGAGTCACCCGAGACTCGTACTGGAGCTGTCATGGCCATTTTCTCAGCATCTTCTTGAACCGAGGAAAACCAGCCACTGCTGCTTCGTTTTTGATTTTTGCCAAAAATATATCCGGCGCACGCTTTAAAGCCAGCTCCAGTCGGTTCTCGAAACCCAATACCATTGACCATCGTTTCGGCAATCAAATACGGCTCATACCGACGCAATTCCACTCCCCCCTCCAACGTTTCCAATACTGTATAAGAGGGTCGTTCGAGGGCTTCCGTGACCCGCCAAAAATAAATGCCCGTTCCAAATCGAAGGGTGCCCAAGGTGGCAAGGACGCCCACCACAATGCGTGCGGCCAATGCGTGAATCATGATTCGAGTATTGTTGCTATCGTTATTGCTTGTACTTTCGTCTGCTGGTGGCTCTCTTGTTTCTCTTTGACGTATATAATGTACATAATTAACTCTGGAGGGTTGCAACTCCGTTCAGTTGCCATGACAGCCAACAGATGCCGTGCATGGATGGACTCATTGGAAGGAGATGTACCTGAAAAATGAGGAAATCGTCGTCATTCTTGCATCGTCACTCGCTGAGTTGGAGGAACAAAACGCCAGTGTGCGTTCTTTGAAGTGGCCAACGTTTGGAGACAGTGTGCATCCCATCGTAAGGAGCGATCCATGCGAGCTTTCTGAGTTTCAATTCAAGTGGTGCCATGTTTTCTAACCCACATCGTTTGCGGGCTGAGTAGGCTGGTAAAAGACCTTCTGAATGAGATATACTTCCATGACAGATGAGTCTAAGCTTTCTGAATGAAGCAGCTCGCTACAGATCGATGTTTTTCTACTTGAAAAAAAAATCACAACCACCTTCATGTTGTGTGAGATTCCAACTGGCACATGCCAATCGCAACGAATGCAACGGAGGCCGTCATCTACATGGAAGCTAGGATTTCCAATGGATTGCCTAACCTCTACAAGTTCGAGTGCAAAACGTCCTGCCCCATGTGCACTCCATCAATCATTTTCCCTGGTGGAAGACGGAACACTCAGTAGTAGATTCTGGTGTGTTTCAATCACGGCCGTCCGAGCCAGTCACCGTCGAAAGTTTCTAACTGGTAGACCTACTAGTACATGTACTGTGGCTAAGCTAGTTTGCTAGTAGTAATTCAAGGAGGCAACTCCATCCAAGTGTGACTCCCCAAGAGAGTTCTCTTGGAGCAAGCGTAAGTGCTGACACTGCTGTTATGACAGCAGCTAGTCTAGCTAATCCAATGCATACGAGCGTAGCGTGTGAAACCCGCTTGCAGAACTTGGTGGAACTTCGCAATCTTTCGGGTGAACCTCAAACCGCGACTCGCAAGCAGGAACTACATGCTGAAGATTTATTGTGAGTATCAAAGGCTTATGAATTTGAGTACCGTAGGTGAACCTCTGTGCAGAGTAACTCGTGCAAAACTGCACAGGCACTGGTGAGCATTTTTTCAGGGAGAAATGTTCAGACACAAACACTGCATGCAGGGGTATCCTTGTCACCAGTTAGCTCTCTCATAATTTTGTTTTGCTCCAAGAAACCAGCTAATAGATAGCTGTAAGATCTTTCTCTCTTTTTAAATCAGATACTGTACTGCAACAATAGACAATGGCTTTTCTACCACGTTTGAGTTGGGGCAAGACCAAGAGATCATCGGGTAGTAGCAATAAGAAACGTTCTTCCACGTCTTCTGTATTTTCGTCGTCCACGGAACCACCATTCTCGTCGTCTTCCTCCAGACAATCATCCACAAAAAGCAATACGAACAAAAGCAAAAAGACCAAGAAGAGTGTTCGCTTCAACTTGTGGCCCGATATTGTTGACATTCACAACTATGTCATCACCGATAACATTCACAAGGCCCTGTGGTATGCCAAGGGTGATTTGCACGTGATCAAAAAAGAAAATGCCGCGCACATTCATCGTGTGGCCATGGGCGACCTCAGTCATTGTCGAACGACGCGCGACGTCGATGGCGACGTGGATTGTCATCGGGGATTGGAATGTCATATTCGCGACAAGACGCAAAAGTATCCGACCCGTGATCTGCAGTATGCGGAACTCGTGAGGGGTCTCTGTCAATTACAAGTCCGACAACGCCAGCAAAGCAAATTGGTCCGCACTGCAACATTGGATGTGTGTGACGCCGAAGAATTGCGTCGGTATTGTATGGCACACACCCGCAAGAATCAAGCGCGGGCCGAATTGTTGGCCACACGCGATGCTCTCGTGGCCATGCGCATTTACAAATCCAGTGACCATTGGAAATTATCAGCACCGTCCACAACGTCAACAACGGAGCCTCTTCCAACAACGACCCAAAACAAGAACAGGACTGTGGCGGCTGCCAAGACGACCAAGAACATTGACCTTCGAGTGGAGCGTCCAGCCGGCGCCAACGTTCCACAATGTACCAACTCGTCACGAGCTGCCTAGACTAGTCTCGTCTAGTCTAGTGGCGGCTGCTGCTATGGGATCAGTGGGAACCTCCAGTCGTGTACAATACAATACAAAAGAATCATAAAATATTCCATGGTACATAATTATAGTA
>ENA-ORBV01016963-ORBV01016963.1-microbial-mat-metagenome-genome-assembly--contig:-NODE-16963-length-10486-cov-5.337785_pt1 | contig 10486 bp, 14 predicted proteins | sample MGYA00237777_ERZ505514 | MGnify/ENA primary metagenome ERZ505514 (study PRJEB26160, sample SAMN06269048) | microbial mat metagenome | isolation source: Oligotrophic lake microbial mat | place...
GGGTTCGTCTCCCGCAAAGTGGAAGGCGACCTCGAGCGCTTCAAGGACTTTATCGAGAAGCGCGGCGCCGAGACGGGCGGCTGGCGCGGGGAGATTGAGAGCCCCGCCGACCACTAGCCCGATCGGGCCAGAAGCCAAGAAGGCCCGGATTCGTCCGGGCCTTTTGCATGCGCGCCTGACGGATCCGTGGGCGCGGCCAGTATGGTGAAGTAAGAAGCGCCTCAATGACCGCTCGGCGCCCGCGCATCCTACTAGTCTCCGGCGGTTTCCCGTCCGGTTCCCCGATGCTGGTCTCGAAGCGGTGTGCCGGTTGGTTCTCGCCCACCGCACCCGCCCACACGCACCAATTGGCGCGGGTGTCACGTAGTGCACGTTGTTCCATTCGAATACCGGCTAAGATGCACCATCGTCGATCCATGATCGTGCCGCCGGAGCGATCAGGAGAAGAGGAATCCAGGTGCCGACACCCCGGTCTGACCATGAACTCCTCGCCACGCGCGTCGCGGAGCTCGAGGCGAAGCTCAGTACTTCGCTCGACGAGCAGAGCGCAATGTCCGAGGTGCTCGAAATGATCGCCCGGTCGCCGTCAGACGCGCAGCCGGTGCTCGATGCGATCACGGTAGCGGCCATGCGCCTGGTGGGAGGCGACGCCGCCAATATCTTACGTGCCGACGGCGAACTCCTTCGCTTCGCGAGCGGCTTCCCTACCGCGGACGTTTGGCCGCTACGGAAACCTGGAACGATCGTCGAACAACAACTGAGCGCCCATCGAGTCCTCAAGACTCGAGAGTCGTTCCATATCTATGGGACGCCCGAAACAATCGAAGCGGAGTTCCCGGATCTCGCTGCGATGTGGCGTGAGGACGGCATTGGGGCGGCGATCACGGTCCCGATCCTCTACAAAGACGAGCTGTTTGGAATCCTCGGGGTGCGCCGGCAGGGGGTCTCTCCGTTCTCCGAACAGGAGATTGCGCTCCTCGAAACCTTCGCCGCCCAGGCTTGGTGGCGGTAATTCGCGACTTCATTGCGTCGCGGTCACTCGAGGCGAACGTAGCCATGACCGAAGGGACAGGGCACGCTACCGAATTGGCGCGGACCGCCGTCCATGACGGCCACGAATTGGTGGTGGCGGTGGGCGGTGACGGGACGATGAACGAAGTCGCGCAAGGTTTGATCGATTCCCCGGCGACACTTGGTTTGCTTCCCTGCGGCTCGGGAAACGGTCTGGCGCGGCACCTGGGGATCCCTCGCTCAACCATGGGCGCACTGCGGCTTGTCAGTGGAATCGGTGCACGCATCGCGTTCGTGGATACAGGCAGTGCGAATGGCCATACCTTCTGCAATGCCATGGGGCTTGGTCTGGACGCGGACGTGAGCCGGCGCTTCAACCGGCTCAGCCGCCGCGGGCTTTCGGGCTATGCGCGGGTCGCATGGACAACCCTGCGGGAATTGCCCTCCGAGACGTGTGTAATCAGCAGCGCAGGGCGGAGGGAGACGCTGGAGGTGTTGCTGATCGCGATCGCGAATTCCGATCAATACGGCAACAATGCCCTTATCGCCCCGGGAGCGCGGGTTGACGATGGTCGCCTTGATCTCGTCGCGATCAAAGCGGTCGGGCTGGCTCGTGCGGCGATGCTGGTGCCGCGGCTCTTTCTCGGGAATCTCGATTCGAGTCCGCACGTGACACGAATCTGCGGATCCCGTTTTCTCATTGAGCGCGCAGTTCCGGGACTCATTCACACTGACGGCGAAACACATCACACCAGCGCGAGAGTGGAGGTGGTTGTGAAACCGCGCAGCCTGCGCGTACTCGTGCCGCAGGGCTCGCTGGCGGTTCCGAGTATGAACTGTGCGGTGCGGCGGTTTGCCCTCCAATTACCATGAAACTCCATGTGCGCACCATCATCCTCTCCGATGTGCATCTTGGCACGGCGGATTCAAAAGTTCGCGAGGTGAACCACTTCCTGCGTCACACGCGGTGCACGAAGTTGATCCTCAACGGTGACATCATTGATGGCTGGCACCTCCGCCGGGGCGGGAGCTGGAGCAAGGCCCACACCCGGTTTGTCCGGATTGTGCTGAAGAAGCTGGAGAAGCGCGACACCCAGGTTGTGTATTTGCGTGGTAATCACGACGACATTCTCGAGACATTTCTTCCGCTCGACTTCGAGAACCTCAGCATTGTGGAGGATCATGTGCACGAGACGTCACACGGACGATATCTCGTGCTGCACGGCGACATCTTTGATACGATCACGAAGAATTTTGTTTTCCTCGCCCATCTTGGAGACTGGGGCTACCGGGCTCTGTTGCGGTTGAATCGATTGTATAATGCCTGGCGGGCGTGGCGGGGAAAAGAATATTGGTCGCTTAGCCGGGCGATCAAAGCGCGGGTCAAGGAAGCGGTGAGTCATGTCTCGAAGTTCGAGGATCATATCGTCCAGTTGGCGCGACAGAGGGGCTGTGTGGGGGTCATGTGTGGCCATATTCATACGCCCGCCGACAAGTATATTGGGGATGTGCATTATCTCAATTCCGGCGACTGGGTGGAGTCCCTTACGGCCATCGTCGAGCACTGGGATGGACGGTTTGAACTGGTGGACTTCGCCACCTTCGTGGAACAGTATCCGATGGAGGCCGACGATGAGCCCGCGGATCTCGTTGAAGGTTTTGGGATGGTTTGAATCGGTGCTGATTGGAAAATCGGGGAATTGGGAAAGCGGAAATCTCGGGTGTCGAGCGTAGGGCTTAGAGCCCGCGTTTGCACGCGGCCTGCTTTATCAAAAAACCCAATCAACCGCAGATGACGCGGAGGGAGCGGATGGTTGCGGGAGCTCGATTAATTGGCGTGGGACTCGATCCATTGACCTGCCAAATCTGCATTTTCCGAATATCCGCAGAATCTGCGTAATCTGCGGTTAAAAATCAGAATGGCTTGGGTCGCTTCCGCAAAAGAAGAATGCGGGCAAAGAAGAAACTGGGAGAAAGTAGAAAGAAGAAACGGCGGAGGTAGGAAAATTGGGAAATTGGAAAAGCGGGAAGCGTAGAAAAATCGGGGTTCTACATTGGGTTCTGCCTCTGCGTTCTTTGCCACCTCCTGTGAAAAGTCCGACTGTATTCGGTTTTCCCAAGACCATTCTACAGGAGGAAACAGAGACAACGGAGAATTGGACAGGGAAATCCGGCTCGGGCTTCCACTCATTTTGGATCGACCGAATAAAAGCCTTTCCCACAGTTGAGTTGCGGTTCAACGATCGATGCCCTAGCTCAAGCGCTTCCGATGTTGATCGATCCTCGCACCGCGAATTCCCTCTGGGCCAGTGTCCTCGTTGAAACGCTGCGCCGTTCTGGAGTTCGTCACGTGGTCATCTCTCCTGGTTCGCGGTCGACGCCCTTAACTCTGGCATTTGCGACGCAGCCGGAGATCGAGGCTATTCCGGTACTCGACGAGCGCTCCGCAGGATTCTTTGCACTCGGCCTCGCCAAGGAACGAAACCGCCCGGTCGTGCTCCTCTGTACGAGCGGAACGGCGGCGGCCAATTACTTCCCGGCCGTGATTGAAGCGCATGAAAGTGGCGTGCCTTTGCTGATCCTGACCGCTGATCGGCCGCCTGAAATGCGGGCCTGCGCCTCCGGGCAAACCATCGACCAACAGAAACTCTTTGGTGGGTTCGTGTCCTATTATCATGAGCTGGCCGTGCCCGTGGCGAGTGAGGCGATGTTACGCTATCTGCGGCAGACGACCATGCATGCGATCGAGCGCACGCTCCACCCCGGCGGTGGCCCCGTGCATCTGAACATACCCTTTCGTGATCCACTCGTGCCGGTGGGTGACGACGAAGTGGCCGGCGGTGTCGCTCATAGCATCGATTGGGAGCACTTTTTCGGGCATGTCCGCCCGATCGGCCCGACCGATGAAGCGGGCGCGGGACTGGTCCCGCATCTGATCCCGGAAGTCCATGGCGTGATTGTGGTCGGTCCGGAGCAGCGTCCGGATACGGAAGCGTTTGCCGCGCTCGTTGCGGCGCTCGCACGCAAGCTGGGCTGGCCCGTCATCACCGACGGGTTGTCCCCGCTGCGAAATTTTGGGGAGACGGTTCCGCATGGTATAACGACAGCGGATACAATTCTGCGCCATGCGGCCGCGGCCGAGAGGCTCGTTCCGGAAGTCGTCCTCTGCGTCGGCGGCTGGCCGACAAGCAAGGTGGTGCGCAGTTGGATCGAGGCAAGTGGAGCGCGCGTGTTCCTGCAATCGTCGCGGGTCGACAACCGCGATGCGTTGCATGGCCGGACTCAGCGTTTCTATTCGTTGTTGCCGCTGGTGCAACGCCTCCCGGAGCTGGATGAACCGAATGGATATCAGCAGTTGTGGACCGGCTACGAACGCAAGGCCCGGGCCGCGCTCGATGCACGGCTGGCCGCGATGTCGGGCCTGTTCGAAGGCAAGGCGGCCTGGTTGCTCGCGCAGCATCTCCCGGAGGAAACGCCTTTGATGCTCGCGAACAGCATGCCGGTGCGGGACATGGAGTATTTCTGGCCGTCCAATTCGCGCCGGGTGCGTCCGCTGTGTAATCGCGGGGCGAACGGGATCGATGGCACGCTTTCGACCGCACTCGGAGTCGCGCATGCGAGCGGAAAGCCGACCGTGCTGCTCACCGGCGATCTGGCTTTGTTGCACGACACTAACGGATTTTTATTGAGACCTAAATTCAAGGGTTCGCTCACCATCGTGCTGATCAATAATCGAGGCGGCGGAATCTTCGAACACCTCCCCATTGCGCAGTTCGAGCCGCCGTTCGAAGAGTTTTTTGCGACGCCGCAGGAAGCGGATTTCGAGACGCTGTGCCGGGCGTATGGAGTCACGCACACCTTGGTCCGAGATTGGGTTCACTATATGGAAATGATCTCGACATTGCCGGCCCAAGGCGTGCGCGTGCTCGAGGTGCGTACTGACCGGAAGCGGGACGCGGCGACGCGGAAGGAATGGTTCGCCGCGGTCGCCTCGAGCCTTGGCTATGCTGAAACGATGCAATAGAAACACTCCCGTTTCGCTTCGAACTTCACCGCCCGTCCTGCAATAATGTTTAGATTCCCACGACGGTTGCGGGGCACCGCGCATCCTTGCAGTACTTCAGGAATGTTATGATGGCAGACCGGTGGACGGCCGGGATGGCAGCAGGCAACGAACGCGTGGCCAGCACCGCACTCCATGATTTGAAGAAAATGGATTCGCTTGGTCCGAAAGGCGCCGAGGGTTTGCTTCGGGTGTCGCTTTTCGGGAACTCAGGTTCGACGGAATCCAATTGATAAACACGTTGCTGAGATTGCCGGACACCCTGCAATGCAGAAGCCAACGTCAGACCACCCCAATTCGTAGGAGTGTGGCCGGCGTCCCCTGATTTTCCGTTATTGCGACACCCAGTGACGTATACAACGACAGCACGTCAAAAGTAGCTTGGGTGTCGCTTTTGGGTGTCGCAATTTGGGAACTCAATTGTGTCCCAGTTCAGGAAAAAGGACATTGCTTAAAACGCCGAAGCCCCTGAGCTTCAGATTCCAATGAAGGAAAAGCACAAATATTGGTATAGTGCCCGACCCTCGGTCGTTCTTCCGATATTGCGACACTCCGGTGTCGGTGAATAACACTGTTGGGCAAAAATGAAAAAACACTTACCAAAACCGCCGGGAACGCACTGCTAGAATTAGAGCAGTTCGTGATTCATGCGTCAGTTTATTGGGAATTCCATTGGACCCTCATTTCCCGCGAAAGTTTTTCACGCTATAAAGGCGTTTTTAATGATCAGGTCTTTTGGTATAATGCGAGTAAGGAATCATCACTTGTTGCGGCCGTAGCCGCCATATCTAAGTTTGTAGAAAAAAATCCAGAAACCATAAATATTCATTATCTGATTCAGCTCCTTTCCTCATCCAAGGAGGATTGGAATAAGGAGATTTCGGAAATGCAGAGATTCTTGGGCCTGTGTTCAGATACTTCAAAAGACATTACGATACTTCGGTCGAATTACTATATTCATAAAAATCGGAATCTAAGTTTTAGTGCGACATACAATAAGACGAAAAGTACGTATGATCATGTGCGAGAGCTTATCGAATATATGAGATGCTGCCTTTCGGTTGTGTCTCTAGCCGCAAGTGGGCAAGAGATCATTACGGATGCTCCAAGCCAAAAGACAGTTCAAGAGCTTACTGCCATTTTAGAAAGACTGAAGAAATGAAAACCACGGAGCCCAACCAGTCACTACAGACAACGAACCGCACTGTCACGGAATGTGCTCCGATCCGCACATTCCGCGCCAGCGCGGTTCGTGTCTGACTTCTAACGATCGGCGGAAGAAAGCCCCATTTCCCATGATGCGCCCAAAAGAGCGTATCAAGATTTCACTCTTGTTTCTCGGAGTCGTCGTCGGGCTGTATGGCCTGTTCCTGCTCAGCCCGTTTCGAAGCAAAGAAGAAGGCGGATTCAAGTATCAGAAGGATATGTATGCCGAAGCCGCATCGAGTGGTGCATTGGAAGATTTCGCACCGTGGATGATTGGGGTTGGGGTCGGTCCGGACGGGGTCATGTCGTGAATCGTGATAGCGGGCCGGAGCGTCTACTGCGATTTGGGGCGGGCCACGTAGTTGCATCGAATCAATTTGGAACAGCGAACGAACGCGAAAGTCGACTTCGCCCTTTTCTTATCACGATTCATGACATGACCCCCTCGGGCTGCCCCTCTTAATCGTTCTCGTTCTCTTTCGTCGGGGTTCGGCCGAGCGGGAGCAAGATGAGGAGGAGAACGATTATTTGGAGAACGAGAACGATTATCTTGGGGACGAGAACGATGCCGGCAGAGCTGAGGCGGGCAGCGAGCGTCGCTTGACACTGGGACTATTTTGTCGCACCCACCGTCCATGCGACCAACCATCCGTAAACGACCCGCGCCCAAGTCCCAGAACCTCGCCACCGACACCGCTCTGGGCATTAAGGCCGCCCTCGCCGAGGCTCTGCGGAGCTTCATGACCGCCGCCTCCCTGAACGTGACCGCAGCGGCAACCGTCGTCGGCTGCAACCGCCGGATCATCCAGCGCCTGCTGGACCCCACCGACCTCGGGATTACCCTAAACACCCTGGCCCGGGTGACCACTGCCCTCAACCTCGAGCCCAAGCTGGTCGTCCGCCGTCGCCCTGTCGCGGAACTTAACCCCTTGGTGACGCGTCTGGCTGTCGCCCCCGACCGGGCCAGCGGTGATGCCCTCCGCCAGCAGATCCTCGAGGGTTTCTACGGCAGCCCGATGAATCTGGCCGAACTGGACGAACCCCGGGTGAAGAAGCCTGCCCGGTCCAAGCCTGCCATCCGCGACGCCCGTCCGGCCCATGCCCCAGCTTAAGCGCTCGGACCTGCCACCGGCGGTGTTCAATCACCTACTTTTGGGAGTGCAAAAGGGCCGGATCACCGTCGACGGGGTGCAGCAACTTCAGGTCTGGATGGACTCCAACCCCACCGTGCGGCAAGGGAATTGGTTTAAGCGGTTCGGAGATTTTACGGTCTGCGGTCGGGGACACCTGGTGCTGACCTTCCTCGAGTCCCACCACACCGCCGTCGGCGAGGAAGTGAAATGAATTGGCCAATTAGGATTTTCTACCCGGGCCGGTAAAGTGCATCCGCGAGTTAGCGTTTCAACCTGCCTTGGGATGTCGTGAGGGCGGGTGAGGGTTGAGCTGAGAAAGCCAAGACATGGAGGGAACGCTAATCTGCGAGCCAATCTGCGAACCAATCCGGACCGGCGGCGGGGACGGTCCGATGGGGTCTGCCTGTTACATGTTACAACTCACCCAACGGCACCCGCGTGATTTACGAGCCGCGAGTAGTAGATTCCTTGAAATGCGCGGGTGCGCCGTATCGCTGGATTTCCCAATCGCGCGCCATGGGCCGCCCAAAGCAGTGCGGGCGTCGGTTTTTCGCTTTTGTAACATGTAACAGGCAGACCCCGTCCGACGGGCCCGACCCCGTCCGACGGGCCCGCTGGTGAGCGGCCGGAACTCTGAAATCGGCGAAAAGGTTCGGGAGCATCGGCCCGATGGTGTATTATCCTAAATTCGGCAGTTCAGATTAGCCACGGACGACACCGATGGCACGGATACAGGTTGGGGCCAACTGAGCCAGACAGGCCGGCGCTTGCCAGCCATACCAAACTGACTACTGGGTATGGCATGAAAATGACTTTGGATATTGACGCCAAAAAGGTCGAGGAGGCCATGGCCGAGTATGGCGTGGCGACCAAGACCGAGATCATCGATCTGGCACTGAAAGAGCTGCTGAAGAAGAAGGCGGTGGAGCGGTTGCTGGGTTCCATGGGTAAGTTTCCCGACATGATCACCAACGAGGAGTTGGAAGCCGCCGAAAAACGCCATCTCGTCCGTGCGCGCCGTCATTGATACATCGCTCTGGATCGACGCCTGGCGCGGGGCGGTGGACACAGCGGAGAAAGATCTCATTGTGAGCCTCTGGCGCACGGGCGGCACGGTAGAAGGGAAAGGCGGCCTTCGCCCCGTGGTCATTGTCGGTACGGCCTCGGTTGGCCGACTGCGAGATTATCAGGGAAATTGTGCCCGCGAAGACGCGAAGTCGCGAAGCTCGGAAGGAAGAGAAGTTGTCTCCTTGTTTTCTCTTCGCGGCTTCGCGCCTTCGCGTGAGATTTTTGGCCGAAACGTTGCCGGCGATCGGAAGGACAGACAGGAATGTCTGTTTCACTTCCGCATGCGGCGAGATCCAAAGGCAGCGCCTCACGCCAGGCCGCCGCAGAATTTTAACTGGGCGATCAGGCGGTGGATGTTTTCCGGCGCAATGCGGTCGGTGATGACCGAGCGCGGGAAGTTCGGCTCGATGTCAAGGCGCACGCCGGCCTCGGTTCCGGGCCGTACAAAGTCTTCCACAAAATCCATGCCGCCGCGGGGGCGCATCCATTTCCAGTAAGGATCCGGGTTCTCCGACTCGATCACGATCTCCGCATGCAGAAACACATGGCAGTACAACGTGAGATCGCGAAACGAAGAAAACCAGGTCGGTGGCGTCACCAGTTGGTCTCGAATGATGAGTGACATCGCTCGTGCGTTGGTTGCAGGTTTACTGCCATATCGACCCGCGAAAGAAAATTTTGAGCCACGGATTTCGCCTTCGTCCGAAAAGTCAAAGTGACGGGGAGGATGCGAATTTGTTCTTTTGTCCAAGGGGCCGGACCTGCCAACGTGGACTCTTTTCAACATGACCACTCCGCGCAAACCCGTCCTCCTCGTCATCCGTGATGGTTGGGGTAAGAACCCTGATGCCTCGCTCGATTCGACCAATGCGGTCGCCCTGGCGCAAAAGCCCTGCGATGACCGGCTGCACGCGACGTATCCACATACCTTGGTCAGAGCGTCCGGACTCGATGTCGGTCTGCCCGACGGCGTGATGGGCAACAGCGAAGTGGGGCACGAGAACATCGGCGCCGGCCGGATTGTGGATCAGGAGCTCGTGCGGTTGAATAAGCTTTTTTCCGAAAAGCGCCTCGTCTCCAATCCGGTTTGGCGCGCCGTCATCGAGCGTGTGAAGAGCCGTCCCGGCGCACGGTTGCACCTCATGGGCATCGTTAGCGATGCGGGGGTCCACGGCATGCTCGAGCATCTCTACGGAATTCTGCGGCAGGCGAAGGAGGACGGGCTCAGTCCCAATCAGGTTTTCATTCACGCTTTTACCGACGGCCGCGACACGCCGCCGTCAAGCGGGCTCAACTATGTGCAACAGGTCGATGCGCAGTGTCGCGCCATCGGGATCGGCGCGATCGCGAGCGTCTGCGGACGCTTCTGGGCAATGGATCGCGATAACCGGTGGGAGCGCGTGCAGAAGGCCTATTTCATGCTCACCGGGCAGAAGGCCGAGGCAACGGCGCCGAATGCGGTTGCGGCAGTCAGAGCGTATTATGACCACCCGTTGAATAACTCCCAAAAAGGGGACGAGTTCATCCCGGCAACCTGGATTGTGGACGCGGACGGAAAACCGCTCGCGACGATTCGCGATGGCGATGCGGTCCTCTTCTATAATTACCGCGGCGATCGTCCGCGCGAGCTCACCCGCGCGTTCGTGATGGATGGGTTCGCCGAGTTCGATCGCGGCGCCAAGCTCGATCTTTATTTCGCCACCATGACAGAGTACGAACGGGGACTTCCGGTGAACGTGATCTCGCCCAAGCCTGAAGCGTTGAAAAACATTCTGGGCCAGGTCGTCAGCGAGGCCGGCATCGCGCAGTTCCGGTGTGCCGAGACGGAGAAGAATCCGCACGTGACGTTCTTCTTTAACAATTATCGGAAGGATCCGTTCCCCGGGGAGGATCGCGCGTGTCCGGCGAGCCCCAAGGTGCCGACCTACGATCTTCAGCCGGAGATGTCCGCCGCGGCTGTCTCTTATACACATCTGACGCTGCCGACGAATAGAGAGGTGTAGAT
>ENA-ORBV01016964-ORBV01016964.1-microbial-mat-metagenome-genome-assembly--contig:-NODE-16964-length-10485-cov-66.197156_pt1 | contig 10485 bp, 5 predicted proteins | sample MGYA00237777_ERZ505514 | MGnify/ENA primary metagenome ERZ505514 (study PRJEB26160, sample SAMN06269048) | microbial mat metagenome | isolation source: Oligotrophic lake microbial mat | place...
CGCCTTGCTTGGTTCCTTTGTTTTTCTCGTTGGCGTAAGTTTTTCAGCTCTGATGATTTCTTGGTGTCTTTCTCCTCCGCTAGTGCTTTTGCTAGTGATTCTTGATACTTTTTCCTCGTGTCTGGCGCTTTTCTAACTTCTCTTAAGTATGCTGCGTGGGCTACTTTCCGGTTCGCCTTTGCTTGTTCAAGTGTTATGTTCTCGATGGAGATCATGTGACATTTCTTCATTGTTCGTCTGAGGAGGTTTCTACTGACTTTTTTGCGTTCACGACGTCTGATGACCAGTGTCCATAGTTTTTGTGAGTCGCGCGCTGCTTGCAATGTGGGTGACCATGGGACTTTTCCTACTTTCAGCTTCCTGATTTTCACTGCTGCTTCCTTGCGTATCTGCGTGGTCACTGCGATGAGGGCATCTATTTGTGGTTTTATCTGGGCAATTGAGTCTCCTCTGTTCTGCGCTTGCTTCACATGTCTTGTCCTTTCCAGGATTCCGTATTTGATGTACGCTTTTATTACTCGATTGTTGTAGGCTCCTCTGACTCGGGGATCTTTCACCGCTACTGGGATTGCGTTTACGCCCTGCATGTGCGGTGGGTTATTCCCAAAGATGAGCTCGAATGGGATATCCATCCACAGAGTCCGGTGGTCCCCCGGGGTTCCTTCGTCGAATGCGAGGTACCCTGCCTGGATTCGGTCGTTAGTGTCCAACGTTGTCATTATGGCATCTATGGGCATATCTTTTTCTGTTCTGTCGCATGTTGTTACTGATCCTATATGCGGGTGTTTGGATAGAATTGCGTTGTGTAGTCCTTGTTCGCGGAGCATCTTGGTAAGTTTTCCGGTTCTGACATCTTCGTTGGCATCCATGCCGATAATCAAATGTTCTCCATCCTCTATCCATTGCTTTACCGCTGTCCGGAGATCTTCGATAAGTGCGTCCCTAGGTGTTCGTGTGTCCTCTATGGTTCTGAGCCTGCGCGTTTGTTGTCTGTTCACCGAAAGAGCGCCTTTTGACGTGCCTATTGGGTTATAGACGGATACGATTCTGGTGTGGTGTCCTTTCTTTCCGGATAAGAGGATTGATGTCCATCTGCCCAATTTTAGTGGGTCTTCGCTAGTGGATATGGTCCTATGGGTGGCTTCTCTTCGCGTGGTGATCATTGTTCCCCCTGGTAGATACTTGCCTATTTTTCCTTCCCATACGTTGTGTGCTGTTGTGACTTTGCCGTCTTTTAAGGACGTAACTCGTTCTTCCAGGGAGTCGTATGCGTCTAACATCGCGAAGTTGAGGCCTGGTTCCTGTCCCATGTCGATGTCAATGTTGTAGTGTTCCAGCGCTATCAGGTGTTGTTTTCCTTTCTGTTTGTAGGCCTCCGCTGGGAGGTTGTTGTAGTTGCTGCTCGTAATTCTCACATGTTTTGGTGGTTTTGTTAGTTTGAATTGGTCGCCTGCCCGTTGGTGTGGTTTGGGCACTATGTGTCCGGTCAATGTTGTTTGTCGTTGTTGTACCCTTTCAGCCGCAGCCTTGTTAGGGTGGTCTTTTCTTTTTGGTTTTGTCTTTGGTTTTGGTTTTGCTTTTGCAAAATATCTCGGTATGTGTTGTTGTGTTTTTTCTTGTTGTTGTTGTTGTTGTTGTGTTTTCTTTTTACTTCTTGTCCTTCCCCTTTTTTCGTTTGTAACCTTTCGTTTCCCCATTAGTACTCTTCATCTTCGGCTCTATTGACCGGCTGAATGTATGATTGCGTTAGGATGTGATCCAGGTTTAAGAGTTGTCTTTGTGCTTCTCTGAGATTGAGAATGACGGGGTGCGGGTGTACATTTTGTTCAAGTAGTGGTAATTCTTCATCGGAGAATTGCGTGTAATACATCCAGTTTTGCCAGTGGCGGATTATCATTACTTGTGCAGCTTCACTGGCGTTTCCGTTTGTCTCGATCCAATTTAGTAGGTGCTCAAGAGGTATCTTGGCATGCATGGAAAGAGCTAGCAGAAATTCGACGATTGACTCTGTAAGAATGTGTTCATGGGTAAGGAGCCACGATCCTTGGATTTTTCTCTGTATGACATCAAGTTCTGGGCGACCGGTTACGTCGGGAATTGGGACTGTTGGGGTCCAGTCGATCGTGGCGTCTATAGGAGGGACTTGTGCGATTCTCGTGTTGCGCGCTAGCGCTGTAAGATCATATCTTGTGTCCGGTTCTGTGGCGAGATACTTGAGTATGTCTTCGGCTTGCTGCCTTTTTTCTTCGTTGCATGAATTGAAGTACAGGTATGCATTCGTCACCCACGTTATGTGTTCTCCTGGATCCAGTTCTGCCGGGTCTTTCTGCCTTTCTTCTTCGTACGCCCATTCTGTAATCGCCGCTCTGGCTTTTTCTCTTCCTGGGTCGCCGTCTAAATCGGTGGTTGTCTTCCAGTATTCTGTCACTCTAGATAATTCTAGGATGTGGTACGTCCATTCACGCTGTTCTTGTGTGGGGTGCTGTGTACGTTGCCTGGTGCCTTCGTGCACGAATCCTGGGGATTCATGGTCCAAGGTGCATGTCGTGTCTAGTTCTGGGTTTGTGGTCTGGATTGTTACGTTCGCTGGTATCGGGTAGTGGGATTCCTGGCCTGGCTTGGGCGGTGAGTCGAGTGAGATGCTGTCAGTGTCGTTCTGTAGTGCCGGTTTGTCCTGCATAATTTCGTCTCTAACGTCCTTCTCTTTCTCTGTGGCGTTATCGCCTCCGTTTTCGTCTTCGTCGTCCGCGTCATCATCGTCCTCATCCTTGTCGTCATCGTCGTCATCGTCGTCATCGTCGTTCAAGTCCTCTTGTATCTCTTCGTCGAATATGTCTAGTAGCGATTCCTGGTACGTCTGCATGTCGAATTCTGTCGGGGACACTGAAGCTGTCGCCTGGCCTGATTTTCTTATGACTGTTCTTGCTGCGTATGCTTGGAGAGCATTTACTTCTAGCGCTGTGCCTGCTACTAAGCATTCTTCGTTTCTCGAGTTCTTGATTTCTCGGTGGGCTAGTTGATCGTTTTTCCAGGTGGCTCTAACGAGTTGCTCTTCTCGGGTAATGTACTTGTTGTTTTCGGCATCGTATATGTAGCTTGATGTTTGGTTGATTTTGAACGGGTCGGTGAAGCCTCTCCACACAATTTGTCCAAGTTTGTGTACCAACACTAGGCCTAGTGCATTGGCGACTGCTATTGCTCTGGCGTGGTTGTGGGCTGCGTATGTTAAGTGGTGGACATTTGGGCGGTGACTATCTCTGTCGCATCCCAGAAATAACCCGTATCCTCTTGGTGTCTCTTTCAAGCCGATAATTAGGGAGTGTGTTGTTACTTCTGGTAATTGGTCGTGAAGAGGTGTATGTGGATCTCCTAGGAGTACATCACATAGTGGGATCGAGCGGACATCGTTCAAAAATTTGTATTGATTCTCTCGTGCTATGCGGACTGTTGCTTCCACTTCGATTCTATTTCCTCTGAATGATTTCGTTTCTGACGCAACGATAAGAGCGTATTTTATCTCTAGTGGGAAACCTGACTTCTTGGCGGGGTTGTAAATTTGGAGTACCAACGGAAGGAGGGTGTGGTAGTCCTCTACAGCACATATTATGTGGCTCGCTGGTGTATAGGGGTGTGCCTCTCTTGGTTTGTTCCAGTTGCTTTGCCTTTCTTCTGCATTAATGAAAATGTTTTGGCTTTTTACGTGTATGTAGGTTTTGTTGGTTGTTGACTGGAGTTTATTTAGTTTCTCGTTGATCGCTCTTCCCAGTTGGGTTACGTCCGTATACCTTGTCGTCCCTTGTAAGAAGGCTAGGTTTGTGGTTTCCATTGTTTGGATGGGGTGTAGTGTCATCATCCATTTATCTTCTTCGTCCAGTTCCTCTCCTAATTTGTTAAATTCTTTGACAAAGTCTTCTGGTTTGAGCGTCGTCGATATGCAACATTGGACTATGCTGGATTGACCTGAGGAATGGAATGTCCCGTCGATGTAGTCTCCGACTTGCCATGAGTTCCGGGGGAACTGTTTTGTGCGTTCGTCGATGGGTTTAGCTGGTGCTGATAGTTTTCCCAGCGTTTTTTCCGTTATGTATGGTTGGATTATTACTTCATCGTCTGTGTTTCTCATGACTCCTACCAGTTGTTGGAATTTTTCGCTTATCACCTTGTTTTTGTCTGGAAAATCTTTTGGGTCCCAACCTTCGTGTACTGGCGTTCGGAGTTCGCCAATTAGTCTATATCTTTTCGTCTGGAGGTTTGGTGTTGTTGACTTTTGCTTGGCTTTTGCGTATGGGTTTTGTATGATCGCCTTTGCCGATTCTGCTGGGGTCAATGTTGGTTCGGTTGCGGTTGCCTTTTCCGTCTTCTTCTCTCCTTGTTTACCCGGTTTTGGTTTCTGTCTTATCCAAGGTATGGGGCCGAGTAAATCCAGTGCTGCTACTACCATTTTTTCCATCTCTGTTAAGTGTCCTGTGAATGCTTCTTTCGATTCGTCCCAGTTTGGAAATTTTTTCATGTCCTTTACTGTAAGGAGTGATAGGCTTTGAATTGTGTAGCGGATGAGTGTCGTTCCCCTGGTTGCCAGTGAGTTTGGTCCTCGGATTCGTGACTTTTTCCGCATTGCTTCTGTCAGAAATTCTTTCAGCATTTTTCTGTCCATGTCTTTAACCTCTGTAGGAAAAATCGTTTTAACGTTCTTCTCTTCGACAAAGAAGGTTTGCACTTCTGTTAGGATATTCGTCTTTAATTCTTCTTCTGTTAGAGGTTTGCTATCTCCTATTTTTGTCAGGAGTGTCATGTAGCTCAGTGTGGCTGGGGCTTTCGTATTGATGGCATACGGTTCGACTTTGAATTCCACTTGTTTTTTGTTCTTTTTATTTTTGTTATTGTTTTTGTTCTTTTTGGTGGATGTGGGTGGGTTTTTCGTGGGTGCGGCTGCTTTATCCGGTTTGCCTGTGTTGGCTTCGGGTTTTAGCGCCGCCTCTACTGCGGGTTGTGGGTTCCTTCCTAGCTCTGGTGGTGACGCTACTGGGTTTGGGTCCTTGGTAACAACTTCTGGCTTTTTTCCGGTTGTTGGGTAGGATTTCTGATTGGGATTTTTCGGTTTCTCTTCTGTTACTACGTTTAGCTTGTTGGGGCGTTGAGGAGTGTTGTCTTTGTCCTTCATTGGGCTTCCTAACTTTTTGGCAGCTTTTGTAGTTGTTGTATCCGTTTTTTCTTTCCTCGCTGGGGTGGCTACTCTGTTTCTCTTGGTCTTGTCCGAGTTCCTGGGTGGGGATTTGTTGGATACCGTGGTCCAGTTTTCATCGTCGGTCGCTGACGTTCCTGCAAGTTTCTCATCCAAGTTCGTGGGGGCCGTCGAGTTGGTGTTCTTGACTGCTCCTGCATAAGAGTTATTGGATCCGGACGAGGTGTTGGAGCCTTTGGAGTTGTTGGATTCGTTGGAGGCAACCGAAGCAACCGAAGCATCATCGTCGTGGTTAGTGCCAGTCGTTTTTCCTGAGTTGTTCGCGCCTTGGGCTGGTTTCTTTTCCGTTGGGAAGTAGTTCGTCATGGTGGCGTTTCCTTTGTTTGGTTTCTTCCTCTGGTTGCGCCCTTTGCCGCTTTTTCCTGTTGGTTTCGTCATGGTCGAATTGATCTTTTGTTTGTATTTGATTTGATATTTTTATTTGTTTATTTGTTTATAGAGCTCGTGGATCCTATAGTAAAGTAGTAGTAGTGTGGTAAAATAAATATTTTACCTCTCTACTATTCCGGTACTGAAAGATCTGTAGGTTTCTACGTTGTGCGACTTGTCCTGTGTCTGAGAAAGCACGACAAGGAACAAGAAGACTGCAATGAGTGTGAAATGGAACGCATCGCTTTCGATGAAGGCATGAATGACCTCCCACCTGATTTGGTTCCCCTCAATGTTGTCCATGTGCAACGTACCCAAAATGGCGAACCGCTTCCAGCTGAAGTAGAAGAGACCTCCGTGGACCAGTTCACTTTCCAACCCATGTTCCTACACCATGGTAAAAGGAGTTCAAGTGACTGATGACGACCCTTCCTTTGGTCTCACCCTGGCAGCTGATGAGCTCAATCATCGGGAGTGCATCACTGACGTCAAAGAAAATAGTACAGCTGACAAGATGCATGCCTCACATAAGTCAACTGACAAGAACGTAAAAGGCACACACCTTGTCAGCATCAATGGCAAGAAAGTCTTTGGCAAAGACAATGCAATTGCCATGCTTAGGCAACTGCATGATGAGCGTGCAGCAAACCTCGAGCTCGAACTGGCTATGGAACGCAAGCTCTCATCTGCTGAGACCTGGCGAGCTGTTGCTGAACATGACATCATGGAGCCTAGTTCTCCGTCCGACAATGATCACCAGCACCAACTTGCCCTTGCTGATGTTCAGTGCATCTCTGCCGTTCCTTACCCACACCTTGACTTCTCCGAATCTTCCATATCCACAGAGGAAATGAAGATGGTGATACATGCCATGGAGTCCCAGGCAATCACTCCCGCGGAGCAAGCAATTGGTCATTTCACTTGGCGCAAGCTTCAATCCCTCAGCACTTGGGATCAATGGCACACGGGGGAACACAAGCAGCTTGATCACTTCCATGACCTCAAGATGCATGGCAAACCTGTCCGAAAACCACCTGGTGCAATTGTCTTACGACCCCACTGGCAATGTTCCATCAAGCGCATGGCTCGCCTTGATCCGCACCGCTCTTGCATGACATTGCATCAACATGCTCATCGTGTGTTGAACAACCTATGCAGCGCCTTTTCTTTGCCCTTGCCGCCCGGGAAAATTACAAAGTTTAGGAGGGCGACGCACAAGATGCCTATGTACACTCCCCTCCACCTGAGACTCCTTCCTTTGTGTCTATCGGCGATGCTTGTGCAGACTGGTATGAGCATCGGTTTCAGCAGACTTTGGACCGATCCCTAGTGCACCCTGTCCTGCATGCTCTTCAAGGCCATCCCAAATCTGGTAAACTCTGGGAAAAGCGCATTGCTGCTATCCTACGATCGCCACAGTTTGGCTTTAGAAGCACCACTCATGACCAATCTGTGTGATCGGCCACCTTTGAAGGTACCAAAATCCTTCTCATATGCCAAGTTGATGGCTTTGCGGTTGCGTGCCCTAATGAAGAGCTCACCAAGCATCTCTATGACCAGATTGGCAAATGCTTGCAGCTACCATCTGAAGACGCACCTCCTTTCAAGTGCCTCAGGCTTCTGAAGGACTTCAACGGACTCAACATCGCACAACATTCCAACACAATCAAACTCTCATGCAAAAAATACATTGAGCACGTCCTCACCACCCATGGATGGTCAAAACCATCCCCTCCTGTACCAACAAAGCTGCCTGAACCACCACCAGTTGACGCAGTGAAATCTCTCTACACCTACCAAGGACCTACAGAGAACACCGCTGAACACCGCTGAACACGCTGCACCAGTGTCCAAACACGGTTTTGCACACCACACACCACTAGGAGAACTTTCTGTGCGCGCATGTTACGTGTCAGCCAGACATTGGGTATGCGACTATTGCGATGTCTAAGTTTTCAACCTACCCTCATGACCATCACTTTGTTGTGCTGAGGAAGGTTGCAAAATGCCTTCGAGGAACTAAAGATTGGGGCATCATCTACCGTCGGTCCCAACCGGACACTTCCCTTCTGCCTTCCAACTTCATTCGCTCCTCTCTGGACGCCGACTTACCTGCATTTCCTAATGTGGACCCCAACAAACCCGTTGCTCTTCATGATGCTGCGCACGTGAATGATCTGCGGAACCGTCGATCCACCACAGGCTATGCATTTCTGCTCTGCGGAGGCGCTATGTCCTACCGTTGCAAGACTCAGTCCATGGCATCAACTAGCTCCACAAAAGCTGAGTTCCTTGCCGCTGTTGCGACTGCAAAGCATGCTTGATGCATGCGAGCTATCATGACCAACCTAGGCTTCCCTCCAAATGGACCCACCGTGATGCACTGTGATAATCAATTGGCTATCAACATGATCAACGCTTGTATCCCAATGGAGCGCTCTCGTCACATTGATATCCAACACTTTGCCATTCCAGAGTGGCAAGAATCTTGGGCCATTGTCATGGAATTCATCTCTGGTGTCATCAATCCCTCTGATGACTTGACCAAACCCCTTGGATGGGTGCTACATGACCGACATGCCCGCCGCGTCATGGGGCATTGCTAACTTGTGTTTTGTATTTTGTTTGCTTTGTTGAAGACCTCTACCTGTGTGAGGTCTATTACTTATTTTTTTTGGTAATTCTATTTTGTTTTGAACTTTCTGTCCGTTCTCCTGCCTACAATCGCATACTTTTTTGATGGCCCATTTTGTTCCTACAATCCTCCATGAAGTTATCTTCCTGCAGCACACAAAGTAAGACCCGGTTGCTGTATTGTTGTGGAGCCTTGCACCATAGATGTCTCGGATTGGACCAAAATTGGATTCGCCAAGGGGAGGATGTCGGCTGTGTTACGGACAACAGACAGACGCATGGTGCCACCCGGACGTGCCTAACCAACACGCAGAGAGACACCGCGCTTATCTTGGACTTTGAAGTGATTTTACAATTCAAAAGTAGATTAATCTCACTATTTCTCTAATTTAACATTTGGTATCAACAATGTTGGATTTACTAGCACTAGCTAGATCAAAAGGGTCCTACGATACATTCTGAAATTACAAAAACAACAAACTTGATATCATGTCTTCTGTCAATGAAGCCAACTATTGGACCTCTAATGGGACAACAGAGAACAACAAACTAGCTTATGACAGAGGATGTAAGCTATCATCTGGCACTGTTTCAGGTCGCAAACAAAATGGAAGTGTTTCTAGCAGCAGAGTCCCCGTTGCAGCTGCTACAAGACGTTCCAATGATGATGCCAATGCTGGCAATGATGACCTATTGCCACCAAATGTATCAAATGCAAGACCAATGGAAGTGTTTACCTCCCCCTCTGGTACCATGGCATCAACAATCACAGCTGAGATGACTACAACATCATCGAAGAGAGGCAAAACAACATCATTGATGTACACAAGAGCGATATTTGAAGTGGGGGCAGTTCGGTCATTAGGAGAACATTTGGTTTGCCCAAAATGTCAGTCATTAATTCAAATTGAAACACCAACGGTTAGCATTGCAAGTGGCCTAAGGTTGAAACGCAGAAATGATTTCTGTTCATTTCTTGAGATTAAGAGACCTGCATCAACAGACTTTGATTTGCCGGACACCGCCGGCAGTGCTTTGATTACAAGAACAGCATACTTTGCGGTCAACATTTTGTTTGTCCTATCTATGATATGTAGTGGTGATGGTCCTAGACTCCTAGTGAGGCAGGAAGAGCACTGGGACTCTGTGACTTGTCCAATTCAACAACTATGCAGACACGCAATTTTACAAACATTGAGCAGCGGGTGTCGCCTGTCATCCATGAGGTTGCCAACGAATGTCTTCAAACCAATCTACAAAAAGAAATCCAACTGGTTTGGGGCGATAGACGAGATGACAATGACCTGCTTCTATTTGATTTATGGAAGGACGGAACATTGCTGGACAACTTATTGCCTGAGGCTGATTTTTTAACAGAGGTGTCATGGCAGGGAAGGTCCAGTGGTAGAACGCAGAACAGTTTGTCTGGCCATGCTCTGCTTGTTGGTGGAAAAACACGTCTACCTTGTTGCATGAGCATCAAGTCCAAAAAATGCAACTGCTGCATGCTTTGGAATTGCCACCATGGCGTGGATGAAGACATCCCCGAGCATGATTGAAGTGTCAATTTTGATGGAGCATCGGGAGCAATGGAACCAATTGCTGTCCTACACATGGTCATTGAAGTGTATTGGAAGCATTGTGTCATTACCAATACGTTGATGACGAATGACGACTCATCGATCAAGGCAAAGTTGAAATGGTCAAATGTGGACCACATGATAAAGCATGGGCTCACACGAGTACCAAGAATAATCAAAAAGAATGGTAATGAGGTTCCTCGTCCAGACAAAGGTGAGCTTCCAGCAGACATGCAACAACCTGATTTCTTGGCTGACCCAGGGCATAGGAAGAAGTCATTGAAGAATGTTATGTACACATTGATAACAAAGAAGAAAGATTAACGATTGGGTTATTCTAAAATGGATGTCATTTGAATTGGCACTAATTTTGCATACATGTTGCGTGCACTTCCAGATAAAGAGGAATCAAAGTATGTTGATGCTCGTAAAGCAGTGTTGGAGCACCATTTCGACAATCACCAATTCTGTGGCAAATGGTGTTGCCGCAAGGACCTCACAATCAAAGAGATAAAAGAAAACACCAAGTTCTACAGGTGCAAGACCAAAGACAAGAAGCTGCATGAGTGGCTCCAACAAAATCTCGCACGATTCCTGACTCTGGAACCTCTGAAAGAGGTTGGCCGTGGTATGGACACTTTGGTCAATGAATCATTCAAC
>ENA-ORBV01016965-ORBV01016965.1-microbial-mat-metagenome-genome-assembly--contig:-NODE-16965-length-10485-cov-6.906034_pt1 | contig 10485 bp, 6 predicted proteins | sample MGYA00237777_ERZ505514 | MGnify/ENA primary metagenome ERZ505514 (study PRJEB26160, sample SAMN06269048) | microbial mat metagenome | isolation source: Oligotrophic lake microbial mat | place...
TTTTCAAGCAGAAGACGGCATACGAGATTCGCCTTAGTCTCGTGGGCTCGGAGATGTGTATAAGAGACAGTAGCAATTTTGGCCATTTACATTCCTTCCGTGCCATGCGGGTCACTGTTATGTAGCACTAGTGTTAGTAGGAGTCCCGTTGCTGTTGTAGTTACTCCGAATACCGTAGGACCAATGTGACTTCGTCGATTTCAATTACGACTCCACGTTCCGAAAGGAAGCATTGTCTTCGATGTCAGTTGTTCTTCGGCCACCAACATCGCTTCCTTTCTTTCACGGGGAGCTATGTTTCCTGACGTACGTGTGTTCTTTCGATCTCCCGCCCCAGCAAGTATTAGGCAAGACATCGATGAAAAGTCATGGCATCCGTTTCTCCACGAAGAGGAAGGAGGCGATAGCCGATAGCCAGACTGCCAGAGTGATCGATTTGGAAAGTAGAGTAGAAGGGGAACTATATAGAGTAGAAGGGGAACTAGTTACGTTAGCAATCAATGGCAATTTTTTAGGTTTCCAAAAAGAAACTCCTCGCGTCCTTCCTGTTAAACACAAATTTGTTTTGTCTTTTGCACGTGAATTACGTACACTCAGACTTCGGTATACGTAGGAGCTTACTCGTGCCGTATTTTTTTTTGGAAGTTGTGAACCGTTTCTAGTTTCATCGGGACACTCACTCCACATCTGTACTCCAGGTGGTATGTTCTTTGGTTCTTCGTTGATCGATTACGCGAAGCGAATTCGAATCATGAAACACTTAATACGAACCGCTCCAAGCCTTTACGTACGCACTATGCTACCATCTGTACTTTGTATCTGGTAAACTGTACTCCTTTACCAACAGACAGTTTTGTACAGACAGCTGGTACTTGTACAGCCGGTAAAGCACATGTACCAGTGTAGCTACTCTACTTTTAGCTAGTAGTATCAGTCGTACACGATCGGTATTAGCATCTGTGATTTCTCGGCAGATTGCTTGGGCTCTTTATGAGCGCTCCAATGCAAGAATCAATCAGTCCTTTCCTTGGCTAATACAGTAATGAGCATCACTCACAAAACCCACCACACACTCGGAGTGCCTTCTATACATAAAACAAACACTATCAACAACCAAACCTAAACATATTGCTAGCTGACGCCCATGACCACAATGATGATACACGAAGCCAAGTTTCCGGCAACGCAAGCTTTCTTGGACTTGACAACGAGAAAGCAAGCGGAAGACTCTGAGAAGCATCATCGCTTGCAGAGTACATGTACTAGTAGTACGCTTCCTCGGCGTGGAATGGACATGTCCACTATGTTTGATCATCTCGTCGATGATCGATCGTCGTCGGATCACGATAGACTCTTTCATCACCATCAGCAGCAAGTCAACGGCAGCAAGAACTCGTCACTGCCAAATCTAACAATGCCGCTTACGACATGTCATACACGGAATCACAATCACCTTCGACGAACAGATTGCAACATCATTGAGTCCAACTTGTTTCCACGTATTGAATGGTCGTCCAGCTCAAATGAATCCATTGACGTTATAGCTTCGCCACCCTCTTACTCACAGCAGTCTTCTACCAAGCTTACAAGCACCAAGTTGTCTTCCTCACCCACAACGTTTTGGGGCGATGGTAGTGGATGTAGTGGCGGCAAACTCCTTACACTGGCCAGTTGGAAGAATGTCAACAAGCGAAAGAGAAACAAGTCGGGTCTTGTCCGATCTCAAAAGATCTTTTGCTTGACAGAGATTGGTGAGGAAGCAAAAGTTGTCAGTAGCGACGAAGAAGAAGAAAAAGAAGATTCCTGTACGAGTTTCTACTATCCATCCAAGAGACCCAAACGTACCGTGGCCATTGGTACTACGACACCCATTGTTCCATTGTCCAAACCTTCTTCCTCCTCCTTTACAAACAAGACGACGACGACGCAGTCGATGCAGCAATCCATTTGCAAGGGTGGCTTTGACGATTGCCCGTTTCCTACCTGTCCCCCCTCACCTGTCTATAATAATACTTCGCACACCTCCTCCTCCTCGTGAACACATGCTGTATTTATGTTTTGAGCATGTGGTGTACACACTCACGGGACGCGACTGTTGTGTGCAGGGGGGCGGACGGACTAGGGCAAACCTTTGGGGAATCTACCGATCCAATCTTTCTTCTCGTGGACAAACATACGTTTCTTTCCTTTTTGTATATACACAAAATTACCACCACTTTTCTATAACCCATTTATTTACTAGAAGTCTTATATATAACTCCACTAGCATTTGCTTAGTACAGTAGCTGCCTTAATGGTGGTGATTCGTTACGTGGTTGCTCTGCACCGAGTCATCAACCGGTACTATAGTACATAGATGTATCCGTTCGCTTTCTCAACATGGTTCACGGGTTTACGGCACGGTAACATTGTAGTCTGATGTACTTTTGAACATCTGCAACGCAAGCGAATCGCTGCAGTCATAAAAGACCCAAAACATGTCGTTTCCAAGAAAACTAATAGATTTCCTAGCGAGATATTAACCGGTAAGATACCATTACCTACAAAATAAAATTAACAGCAAAGGAGTGGCAGTGCTGGATGATGCATACTCGTCTGCTGTGTGCGTGACACAAATGAATCACATCAACCGAAGTTGCGACCCATGTAGGAAGAACGTTTCCTCAGGAACGCTTGCTGTTGGCTTCTGCTCGTGCTGGATCCTCATTCCAGGACTCGAGAAAGTGCGCTACAACCTTTACCACATACCGCAGACGTCCGACGACAATGCCCAGGCACCGCAGATAATCAAAGTGGATATAGCCCAGACGCCGCAAGACTTCAAAGCCCACAACCGCAATACCCACCAGTATCCAGATCACGCGACGTACTATACGCCACAAGCGGGCAATGTCTTCGTCGCGACTCAGGATGGCAGCTTCGCGTTGAATCAATATGTCCGGTTGAATACCAATCCGGAGGGGTCGGCTGGGATGCATTGCGCGTGACGTGGATGCATCGTATAAACATTGTTGAAAGACTGTATGCTCACAGGCATCGCCGTCCGGTTTTCCGTTCACTGTATATCGACCATCCATGGTCCATCGTTGTTGCTGGAGATGTTCGAACAGTGATTTTGCGGGTGGTTCCTTGACAAGTGGTTCCTTGACAACGGACCGCAATTGTTTCTCTACATCAGCCGCCAACAATCCAGAAGAGGAGGCGGACACATCATCGCTGTAATGGTGCTCATCGTGTTTCATCAACAGCTGTATATTCTTTCGCTCGTAGTCACAACCAGGATATGCCCAAGAGGCAAAGTCATAGATAGCAAGTCCTCCGAAACAGGATCGCATCGGCTTGAGGTTTCTCTTCTGGCGAAGAATATCTGCCAAGAAAGAAGTTTGTCCAAACATGACGTTTTGTTGGGCACTCAAGGTGTATTTGGAATATAACCATTCCCCGTATTCATCGACCGCGGCCATGGTATCATAAAATAAAAGAGGATGAAAATCAAGATACTTATCAGGATTCCATACGTTACGAATCTTCCATCGTTCGTATCCATTGGCACAAATGATACTTCCGGAACCACCATCTAAAGCATCCCCAATAACGCCTTGGCTATTGATAGAAATTTGGTCCATGGCAGTAATCACATTTGGGATGGCAGGCATTTTCACAATGTCCAAATCGACATTGATCACGATATCGTAATTGAGATTGCCATTGCTGTCTGTGTTGTTGATGTTTTTGTTTTCCAAGATGCTTTTCCGTTGTATACTCCGTAGTCGGCTCATTTTTCCGTAGCGACTCATACGTGCAAACTCATAATTGAAGTTCGCCAACTGATCCCAGGGCAGATCATGCCATAAACTTTCTTGTTCTACAAATGTCGTTTGACATCCCCACCTTTGCATATCTGTTTCTAACTCCTCCACGTAATCCGTTGTATCCGTAATATCATCGGGATTTCGTTTGCGACGTTGGTAAAGGACATGAACATGCACCGATCCATGTCGGTCTGGATATTCTCCATCCTGTTGGTAAGCCCAACACAAGGAATTTATGGGCACCACCACGGGACGATTTTCGTGCAAGTCTTGGAGGACTTCAATCATACCGACCACCAATATTTTGTGCGATTGTTGGGGTGTCATGTTGGCTTTTTGGGCTCGTAATTGTATCATTTGTTCATCGTAGGACACTGTAAGTGAGTCCATCATGCTTTCGATTTCGACAATGTCGGCCATGACGTCGGCCCGCAAAGAAAGGCCTTCACCAAAGGCCAGAAAGATTCCTACCCCAATTAACACCATGATATAAACAGCAAAACGAAGAATCGTATGTCCTGGCGTTGTCATATGAAAAAGCTTCCCATGTTGTTGTTGTTGTTTGCTATGAAGAACAGGCTTGGCGTTGCTATCCTTGGCCTTCACCCTTCTCTTGGGAGAGGTCCCCATTGTTCCCCCGTTCAAGATACTACCTATCATATTGCTCGCGTCTACAAAACATAGTCGTCATAACGGTATAAAGAACAACACAAGGATTGGGTAAGTCCATGAATTCCAAAAGAGATGGTGAGGATGAATTGATGATGATGACGATGGGCAACCAATAACGCAAAGAGGCGAGAAACAACTCCAACGACGGAATCATTGGACAAAATTGGCCACCAGCGCCTAGGATCACGAGAAAAAGACACTGACTGTTAACCCCGTCCAGACTATAACTGATGCCATTTAGCTTACCTACTGTAGTTATTATCGTATGTACATAGATCGGAGGAAGACAGCTTGATGTGTTGATATCCAGCAGACCTGGATGGACAACCAAATGAAATGCTTAACCTGCAAGCAAAATCAATGAAGTAAAAAGTAAATTCAACTTCTGTTCACCTGGGTACGTAAAGCTACTCCGAGTAGACTAGCTAGCTACTAGCTAGTGAATGCGCAAGTACCAGCAGCGTAGATTTTAAAGAGCTACTAAAATCGCCACATGCCGACAATTTAAACCTATTCATTCTCCAACACACCGATGGAGATAAAGAAAAGCGATTTTTCTTTCTTGATTAGAAGTTTCCATTTAACAAATACCGACCAATTTCTTTTGAAGCTTATTTTCAATTACAAGCAAAAAGTAAAATAGCCGTTACTTGTCCGCGACTCGTATTTGAATCACGTTGGACGCACACGATGCATATTTCTTCACGAATCATGTGAATCATGAATCATGAAGGCATCTGTTTCTCACGGGATAGATTTTTTTTCATTCGTACACACAACCTCACACGACCAAAGCTTCATCCAAGCGAGAAAAGAAGACCCAACTGGTGGCACGACGACGCGGAACAGTCGTGCCTGATGATTTGCGTGGTGATTGGATTTGATGCATGCTTCCCCACAGTATCACCGGTACTTTTCTATTGTAGCACGACGGCCAATGCGACCATCGACTACCTACTAGCTAGCAGTAAGAACAACCAACTGAACCCACCAACAACGAGCAACCACCAGCCAGCTTGTCAGCTAGCTAGCTAGCTAAGATAGCTGCTGAACCCGCCAGATAGCATCACAGAAAAATACTATTTACTTTTTATTATTATGGTGGTAGTAGAAAAGAAACGACCATCCTCACCGTGGGGAAAACTGCAACAACCATCCAGCCCGCATTCTTCACCTTTGAAAAATGTACGATCATCAAAATCATCCTTTTGGGGCGCTATGACTGGAACGAAAATCCTTGCCATCACCGTCATTGGTTTGCAAGCCCTGGTGATTTTGCGATTCTTCTTGGCACAGTACCAAGACACTCAAAGTGGTACGAATAATGCGACTGCCCCTACTGCTACTAGAAACAATATTTTGCTAGAGACCAACGAGGAAGTTTCTTGTGTAGCCTGGCGTGCCACAGATCATTGCAGCCCCGATGGACCACGATTGTCCAATCACGCCTTGTCCTTTTTTGCCGACACGGATCTGTCCTGCCAAGACTACGTTCCAACCTATGGATCAGGATATTGCGAATTGGTGATCACTGGCACTCCATTTACCAAAAAAAAGAACGAAAAGTACAGCGGCAAGGGTCGAATTGTGCGAGCCTTTCAACAGTCCTGTGACCATCAAGGCAGAGCAGGACCTTATTCCTTGTGGGATCGATACATGCCAGTCTTCAAGTGTGATCAGGCCGTGGAGTTTTTGAATTATCAACATCGAGCGCGTCATTACGAACCAGAGGAACCCATTCTTACCAGCGAAGACCATAACAACGATAGCAACAACTCGCCTCCTCAGTCTCCATCCAAAGGCATTGTCATTCAAATATACCCATCCGCATTGCCCAGTGTCTGCGCCATTATCAAATTATTACGAGACCAACATCACAGTACCTTGCCCATTGAATTATGGCATGTGCAAGGAGAATTATCCGACCAGCACGTTATGGTTCGTCACTTGTTGGAACACTTTGATCAAGTGCATTTGCGAACCATTCCTGCCGCCCCCAATAACAACAAAAACAACAATTCGTACATGACCAAAATCCATACCATTGCGTATAGCGAATTTGATCAAGTCTTGTTTCTCGACAGCGACAAATTTTCCTTTCGTGATCCTGCGTATTTGTTTGACAACTTAAATGACATGATCCACACGGACCAAGAACAAGGTCCGACTCATCGCATCACGAGCGCCATATTTTGGAAAGACTTTTGGAATCCACATCGAAAGGATTATGTCATGACGAGCAATTCGGTTGTGTGGGAATTATTGGGCATTGATACCAACGACGACAACAACAGCGAAGACAACAACAACAATCTCAAGAAATCTCGAAGACCTATGGAAATGGAAATGGAATCGGGTCAAATGGTCATTGATCGTCGTTACAGCAAGCGCGCATTGCACATCTTGTTGTTTTTGGCACAAACCTTTTCCGAATGGTTGGAACCTCTCATCTTGGTATGGGGAGACAAGGATATGTTTCGATTGGCATGGTACATGGCCGACACACCCTTTCATTACATTCAACAACCACCTAGCTTGGCGGGCCAAGATGTGGTCTTGAAATGGGCCAGTGCTGATGTGGTCTGTGGCATTACCATGGTACAACACGATATGGCGGGGGACCCCATTTTCTTTCACCGAAACATTGCCAAATTGTCCACCGAAGCAGATCTAATTAAAGTTTGGGAAAAGGGAGCACAATTTGTGGGAGCTAATACCGACACTGAATATGATGTGGAAGGCAGTCGTAGTATCTATCGCATGCACGGCTGTTATCATCCAACGTCTCGGGTTCGACAACACTTTCAGGAAATTGACTATCGGGGATCCAGTGTCGAAGCATTCGAAGAAAAGATCTTACAATTCGCTCGAGAGGGCTTGCAAATAACACAAGCTACATAGCTACGGCTAAAAGCGAGAAGCTGGCGTTTCTGCAGAAGAGTGCTATACTTACTACTTCTATGAGTGGAATCGCGGTTAGCTGTACCCGCATGGATCTTCACAATTTACAGTTTATTTCGCACCCTTATACTGGCAAAGTGTTCGAGGGTGCATTTGTCTCCATGTTTAACGAAGAGCTGCTAACCACAATGCGGGCTTCTCCCGCAGCAAACCAAAATGGACGTTAAAATTTTCCATCGGGGTTTCCACCAAGTTGGAACTGTTGCAAAGCAAATCCACGAAGGGGGTCAATAAATGATATTGGCTCCTGACTTTCGCTCTGCCGCACTCGTTTAAATTAGTCCAATATTTTACCCTTTCGTCTCTACTCACGTCGCTGTCAAAGTGATCGCCGTATTGCGCCAAACCAGCAAACTCGTTCCCCAAATCCGTAAGACTTGTGTTGTGCGTCTGTAGCACATTTAAGAGACACAACTTCTTCTCTTCAGAATCGAAGGCCCTGCCAATGTGGCACATTCTGAGAGCTCGATTCGTCTTGAGCGCTTCGCAAATGGGATTGCAGTCAAAGCGCGGGCCCATAAAAACAAGCGTCCCCAAGTAGTTTTTTTCGATGATCTGTACAGCCTGTTGGGTCATGTCGATGTCAGTCGGTTGGCGAGTAACAAACCCAAATATCGTCAGCGCGGGCATTCTATTCACCATACGGGGCAGTTTGTTGGCTATCCCCGCAATGTCCTCGTCTCTATCGGGGATCATGACTAGCATCCGAACTGCACACTTTTTCCACACTTCGCGCCGATCTAGAACTTCTTCTGGATCTTCTTCCACACGAAATCTTAGGAAAGAAGTTCGTTCGGGGGCACTTCCATCTGCCAAAAAGCTAGTAAGGACATTTTCCGAGAAACGAAAATTTTCCAATTGCATAAAGCGAATTTGATGATTGGTCATCATTCCTCCTGCAATTGTTGCCATCCATGTGTTTCCAAGTCCAAAGCCTTGTTCTCTTGACGGAAGAGCAAATGTAATGGCTTTGATCACCCGATTCTTGCTGATAAACGAAGTAAGCGCAAAGTGCGCTGCTACTTTCTCTTGACGGGTGAGGAAATTAGGGAGTAAAAGAGCCGCTACTGTTTCAATCGCTTGGTTGTCTTCAAACGCCTTTAAGATAGTGACGAATCCGTCGATTGTCCACGCCGTAGGCCAACACTTGAAAGTCTTGAGCTGTGGAAGAATTTTGCACAACGCTTCTGCTTGATCAAGACCGATAACACCACATTCAATGTCAAGACTCGTCTTTTCCGTGCAGTAATGTCGCACAATGATGTCAATTTCGTCGCGAGAAAGACTGTGAAAAAATGCTAGCTGAAGCAAGTCCATCTCATCATCGCCACCAGGAAATATCGGCCCCTTCTGCATGACCATAGACGGGTCTTGTTCCACAAGAAACTTGACGACATTACTGTCTACACCGCTCCAGCTTTTTATGGCGTAGTGTATAGGAAAGAATCGATGATCATTTCGCCGCCGTAGAGCGTCTGGGAACCCGTTGAACATTACTTGGATGACGGTATGAGGATAGCCCTTGCTGCAGGCCATATGCAGAGGAAGATCTTTGCGTTGTCCTGTTGTTTCTTTTAACGCTTTCTTGTTCATGTGAACAACGACGGTGATGATGAAAGCGTCGGCCGTTGCCTGAAGCAAGTGCTGAAGTGGGAACTTGCCGCCAAACTTGAGAGAAGCAAGAACAGGATGCTGTAAGAGAAGCACATGAGCACGCTCAATATCGCTGTCCATTGGATGATTCTCCCGAACTTGCCGTCGCCAAGGTTTGTTACGGGGTCGAATTTGTACCAGAAACAAACGTTTTAATTCGTGTCTAGCCCCAAACAACCCAGTCACTTTGTTCAGAATGCTGGAAGCGCGCTCCGTGCTTGTGCTCCCACGTTCCCAATATACTGCTGAATGGGCATCGTTGTCATTCCCCATTGTCGGCGTGCCGTTCTTTTTCTGTGAATGCTTCGTTGTTTTCCCAATAAAGAACAAAAAATGATGTTCTGTCTTTCATTTTTGAGGTCCAATGCAACGAACTGGCGTCGCCGTGGTGAATCAATGATCAATGAATGACGTAACGGCTCTTTTTCGTCCGTACGTCGGTGCGACTATTTCGAACTCTATCTCGGCAGCTCTCGGTTCTGTATCGTGCGCACCCCACCAGCAATGAGAATCAATAATTACTAGAGTATCAGGCTTGTTCCTATCGCACCGATTCCCCTACGCGCATTCCCCGCGCAGGCTGACGTCATGGGTGCGAATGGAGAATTGGGAACCCTCCATTCTTAAGGATAAGAATATTCCCCGCGATTCGTACAGTGCTAACGTTCATAATGTCACCAGCCAAGTAATTTCTTCATCATGCTCTATTAGCTAACACACAGCTAACTTGATTTGTTACATTTACATCTGGAGTTGTTATTGCATGAGTTGGTGTGCACATTGTGCATTTTGGCTGGCTCGCTAGACAGCTCATTGGGCCACAACGGCCGTCAGCGCCTTGTTTGGTTTCAGTCGTTTTTTGAAGATTCGTTTGTCAACAATCCACAACTTTGGAACAAATTGATCAACCATGGCGGATGACGAGTCCATTAACTCCACCGAGCTGAACGCTGCGGTTGCTGCTAGCCAGGGCGGTGTTTCAAATGCCGGCGGCGACGAGAATTCTAATCCAAACAACTCACCTGAGAAACAAAAGAAACGCCAAAAGGTCCTCCTTCCGCTGCCGCCACATTTGGCTGTCTTTACTTTCAAGTTCAAGGCCAACATTATTTATGCCCAAGAGTCCGATCGCAACAACAAAGAGAACAAGGCGACGGCGCAAGTTGCCAAGTACATTACATCAACTGGCAAAATCAAAAATATTGAAGAGGAGCACAAGAAATGGATTGATTTGAACAAGACCACAGCCAATACCATTTATTGGGATGAAAGTGAGCCCAGCATAGTCTAGAGCGGGTGCCGTCACTATGGTCGGCTCCGATGTCTAGATCAATATAGTGGGGGAGTGGTCTACAAATAGCGATGAAATCGGTATATAAATGTAAAC
>ENA-ORBV01016966-ORBV01016966.1-microbial-mat-metagenome-genome-assembly--contig:-NODE-16966-length-10484-cov-7.335351_pt1 | contig 10484 bp, 8 predicted proteins | sample MGYA00237777_ERZ505514 | MGnify/ENA primary metagenome ERZ505514 (study PRJEB26160, sample SAMN06269048) | microbial mat metagenome | isolation source: Oligotrophic lake microbial mat | place...
AAGAGACAGGCAATATCTGTTAGGGTTATGGAATTTATAGAGCCGGATATTTTTCTAATGAAAGAAACTGTGGGCGGAAAAACCATTGCAATAAAGGGTAAAGAAGAAGATTTTAAAATTGGGCAGGTGTCGAATATAGAATGTCTTGAGAGTGGAAAAGTGACAATACAAGACGATAAAGGAAATGATATTTCTGTAAATTTATATAAACAGATAATAGATACTGATTTTAGTCAGGAGAATGAGACCGGAAGCTCAGAAAAAACTGCAATTTATGAGAGAGTGAAGAACTTAAAAATACAGAAGGAGAAGATAGACAGTTTACTTAAAATTAGCCTTATGTGAAAAAAGTTAAAAAATAGGTTAAAATCGATGTTTTTATTTCTAATTAATTTGAATATAAAGGTGAAAAATTCGAATAATATTTAAATAAAATATAAAATTGAAACTAAAACAGATGAATTCCGGAATTTGTAGAATTTATTTATACAGTAAAAGCAGAAAACCAACTCTGTCCAAAACGTTTGAAAGCTTAACCACCTGCCTCGCATTGCTTCGGCAAGGCGGCTAATTTCACGAATTTTGTCGAATTACTTGAATAAAACATTTTTTCCTTCCAAAAACCGGCAAATTTAATCAGGACAGCAAATTGAAAATTATTTGAATTATAAAGGGTTGAAATTTAAATCGTTTTATTTTACATATAATCAATTGAATACAAATTATATTTGGATATTTTCTAAATTCATAAAATAATTTTGACAACATTGACAGAAAACTCCAAAACAGATTAAAAATCTCATTGATTTATTAAGATAAAATTAATATTTTATAAATCGTTTCGTAAACTTTATAGAAATAGAAATTTTAGGGTAGGTAGCGAAGTGGTTAAACGCAACAGACTGTAAATCTGTCGACTCAGGTCTTCGGAGGTTCGAATCCTTCCCTACCCACGTTCTTTAGTTAAAAGTTAAAAGTTAAAAAATGCGGGAGTAACTCAGTTGGTAGAGTCACAGCCTTCCAAGCTGTTGGTCGCGAGTTCGAGTCTCGTCTCCCGCTCTTACACGTGAAAGGTCAAAAGTGAAATGTGAAAAAGTTTAGAAATAAAAACAAAGAATTAAACGGAAATTGCTCAAAAATGCTGATGTAGCTCAGTTGGTAGAGCACTTCCTTGGTAAGGAAGAGGTCACCGGTTCAATCCCGGTCATCAGCTCTAACAATGAGTAATAAAAATGAGTAGTGAAAAATGAGTAGTGAAAAATGAGTAGTGAATAATGATTAAAGATTAGTGTATAATGTTTCGAATTATATTTTACATAGAAAAGTGATTTTGGTAACAGGAAATAAAATATAAATTAAGAATAAAACATATCAAATAAATCCAAAAGGCATATTTAAAAACCTGAAATAAAAATTCAGATAAAAAATTAATATTTTACATAAATGGCAAAAGAAGGATCAAGAATCAAAATCAAGCTTGTAAGTGTAGAGGGACCTCATAAGGGAAAATCAGTTTATGTATCTTCGAAAAACAGAATAAATTCAAAAGAGAGATTAGAGCTAAAAAAATACTGCAAATGGACTAAGCAGCATATAATGCACAGAGAATCCAAATAAACTTATACGGGTGTAGCTCAATTGGTAGAGTAGCGGTCTCCAAAACCGTTGGTTGGGGGTTCGAGTCCCTCCACCCGTGCAAATGAGAAACAAAGTAACCCGTATAAGAACAAATTTTATACAAAAATAAAGTTTAATTAAAATGAAAGATAAGATAATAAATTTTTTCAGTGATATTTACAGTGAATTGAAGAAAGTATCATGGCCGAAGAAGCAAGAGTTGATTGATTCAACAAAAGTGGTAGTAATTACGATGTTAATATCAGCAGTATTCGTTTATATAATAGATAAAGGAATCAGCGAAATGTTAAAAGCAATTTTTTAATTTAACAAAAAGAGTAAAAGATGTCAGAAGATTTGATAACTGAAAATACTGAAAATACTGAAAACACTGAAAACACTGAAAACAGTGAAGATAATGAAGAAGTAATATTGACAGAAAATATTACAGAAGAGCCGTCAGAAAATAAAACTGAAATTAATAATGAAAATTCTGCAAATACAGAAAACGCGGAGCCATCTTCTGATGCTTCAGCAAATGAGGAGTCCGAGCATTTCAAATGGTACGCAGTAAGAATAATTTCCGGGCATGAATATAAAGTAAAGGCATTTTTAGATAACGAAATAAAGACAGAGAAATTAGAAGACAGAATTAATAATGTATTGATACCGCTTGAGAAAGTGTTTGAAGTAAAAGCCGGGAAGAAGAAGATTAAACTCAAAAATTTTTTACCGGGATATATATTAATAGAGGCGGATTTAGACGATAAGATCAGAGATTTTATATCAAAGACACCATCGATAATAAATATGGTTGGTGCGAAAAGTATAAAAGGTAAGAGACTTGAGCCGTTGCCATTGAGACCGGCGGAAGTAAAGAGAATCAAATCAATATTGAATGATGAAGCAGATGAGAAGAAACTCGATGTTTATCTGAACGTAGGAGATCCGGTGAAAGTAACGAGCGGACCGTTTAATAATTTCAGTGGAAATATACTCGAAGTAAATCTGGAGAAGATGAAAGTAAAAGTAATGGTAAGTATATTCGGAAGAAAGACGCCGATTGAATTAGAACTGGGACAAATAGAAAAAGAAAAATAATAATTAAAAATATTTTTATAAAATGGCAAAGAAAATAACAGGATTCGTAAAATTACAAATTCCGGCAGGATCAGCAACAATGGCTCCTCCCGTGGGTCCGGCACTTGGACAAAGAGGTGTAAATGGAATGGAATTTTGCAAGCAGTTTAATGCAAGAACACAGGACAAAAAAGGATTAATCATACCGGTAGTAATCACAGTATTTTCGGATAAATCTTTTACATTTATAACAAAGACACCACCGGCGGCAGTACTTTTGATAAAAGCTGCAGGAATAGAAAAAGGTTCGGGAGTGCCGAATAAGAATAAAGTAGGAAAAGTCACGAAGAAACAATTACAGGAAATAGCGGAGACAAAGATGCCTGATTTAAATGTTCATGATGTAGAGGCGGCAATGAGATTAGTTGCCGGGACTGCAAGAAGTATGGGAATAACAATAGAAAATTAAAATTAAAATTAAAATTTTTTAGATATGAAATTATCAAAAAAGCAGAAAGAAACAGCAAAGAGTTTAGATGTAACAATTGAGAATTCATTGACAGATGCAGTAGCGAAATTAAAAAAAGCTAAAGCTGCAAAGTTTGATGAGTCTGTAGATATAGCAGTAAGATTAGGAGTTGATCCGAAGCATGCAGATCAGGTAGTAAGAGGAACTGTAGCATTGCCAAACGGCACAGGAAAATCTGTAAGAGTACTTGTAATAGCAAAGCCGGAGAAACATGCAGAGGCATTGGAAGCCGGAGCTGAGCATGTAGGATTTGAGGATTACATAAAAAAGATACAGGAAGGATGGACAGATATAGATGTAATAATAGCATCACCTGATACAATGAGTGAACTTGGAAAAATCGGAAAAGTTTTGGGACCGAGGGGTTTGATGCCGAATCCAAAAAGCGGAACAGTAACACCGAATGTCGGACAGGCAGTGAAAGAAGTTAAGGCAGGAAAGATTGATTTCAGAGTTGATAAGACGGGAATAGTTCATTCGACAATCGGGAAAATTTCATTTGAAGAGACAAAATTAAAAGAAAATATAGATGCATTTTTGAATACGATAGTGAAATTGAAACCATCGGCATCAAAAGGAACTTATATAAAGAGCATTACGATTTCAACAACAATGGGACCCGGAATTAAAATTGATAAAACCCACGCTAATATAAAAACAGCGGCATAAAAAATTCAGAATTTACGCACTCAATACAATATAAAACTGCTTACTCTGCTTCGGGTAAGCAAATTCAAATCTGATTTAATTATTTAAAAATTTAACTGATCGTTATGAAGAAAGAAAGAAAGGTAGAATCGGTTCAGGAGATTAAGGAATTAATCCTTGGTTCTGAAGCGATGTATCTTACGGATTATAGCGGGCTGACGGTAGAAAATGTTAATGAACTAAGGAAGGAATTTTTTAAATCCGGTGTAAAGTATAAAGTTTTAAAGAATACTTTAACTGTTCGTGCATTAAAAGAGACGGATAAATATTCATCCCATTTAGAGAAATTAACAGAATCACTGAACGGACCAACGGCGATAGTTTTTGCATCAGCAAACCCTACAGCGCCGGCTAAAATCATTAAGAAATTTTTTGACAAAATACAAAAGCCAAGTTTAAAAATTGCGATACTTGAGAATGAGTTATACGATTCAAAGAGTCTGGGCACATTGGCATCATTACCGACGAAAGAAGAAGTAATATCATCTATATTAGGATCTTTGGATGCACCTGCTTCGGGAATAGTCGGAACATTAAATGCTACAATGCGTGATCTTTTCAGTGTTATCGAAGAGGTTGGAAAAAAGCAGGCAGCATAATTTAAATTATTATTAATAAAAAATTAAAACTAAAATAAAATGTCAGTACAGGAAATAGCAGATAAAATAGGAGAGTTAACATTAACACAGGCATCAGAATTAAAAAAAATATTAGAAGATAAATTCGGAGTAACAGCAGCAGCACCGATGATGATGGGCGGCGGAGCACCAGCAGCAGCAGCAGCACCTGTAGAAGAGCAGACTGAATTTACAGTAATATTAGCAGAAGCCGGATCACAGAAAATCAATGTAATCAAAGCTGTTAAAAATGCATCAGGACTTGGATTAACAGAAGCAAAACAATTGGTAGAAAGTGCACCAAAACCTGTTAAAGAAAATATTTCTAAAGCGGATGCAGAGAAATTAAAAGCTGAATTAGAAGCAGCGGGTGCAAAAGTCGAAATTAAATAAATTTCCTTTTACATTTTTTAAAGCATTTTAAATAAATAATTACGATTAACAAAAAATATATTTTTATTAAAATATGAATCAGTCCCGGTAAATTTATTAGCCGGGATTATTCATTAAAAATATCGGGGTAAAAAACTTGGAAAATAAAGTAGCAGAATTAAAATTAAAACCATTAAGTGCTAAGAACGGCAGATTAACATTTGCCAAGACATCAATAAAGCATGATCCGCCTGATCTGTTAAACGTTCAGATACAATCATACAAGGATTTTTTGCAGGAAGACACACCTGCAAGTAAGAGAAAATCTCAGGGACTTCAGAAAGTTTTTGAAGATAATTTCCCTATTTCGGATTCGAGAGAGACGGCATTATTAGAGTATGTGGATTATTATCTTGAGAAACCTCACTATTCCGTGATAGAATGTCAGGAGCAGGGATTGACATATGCGGTGCAGGTAAAAGCGAGGTTGAGATTGTCAACTAAGCCGAATGCAGCTGCGAAGGAATATAATTATACAATTGAGAATGATGTGTATTTAGGAAATCTTCCATATATGACACCGAGAGGAAGTTTTATAATTAACGGTGCAGAGCGGGCGATTGTAAGTCAGCTTCACAGATCACCGGGAGTAGTATTCAGTGAATCAATACATGCAAACGGAACGAGACTTTATTCTGCGAGAGTAATTCCATTCAGAGGTTCATGGGTAGAATTTACCACAGATATAAATGATTTATTATATGCATATGTTGACAGAAAAAAGAAATTTTATTTCTCAACATTATTAAAAGCATTGGGATTGAATGAACATTATCAGATGCTTGAATTATTCGGACTTGTAGAGACAGTAAAAGTTACGGATAAAAATTATTTAGATTATGTTGACAGAATAGTAATTGAGAATATTATAAATAAAGATACAGGAGATGATTTAGGAATTCCGGAAGGAACAGTATTAACGGGTGAGCAATTAGTTTCTGTTATAAGTTCGAAAGTAAAAGAGCTGAAATTATTAAAGAGTAATCCGACAGACGGAGAAAAAATTATTTACAATACTGTAGTAAATGATGATGAAGAATCAGATTTGGTAGTTGAGAAAACGCCAGCAGACCAGCTTCCTAAAGATAAGAAAGCTGCTGCAGCATTGCTTGAATCAGAGGCAGAGAGTGCCAGAAGTTATATTGAGAAATTATTTTTCAACACAAAAAAATATGATCTTGGAAGTGTAGGAAGATATAAGATTAATTATAAACTCGGATTAAAAATAGATCCGCATATTACAGTTTTAACACAGGAAGATATAGTAAGTATAATTAATTACATCAGAGACCTTGCAGATTCGAAGAAGGAAGTTGATGATATAGATCACCTTGGAAACAGAAGAGTACGAACAGTGAATGAGCAGTTATCTGCACAGTTTTCACTTGGACTTTCGAGAATGTCAAGAACGATCAGAGATAAGATGAGCATACATGATGAAGAAAATTTAACGCCATCAAAATTAATCAGTGCGAGACCAATAACGAGTGCACTGGCATCATTCTTCGGAACGAGTCAGTTGTCACAATTTATGGATCAGACAAACCCTCTTGCGGAGATGACACATAAGAGAAGGATTAGTGCACTTGGACCCGGCGGACTTTCGAGAGAGAGAGCAGGATTTGAAGTAAGAGACGTTCACTATACACATTACGGCAGATTATGTCCAATAGAAACACCGGAAGGACCGAATATCGGTTTGATATCTTCCTTATGTATACATTCAAGAATAAATGAATTAGGATTTATAGAGACGCCTTACAGGAAAGTTGTGGATGGAAAAGTAATCGATGAGATAGAATATTTATCAGCAGAGAAAGAAGATTTCTACAAAATCGCACAGGCAAATGAGCCTGTAGATTCCAAAGGAAATTTTGAAAACGAGAAAATCAAAGGAAGATTCAAAGGTGATTTTCCGTTATTGAAAGCTGATGAAATAGATTATATGGATGTTGCGACGAATCAGATAGTAAGTGCTGCTGCGGCTTTGATACCATTTCTGGAACATGACGATGCGAATAGAGCGCTTATGGGTAGTAATATGCAGAGACAGGCAGTGCCGTTATTAAGACCGGAGTCACCAGTAGTTGGAACCGGATTTGAGGAAATCGTAGCGAGAGATTCGAGAACTATGTTACTTGCAGAAACTGAAGGAGTAGTGGAATATGTAGCCGGTGATAAAATCATAGTAAGATATAATGTAAAAGAAGATTCAGATGAAAGTTTACTGAGTTTTGACAACAGAAAATTAGTTGAATATAATTTAGTAAAATTTTTAAGAACGAATCAGGACACATCGATTAATCAGAGACCTATAGTAGCAGAAGGACAGAAAGTTAAGAAAGGTGATGTGCTTGCAGACGGATCTTCGACACAGCAGGGTGAGCTTGCACTTGGAAGAAATGTGCTGGTTGCATTTATGCCATGGAGAGGATACAATTATGAAGATGCAATTATTATAAGTGAAAAATTAGTAGCTGATGACGTTTACACATCTATTCACATTGAAGAATTCAGTCTTGAAGTAAGAGATACTAAAAGAGGTGAAGAAGAGCTTACGAAGGAAATTCCGAATGTAAGTGAAGAAGCGACAAAGGAACTTGATGAAAATGGAATTGTAAGAATTGGTGCTGAAGTAAAAGAGAGTGACATTCTGATAGGTAAAGTTACGCCGAAAGGTGAGACAGAGCCGACTCCTGAAGAGAAACTTTTGAGAGCGATATTCGGTGATAAAGCAGGTGATGTAAAAGATGCATCGCTTAAAGCGACACCGGGATTGAAGGGAATAATTATTAACAAAAAATTATTCTCAAGAAAGACAAGAGATACAGAGAGTAAGCGTGATGAGAAAAGAAGTATAGATAAATTTGAATCTGAGAGAAAGAAAGAAATCAAAGATCTGAATCACAAAATTTCGGAAAAATTTGATATATTGCTCGAAGGTAAAGAGGCGCATACATTAAGAGATAAAAAAGGAAATGTAATAATTAAGAATGGTGCAACATTTAAGAAAGAAACATTCTTAAATCTGATAGAGAATCAGGGATATTTGCTCAGTGATTTTGATTATGAACATCAGTGGTCGGATAATAACAGAGCGAATGGATTGATTCCGGATATTTACAGAAACTATACATTCAAGCAGAATGAAATAGAGGAAAGATATAAGAGATTAAAAGATAAAGTAAAACTCGGAGATGAATTACCAACGGGAGTTGTGAAACTTGCGAAAGTATATGTAGCGAAGAAGAGGAAACTTTCTGTCGGGGATAAAATGGCAGGAAGACACGGAAATAAAGGAGTTGTGGCAAAGATAGTTCCGATGGAAGATATGCCGTTCACACCTGACGGAACGCCGGTAGATATAGTTTTGAATCCGCTTGGAGTACCGTCGAGAATGAATCTCGGGCAGCTTTATGAAACAGCATTAGGATGGGCAGCGAAGAAACTCGGCGTGAAATTTGCGACTCCGATTTTTGACGGAGCGACTGTAGCGGAAATTATAAGTTCGCTTACAACTGCAGGTCTAAGTGATAATTCGAGAACAGATTTATATGACGGTAAGACAGGTGAAAAACTTGATCAGAAAGTTACATGCGGATATATTTACATGTTAAAACTTTCACACTTGGTTGATGATAAAATGCATGCAAGGTCAATCGGACCATACTCACTTATTACACAGCAGCCTCTTGGCGGAAAAGCACAATTCGGCGGACAGAGATTCGGAGAGATGGAATGCTGGGCACTTCAGGGTTACGGAGCTGCGCATATTTTACAGGAAATGCTGACTTACAAGAGTGATGATGTAACAGGAAGAAGCAAGGTTTATGAGGCGATAATAAAAGGTGATAACTTACCTGAGCCGGGAATTCCCGAGTCGTTTAATGTATTGTTGAAAGAGCTTCAGGGATTATGTTTGGATATAAATTTAGATGAATAGGAAAGTTCTTTAACGCAGAGTAAGATTATTTTACTTTGTGAATGAAAGAAAAGATTTAAAGAAATACAATTACAATTTTATTAAAAAGAAATTTATCGAAGAGGTTAAAATTATGCCAGTTTATTGGGGAATGTGGGAGGAAGATGCTCCTTCAGATTCAAAAGTAACAGCGATTCATGCTTGCTTATTGCATAATGGTAATGTTTTATTTTTTCACTGCCGATCTTTCCCATTTTGGACACGAATATATGATCCTGTTTCCAATACTGTTTTAAATTATAATTTAGAAGTTCCAAAATGGCCAAAGTATTATGAGGAAACAGAGACTGAGTCTGCATATCCGATTCAACCATCCCGGATTTTTTGTTGCGGGCATGGATTTATGGCAGATGGTAGATTATTAGTCGTAGGTGGAGAATTATCAAACCCGTATCCTAATTCATACGAACCAATTGCTTTAGACAGAGGTTTGAGATATTCATTTATTTTTGATCCGGAAAATGAAACTTGGAAAATAACTGGAACTTTTGGGAATCCTTTTATAATGAAAAAAGGAAGATGGTATCCTACAATAACAATACTTCACAATGGAAAAATGTTAGCTATGGCAGGAAAAGAAGATACCGTTTTAGAAATTATTAATGGTTTTACAGTTTTATTAAATAGAATACCTGAAATATATGATGAAAATAGCAATCCTCCTGGTTGGACAAGCTATGATGATCCTACTGCAATAATGCCATTAGATGTGCATTATTATTACCCTGATGCACATGTTATTCCATTAGGGGACTTGGAAGGTAAAGTATTCTATGCTTCTACGCAGTTAGTCCCCGATAATAATGATCCACCGGAGTATACCGAAGCTGGTCATTCTCAAATTTTCGATCCATTCACTGAAACTGATTTTTGGACACCAATAGATAGTCGTAGAAGTTCGCCAAGCGAATTTTCTTCCGGTTTAATGCTTCCAATTCGTAAAAGTCCCAATGCTAAAGCAAGATTTTTAATTACCGGTGGCTGGTGGATAAATTTTTTGAAAAGAATAGATATTATTGATTTGACAGGTGGACTAAATTCCGATCCTGTCTGGAGTAGTATTGATGATATGTCGGTTGCAAGACAAAATCATCATGCAGTAATATTACCTGATAGAAATCTATTAATAGTTGGAGGAGAAAATGAAAATGGAGAGGTTCTTTCTTTAGAATTATTAGACACAGATAAATTAGAATGGATTGATGTTGAAATTCCTCCAATGCCTGTTGGACGCAGGTATCATTCAATAGGAATTCTCTTGCCAAATGCTAAAGTATTAATGGGTGGAGGAAGAGTTCCGAATGGAGGAGATGTAGAAGATGATACAGAACGAAGATTCTCTATTTTCAAACCAAAATATTTAATGGATGGAGCTCAGCCGTTAATAATTTATGATACGCAAATTGAAATAACTTATGGGAACACTTTTGAGATTACATTAGACGAGTATTATCTATTAGATTCAATTGCTCTTTTAAAACCAGGTTCCGTAACACATAGTAACAATATGGATCAAAGA
>ENA-ORBV01016968-ORBV01016968.1-microbial-mat-metagenome-genome-assembly--contig:-NODE-16968-length-10483-cov-4.342591_pt1 | contig 10483 bp, 5 predicted proteins | sample MGYA00237777_ERZ505514 | MGnify/ENA primary metagenome ERZ505514 (study PRJEB26160, sample SAMN06269048) | microbial mat metagenome | isolation source: Oligotrophic lake microbial mat | place...
ACACCCAGCAACATGAAGCAGACCTGCCGTTGACTCAACTCATCCCCTCATTCCCCGGAATTGGGTGAAGAACCAAAAAAATCGCTCTCGCCATTGGATCAATCGGCAGCTTGGCTCGATTCGAGGGACTTGGTCCCGTACCCATAGTCGTCGGGCGAAAGGCGATTTCGACGCAAATCCAGAAAGACCCTTTTTTGAGCCTGCCCGGCAAGTGCGGGCGGGTCCGCCGTCGGCGGAAGAGCAGGGCCTATCATTGCGATGGCTACCGTCTCGGCACGTACCGCATCGCGACCGCGCCCGAGCCGAACTCCCGTCGGCCTAGGAGTTTCAAGTCGACATGCTTCGATAGCCCCGCGAACAACGTCGGCCCGTGGCCCGCCAGCCTGGGATGCACCACGAACTCGTACTCATCGATCAATCCGAGTTCCGCTAACGCCAGCGGGAGGGTCACGCCTCCCACAAATATGCCCTGACCCGGCTCCTGCTTGAGCCGCTGAACGGCCGTCCCCAGATCTCCGCGCACAAGTTCCGCGTTCCAATCGACGCGGTCCAGAGTGCTCGACACGACGTATTTCTTCGCCGCGTCAATCGTCCTGGCGAAGGGTTCCATCCAGTCGGCCATCCAATCAGGTCTCACACCGGTCGCCGGCGGTCGCCACGCTGCTTCCATCATTTCGTACGTTACCCGGCCGAAGAGCAATGCATCGGCCTGCGCGAGTCTCTCGGCCCAATAACGATGCAATTCCTCGTCCGTCGAACCGGCCCGATGATCGCAGCACCCGTCCAAGGTGACGTTGATGGAATACCGAAGGGCTCGCATTGCATCAGCGTACCGTCGACGGGAACGTCTGAAAAGCGAGCCCGCGGCCACCAAGTTGAGGCTGCCGAGGTCCGACACGCCGACGCCGGGGCTGCTCGGCGCCGAGGGCGATGTGATCGACGCGGCCTAAGGGACCAATAGACTCGCAAACATCGGACGATTTCTGCTGTCACATGGACACTAGCTCCTTGCTGCTCGCGGCAGATATTGGCTACTTGTGGAGCGAAGTTGGGTTAATTACTGCGTTGCAACTGCCAGAAACCAAGTCACCGAATAAATCGTGATTTGTCCACCAGGGCTGTTGAAGCGGTCGTTCACGGTCCTTTCCCCAGACAGGACTGCGCGGATTGGCGTTTCAACAGCGCGAAATCAGTTTTACATCGCGATGGCAAGCGAGTAACTTGAAAGCGCCGCCTAGCGGTCTGCCTTCCTGGCCGAGCAACGCACTACATCTCTTTCAAGGTCGTGATCCGATGCACTGGTTGCGACTATTCGTCGTTGCGCAATTCATCGCTGCGTGCTGCACCTCAATTGCGGCCGTCGCCGGGGACGTGGACTACGAAGTAAAGGTGCGGCCGCTCTTGACGGCGAAATGCCTCGGCTGTCATGGCGACGACGTGCAGGAAAGTCACTTTCGCTTGGATCGTCGGGCCGCGCTCTTAACCGGCGGAGATTCCGGCGAGCCCGCCGTGCTGCCTGGGAATGCCGAGAAAAGTCATCTCATTCAGCTTGTCAGCGGCCGTCAGGCCGGCATAGCGATGCCGCCTGATGAATCGGAACGTCTTACCACGGAGGAGATTCAACTGCTCCGCGAATGGATTGATGGCGGAGCGAAGATGCCTGAAGATTCGCCTGGCAGTGGAACGCCGATCGCGCGGCCGGAGCATTGGTCCTTTGACCCGCTCTTGAAAACTTTGCCTTCGCCAGTCGACGAGAATTGGGAATCGAATGCGCTCGACGCATTCATCTTACAAGGACTCAAGGAGCATGGACTCGCGCCGAATTCGCCGGCGACGCGCGCGGAGCTGATCCGTCGCATGTATCTCGACATGCTCGGCGTTCCGCCGACGCCAGAAGAAGTCCAGGTTTTCGCGGCGGACGCTGCGGGGAACGCGACGGAGACGTTGATCGAGCGCTTGTTGAACGATCCACGTTATGGGGAACGCTGGGCGAGCTATTGGCTCGACCTGGTGCGTTTCTCGGAGACAAATGGCTTTGAAACAAATCGCGAACGCCCAAATGCATGGCCGTTTCGTGATTACGTGATTCGAGCGCTCAACGAAGACAAGCCGTATGACCAGTTCCTGCAGGAGCAAATAGCGGGGGACGCGCTCGGCGCGCCGGAGGCGACCGGATATCTCGTCGCCGGGCCGTATGACCTAGTGAAAAGCCCGGACATCAACCTGACGCTCATGCAGCGACAGAATGAACTGGATGACATGATCGGGACCACCGGCGCGGCATTCCTCGGGCTGACGGCGGCTTGTGCGAGGTGTCACAACCACAAGTTCGATCCGATCCTCCAAAGCGACTACTACGCCCTGCAAGCCATCTTCGCCGGCGTGCAACATGGCGATCGCGAGATGCCGCTTAGCGAAGCGACGCAGCGCGAGATCGCCGAGCTTGATGAGCGAGTGGAAAGCCTGCGCGCGGAGCTCGTGCCGTTCTTGAAGGTTAGTAGCGTCCGACGGGAAAGCGTCAATCCGCGCGGGAACGAAGAACGTTTCGAGCCGGTCGAGGCGAGGTTCGTTCGGTTCACAATTCTGGAAACGAATTCCTCGGAACCGTGCCTGGACGAGTTGGAGGTCTATGGTGCTTCGATGAACTTGGCGCTCGCGAGTTTTGGAGCGAAGGCGACCTGTTCCAGCGCCCTCGCCGGCAATCCAATTCACAAGCTGGAACACATCAATGACGGTCACTATGGGAACAGCCATAGCTGGATCTCCTGTGAAGCGGGCGCCGGCTGGGTGCAGATTGAACTGACGCAAACATTCCCAATCGATCGCGTCGCTTGGGCTCGTGACCGCGAAGGGCATTTCGCGGATCGCTTGGCGACCAAATATCGTATCGAGGTCGCGACCGAGCCCGACGCGTGGACGCTCGTCGCGTCCTCGGCGGATCGGGCGCCCTACGACGGCGCGCCGACGAAGCCGGAGTACGACGTCAACCGCTTTGAAGCTGAAGACGCTGCACGTGGCCGCGCAGCTCTCGAAGCGTTGGCTGAATGCGAACGACGCAAGTCGGAACTGAGCTCGGAAGCGCTCCTTTACGCCGGCACTTTTGAGCAACCGGCGGCGACGCACCGGCTGTTCCGCGGCGAACCGCGTGAGCCACGCGAAGAAGTCGCGCCGAACACGATTGCATCGCTCGGTTCGTTAGCAATCACTGGCGACACGCCCGAACAGGAACGCCGCGTGGCGCTTGCGCGGTGGATTGCCTCGCCTGATAACCCGCTCACGGCGCGAGTGATGGTCAACCGGCTGTGGCAATATCACTTTGGAAACGGAATCGTCAGCACGCCGAACGACTTTGGACTTTCCGGTGCGCGGCCGACGCATCCGGAGTTGCTTGATTGGCTCGCGCAAGAGTTGACCTCCCATGGTTGGTCGCTCAAGCATGTGCATCGATTGATCCTGCAATCGGCCACGTATCAACAGAGTAGCCGCCCGCGCGCGGAGGCGTTGGCCGTAGACGCTGCGACGGCATGGTTATGGCGATTTCCGCCGCGACGTTTGGAGGCTGAACCGATTCGCGACGCGATCCTTGCCGTGACCGGCGCGCTCGACGGCCGCATGTACGGCCCAGGCTTTAGCGCCTTTGAGATCGAGCTGGAAAACGTGCGGCATTACTTCGCGAAGCAGACGTATGGCCCCGAAGATTGGCGGCGGATGGTCTACATGACCCGCGTGCGCCTGGAGCGCGAAAGCGTGTTCGGCGTGTTCGATTGTCCCGACGCCGCCGGTTCCGTTCCGCGCCGCGGCCGTTCCACGACGCCGCTTCAGGCGCTGAACCTGTTCAACAGCGCGTTCATGCTCCAACAGGCTCACATGCTCGCTGAACGACTCCAGAGCGAATGCTCCGACGATGCTTCCGATCAAGTGGCGCGTGCCTATTGGCTCTGCTTTGGGCGGGCGCCAGAATTGGATGAACAAGCGGCCGCGCGGGAGTTTATTCAGACGGAAGGTTTGCCGGCGTTCTGCCGGGCGATGTTGAATAGCAATGAACTGGTGTTCCTCCAGTAGCGGGCACAAATCGATGGCGGCAGGAAACATTTCGGGACGGCATCTGCTCGATCGCCGGGCATTCTTGGATCACGCCGGGTTCGGCCTGAGCGGCATCGCGCTGGCGATGCTCCTCTCGGAACAAGGTTTATTGCGCGCGGCGGAGAGCGGGGCGACCGTCAGTGGCAAGTCGCCGATTCGTCCGCAGATCGACGCAGCGCACCCCTTCGCCGCACGGCCGCCGCATTTTGATGCCGCCGCGAAACGCGTATTGGTGATCTTCTGCTCCGGCGCCTGCAGTCAAATTGATACGTTCGATTACAAGCCTGAGTTGATCGCGCGGCATGGCCAGCCGCTGCCTGGCGCGGATCAGCTGATTACCTTCCAAGGCGAGCAAGGAAACATCACACGCAGCCCTTGGAGGTTCCGTCCGCGCGGCGAATGCGGCAAGCTGACGTCTGATTTGCTGCCGGAGATCGGTGCGCTGGCGGATGACATCTGCTTTATCCATTCGCTGAAGGGAAAAACCAACACGCACGGGCCGGGCGAGAACTACATGTCCACCGGCTTCACGCTGGACGGTTTTCCGAGCGCCGGCGCCTGGGCCAGTTACGCACTCGGCACGGAGAACGAAAACTTGCCGGCGTATGTGGCGATCCCCGATCCGCGCGGCACGCCGCAGAATTCGGTCAACAACTGGGGCCCTGGCTTTTTGCCGGCGGCGTATCAAGGAACCGATTTCAACGCCGCCAAGCCGATCCGCAATCTCGCGCGGCCGGATGGCATCAGCGACCTAAGCGATACGCGGACGCGAGAGTTTCTCCAGCGATTGAATAATCGCCACTTGGAGCGATACCCCGGCGACAGCGAGCTGGCCGCGCGGATTTCAAGTTACGAGCTCGCCGCGCGGATGCAATTAAGCATTCCGGAGGTGAACGGTCTCACGGACGAAACGGCGGCGACGCTTGCCATGTACGGAGCGGATGACGCGGAGAATCCACTGAAGGCGGCTTACGCGAAGAACTGCCTCCTCGCGCGGCGGTTGCTGGAGCGCGGCGTGCGTTTCGTGCAGCTATTCAACGGCGCGTATCAAACCGGCGGCGAGGGCGTCAGCAACTGGGATGGGCACAAGGTGATCGAAGAACAGTACAGTGTTCACGGACCGGTGCTCGATCAACCGACCGCCGCACTCCTGCGCGATCTCAAACAGCGCGGGCTGCTTAAAGACACGCTCGTCGTCTGGTGTACGGAGTTCGGTCGCATGCCCACGTTCCAAAAGGGGGCGAGTGGCCGCGATCACAACCCCGAGGGGTTCACTTGCTGGCTGGCTGGCGCGGGCGTAAAAGCGCCATTCAGCTACGGAGCGACCGACGAGTTCGGCTACCGGGCCGTAGAGAATGTCGTAACGGTGCACGACTTCCATGCGACCATTCTGCATTTGCTCGGCCTCGACCACGAACGGCTGACGTTTTACCACAACGGCCTGGAGCGCCGGCTCACAGATGTGGAAGGCCAGGTGGTGCGGGATGTGCTGGCTTAAGACCACCGATAGTCGGCGAGCGGCACGGGCGGTGCGAGAATTTCCTGTCGGCTGAGGCCAGCGCCGCCGTTCCGCAGCGAGCTTCCCAAGCATATTGCCTGAGACGGTTCCAGCCAGAATTCCTTAGTGGAGGGCTTCCTGCGTCGGAAACGAAACGTAGCCGTGCGACCGAGTTGCACGGCAATTCGGCAAGATGCTGGCGACATTCGCAACCAGGGCTTTACGGGTTTGACGTGCTATCGTGTACAACTTTCCTGCGGAAGCACCACGATGGCACAGCAACTTGTCAGAATGAATGCATTCGCTTGCAAACAACTCGTTCGACGCCTAAAGTATGGACGATGTGGCACTTTCGCAGTGTTTCGGCACATTCAATTATGTAGCTTCCCGAGCTGGGTGACGGGAGTGCGAATCTCGCCTCCCGCGCTTACGCAGCAATGACAAGTGGATTGGCGAGCCGCTGTCCACATGTCCTGTGCGCGATGGGCGAGCGCCTGGCTTGCACCGCGAAAGCCGCCAGTTGGCGGATGGATGACGAAACCGGCGCGCTAAATCTTAAAATGTGCGCTGATCATTCTCAGTTTGTCACTGGGTTGAAATGCGCTCGTTCTTGCAAGTCGCTGTGCATGTGGCCGTGTTGCTGCTGGCGATTAGAGCGTTCTTGATCGCGCCGATCGTCGTGCCCACCAGTTCGATGGCGCCGACGCTCTTGGGCGTGCATGGCGACGCGGTCTGTCCGAAATGTGGGCGCGCCATTCAATGGGGCGCTGATATTACCAGCTTCGATGCGTCGCGCGTCGAGTGCTTTCGCTGCGGGGCGGAGCAAACTGCGTTCGACGAACGCGCTCTCGTCGGCGGGGACCGGCTGCTTGTCGATCGGAGCGCCTATTGGTTGCGAGGGCCACGGCGTTGGGAAATGGCAGTGTTGCGCGACCCGACCTCGCCCGATCGCTGGCTCGTCAAACGTGTGGTCGGCCTGCCAGGCGAGACCATCTCATTGCGCGACGGCGATCTGTTTAACAGCGACGAGCGGGTCCAGAAATCATTGGCCCAGTTGCGCTTGATCGCGATCCCGCTCTACGATTCGACAGACATTTCGCCAAATAGCGACATGTCCCCCTTTCGCGGCCAGGACGCGTCGTCGCAATGGGAACGCCATACGCGGCCTGGCGCTGAGTCATTCTTGCGACTCCCGGCGCCCCAGGCGCTCACCGCGGAGACCTCGCCCACCTTCGATTGGCTCGTCTATCATCCTCCTGAGATGGTAAAGGAGGATCGCGGGGCGGGAAATGCAATCACTGATGTATTGCCATACAACCAGGACGTATTGCGCCGTCCCATCCTGGTGACAGACGTGCTGCTCACTTGCCGCATCCGCTGGCAGGGAGCCGGCGCGATCGCTGTGCGGCTACCGGCCCGCAGGGATGGGCTGCTGCGACTGGAGCCTGGTCAAAGCCGAGTCGAGCTCCTTGTCGACGGCGAATCGCGCTGGAACGAGACCGTGACGTTCGAGGGTGAGTACGCTTCCGCCTTTCCGCTGACGGTCGCCCATTGCGACGGGCGCGTATTGCTGGAAATCGCCGGGCAATCGCTGAGCTTCGACTTGGACGAACTGGCCGGCGCTTCGAGCCCCGCGGCGAACACGCCCGGGGGGCTGGCCATTGGAGTGCAGGGCGTCGGCGTCGAGATTACCAACCTCCGTCTGGATCGCGATATTTACTACTCCGAGCCGCCGGAATTAGCCGGCGCGCACTGGGAATCGCTAGCTCTCGGCGAGGGCGAATACCTACTCCTGGGGGATAATCCTGCCCATTCACTCGACGGCCGCTACTGGCGGCCTCCGGCCGTGAGCCGTAACTCGTTTCTGGGCAGGCCTTTTCTCGTGCATGGAGCCAGTCGTGCCGCCCGCGTCGCCGGCTGGGCGTTTCAAGTTCCGGACTTGGAGCGAATTCGCTATATTCCCACGGCCCGCGACGAATAACCTTTGGTCCGACAGCCTGTCGGACACGTAGAATCATCCATTGGCCCCTGGCCGCCGTATCACGTCTCTGCCGCCGTCCGTAAGGTTCGATCATGGCCAAGAAAACTGCCGTCCAGCCCGAGGATACCACCGCGCCGGGCGAGACGCTCCCGCAGTCCTCCCTCAAGCGAGGCGCCACCGCCCCGAACGTAACCACCGCCCAAGCTTCGTATAAGCCGGACGGGGCTCGCGATTTTGTCGAGGCCGTGGTGATCGCCTTCATCTTGGCTTTTCTCTTCCGCACGTTCGAGGCCGAGGCCTTTGTCATTCCCACCGGCTCGATGGCCCCCGGCCTAATGGGCGCGCATCACGACCTGTACTGCGAGCAATGTGGATATCGTTACCAGGTGAACACGAGAGAGAACGACGAAAAATCTGCGCTCGAGTTTCAATACGCGATGGGGCGGCTGCAGCGTGACGAGGCCGAAGCGATGTCGCGGGGAGATGCCAATCTCGTGCAACGTATCCGAGAATCGATGGAGCAGGAGCAGCAGAACTACGCGAACCGGCGCACCGTAGAAGGCACGTGTCCCGTCTGCCGATACACGATGAACTTCGCCGATCAGACGGAAGGCAAGTACAAGGCCTTTTCCGGCGACCGGCTGATCGTAACGAAGTTTCCGTACGAATTCGGCCAGCCGAATCGCTTCGACGTCGCGGTCTTCAAGTATCCGCTCGGGCCCAGCGAGAACTTCATCAAGCGCATCGTCGGGCTGCCCAACGAAAACATTCGCATTTTCCACGGCGACATTTTCACCAGCCCCGCTGGCGGCAACGAGGCGATGACGATTGCCCGCAAGCCGGACAAAAAGCTGCTGGGGATGGCGCAAGTTGTGCATGACAACGACTACGTCGTTCGTCCCGACGGCCAGCCGGATGAGTTGATCGCCGCGGGCTGGCCCACGCGCTGGCACGCCGGCGCATGGACCGACTCAGACGCCGGCCTCCAGTTCGCGCCTGCGTCGACCGGTTGGAAAGCGGACGAAAACGGCCGCGGCTTTACCTTCGCCGCGGCAGACTCGGCCTCCGGCGAGAACGCCTGGTTGCGCTATGAGCACAATGTCCCGAGCAGCGAGGTTTGGGCCGACTTCGAGAAAACCAAGCAACTGCCGCCCGAGAACGTAGCGCCGCGGCGGCCGTTGTTGATCTCCGATTTCTATGCCTACAACACGAACCTGGATTTGAATGACACGCTGGGAATCTCCGGCAACGCCGACGGCAGACGGGCCGTGGGGCTCGGTGTGCATTGGGTCGGCGACTTGATGTTGGAATGCGAACTGACCGTCAACGAAGTCGACGCGGACGCCGGCGCCGTAACATTGGAATTGGTCGAAGGCAGTACGATCAACGCCACGGGAGACCGCACGCCGTGCCGTTTTCAATGCCGCATCGATCTGAAAACAGGCGAGGCCAGGCTGACGGCGCTGGGCATTCCCGTGGATGCATCCACCGGCAAACCGTGGGAAGCGATCGCTCAAACTTCCGTGCGCGGCCCAGGGACCTACGAGCTGCGCTTCTCGAACTTCGACGACGAACTCCGGCTTTGGGTCGATGGGTCGCGCGTGGAGTTCCAACAATCCACCGCGTATCGCTTCGCCTCGGCCGATCCGCGCGATCGCAACAATCGCCCCACGGAGGCGGATCTCGCCCCGGCAGGCGTTCAAGTCACCGGCGCAACCGCCTCGGTCGATCACCTGCGTATTAGGCGAGACATCTATTACATCGCCACGCGCGGCGGCGTATCCCAACTTCTGGAAGACTACAACAACCACGACCTTCTGATCGTCCGTCAACCGAGTGAACCAGCGCAGCGCGACGCGATGTCGGACCCTCGCTATTGGGGTGAGTTCGAGAATCTGAATATCGTCGAATTCACGACTGGGCCGGACGACTTCCTGCCACTTGGTGACAACAGTCCGAGCAGCGCCGATGGCCGCCTGTGGCGAGATGATCCGTTCGTGCCGCGGCGGTTATTGATTGGCGAAGCGATGTTCATTTATTGGCCTCACTCCTGGTTCTTCCCGCTGCCGAACGTGAAGGACATGGAGTTTGTGAAGTAGCAGATCCGCTCAGCGTTACTTTCGGATCACGGAGGATCCCGCAACATGCCGATGCTCGAGGTTTCCGGCCTGGTCAAAATCTACGGCGGCAAGCGCGTCGTCGACGGCGTTGATTTCGAGGTCGAAGAAGGCGAGATCGTCGGGCTGCTCGGCCCCAACGGCGCCGGCAAAACGACCAGCTTTCTGATGACCTGCGGGATCATCGAGCCGGACGCCGGCACGGTGATTTTGAACGGCGACGACGTCACGCGCTGGCCGATGTATCGCCGCGCCCGCGACGGCGGCATGGGCTACCTGGCGCAGAAATCGAGCGTGTTCCGCAAGCTCACCGTCGAGCAAAACCTGCTCGCCGTGATGGAGTTACTCGGCTTCGATCGCAAGCGTCGTCGCCGGCGCTGCGATGAACTACTCGAACAGTTCGGTATCAGCGAACTGCGCAAGCGGACCGCGATGAAACTCTCTGGCGGCGAAATGCGACGACTGGAAATCGCGCGTTGCCTGGTCTCGAATCCGAAGTTGATCCTGCTGGACGAGCCGTTCACCGGCATCGATCCGGTGACGATCGCCAGCATTCAAGAGATCGTCCGCGAGCTGCGCGCCGATGGTATCTCGATCCTGATCACCGATCACCAGGTCCGCGAGACGCTGCAGATCACCGATCGCAGCTACGTGATCCGCAAAGGCCAGGTCCTCTGCCACGGCCGCCCGTCGGAAGTCACCCGACATCCCGCCGCGCGGAAATACTACTTCGGCGAAAACATGGACCTCGGCAGCACCGTCACCGGCCCGCACCGGCCGAAGATTCCGACGCCGGGCCGGCAG
>ENA-ORBV01016970-ORBV01016970.1-microbial-mat-metagenome-genome-assembly--contig:-NODE-16970-length-10482-cov-7.162134_pt1 | contig 10482 bp, 7 predicted proteins | sample MGYA00237777_ERZ505514 | MGnify/ENA primary metagenome ERZ505514 (study PRJEB26160, sample SAMN06269048) | microbial mat metagenome | isolation source: Oligotrophic lake microbial mat | place...
GCGTGCGGCTGGCGCTGGCGATCACCGCCTTGGCCAGCACCTTGGGGGCCGCAGCCGCCGGCCGCCCGGGGGCCGGGCGCGACACCGTGCTGGCCATTGTCCTGCTGTGCGGCGCAGGCGCTGGGAAGCTGTCGCCCAGGGTGTTCATGCCGGGCAGCTGGAAGGTGGCCACGATGGTGTTCAGGCGCTGCGCCTGGTCCTTCAGGCTCTGTGCAGCAGCGGCCGACTCTTCCACCAGTGCGGCGTTCTGCTGTGTCATGCGGTCCAGGTCATTGACGGCACCGCTGACCTGGCCGATGCCGGCACTCTGTTCGCTGGTGGCCGCGGTGATTTCGCCAATGATGTCGCTCACGCGCTGCACGTTGGCCACGATCTCGTCCATGGTGCTGCCGGCATCGGCCACCAGGCGGGTGCCGGCGTCCACACGTTCCACGCTGGCGCCGATGAGCGACTTGATCTCGCGCGCCGCTTCGGCACTGCGCTGCGCCAGGCTGCGCACTTCACTGGCCACCACGGCGAAGCCGCGGCCCTGTTCGCCGGCCCGGGCCGCCTCCACGGCGGCATTCAGCGCCAGGATGTTGGTCTGGAAGGCGATGCCGTCGATGGTGCCGATGATGTCGGCAATCTTCTTGCTGCTGGTGTTGATGTCCTGCATGGTGGACACGACCTGGGCCACCACCTCGCCGCCGCGTTGTGCAGACGTCGATGCCGACGATGCCAGCTGGTTGGCCGTGCGTGCGCTGTCGGCCGTCTGGCCCACGGTGCCGGTGATCTCTTCCAGGCTGCTGGCGGCCTGCTGCAGGTTGGACGCGGTCTGTTCGGTGCGGGTGGACAGGTCGAGGTTGCCACTGGCGATCTGCACGCTGGCAGTGCCGATCGATTCGCTGCTGCTGCGCACACGGGCCACGGTCTGCGCCAGCGTGTCCTGCATGTGGCCCAGCGAGCGCAGCATGTCCGCCACCTCGTCTCGGCCGTTGACGGCAACGGGCTGCGTCAGGTCACCACCGGCCATGCGCTGCGTGGCCGCGATGCCCTGGCGCAGCGGTTGCACCACCGATTGGGTGATGCGCCAGGCCGCGACGATGGCCAGGCCGACGGCCAGCAGGCCGCTGACGATGATGATGACTTCGGCGCGTTGAACGTCTTTGCCCACGGTTTCGCTGACTGCACGGACCTGGCCTTGTTGGTAGCTGGCCATGGCGTCGATCGCGCCCACGTAGGCCTTGGAGGCGGGCATCATCTTGCTGGCCAGCAGCGCTTGTGCCTGTGCAGCATCACCGGCCTTCAGCTGCGCCAGCACCTCGTTGCGTGCGTCCACGTAGATCTGGCGCCGCGAGCCGATGGTGGCCAGCAGGGCCTTGCCCTCGTCGCTGTCCACCACGTCGCTCAGTTCCTTCTGCAGCTTGGTGATGCGGTCGCTGGTGACTTGCATCTGCGGCGCAAAGAAGTCGTTCAATTCCTTGTTGCCACCGCTCTTGGCCACCGCCAGCGCACGGCTGGCGTTCAGGTACACCAGACCCCGCCAGTCGTCGGCCGCAGCAGCGCGCTGCTGAAGCTGCATCAGACGGTTGTTGTCGCTGACCACGCCTTCGAGGCGGAAAACGGAGACTGCGACGATCATCACCAGCAGGGCGACGACAAAGCCGTAGCCCAGAGCCAGACGCGGACCGATCTTCAGTTGTTGCAGGTTCATGGGGTTCTCTTCAGGTTCAATCGGGAAAGTGGGTCGGGCGGGTCAAGAGACAGGTCACACCCGGCGTTCAGGCCGTTGCGCCCTGGGTGCCGGTGAGCCGGAAGGTGCCCACCACGCCTGACAGCCGCTGTGCCTGCTGGAGAAGGCTTTCTGCGGCGGCGGCGCTTTGTTCCACCAGCGCGGCGTTTTGCTGGGTCATGCCGTCCAGTTGGGAGACGGCGGCGTTGACCAGGCCGATGCCGCTGCTCTGCTCGCTGGCGGCGGCGCTGATCTCACCAATGATGTCGCTCACGCGCTGCACGCTGGCCACGATTTCGTTCATGGTGCTGCCGGCATTGGTGACCAGCCGGGTGCCCGTTTGCACGCGCTCGACGCTGGCGCTGATCAGCGTCTTGATCTCGCGGGCGGCGGCCGCGCTGCGTTGCGCCAGGCTGCGCACTTCGCTGGCCACCACGGCAAAACCGCGGCCCTGTTCGCCGGCTCGGGCGGCTTCCACGGCGGCATTCAGCGCCAGGATGTTGGTCTGGAAGGCAATGCCGTCGATGGTGCCGATGATGTCGGCGATCTTCTTGCTGCTGGTGTTGATGTCGTGCATGGTGTTGACCACCTGCGACACCACGCTGCCACCGCGCTGCGCGACGTCGGCCGCGCTGCTGGCCAGTTGGCTGGCCTGACGTGCCGAATCGGCGCTCTGGCGCACGTTGCTGGTGAGTTGCTCCATCGAGCTGGCAGTCTGCTGCAGGCTGCCGGCGGCCTGTTCGGTGCGCTGGCTGAGGTCGACGTTGCCACTGGCCACTTCGGCGCTGGCGGTGCGGATGCTTTCCGACGAATCGTGCACCTGACCGACCACCGAGCGCAGACTGTCCTGCATGCGCAGCAGACTGGCCAGCAGCATCGCCGATTCATCACGGCCCTGCACGCGGATCGGCTGCGACAGGTCGCCACCGGCAATGGCCTCGGCCACACGCGCGGCATAGGCGATGGGGCTGATGATGGAGCGCGAGTTCAGCAGCGTGAGCGGCACCAACACCAGCACCACCAGGCCCACCGTGCCGCCGAAGGCCAGCAACACGATCAGCATGGCCTGGTTGAAGTCCGCCTGTGTGCTGCGCGCTTCGGCGCTGACGATCGCAGCGATCTTGTCCACATTGGCTTCGACCGCAAACACCTCTTCCTTGGCCCTGGCCAGCATCTTGTCGGCTACACGGGCGTTGTCGTAGCCGCCGTTCTGGATGTTGTTGAGCGTGGGCTCGCTGCGCTTGACGTAGCTGTCCAGGCGCTGGATCGAGTCGCGGACGATGGCCTTGTCTTCGTCCTTTCCTCCTTCGAGCATGGACGACAGCACCGACTTGGTCTTGGCAATCTCGCCCAGCCAGGCCTCACGGTGCTTGAGCACCAACACGCCGTCCTCGTAGTCGATGACCATGTTCTTCTCCAGCGTGCGCACCCGCGCCAGGTGCTGGCGGATGGTGGAGATGGTCTCGATCCCGTGGATCGAGTGTTTCATGAAGTTTTCGTTCAGGCTCTTGATGCGGGCGCCGCCCAGAACCCCCACCAGACCCACCACGGCAAACATGGCCAGTACCATCGCAATGGCGCCATGCATGCGGGTGCGGATGGAAAAGCCGCGCATCAGTGACAGGATGTTGTTCATGGCATCAGTTCCCGGGTCCAGGTTCAGGGGGCTGGCGCACGGCTCAATGCCGTGACCGGCGGATGAGCGAACCCACGTCCAGGATCAGGGCCACACGGCCATCGCCCATGATCGTGGCGCCCGAGACGTCGTCCACCCTGCGGTAGTTGCTCTCCAGGTTCTTCACCACCACCTGCTGCTGGCCCAGCAGCTCGTGCACCAGCATGGCCACGCGGCCCCCTTCGGCTTCGACGACGACCATGATGTTGCTGACGTGTTCGAAGTCGAAGCGCGGCACGTTGAAGACACGCTCCAGGTCGATCACCGGCATGTACTCGTTTCGCACTTCCACCACGCGGCCGCTGCCGCCGATGGTCTTGATCATGCCGGGCTGCACCTGGAAGGACTCGATGACGCTGGACAGCGGCAAGATGTAGCACTCGTCGCCCACGCCCACGCTCATGCCGTCCATGATGGCCAAGGTCAGCGGCAGGCGCACACGCACGGTCATGCCGTAGCCTTCGGCGCTGTCGATTTCCACCGTGCCGCCCAGCGCGGTGATGTTCTTCTTCACCACGTCCATGCCCACACCGCGGCCCGACACGTCGGTCACCTGGTCGGCGGTGGAAAAGCCGGGTGCGAAGATGAGGCTGTAGACCTCGGAGTCGCTCATCGCGTCCGACACGTCCAGGCCGCGCTCGCGGGCCTTGTTCAGCAGCTTGCCGCGGTTCAGGCCCTTGCCGTCGTCGCGCACCTCGATGACGATGCTGCCACCCTGGTGGCTGGCAATGAGCGTGATGGTGCCGCTTTCCGACTTGCCATTGGCCAGGCGCTCGGCGGGCATTTCGATGCCGTGGTCGCAGCTGTTGCGTACCAGGTGGGTCAGCGGGTCGGTGATCTTTTCCACCAGGCCCTTGTCCAGCTCGGTGGCTTCGCCCACCTGAACCAGTTCCACCTTCTTGCCCAGCTTGCCGGCCAGGTCGCGCAGCATGCGCGGGAAGCGGTTGAAGACCAGCGACATCGGGATCATGCGGATGCCCATCACGGCTTCCTGCAGGTCGCGTGTGTTGCGCTCCAGGTCGGCCAAGCCACTGGCCAGCTTCTGTTGCAAGGCGGTGTCCACGTCCTTGCTGTTCTGCGCCAGCATGGCCTGGGTGATGACCAGTTCGCCTACCAGGTTGATGAGTTGGTCGACCTTGTCCACCGACACCCGCAGCGTGCTGGACTCGGCCGCAGCGGCGGCCTTTTCCGGGCGTGCGGCCAGTGCCGCGGCCTTGGGGGCCGCAGGTGGCGCGTCGGCGGCAACGGCGCCATGCGTGGGCACGGGCAGGCCATCAGTCGGCGCGCCGGGCGCGTTGTCGAAGAAGCCATAGCTTGCGTCGACGGCCACTTCTTCGGGTGCACCCGGTGCACCCTGGTGAAAGCCGTAGCCGGCACTCAGCGGCGCCAGGCGGATGTGTTCGCGGGCGACGTGAAATCCGAACAGGTCGATGAGGTCGTTGTCGGTCGAAGTGGTGATGACCTTGAAGCGTCGCATGCCGTCGGCATCACGGCCGGCATCCAGCGGTTCGATGGTGCCCAGGTTGGTGATTTCCTTGAACAGGTCGACCAGGTTGTCGGCCGCGCTGACATCGGGCAAGGGGCCGACGGTCAGCTCCAGCTCGCGGACGCCGGTGGGTGCACCTGGCGTTGCAGCAGCAGCCTCGGGGCTGGCAGCTGGCGCGGACGCAGGCTTGGCCGGTGCCGGTGCGCCGCCACCGGCCACCAGCGCGCGGATGGCGGTCAGCAGCTCGGTCGTGTCCACCGCGCCGCCGCCGTTGCCCTGGTGCCGTGCCAGCTGGGCTTTCAGCGCATCGCCCGAGCTCAGCAGCACGTCCACCATGGGCGCCGTGGGCGCCAGTTCATGGCGGCGCAGCTTGTCCAGCAGCGTCTCCATCTGGTGCGTGAGTTCGGCCACGTCTGAAAAACCGAAGGTCGCCGCACCGCCCTTGACCGAATGGGCGCAGCGGAAGATGGCGTTGAGCTCTTCGTCGTCGGCGTTGTCGATGTCCAGGTTCAGGAGCATCTGCTCCATCGTTTCCAGGTTCTCGCCGGCTTCTTCAAAGAACACCTGGTAGAACTGGCTGAGGTCGATGCCGGCGGACAGATGCCCGCCGTCGTTTGTTGTTTCACCCATCTTGCGGCTCCTGCTGCGTTGTTTGCCGATGCGACCGGGTCAGCGGATGACCTTGCCGATCACTTCCACCAGCTTGGCGGGATCGAAGGGCTTTACCAGCCAGCCCGTGGCACCTGCGGCGCGGCCGGCCTGTTTCATCTGGTCGCTGCTTTCGGTGGTCAGGATCAGGATCGGCGTGCTCTTGAACTTGGGGTTCTCGCGCAGCTTCTTGGTCAGGCTGATGCCGTCCATGCGTGGCATGTTCTGGTCGGTCAGCACCAGGTTGAAGTCGCGGCTGTTGGCCTTTTCAAAGGCGTCCTGGCCATCCACGGCCTCGACCACGTTGAAGCCCGCGTTTTTCAGCGTGAAAGAGACCATCTGGCGCATGGAAGCGCTGTCGTCAACGGCAAGGATCGAGTGCATGGGGTTCTCTCCGGGGGGCTTCGGGTGGGTGAGTTGCGGGGTGGGCCGTGTGCGGTGTCAGAAGAGTTCGACGCTGCCAGCGTCCATCTCGTCCTGGGTCACGGGGTTGGGCCGCAGGGGCCCCTCTTCGATCACGGCGATGCCATCTTCGTCGTCCCCCATGGTCTCGCTGGCCAGGCGGTCTGCGCAGCTGCGCAGGCGTCGGGTGGTGTGGGCCACCAGCTGCGAGGCCATGTCCTGGAACTGCATCGCGGTGATGGCACCGGCCATGTGCTGCATCGCCTTGTGCAGCTGGGGTGTCTGCGCCTCGGGTTCCACCGCCACCTCGTTCAACAAGGCCCGCAATTCGCCGTCGGCGCCATGAAAGTGACCCATCAAGGCGTCGCAGGCGTCGCTGAGCAGACGCTGCAGGCGTTCCAGGTCGTTGCTGGCCACCATCAGATGGTCCTGCAGATCGGCAGCCGCGAACAGCGACATGCCACCGCCGTCGGGCGGTGCGGAGTGTTCCTGTGCGAGCATCCGGTCTCCAGGGTTTTTGGGCGCGCAGGTGCGCGTTTGCAAACGGGGCGCCTGTCGGGCACAGGCGTCTGTGGCCGCGCCGAGCGCAACTTGTCTTCCAGGTCATTTTCGGCAGCAGGGTGCAAAACATTGAGGGGAAGATCGACACAAAGCACCTTCATTTCGCGCCCAGCCGCGGCCAGGCAGCAGCCCTGTGCCCAAGCCTTTGCGATACTGACCCGCATGAAGGGACAAGCCCACCCTGGCGCCCGCGCCATCCGACTGCTGCACCTGGAAGACTCCGAGCTGGACCACGCGCTGGTGGTCGCCCACCTGCGCCGCGGCGGCCTGCAGGTGCAGGAAATGCGCATCGAGTCGCGTGCGGAATTTGAAGCCGCGCTGGCGTCGAGCTGGGATCTGGTGATCTCCGACTACCACCTGCCGGGCTTTTCAGGCCTGGAAGCGCTGCAGATGCTGCGCCAGCGCGAGGCCAACGGCGCCGCACCGGTGCCCTTCATCCTGGTGTCGGGCCAGATCGGCGAAGACACGGCCGTGGAAGCCATGCGCAATGGCGCTGCCGACTATTTGCTGAAGAACCACCTGTCGCGCCTGGCGGTGGCTGCAGAGCACGCCATGGCGGCCAGCCAGACGCTGCGTGCGCGCATTCGGGCAGACCGCGATCTGCAGGCCAGCCGCCGCCGTCTGTCCGAACTGGCGCAGCACCTGCAGACCAGCGTGGAAGCCGAACGCTCGGCCATCGCGCGCGAGATCCACGACGACGTGGGTGGTTCGCTGACGGCGCTGAAGTTCGAACTGGACTGGATACGGCGCCACGCGGCCGCGCCTGACATCCAGCAGCGCGCGGTGTCGGCTTTGGAAACCGTGACGCATGCCATCGAAGCCAGCCAGCGCATCATGCAGAACCTGCGCCCGGCCATTCTTGAGCAGGGACTGGTGGCGGCGCTGCAATGGATGACCAGCCGCTTCGAGCGGCGCACCGGCATCGTGTGCGAGTTGCGCACCGCAGAGGGCGGTGCGCCCGACGGTTTGCAGCTGCCCGCGGGCGTGCCGCTGGTGGCCTACCGCACAGCGCAGGAAGCGTTGACCAATGTGAACAAACACGCACAGGCCAGCCGTGTGGTGGTGGACCTGTCGCTCACGGGCGGCGTGCTGTCGCTGGAAGTCAGCGACAACGGCCGCGGCCTGGGCGAGGCCGATCTGGCCAAGACACGCAGCTTCGGCATTCGCGGGCTGCACGAAAGGGCGTCCACCGTGGGCGGCTGGGTGGACCTGAGCAGCGGCGCGGCGGGCACTTCGCTGATCTTGTCAGTGCCGCTGCAAAACCCGGACAGTGCAGCCGATGCCACCGACCTGGGTCTGCCCGTTGACCCCGAAGCCGCAGAATGGACCACCCATTGAAGGCCCGCGCACTGAACAGCCACCGATCGCACCGATTGCACAGATTGCTCGGACCGCACCGCTTCCGACAGGCACCATGATCGAAGTCATCCTCTGCGACGACCACGCACTCATCCGGCGCGGCATCCGCGACACCTTGTCCGATGCGCCCGACATCCGTGTCATCGGCGAAGCCGGCGACTACGGCGAACTGCGCACGCTGTTCCGCAACCACACTGCACCGGGCAGCGGCCGCACCACGCCCTGCGACGTGCTGGTGCTGGACATCAACCTGCCCGGCCGCAGCGGCCTGGACGTGTTGCATGCGCTGAAAGACGAAGGCTCGCCCGTGAAGGTGCTGGTGGTCAGCATGTACCCGGAAGACCAGTACGCCATCCGCGCCCTGCGCGCCGGTGCCTACGGCTATGTCAACAAGGGCGGCGACCCGCAACTCATCGTGCAGGCCGTGCGCACGGTGGCGCAGGGCCGCAAGTACGTCACGCCAGAAATCGCGCAGATGCTGGTCGAAAGCCTGACCGCGCCCAGCACCGAACTGGCGCACAACAGGCTCAGCGACCGCGAGCTGCAGACGCTGGTGATGATTGCCTCGGGCAAGCGCCTGTCCGACATTGCCGCCGAGCTGACGCTCAGCGCCAAGACGGTGTCGGTGTACCGCGGGCGGGTGCTGGAAAAGCTGCAGCTGAGCAACAACTCCGAGCTCACGGTCTACGCCATCCGCAACGGTTTGGTGGGGCAATAGGTTGAGGCTCCCAAGCTCGCTGGCGCTCGCTGCCCGCCGCAGGGGCTGTCCGCTGACGGACAGGCGGAGCCGGATCCGTGGCGGCAAGCTTGGTCGTGTGGGCAGGCGTCTGTGCCGTAGGTCATGAGTGCGCAGGCTTTGCGTTCGGCGGCGGTGCTGGACGATCCGGTGGAGATTCGCCTTGCGGGGCGCGAGGTGTTGAGCCTGGCGCTGCTGGACGCGCGCAACCATTTGTTGGTGCGGCTGGCGCTGGACGAATCGGCGCCTGCGCTGCGGCTGGCCCTGCACGCCGCGTGGTACCAGGAACACTGGATCGCCTGCCATGTGCAGCGCGGCCGCGGTGAAGCCTGCGACCCGGCCGGGGTGCGCCTGGCGGGCCTGGAGCCGGCGCTGGCCGACTGGCTGATGTCTGAAGGCGCCTTGGGGCCGCCGACGCCGCAGGCCGTGCGCGAGTTGCTGGCGCAGACGCTGGAGGTGACGCTGGAACTGCTGGCCGGGACACCCGCGGACGACGCCGCACTGTACTTCTACCGCCAGAGCCTGCTGCACGAAGACCGTCTGTGCGAAGCGCTGGACGTGCGCCGCCGTGCCGGTCCACCGCCCACCCGCGCACAGCGCGACGCGCTGTGGCTGCCGGCGCAGCGCTGGCGAATGGGCGCTGAGGCCCCTGCACGGGGCTGGGTACCGGCCAACGAACGTGGGCAGCTGGAAGCGACGCTGCCCGAATTCGAGATCGACGCGCAGCCGGTGAACTGGTCGCAGTTCGTCGAGTTTGCCGATGACGGCGGCTACGACCGCGCCGAGCTGTGGTCCGCTGCGGGCTGGGCCTGGGCGCAGGCGCTGAACCGGCGCGCGCCTTTGCATGTGGAACAGCTGCGTGGTGCGGTCGTGGTGCAGCGTGGCGCGAAAGACGGCGCCGGCCTGCAACGTGCGGCCCCGGGCCAGGCCGCGATGCACCTGAGCCGCCACGAGGCGCAGGCCTGGTGCACCTGGGCGGGCCGCCGCCTGGCCACGGAACCCGAATGGGAACTGGCGGCCAGCACCTGCGGCAGCCGCGGCTTCGTCTGGGGTGACGTGTTTGAATGGGTGGCCGGCAGTGCCCGCCTGTGGCCCGGCGCGCCACCGCCAGCCCCGGGCGCGCTGGACGGCCTGCCGGTGGGCACCGCTGCAGCGCACGGCGTGCTGCGCGGCGGCTCCTTCGCCACCCGCGCGCGTTGGCGCCATCTCAAAGCCCGGCGCTTTGCGCCCGCCGACAGCGATACCATGTTCTGCGGCTTCAGAAGTTGTGCAATGTGATGCCCGCAAGTTCGCTTGCGCTCGCGACTCCCTAAGGGCCCCAAGGGGGCCGCCCGCCAACGGCCCGGCAGAGCCGGTTCCGCGGCGGAAGGCTTGTTGGGGTTCTCGATCACGATGATTGGAAAGGTCTGGATGAGTACCGCTCTGAATTTCACCCTCAACGGCCAGGCCGTGAGCACAAGCGCCGAACCCGCCACCTTGCTGGTGGACCTGCTGCGCGGCCCGCTGGGCCTGACCGGCACGCACCAGGGCTGCGACACCGCGCAGTGTGGCTGCTGCACCGTGCTGGTCGACGGCGACAGCGTCAAGGCCTGCAGCGTGCTGGCCGTGCAGGTGCAGGGCCGGGCGGTGACCACCGTTGAAGGCCTGGCCAAGCTGCCGGGTGTGCCCGAGGGCAGCCTGCACCCGGTGCAGGAAGCCTTCATCAACTGCCACGGCCTGCAGTGCGGCTTCTGCACGCCCGGCATGATGATGACCGCCACCTGCCTGCTGCAGCACAACCCGCGGCCCAGCGAAGCGCAGATCGTGCACGCGCTGGAAGGCAATCTGTGCCGCTGCACGGGTTACGTCAATATCGTCGCGGCCGTGAAGCAGGCTGCGGTGGTGATGGCCGGGGGCGCCCAATG
>ENA-ORBV01016971-ORBV01016971.1-microbial-mat-metagenome-genome-assembly--contig:-NODE-16971-length-10482-cov-4.814128_pt1 | contig 10482 bp, 13 predicted proteins | sample MGYA00237777_ERZ505514 | MGnify/ENA primary metagenome ERZ505514 (study PRJEB26160, sample SAMN06269048) | microbial mat metagenome | isolation source: Oligotrophic lake microbial mat | place...
GTGTAAGCACTCCACAGCGCCGCGCCGGTGCCACAGCGCAGCCCGTATCGCGCGCCGCGTCCTGCCGCCTGACAGGTTGGACATTTGAAGTGATGCGCGTAATAGGCGGCGGCCAGCTCGTGCCATGCGCCGGGATCAGAGGGCGGCTCGGGTTCGTTCGCCGCCGGTTGGCCGAACCAGCAGATCAGGTCGGCTTTGTGCTGGCGCAGTGTCGGCGCCCAGAGCTCGACTGCTTTACGGCGTCCGCTGACCTTGAGTTGCCCGTCCACGAGCCGAAGCTCAACACCTGCGTCAAGCGCTGTGCGGATCAAGGTGGCGGCGATCAAAGCGCGATCTCCACCGGGTCATCAGAATTTTCTAGATCAGGGTGCGAAGTGTGCGAAGTGTGCGAAACGTCAATGCTGGCGTGGCTTTGCGGCTGATTTGGCTCTGAGCGAAGTGTGCGAAGTGTGGTTTCGTCGGCGGGGCTCACTTCGCAAGACTTCGCAGGGTCAAAATCGGGCTGTAACCCGCATGGATGCTCAGACTTAGCTGACTTCGCAGACTTCGCAGCCAGAGTGTAGATTTTTGTCGCGGTACCGGGCGTGCCCTTGGGTCGCGGTGTGACCTGCACCACGATTCGGGCAGGGCTTGCCGCCAGCAGATGATCCAGCGCCGCGTCGATCACCGACTTCGACTTGTGACCTTGGAAGCAATCCTTGGTGATTTCCGAGCGCGTTGCGTTACCGTGCTTTTGGATGAACTCCACGATCTGTCGGGCGGTATCGTTGGTCTCAGCCGTTGCAGCCTCGCCAGCGCCGTCGTTGAAGATGAACTTCACGCTATCGGTCCAGTAGCGAGTCCAGGCCAACGCCGCTTCAATGTGCTGTACGTCAACCTCGGTCTTGAGGTCGCACAGTGCAAAGAGCATTGCCAGGCGGCGCAGGACTGGTGCCCGACGTTCAAGCAGGGCGGTAACACGCTCGCCGCCGGATTGATCGCTGAGCTCGCCCATGTACAGATCGACATACAGCACCTGGGCGGCTGAACTCATGTTGACCTGCAACGCATCGCGTTCTGCGAACCTGTCGCCGCCGGCGAACCTGACAACCTTGATCATCCTTTGCGCCAGGGCGTCAACCTCGTGTTGCGGTGTTGCCCGAGGGAAGGGAATCATCCGGGTGCGCTCGGCCCATATCGTCATGAAGCGATTGGCAAAACCATTCGTCAGCTCGCGGGCGGCGATCACGCTGCGAAGCTCGCTTGGGGTGATGGCAGCGCTCAGGCAGATGTGCGGGTCTGATGCCCAGATGCGCGGGTAGCCTTTGGTGGCTGGCTTGATGCTCACGCCGTCCCATACGTCGCGCAGCGCCGACGACAAAGTGTTGCCATCCCGCTTAGATTGCATCAGCACATTGACGAACTCGGATTCGATCACCCACAGTCTCTTATCGTGGATCGGCTCGACTTCGTTTTTCCCTTGCTTCCATCCATCGTGAATCATCAGCGCCAGGCCTTCGCGGGTAGACAAGCCGCCTGAGTGAACTTGCGGCGCGATGGTGGTCCCGCTGGCGTCGTCAGCCGCACGAATTGACATATCCAGGCGATGGATCAGCGATGCCGCGTCACCCTTGCGACCGATACCGGTTCTCCCGACATGTAGGCCAAAGATACGGGCATGGTGCCGACTGTTGCCGATGTACGTAAATGCGCCGCGTCCGATGGCTGCGCTCAAATAGGCCATGCTGTTCAACGCGATGGCGTAGGGATTCGCCTCGGTGTTGGCACTGCCAGCCCGCGCAATGTCGCCGATCAGCCCATACAGGCATGCCGGATCAGGGCGCGGTGCATTGCGATGATGGTCGGGGCCATCGTCAGGTGTGGGTCGGTCACCATTACGCGCGTTGATTTCGTTGTCAAGCTGATTGGCGAGATGGTCGTATTCTTTGCGGTCTTTCATTGGTAGACCTCGCTGATTCTGTTTATGCGGTTGGCTGCGGTCAGCAGGCGGGCAAGGTCCTTGTCGGTCAGGATCACGCCATGCGCCACGTTCCCGGCTGCGACTGCGGCTAGGGTTGACTCGAATGCCAAGACGCTTAGCGCGGCTCGTGGTGGCAGTGGTGCAGGTGTTTGACGGGGCGCCTCTTTGCCGTCGTCAATCCATGCGCCGAGTTGCTTGGCAGCTTCGACGAACTCCATGCCATGAAGCTGCATGTGATGGCTGAGCACATCGCCGCCGCTGGCATCGCAGGCCATGCAGACCCAACCCCCCGATGCGGTATTCACGCGCATGGAATCGCTGCCGTCGTGGAACGCACATCGAGTTGTGCGCCACTTTGCGGAATGTGGCCCAGCGAGCACCAAACCTTGAGACTCAAAATAGCTTGGCGTGTCTGGCAATAGGTTGCGGTCGAAGCTCATGATTGCGCTCCGATCTGCCGAGCGAAGTCTTGCAGGGCTTCGAGATCATCGCAGCCCTGCGATATTCCCCGCCTACTCACGCTGTAGTCGCCGTTGCTGCCCTTGAGCACGGCGTAGCCATGCAAGGCCAGGATGGCCAAGGCTGACGATAACGCTTTACGGGGGCGCTCACCGGTGGCAAAATCGAGGTCGTTATTAGAGTTTTTGTTATTTGCGTGATGCCCACCCGCCAGTGGGCATTCGCTTTTGAGGGGCGCGTTCATGCTGGCACTCCTAGCAAGCGCCGCAATTCAGAAACCGGCCATGCAAGGCGACCATTCACACGGCGCGGCATGATGGGGTGCCCGGTCAGGCTCCAAATGCGGAGCGTCTGTGGTTTACGCGATAACCAGTGTGCTGCGGTCGCCGTATCCACGGTCGGACGAGTCTCTGTCAGTAGATCGGGGAACTGTTGAGTAGTCGGTATCTTCATGAGTTGCTTTCTGAAGCCGTGTTGGCTTGTTGAAAGACTCAATTGGATTTTGAGATGTGCGCCCCCGTCAATTTGGGTAAGTTACCCGCTTCATTCTCATTGGCGAACGGGGTAAAACTTCGGGTAAGTTTCGGGTAAATCAGCCCGAGCGTTTACCGCCTTTCACCAGTTGGGAAGCCCACCCGCCAGCTCGTTTTTTCTCGGCCTGTTCAGTTCTTGCAATCTTGATTTGCTTACCAACAAAGGATCGGTCAGCCTTTGGGTTTCGTTGCAATTCACGTTCATAAACGCGCTGCACGGCCCCGCGCTCGCCCTCGCCACGCCAATCAAGCCACCGGGCGCGGCGTTGCTCTGGTGTCTCACTCGCTGGCACTGCCACGACAGGCGCAGCCTCTACTGCCCCGGCCTGGGGCTTGGTATCGGCTTGCTCTGGTGCGTCCGCCACCAGTGTGGGTTTATCGGCGTGCCGTGCTGGATCACCCCAGAGGAAGCCATCCATGACGCATTGCCTGTCCGGTTCGTTGGGAATCAAGGGGGTAAAGTTCAGTGCAGCCTCGTTCTTGAGCCTTTGGTAGGGGCCATAGGTACCCTCGTACGAGTTTTCGAATTCGTCCTTCCAGACAAACACGCCAGCAGGCAAGAGGCTGATGGCCTGCGCGCGCCAGTCGCTATGCTCCAGTTCGTGGGAATCCGGCGTGTCTTTGTTGCCATGGGCGTTACGAGAACTTATGCGCAGAACGCCAAGGTCGCGGGCCGCATTTTTCCAATGCTGAATCTCAACAGCGACAACATTGGTGCCTTCGACGCGATAAGCCACTAAGCCGACCATAGCGCCAACTTTATAGCTACCGGACAGCACGTCTGCAACGACGTCGGCACTCATTCGTTTGCGCGCCGTCAGCCACGGAATAGCACGGACAGGAATTGCCTCGCGGCCTCCGATATCGACAATGACTTTCACAGTACACGCCTTCAAAGTGCCCTTCATTTAGGTGCCCCAGCAGGCGGGTGAAGGTGTCCCGCTTTTCGGTCGGATTGCAGCCCGGCCTAGCTGGGGCGAAAACGGCTACGCAGGTTCCAGTTCAGGCACGGCCATGCGCTTGATGCGTTTTCGGGCTTTGGCTGTTTGCTTTGCCGTCCACAGGTCACGCTGCACCTGTAGCGCCAACCAGTAACCAGGCGTAGTGCCCAGCGCTTCGGATAGCCTCAAGTCCATGTCAGCACTCACAGCGGCGTGCCCATGCAGAATCTTGGACAACATCACCCGACTGATTCCGATATGGGCGGCAAAGGCAGTCACGGTCACGGCCAAGTCATCAAGCCAGCCCGATAGCAGTTCACCGGGCGCGGCGGGGTTGTGCATGTTCATGGTGTGTTTCCTCAGTGGTAATCCAAATAATCCAGCAGTTCAACATCAGGCCCAAAGAACCGAAACGCCAACCGCCAATTGGCTTGCACGGTCACGGCATGAAACCCGGCACGGTCGCCAGACAAGCCATGCAATCGCCAGGACGGGCGCATCAGGTCTTGCGGCCCGTTGGCAACATTCAAGGCGGTCAGCAACTCACGCAGGCGCTTCGCATGAATGGGTTGAATACCAGCCATGCCCCCAGCCTTGAAAAACGCTTCCAGCCCTTTGTGCTTGAATGTGAGAATCATAGTCTGTAAATCAATGGTTTACAAGCCACCAGCCACCGCGCGCAGCGCACCGGGTGCGGCCTTGGGGTCGAACTGCACACCAGCCTGCTCCAGAATCCATGCTTCAATCTTTTCGTGGTGCACGCGCAGCAGGTCGAGCGGGCGCACGGTGTAGTGCTTTTCAGCCGTGGCGCTTGGCTTGTGTCCCATCAGTTGCGCCACCACTCCGGCGGGTATTTCGAGCCACTCGGTAAGGCTCTTGAACGAACGGCGCAAGCCATGCAGCGTAAGCCCATCCAGCCCGGCGGCTTTGCAGGCCCGTGTGTGCGGGATGTTGGGTTCTGTCAAGTGCCCGGTCGCACTGGTAAGGCTTGAGAAAATCCATTCGTTGCGCCTGGGCAGCGCGGCCAGCAGGTGCAGCATGTAGGGCGTTGCCGGTATCTCGCGGGCGCCTTCCACCTTGTCGCGGATGCTGATTCCCTTCCATTGGGTGTTTACATCCTCCCAGCGCATGGAGAGCACTTCACCCGGCCTTGCGCCAGTCAGTAGCAGGCATTGCAGATAGGCGACGATCACGGGGTTTTGTAGTTGGCGCACGGCGGCAAACCATGCAGCCAATTGCCCACGCTGCAACACGTCCGATTTAGTCCCGGCTTTGCCCAAAGCTTCGCGGGCCTTGCGGGTCTTGGCCGGGTTCTTCGCAGGCAGCAAGGCGGCATAGGCGGGTTGCTCCGAGCACCAGCCCAGAAACACCTTCAGCATGCGCCAGGCCAGTCGCGCGCTTGTCTGGCGGGTCTTTGCTTCGCTCGCGGCCCATGCCTCGATCACTGGCGATTGCAGGTCTCGCAGGGGCAGCGCCATCAATGGGTGAAGTGGACCCGGCGAAGTCACGCCACGGCCACGGGTTCCACGCTTGGAGGGTATGCCACCGGGCGCGACCTTGCGAATGTGGTCAAGGTGATGCAGGTCACCCCAATGCGGGCGGCGCTCGGCAACGTAGACCGTCCAGACTTCGCCCACGGTCAGGGCGGCGGCGGCATCGGCCACCACGTCGGCAGCGGTGGCAGCGGCCTTGTGTGCCTGCTGCTGGCGCTCTAGTTCTCGTGGATCGGTGCCGCCGTCCAGCAGCACACGCAGGCGATTTGCCTCAGTCCGAGCGGCGTCGATAGTCCAGGCGCGAACGTCGCCGATGGTGCGTCGGATGGTTTGCCGGTTCAGCTTGGCTTCGAACACGAATGACTTTGCGCCAGCAGTTGCTCGCACACGCAGGCCGGGCGCCCGGGTGTCGCGGAGAAACACCTGATGCTTGCCAGCGGGGCAGGTCAGGCGCTCGATTGCGCCAGCGGTCAGGTCGATTGATTGCGCCAGGTCTGGTGCAGCGGTCTTTTTTGGTCGTGCCATATTGAATACCCCTACAAATTAGTCGGGTCTGTGTAGCCACCATGTAGCCACCGTACCCCCATTTTGCCGAATATCAATCAACACTCAAGCTGTCTACCTGTCCAGTGCTTTGCCTGTAAGCTGTTGATTTACATAGAGTGTACCTGCATAAATCAACAGTAGCAAATACTTATTTGGCACGACTCATAATCCTTTGGTCGTAGGTTCAAGTCCTACACGGCCTACCAACGCTACCCCTGCCAGCGCGATAAGCGAGGGCCAAATGCGGTACGAGACGACTTGGCTGCCTGATTGCCAGTGGGCCAATGCCACGCTTGTTTGACGAAATCGGCCGTGTTTCATGCGCCATCGTCGACCTTACGTTCCGACGGCTGGCCGCTGCGTATCTTGTGCCAGAGGTGTGGCAATAGCAGTCGCGCAGGCATGCGCTGTCGGTGGTAGCGGACCATGAGCGCAATAGCCGCAAAGCGTTGACGATGACCGGGTGATCGATCTGGAGGGGTGGGTGTCAACGCCGCATCCAGCAGCGGTAGAAGCCAGAATTGACGCTGGCGTGAGGGCACGTTCCTGGAGAGTTCTTCCCGTGCCGTTTCTGGGAGTGGCGTTTGCATCCAGCCGCAGCTAAAACGCAGCGCTAGTTGCAGTGGCTCAACCAAGGACAATTTGATGGCGCGTTCGATCAGTCTGGGCCAGAAGTTCCTGTCAGACTCGTGGTGGCGAAGCAGGCCGTCGAAGTCGACGATGTCGCGCGCGCGGTCACGCAGTTCGGAGTCCAAAAACAGGTGCGCCGCGCAGTGCAGCACTTGATCGACCGGATTCAAGATCTGCCAGCCATCCACGCCTGCGCGCACAAGATCGTCAAGTAACCGTTGGGCGTCCACCGTCATACGAGCGACCGGTGGCAGGATGTTGTGGTGCAGGTCCAGTTCCATACCGAATAGCGCATTGCGCATCGGTGGCGTCTCGTGACTCCATTCGTGATAGTAGCGCCTATCGTGTGCGTCAAGCTCGATCTCTTGCCAGCCTTGATTCCGCAAACGGCGCTGCGCGTCGGGTATGGCCTGTCGAGGCACGAGGATGTCGAGATCTGACGGCAGCCGCCCACGTGCAATGGACAAGTCTTGTGCGACGTATGCGCCGCCTTTGAGCAGCACTCGTGGGTAATTCGCGCCATCGAATTGTTGCGATATCTGCCCCATCGTCCAAGTCAACGCTCGGGTTCTCCAGCCTGACAGCCTCGATTCACCCAGGAGTTGACGCTGCACCTGTTCAGGCATTCGTGTTGTCAAGCCTGCGGCATCGATGCTGTAAGCCAATCGACCCAGCAGACGAAGCCGCCTGGCCAGGCGAACGATGTCACTCCATTGCTGCAACGTCCACCCCAGGGTCATCGCAGGCTCGTGAAGAGCTTTCAACCATTCCAGTGTGGGTATTGCTGGAACTGGTCTCATTGACGAGCCCTTTCAACAACTGTGGGCCAGGCCTGTTCGATCGTTTGTATCGCGTCATCCAGATCGCTGTAGATGAGCTGCCAGGCGAGACAGCGACGAACGATGCTCAGCACCGCATTGAATCCGATCTCACCCAGCAACTGGTAGTTGAACGCATTGAATGCGAGCGCAGAAAAGGCGGCGTGCGGTGGAATCGGCTCCCAGCGGGTGGCGCTTCCGGCTTCCCAGCGGGGCAGGATGATGGCGCCAGGCCGGGCCGGTTCGGCCCTGCGCTGGACAGCATCTTTCTGGGCGGCAAGATGCGCTACGGTGCCCTTGCGCGTCTTTGGGAACTTCGGTCCGATCGTGGCTTGCGGATCGAACCGGCGAATCACGTCGATCGACTCATTCTTGAGCGCAACAGGTTTGAGAAGGGCTCGAAAGCACCCAGCATCGGGATCGAAGGCACCAAACTCATCGGACAACAGTCGCCAGCCCCGCAAGGAAAGTGCTGCACTCAATGTGCTCTTGCCGGAACCTGGAGTGGCTGGCAACAGCAGCGTCAATCCGTCGCGTTCCAGCGCGCCAGCATGAAACAACAGAAGGTGATTGAGACGGTGGCCGATGAGCCAATTGCACCCCCATTCCAGCAATGGCAGGGGGGAATCAGCTGGAAACGGAGCAAAAACCGCGCGGGCATCCGCACTGAAGACCACTTGCGGGCGGATCAGTCGCCTCCAGCCGCCCACGTCATCGACGCGCGCGTGAATATCTGCCCACTCCCCTGCGCACTGAAACGGGAAATGCCGGTAAACCGATTGAATTTGGGTGGCAAGTGCGGTAGAGTTCCCGGTAACGCACATGGTCGTTGCGCCCAGATCAAACCACAGCCCGTTGGACTGAAGTGCTTGGTGAATGCGATGTATGTCGACGGTGGCGACTGTGGCTGCCGGAGAAAGGTCGTTCAAGGCTACGGGGCGATTTCTGGTTTGGGAACGCGCTGAATCAAACCAGCGGCAGCCAGCGGAGCCCAGGCTAGCTGAATGCGGGGTGCCAATTCAGCGACTTCCATGCCGGCGTCCTCGGCTAGCGCCGATGCAGCCTGGGCGGTGCTACCACCACCGCTCTCCATCAACCATTCCAGCACCGCCGCGCTTTCGTCGTTCAAGAGTTGTGTCTCTCCACTAAGCGGACTATAGCCTACCCACATGTCTCCGACTGGCTCCAGTCGAACACCTGCACTGGCTTGGTAGTGCGGCATCATCGTCGCAGAGCCAATCAAGGCATCACATCATTGAATTCCAGCAAGAACCCGCAATGGCGTTCGTTCCGGGGGTGGCGGTTCCGCCGCTTTGCGCTTCCGTAACGATGCCGACGATCCGGATGGTGCCGTCTATGCCACCAGCATCAAAACGCAGCGCCACTAGGTTAGGGGTATCCTCAACGAGGTCACTGGGAGACGCAATACCACCATTACTCCACCGGATGGATTGTGAGGAATTTGCATTGATGGCCACGAGAATCCCAAGTGTAGCGGCCATAGCGTTGATTTCGGTCATCCTGACGAATGGAACCTGATTCCCACTACGCTTGTATCGTTGAACCCGAATCCAGCTATCAACGCCAACGCCCATTACGTTGCTGGTCGGCATCAATGGATTGCTCAGCGCTTTTATCGCACACTGCATCTTGTTGGACGCCGCCGCCAATGCGCTGCCATTGTGTACAGCAAGCACAGCAGGCACGGAAAATGCACCTCGAATCAGCTTGCGTCTAGCACTGATCTGCCTTGTCGGTTCTTGAAGGTCATTGTTCACATTTCACCCCTTTGGCCATCGCCCCGTCAAACACATTGGACATGTCGGTTACATCGCGTCATCAGCCACTTGGGAAAATCGCATCAGCATTGTCTGACTTTACTTCGCCTGAGAGTAACACTGTCCGGCTTTCGAGCGGTCACACTTACGAATGTAGTAAGGACTTCGAGCAATGTTTTTCTTTAAGCAATATTCAGGCCAAATAGGGTGGGCGCGCTTAAGTTGTTGAAATTGAAGACGATCGACTTTTGCAGTTGGGTGGCGCATGTATCGCAAAAGAGGATGTGTAAGCCTTGTCGACACTTTGCCGGGCTCTACTTGCGCACTATTGCGGTTCGAGTTTCTGCAATCTTGTGATCAGGCGACGAGTGTGCGACCGGGCGTGTGGATGCTGCGGTGTAGACTTGGAACCTCATCGTTGACAACCATCAATGATCCCGTGTAACGGCTGAGGAGTGGTCCATGTTCGAAAAGATTGTCCCCGTCAACAAAGACCTGCACGCCAACAAACGTGTCAAGGAAATTACCAGTTTCACGTTTGCATCGAAATTCCACGTCGCGTACATCACGCGGCAGGAATTCACCCGCGCCGCATCGATATTCCCGATCGTGTTTCTGGAAGACAAGCAGAAGGACGAGTTCCGACCCGTGGTCTTGCTCGGTCTCAAGCCGGGCGTCAATGTCTTCGTCGATGCCGATGGCAAGTGGCAGGCCTCCTATATCCCCGCCGTCATCCGCCGTTACCCGTTCACCTTGACGCCCGGTGGGGCCGATGGCCAATTCATCGTTTGCATCGACGAAGACAGCAGCCTGGTCAGCGAGACTGAAGGTGCTGCCCTGTTCGATATCAGCGGCACACCGACGCAGGTGATCGACAACGTCAAGCGATATCTGTCGGAGTTGCAGCAAATGGAGGTGTCCACGCACGAGTTCTGCACCTTCCTGGCCAAGCACAACATGTTCACGCCACTGAACCTGCGGGTTCGCGAGACCAGCGGTGAGAAGAACATTGCCGGTTGTTACGTGATCAACGAGGAGCGCCTGAACAACCTGTCGGACGAGCTGTTCCTGGATATCAAGAACAAGCGTTACCTGCCGGCAATTTATGCCCACCTGATTTCGTTGGCGCAGACCGAGCGTCTGGTCAAGTTGCAGGAGGACACGGCTGCGAAAACTTCCGCTGCTGAAAATGCCCCGGCACCGGCCCTCGAAACGGCTGCGGGGTAGTGTTAGAATTTCGAGCTTCGCGGCTGTAGCTCAGTTGGATAGAGTACTTGGCTACGAACCAAGGGGTCGTGGGTTCAATTCCTGCCAGCCGCACCAA
>ENA-ORBV01016972-ORBV01016972.1-microbial-mat-metagenome-genome-assembly--contig:-NODE-16972-length-10481-cov-6.096694_pt1 | contig 10481 bp, 8 predicted proteins | sample MGYA00237777_ERZ505514 | MGnify/ENA primary metagenome ERZ505514 (study PRJEB26160, sample SAMN06269048) | microbial mat metagenome | isolation source: Oligotrophic lake microbial mat | place...
AGGCAGTGCTCGTGCGCGAGGATCACGAACAGACGCTGCTGCGGCTCACTGGCGTCATGGACGGTGACGGGGCGCACGTGTTGACCCTGGTAGGTCATGCACGTTCTCCATTTTGAAATCGGGCTCGCTGCAGACGAGCGGCAGACGGAGACAGCGGGCCGCAGCGGTTCAAAGACACGGCGAATGCATGATGGCTTCGTCATCGTCCCGCACCGCGAGATAGTTTGCCTCAGGCGGGACCCAACGCGCCAGATACCGTCTGGCGATGTTCCTCAGAGCGCCGGGCACCCACACGCGCGCAGGCTGGTGTTCGGGAACCGGTATGCGACGTCGGTCCGTGCTGGGGTGGGAGTGAGACGATGTCATGCACCAGTATCGCGAGACTGGCGCTTTGGCTCTGTTCGCTGGCGCACAGAAACCCGGCCTGTTTCGGCAAGGCGGCAATGAATGCGGGCTCGTCATCCTCCAAGGTCGTTCACACGCGGGGCTCGGGCGCCGCACCGCGGGGCATGCCCAGGGGTTTGCGCTGCTTGCCTATACTGTATCGCGCGTCGACAGCGGCCCCTAGGCTCCTTCCACCGCCACCTGGCGCGACCGCTTCACCCACCGCACACCGCACACCGCACACCGCACACCGCAAACCGCAAACCGCAATCGCATGGACCAGCACGAATTCGACACCATCATCGTGGGCGCTGGCACCGCCGGTTGTCTGCTGGCCAACCGGCTGAGCAAGGATCCGGCCCGGCGGGTGTTGCTGATCGAGGCGGGGCAGCGCGACAACTACCCGTGGATCCACATCCCGGTCGGCTATCTGTATTGCATCGGCAACCCGCGCACGGACTGGCTGTACCAGACCGAGGCCGAAGCCGGCCTCAACGGCCGGCGCCTGCGTTACCCGCGCGGCAAGTCGCTGGGCGGCTGCTCGTCGATCAACGGCATGATCTACATGCGCGGCCAGGCGCGCGACTACGACGGCTGGGCGGCACAGACCGGCGACGACGACTGGACCTGGGCCAACAGCCTGGGCGACTTCAAGGCCCACGAAGACCATTTCCGGCTCGATGGCGGCGCCGACCCGCAGCAACTCGGGCGCCGCTTCTCCGAACTGCACGGCCATGGCGGCGAATGGCGCGTCGACCGGCAGCGGCTGCGCTGGGAGGTGCTCGAGGCATTCGCCGCCGCCGCGACCGAAGCCGGCATTCCGGCGTGCAACGACTTCAACACCGGCGACAACTTCGGTGTCGGATTCTTCGAGGTGAACCAGAAGGCAGGCTGGCGCTGGAATGCATCCAAGGCCTTCCTGCGGCCGATCCGGAGCCGCTCCAACCTGCAGGTCTGGACCGAGGCGATGACCGAGCGGCTGGTGTTCAAGACCGACCCGTCAGGCCGACCCCGCTGCACCGGCGTGCTGCTGCGCCGCGGCGGACAGCGCCTGACGGTCGGCGCCCGGTCCGAAGTCGTCCTTTGCGCCGGTGCCATCGGTTCGCCGCAGTTGCTGCAATGCTCGGGCATCGGGCCAGCTGGTCTACTCAAGAAACACGGGATCGATGTGGTGAGCGATATACCGGGAGTGGGCGCCAACCTGCAAGACCATCTTCAGATCCGAGCCGTATTCAAGGTGCAGGGCGCGCGCACACTCAACACCCTGGCCAACAGCCTGATCGGCAAGGCGGGGATCGGGCTGGAATACCTGCTGCGCCGCACCGGCCCGATGAGCATGGCGCCGAGCCAGCTCGGCGCCTTCAGCCGCTCCGATCCGTCGCGCCCGCATGCGAACCTCGAATACCACGTGCAGCCCCTGAGCCTGGACGCGTTCGGCGAACCGCTGCATGCGTTCCCGGCCTTCACCGCCAGCGTCTGCAACCTCAACCCGACCAGCCGCGGTTCGGTGACGATCACCAGCGCATCGGCCGACGACGCGCCGGCCATAGCGCCACGTTACCTGAGCACCGACGAGGACCGGTTGATCGCGGCCAACAGCCTGCGCCAGGTGCGCCAGATCGCGGCTCAGCCGGCGATGGCGCGGTTCCAGCCCCAGGAGTGGAAACCCGGCGTGCAGTTTCAAAGCGACGACGAACTGGCGCGCCTGGCGGGCGACATCGCCACCACGATTTTTCATCCGGTGGGCACGGCGAAAATGGGCCGCGACGACGATCCGAGCGCCGTTGTCGATGCGCAACTGCGCGTGCGCGGCGTCAACGGCCTGCGCGTCGTCGACGCCAGCGTGATGCCGACCATCACCAGCGGCAACACCAACGCGCCCACGTTGATGATTGCCGAGAAAGCGGCGCGGCGGATCATCGCGCAATCCCGATCATGAACGAACACCCGTCGCCATTGCTGGAACCCGTGGCCGCCACCGAACAGGCGCCCGAGCGCCCGTTCGGGGCTTCGCACGCATGGTCGCTCGAATCGGTGGCGACCTGGCTGTATGCCGAGGGACGTTTCATCGCCGACCCGATGACCATGACCGAGGCAATGATGGAGCGGCTCGATGCGGCCGGCGCCCGCATCGACCGGCTGCGCGTGACCTGCGGCACCTTGCACCCGCAATTGGTGGCCGTGGGGCTGAGCTGGACCCGCGAGGACGGCGCGCGATTCTGGTCTGGTGCGCATGGCGTGCAACAGACCGACGCCTATATCGGAAGCCCGATCCAGTATGTGCACCAGCATGCGGCGCCGCTGCACCATCGATTGGACACCGAACCGCCGCCCGACGAACATTCAATCTGGCAGGAGCTGCGCGCCAGTGGCGTGCGCGACTACCTGGCGTTGCCGATGATCTTCGCCGACCGCACCGTCAATGTGCTGACCGTGGCGACCCGTGACCCAGCCGGCTTCAACGACGACGACGTGGCCCGGATGCAGGCGTTGACCAACCTGCTCACGCCGCACATGGAATTGCTGGTGATGCGCCGCACCGTGCTGGGTCTGCTCGACACCTTCGTGGGCAGGCGCATCAGCGAACGCATCCTGCAAGGCCAGGTCAAGCGCGGCGACGGCGAAAAGATCTCGGCCGCGTTCTGGTATTCCGACCTGCGCGGCTTCACCGCGTTGAGCGAAACGCTGCCCACCGACGAGTTGTTGCGCCTGCTCAACGACTACTACGAATATTGCGCCGCGGCGGCCGCCGCCCGGGGCGGAGAGATCCTGCAGTTCATCGGCGACGCCATCCTGATCGTGTTCGAGATCAAGGATCCGGCGCGTACCGCGGAGGTCTGCGCCGCCGCGCTCGACGCCGCGGTGGACGCGTTCGACACCATCGCCGTGGTCAATAACCGGCGTCGCCGCTCCCGGCAGCCCGAGATCGCGTTCGGACTGGGCCTGCACCTGGGCACGGTGACCCATGCCAATGTCGGTGCGCCCAATCGGCTGGCCTTCAACGTCGTCGGCCCGCCGGTCAACATGACGGCACGTATCCAGGGCATGACCAAGCAACTGAAGATTCCGCTGCTGATGTCGCGCGATTTTGCGCGGCAGGTTCAACGACCGGTGGTCAGCGTCGGGCGCCATGACCTGCGTGGCATCGCCAAGGCGCAAGAGCTGTTCCGGCTGCGCGAGGATTGACAGCTCTCCCTGTCGCCATTGGGTCGTACAAGCTTGGCAATCACCCGCGGCAAGGCCGCAAGCGAACCGATCTGCTGTTGTGCTGCGGGTCGTTCCAGGGTCGCGTCAGCGCACAGGTCTGCCACAACGCGATGACGGCAGGCCCGTCCACTTCGTCGAACGGCCGGATCAGCATTTTCGTGGCACGCATGGTGTGTCAGTCCTGCGACGTGCCGCCGCAGCCTGCATGTGGGCGGCTGGCATCGAGGGCCAGCAGCAGGCTGGTGCGGTGTTCGCGCGCCACCGTCTGCCACGGCAAGCCGCACAAGGCGCCTTCGAGCGCCCACGGCAGGTTCAGCGATGCACGGGCGCCGCTGCGACGGACCCGGTCATAAGCCGCCACCGCGCCCAGTACCCGCAGTTGCGCAACGGTCGTGATGCCGGCGCCACGCAACATGGCGATGGAGGCCGGCCCAAGATTGGACAACTCGGCCAACCCGGCGCCAGGCGGGGCCGCGGCGACGCGGGACGATGTCCGCACGCGAACGACAGGGCAGGATTTCATGGCGCTCCCTCCTACTTGCTCCGGCGCCTGTATCTTGCCAAAAAAAATGGCACCGGGCTGCCGACCGCTGTCATGGCAGCCTGCCGGCGCGGAACCGTTTTGGTCGCACACCCAACACATGGCGGCCATGCGCCTGTGCTACCGTGGCAATCCTTCGGGATCGCGGCGTAGCCGGGATCCCGCCACCTGCATCTGCAATCGAGACCGGATCTTGGGAAAACTGTTGATTCCACTGGCGGCCCTGCTCAGCGGCGTGGCGCTGCTGATCGTGGGTACCGGCCTGATGTTCGCCGCCATCGGCGCGCAGGCGTCGAGCGCCAATTTCTCCAGCACGGTGACCGGCCTGGTGATGTCGGCCTATTTCGCCGGTGCCATCTACGGCACCTACGCCTGCCCGCACATCATCCGCAAGGTCGGTTTCATCCGCGCGTTTGCCGCGATGGCCTCGGTCGCCTCGACGCTGCCGCTGCTGCACGCCCTGTGGATCAATCCCTGGTTCTGGGGGGTGCTGCGCTTCGTCACCGGCCTGTGCCTGGTCGGCCTGTACCTGGTGGTCGAGAGCTGGCTCAACGTGGTCGCTCCTCAAGACAAACGCGGCAAGGTGTTCGCCATCTACCTGGTCGTCAACATGGTGGCATTGGCAATCGGACAGTGGCTGATTCTGGTCGGTGACCGCAATGGCTTCCTGCCCTTCGTGATGGTGTCGGTGCTGTTCTCGTTCGCGCTGTTGCCGATCACGCTGACGCCTGTCGACCAACCGGTGGTCACCGAAGCGCCCAAGTTCAGCCTGATCGAATTGTTCACGATCTCGCCCATCGGCACCCTTGGCGCGCTAGTGTCGGGCATGCTCAGCGGCCCGCTGCTCGGCCTGGGCCATGTGTTCGGTGCCGGCGTGGGATTCAGCGAAGCCGGCATCGCAACCTTCATGGCTGCCACCATCCTGGGCGGTGCGGTGTTCCAGTGGCCGGTAGGGCATTTCTCGGACCGGCACGACCGGCGCCTGGTGTTGTTCTGGGTTGCCGTGGCGTGCGCGAGCGTCGCCGGCATCGGGTTCCTGCTGGCGCGCGATTACGAGAGTTCCCTGATCGCGCTGGGCATCGTGTTCGGAGGCCTGGCGTTCACGGTGTACGGTATCAGCGTCGCCCATGTCAACGATCTGGTCGACCGGGCCAAGGTGTTGCAGGTCACCGGCGGCCTGTTGCTGCTCAACGGCATGGGCGCGACCATCGGCCCGACGCTGGCCGGTGGCCTGATGGACCTGCTCGGGCCCGAGGCGCTGATGCTGTATTTCTCCGCCGTGCTGGCCACGCTGGCGGCGTTGACCTGGTACTACAAGCGCAAGTTCCCGATGAATCGCGGCGAGCCGAACGAGAAGGCTGGCTTCGTGATGGCTGGGGCCAGCACCCAGGCGGTGCTGCCGATGGATCCGCGTTTCCCCGACAGCGAGATGCCCGCGCACGACACGCCGGCCAGCGCTGCACCACCATCGCCGCCGCCCGAGGAGCCGGTTCCGCGGCCCAAAGGCCCGACCGGTCGGGCCTGATTTTGCGGTTGGCGCGTCGCGGTTCAATTACTTGAATTGCAGCGCAGGCGGCCAGGTTGGCAGCAAGACCGCCGGGCCTACACTGTTCGGTCGGCCTTGCCGCGCGGCGCCAGTGCGCCGCCTACCGACCGGGAAACGGGGACATTCGTGGCCGCTCAGGAATACGACTACATCGTCGTTGGCGCAGGTTCCGCCGGCTGTGTGCTGGCGGACCAGCTCAGCGGCGGCGGCCGGGCCACTGTGCTGGTGCTCGAGGCCGGAGACCACGACCGGCGCTTGTGGATCCACATGCCGATCGGTTACGGCAAGACTTTCTATGACGAACGCGTCAACTGGAAATTCGAGGCCCGGCCCGATCCGGGCCTGAAAGACCGGCGCATCTACTTTCCGCGCGGCAAGGTGGTGGGCGGCTCCAGCTCGATCAACGCCATGGTGTATTGCCGCGGGCTGCCGGGCGATTTCGACGACTGGGCCGCGGCCGGCAACCCGGGCTGGGCCTGGAGCGACGTCAAGCCGGTCTACGATGGCTTTGAGCGGCGCGTCGATGCCGACGGCGTGGCGGCGGCCGATGGTGGCCCTTTGTTCGTCAGCGATGTGCGCCGGCAACTGCACCCGATGGCGCGCCACTTCTTCACCGCCGCGAAGCAGGCTGGGCTGCCGTTCACCGAGGACTTCAACGGCGCCCGGCCCGAGGGTGTCGGGCGCTACCAGATCAATACCCGCGGCGGCATGCGCTGGTCGGCCGCCGATGCCTTCCTGCGCCCGGCACTGCGCCGGGGCCAGGTCACGCTGGTCACCGGCGCGCTGGCCGAACGTATCGTGTTCGACGGCCTGCGGGCGACAGGGGTTTCATACCGGCTGGCAGGCACCCGCCATACAGCCCGTGCCCGCGCGGCCGTGGTGCTCAGCGCCGGGGCAATCCAGAGCCCGCAACTGCTGCAACTCTCGGGCGTGGGCCCGGGTGCGCTGCTGCAGCGCCACGGCATCGCACCGGTGCTGGTGCAGGAGCAGGTCGGCGCCCGGCTGCAGGATCACCTGGCGATGAGTTATTACTACAAGGCCACCGAGCCCACGCTCAACAACGTGCTGTCCAGTCTTTGGGGCAAGTTGCGCGTCGGCGTGCAATACGTCGCCACGCGCAAGGGGCCACTGAGCATCAGCGTCAACCAGTGCGGCGGCTTCGTGCGCTCGCACGAAGCCGCGCCGCAGGCTGACATGCAGCTGTATTGCAACCCGATCACCTACACGCTGGCCGAGTCGAAGACCGGCACGCAGATCGTGCCGGACCGCTTCGCCGGCTTCATCCTGTGTTTCCAGCCTTGCCGGCCGCTGGGTCGCGGCCGGGTCGAAATCACCGGGCCGGATGTCGGCACTGCACCCGCCATCATGCCGGGTTATCTGTCGCACCCCGAGGACGTGGCGCAGGCCTTGCGCGGCGCGCAGTTGATCCGGCGGCTGGAGCAAACCGAGGCCATGCGCGGCCTGATCCGCGAACCGATGGCGCCGCGCCTCGACATGATGGACGACGCGGCTATGGTGGAGGACTTCCGCAACCGTGCCAGCACCTGCTACCACCCGGTAGGCAGTTGCGCGATGGGGCCCGACGCGGCCACGTCGGTCGTCGACACCAACCTCAAGGTGCATGGCCTGGACCATCTCTACGTGATCGACGCCTCGGTGTTCCCGAATGTCACCTCGGGCAACACCCATGCGCCGACGACGATGGTTGCGCACAAGGGCGCGCAGGCCATTCTGGCAGCGGCACGGCACTGACAACGGCGCGATGGACAGACCTACGGACTGGCAGACAGACATCACAAGGAGCACAACCAAATGCAACTCGAATCGATCAAGACTTACGTGGTCGGCAACCCGCCACCGTCGTTCGGCGGCCGATATTTCGTCTTCGTGAAGCTGCGCACCACGTGCGGCATCGAGGGTGTCGGCGAGGCCTACGCCGCCACCTTCAGCCCGCATGTGATTGCCGCCATGGCCGAGGACCTGTTCACCCGTATCTTCGCCGGCCAGGACCCGATGCAGATCGAGACCCTGTGGCGCAAGGCCTATGGCGCCGGTTTCACGCTGCGCCCGGACGTGTCGCTGATGGGCGTGCTCAGCGCGCTCGAGATGGCATGCTGGGACATCACCGGCAAGGCGCTGGAGCAACCGGTCTACAAGCTGCTCGGCGGCCTGGTCAACCCGCGGCTGCGCTCCTATACCTACCTGTATCCGGACGAGAACGAGGACGATTCGTTCTACGACGACCCGGTCAAGTCAGCCGAACGCGCGGCGGTTTACGTGGGGCAGGGCTTCACTGCGGTCAAACTCGATCCGGTGGGCGGTTATTCGGTGTTCGATCCGCGCCAGCCGACGTTGGAACGCATGGCCCTGTCCGAGCGTTTCTGCAAGCTGATCCGAGAGGCGGTCGGCGACAAGGCCGACATCCTGTTCGGCACACACGGCCAGTACACGGTGTCGGGCGCCAAGCGCCTGGCGCGCCGGCTCGAGAAATACGACCCGTTATGGTTCGAGGAGCCGACACCACCCGAGCGCCCGGAGATGATGGCCGAGGTCGCGCGCCACACCAGCATTCCGGTGGCCACCGGCGAGCGGCTGTGCACCAAGTACGAGTTCGCCCGGGTGCTCGAGACCGGCGCGGCCAGCATCCTGCAGCCGGCACTGGGACGGGTCGGTGGCATCCTGGAATGCAAAAAAATCGCCGGCATGGCCGAGACCCACTATGCGCAAGTCGCGCCGCACCTGTATTGCGGCCCGATCGAGGCCGCCGCCAACATCCAGCTGGCCGCCAGCATCCCGAACTTCCTGATCCTCGAAAGCATCCAGCAACTCGGCGGCTTCCATGAAAAACTGCTGAAGAAGAAGATTCAGTGGGAAGACGGCTACGTGATCCCCAGCAAAGACCCGGGCCTGGGCGTGGAACTCAACGAGGAAGTCGCCCTCGCCCACCCCTACACCGGCACCGCCCTGCACCTCGAAATGGCTCAGCACCCTCTGGGGTACTACTGATACCTTGAGTGCCAGATCAAGATTTGCGCAGCAAATTTGCTCTGGCTCCAACATTTTGTCGGATGTCCGGATGTTCACCTTGAGTGCCAGATCAAGATTTGCGCAGCAAATTTGCTCTGGCTCCAACCAAGAAAAACCCCATGAAAACCTACCAGAACCTCATTGCCAATCAGTGGGTGGCATCCGACTGCGGCACCACGATCACCATCACCAACCCCGCCACGGAATCGCATGCCGGCCAGGTCAACCTGGCCAGCACAGCGCAGGTCGTTCAGGCCTGCGACGCAGCCGCCAAGGCGCAGCGCGCTTGGCGCAAGATGTCGGCGATCACACGCGCGGACTTCATGCGGCGCCTGGCAGACGCGCTGGTCGCACGCAAGGACGCAATCGGCACCGCGCTGGCGCTGGAGTCGGGCAAGAGCCTGGACGACGCGACCCACGAGGCGGTCTACGCCGCCGACATCACGCGCTACCACGCTGAATGGGCGCGGCGTATCGAAGGCGAGGTCATCCCCAGCGACAGCACCTCGGAGAACCTGGTGCTGCACCGCGAACCGCTGGGTGTCGTGGCCTGCATGATTCCGTTCAACTACCCGGTCTACACGCTGCTGCGCAAGATTGCACCGGCATTGATCACCGGCAACACCGTCGTCGTGCGGCCCAGCAACAATACACCGTGCAGCGCGTTCGAGATCGCACAGGCCGTGCTCGATGCCGGCTTGCCCGAAGGTGTCGTCAACATCATGGCGATGGACCATGACGCGGCCGAGCAGATGTGTACGCACCGCAAGGTGGCGATGATCACGCTGACTGGCAGCGTGACCGCCGGGCGGCGCATGCTGGAATTCTCCAAGGTCAATATCGCGCGCGTGTCTCTGGAGATGGGCGGCAAGACGCCAGCCATCATCACACCCAGCGCCGACCTGGACCAGGCGATCACGCGCATCGTGGCATCCAAGACGACCCACTGCGGCCAGTTGTGCACTGCGGTCGAACGCGTCTACGTGCAGCGCGCCCGGCACGACTCGGCGCTCGATCGCCTGCGCACCGCGATGCAGCAGCGCGCGTTCGGTGACCGCGCGGCCGACCCCAGCCACATGGGTCCGCAGGTCAACGCCGCCGCGCGCCAGGGCATCCACGACATGGTGCAGCGCGCCATCGCCGGCGGTGCACAACTCGAATGCGGCGGCGTCATGCCCGAGGGCAAGGGGTTCTTCTACCCACCCACGCTGCTGAGCGGCGTACGCCAGGACGCCGAGGTGGTGCAAGAGGAAACCTTCGGCCCGGTGTTGTGTGTATTGCCCTACGACCACTTCGACGACGCACTGGCCATGGCCAGCGACCACCAATACGGCCTGGCCTCGGTACTGTTCAGCACCGACTACCGCGAAGTCATGCAAGCCAGCAACGAGATCGAGGCCGGCGAGTTGTACATCAACCGCACCCCGGCCGACCCGTACCAGGGTTACCACGCCGGCTGGAAACGCTCCGGGCTGGGCGGCGACGATGGTAAACACGGCATGCTGGAGTTCACACAGACGCGGTTGGTGGTGATGCCCTACTGAGACCTTGAGTGCCAGACCAATAAATTGCGCAGCAATTTTTGCTCTGGCACCAACATTTCGTCGGATGTCCGGATGTCCACCTTGAGTGCCAGACCAATAAATTGCGCAGCAATTTTTGCTCTGGCACCAACATTTCGTCGGATGTCCGGATGTCCACCTTGAGTGCCAGACCAATAAATTGCGCAGCAATTTTTGCTCTGGCACCAACATTTCGTCGGATGTCCGGATGTCC
>ENA-ORBV01016974-ORBV01016974.1-microbial-mat-metagenome-genome-assembly--contig:-NODE-16974-length-10481-cov-4.678393_pt1 | contig 10481 bp, 8 predicted proteins | sample MGYA00237777_ERZ505514 | MGnify/ENA primary metagenome ERZ505514 (study PRJEB26160, sample SAMN06269048) | microbial mat metagenome | isolation source: Oligotrophic lake microbial mat | place...
GGAGATGTGTATAAGAGACAGGGCATGGGAGTACGTGCCGCTGGGTCCCTTCCTGGGCAAGTCCTTCGCCACGTCGATCTCGCCCTGGATCACTCCGCTCGCCGCTCTCGACGCCGCCTGGGTGGCGCCTCCGCCGCGGGACGTGCCGCTGCTGCCCTACCTCGAGGACGCGGGCCGCCGCGACGCGCTCGACATCAGCTTCACCGCGCGGCTCAACGGCGAGGTGATCTGCCGGCCGCCGCTGTCGGCGATGTACTGGACTCCGGCCCAGATGCTCACCCACATGACCGCCAACGGGGCCTCCACGCGCCCAGGTGACCTCTTCGCCTCCGGGACTGTCAGCGGGCCCGAGCGCTCGCAGTGGGGCTCGCTCATCGAGCTCAGCCAGGGCGGCCGCGAGCCGATCGGCCTGGCCGACGGGTCGACGCGGGCGTTCCTGGCCGACGGCGACGAGGTCGCCATCACCGCGACCGCGCCGGGACCGGGCGGCACAACCGTCGATTTGGGTGAGGTCGCGGGCCGCATCACCGCGGCTTGAGCGTCGGTGGCCGGCCGGGCCGGTTGAGTGTCTGGTCAGGCTGCCGCTCGGGACCCCTTGGCCCGACGAACCAGCTGGTCGATGCGGGCGGGTGAGATCGAGAGCAGAGCAGCAGTGTCACGTACCGAGAGCCCTTCTTCGGTGACCAGACGGCGAGCCAGTTCCCCGGTGTGGGCCGCCAGATCTTCGTTCGCGGCGTCCAGTTCCGCCCGCCGGGATCGCAGCCGCTCGGCCTCCCGATCCACCTCCGGGTCACCTGTGTCATAGGTCCAGGACAGGCTCAAGTCGTCCTCAGCCGCGTCCGGCAGGTCAGCAGCGAGAACGACTACCTCGCGAACGTACCGATCGAGCGTGGCCAGGCTGCGTGATGACGTGTGGGCACCGTCGAGGCCCTCGACGTCAGCCAGCCAGAACCGCGCATCCTCAGGGTCGCGACGAACCCTGACCTGGTAGCTCTTTGCATTGGCGGTTGTCATGGCAGCAACCACCGCGGGCCGAACACCGGCTCCAGTTGCCGCTGGATCGACCGCACCGTCCCCGGTGCCATGTCGCCGCCGTGCAGCGGGACCTGTGCCTTTGCCGTCATCACAACCTCGCCCTCGTCGTCGCGCTGGACGGCGGCATAGGTCGCGTGGGACCCGCGCGTTCGCACGTGGTAGCCGCCCAGATCCTCGATGCGGCGGACGATCACGCGTGCCGTCAACGTCTTACCCATGGTAGGTCCGATTGACACTCGACAACAAGTGTGTAGGAGGTGGACGACACCAGCGACCCGTAAGCATGGCGTGACCTTAGCGCAACCTACAGCAAGATCCGACTTGTACTCACCTACCTCGTGACGTATAACTCTCCTGCAACCTTCCCTGGTCAGTCGGGCTCCATTGCGGCTACGTGACGAGCTGGGTTCGTACGGACCTTGACGCCGCTTCCCGGTTCCGGCCGGGCTCCAGCACTCTTCGCCATCCCCTGAGCGAGGGGCTGACACGCCCATCGTTCGGACGACTTGGCGCCGAACGACCGGGGCCCGCGCTGCCCACGCGAGAGATTTCAGCAGGGCACACATGTCGTACCAGTCGGGAACGAAAGGAAGCTTGATGAACGCAATGGAGATGTACGCCAGGTTGTCGGAAGCGGTGACGCTGACGACGGAGACAGCAGTGGTGCGGGTGAGCGCGACGTACCAACCGGCCGGAGGTCCGGGCAGCAAGATCTACCCCCCGACGTACCCACCACCCGCACGTGGCCAGAGCGAGCCGTCGCCCTACGTCGTCGAGAAGCGAGTTGTCGGTGGCGTGCAGCGGGAGGACGTTCTCCTGGACCAGGTCCCGTCCCAGGCCAACCGGGCGGAGGAGGCGCTGCTGCGGGCACGGCGTGCGGGGCTCATCGCGCTTCCACTCCTGGAGCTGCATCACCATGGCGCCGCCCCGATCGTGCTGTCCTCACTTCAGTTCCCGCACCGCTATGCCGACGCCTACCTAAGGGACAGCCTGGTCGACGGGGTCCCGTTCGACCGCAGCGACCTGGGACTGTCGATGCTGGCGGCCTCGCAGTCCGATGCCAATGCCCTGTTTGCCCACGACCCGGGGTCGCTGGTATTCGGCGCGTGGAACAGCCACCGCAAGGGCCGGCAGCAGAAGTTTCCCCGTGTCTACGCCAGCGAGGTCATCGGTTGGGATCCGGTCGAGGGGGCGCGTAAGGCGGGGCGGATGGACCCGGTCAACCTGGTCGGCGCGGCCAAGCCCACCGCTCAGGGATGGGAGTACGCCGCGGCGGGCGAGAAGGTGAAGGGCGAAAAGCTGAGCGAGATCGGACACGGCAACATCGCGCCACAGTCGTCCCACGGCGGCGTGACCATCACGTCGGCATCGCGGATGGCCACCCTCTCGCTGGCCGGGCTCGACCGCCTCGGGTTCGGTGACGCATCACCCGCTGCCGCGGTCGCGGCCAGGACCGTGCTGGCCGCATACGCCCTGCTCGCCGACCGGCTGGCCTTCTCGGGTCCTAGCCTGTGGCTGCGCAGCGGGTGCGAGCTGGTGCTGGAGAGCGAACAGTTGGAATGGGTGCTGCGCGGCGGCGCGACCGAGTCGTTCGACCTGCCGACAGCCACGGCCATCGACCTGTTCGCGCTGGCTGTCGAGCGGGCAGCCGACGCGGGCCTGCCCATGTCGACCGACACCGTCACCCTCTCGCCCACGGTCGCTCTCGCCAAGGCAATCGACTTCAGCCTGACTAAGGCCGAGAGCACGGAGGACTGAACGAACAGTGGCGCTCTCCGTGACGATTCGCCTGCTCACCGACTCCTACGACGCCGGAGCGACCGACGATCGTGCCCGCGCCGAATGGCCTCCCCACCCGGCTCGGCTGTTCTGCGCCCTGACGGCGGCGGCCCGCGGCGAAGCCGACCGCGCCGCCCTCAGATGGCTGGAGACCCAACGCCCCCCCATGGTGTGGGCCGCACCCCGCGCGGAGGAGTCCGCGACGTCGGGGTACGTCGTGACCAATCGACTGAACGCCGCCGGCGGCAGCCAATCGCATCCTGGCCGAACCAACGGTCTGCGGACCAGGGTGCGCAGTCATCTCTCGTCCCCATTCGTGAACTTCGTGTGGCAGGCCGCGGACCCTGCTCAGGAGGTGGTGGCCGCGCTCGATGCGATGGCCCGGCGGGTGCCCTACTTGGGCCGGTCCACCGGGATCGCGCTGGTGTCGGCGGAGGCCGCTGACGCAACCACAGACACGTTTGACGGGGCGCTGGTCCGGTTCGAGCCGTGCGACGTCCTCGATGCCGAGCTCTCACTCCGGGTGCCCTACCCGGGCTACCTCGACCAACTCATCGACCTGCACGCGAGCGACCGTCCTGCGTGGGAGGCGAGCCGCTTCCTCGGCTATCGGAGCGCTCCGCCGATCCAGCGGGCCGACTCTGACAATGCCGAAACGTCCGCACCGATGGCGCCATCCGCCTACCCCGACATCGTCATCTTTCGGATCAATGGCTTCCGGCCCGACGGGCGACTGGCGCCTCGGTTCACGGCGGCACTGCGCAGCCGCGTGCTGGCCTCGGCCCGTGATCGGCAGGACTGCCCGGCGGTCCTGCACGGACACGGTGCCGACGGTCGCCCGCACGTTGCCTTCCTCGCGTTGCCCGACGTGGGAGGTGATCACGCCGACGGCCACTTGCTCGGTCTTGCGGTAGCCGTGCCCGACCTGCCACCGGCCGATCGTCGCTCAATTCTTGCTGCCGTCCTTGCCCTCCGAGCGGACGGGACGTCGGTTAGCATCCCGGATCTAGGGGACGTGCCCCTGACCTACGAACCTGGCCTGGTGCGGCCGTGGGGGGCGACACCCGAACGGTGGCGCACGGGAGGCCGCCGCTGGGTGTCGGCCACGCCCGTGGTGTTGGACCGCTATCCGAAGGGCGACGGTGGCATCGAGGCGGAAGTGCTCCGTTCGTGCCGGACTGTCGGGCTGCCGAACCCGGTGACGGTGGACTTGAGCAAGCAACCCATGATGCCTGGCGCGGTCCGCATGCTCCCCGGGGACCTGCCACCGAAGCTCCGAGGTCGCCCCTTCCGCCATGTCTCTCTGACGTTCGACCGCCCCGTGGCAGGGCCGTTCCTCCTGGGGGCCGGGCGTTACCTGGGCGTCGGGCTCTTCGCCCCTTTCCGACCGGAAGGCCACGGCGCATGACGCTCACCGCAGGTGACTTCGCGGCCTTCTATCAGGACGTCCACTCGATGGATCCGTTCCCGTGGCAGCGGGACCTCGTCGAGCAGGTACTCACCGAGCAGCGGTGGCCGGATCTGATCGACGTCCCCACGGGGATGGGGAAGACCTCCATGATCGACATCGCGGTGTTCGTTGCCGCGGCGACCGCCCGCGACACCGGACCGCAACGGCTCGGCAGGCGTCGTTGCTTTTTCGTGGTGGACCGGCGCCTGGTGGTCGACGAGGCCGCCGAGCACGCCGGACGGATCGCCGATGCACTGGAGTCGGCGCGGACGACGATACTGCGGACCGTCGCCGGTGAACTGCAGGCGTTGGCGCCCTCGGCTGACGCTGCCGCCCTGACCGTCACCAGGATGCGCGGCGGCACGACGTGGGCGCAGGCCTGGGTGGACCGGCCCGACCTGCCGTGCGTGGTCGTGGGAACCGTCGACCAGGTCGGGAGCCGGCTGCTCTTCCGCGGCTACGGTGTCAGCGACCGCCGCAAGCCCATCGACGCCGCGTTGGTCGGGACCGACTCGCTGCTGCTCGTCGACGAGGCACACCTGGCGACCGCCCTGGTCGACACAGTGGCGGCGGCCAGGGAGCGTGACACCGCCGGCCTGCCCCTCCCGGGGGCGACCGTCGTCCTGCTGTCCGCGACGGCCACCGGTTCTGCGAGGCAACCGTTCCGCCTCGACGAGGCGGCTCACCGATCCTCTCCGGAGGCGTGGCGTCGGCTGACCGCCGCCAAACACATCGTCCCGGTGGAAGCTTCGGCCGGACGAGTTGTCAAGGTGATGGCCGACACCGCGCTGGCGTTGGCGTTGGCGCGAGTCGACGACGACTCGTGGCCGCCCGCGGTCCTGGTGGTGTGCAACACAGTGGACCGGGCCCGCGAGGTGCACACCCAGCTGACCAGGTCCGCTCCGGCCCGCGGCGCCGCTGATGACGACCCGACCGGGATCGATGTCGACCTACTCATCGGCCGCAGCCGCCCCTTCGATCGCGAGGAACTGACTCGGGACGTCCTGCGCAGGCACGGCCTGGGAAGGTCCCGTGGCCCACGCCCCGCGGTGCTCGTGGCAACCCAAACAGTGGAGGTCGGCGTCAACTTGGACGCGGACGCGCTCGTCACCGAGTCGGCGTCGTGGGATGCCCTCGTCCAGCGGTTGGGTCGTCTCAACCGGGTCGGTCGCCTGAGTGAACGAGTGCCCAGGCAGGCGTCCGCGCCGGCTCTGGTGGTGCACGACGGGAAGGCAGACGGCCCGGTGTACGGCGAGGCACGTGACATCACCTGGGACCACCTGGCCGGGATGCAAGTGCCGGTCACCAGATCAAGCCACGACAGCCAGGTCGGGATTGCCGCCGGCCCGTTGGCCTGCCGGGAGATCACGGCCTCGATGCCGCCGGATGCCTCGTCCGCCCGCCCCGGCACCCCGGTCCTGCAGGTGCCCACCCTTGATGCCTGGGCGACCACCAGCCCGGTACCGATGGTCGACCCGCCGGTGGACGTCTTCCTCCATGGCTTCACAGCGGCGAGGGCACCGGTCGTGGTGGCCTGGCGCAGCGGGCTCGTCCCGCACGACGACCCCAGCGCCGAGCAACCCGGGTCTGCGGCCGACGCCCTGCTGAAGGCGGTTCCCGTGCGGTCCGCGGAGCAGGTTGAGGTGCCGTTCGTCGCGTTTCGGGACTGGATGTCAGGTCTACCCCCGGTCGTGGTCGCCGACCTCGACTCCGCGCCCGAGGTGGACGATCAGTGGCAGGAGGACGACTCGTTCCGGGTGCTGGTGTGGCGGTCGGACCGCACGGGGCAGGGGGGCGCGAGGGGCGCTGCTGCGCTTCACAGCCCAGACCAGTCCCCAGCCGCATGGGAATGGGCCGAGAGCACCGATGTGCGCCCGGGTGACCAGGTGGTCGTGCCCTGCGAGCGGGGTGGTCTGGACCAGTTCGGCTGGCAGCCGCGGTCTGCTGCGACGGTGCGAGATGTCAGCGAACCGGCCTCCTTCTCCGGTCGCCGACCTCTGCTGCGCCTAGACGCCGGCTTGGCGCGTCGCCTCGATCTGTCAGGCGACCTTGCCGACCGGGTCACGGACGCGTTGCGGCAGGACGACGAAGGCGAGGACGATCTCGGCAACGTCGTCGGTGTCCTGACGGCCGCCATCGGTGCCGCCCTGAGTACGCCAGAGAGGTCCCGCGACCTGCCGTACCTGAGACAGGTCCGGGCCTGGCTCACGCACCCGCTCCGGGTGATGGAGGTGCCTGATCCCTCGGATTCCGACTCCTTTGTCATCGGCGGCGCGTCGGATCGGAAGCCGCTCGTCCGCCTGCTCATGAGCCGTCCCTCGGACCCCGACGACGACGGCGCCATGGCCAGCAGCGCCGGCGGTACGCCGGTGACACTCGACCACCACTTGGCTGCTGTTCGTGACCGTGCTCGCGGTATCGCCATCGGTCTCGGCCTGCCGACACCGCTGGTCGATGTCGTCGCCGACGGCGCAGGGTGGCACGACGTGGGCAAGATCGAACCGCGCTTCCAGGTCTCGTTGCACGGCGGCGATAGCTACGCCGCGCTTTTGGCGGATGTGCCGCTCGCCAAGTCGGGCATGGTCGACGACCGGGCCAAGGCGCGACTTGCCAGGCAGCGCAGCGGGCTGCCCGCCGGGACCCGTCACGAGGCGTGGTCCGCGGCCCTGGTCGAGAAGTACGTCACCGATCGTCCGACGCCCTACCCGGGCGATGCGGACCTCCTGGTCCACCTGGTTGCCAGCCATCACGGCAATGCCCGACCCTGGCTGCCGCTCGTCGTTGACCCACGACCGCCCGATCTCACGTACGTCTTCGACGGGTCGCCGGTGACTGTGACTTCGGCCGCGACTGTGTCGTTGGAACACCCGGCTCGATTCGTGCGGCTCAACGAACGGTACGGACGGTGGGGACTGGCTCTGCTCGAATCGATCGTGCGCTGCGCCGACATGACGGTTTCGGCGGAGGGGTCATGACTGCACTATCCCTGCCTGCACTGGACGGCCGTTCCCCGCTCGGCTTCCTGGCCGCGCTGGGTGTCCTGCGCCTCGTCACCGACCGGGAAAGGGGGCGCGAGGCGCAGTTGTCATGGTCGAGGGAGGACTGCACGGCTGTGTTGAGCAGCGCGTTCGACACCGTCGATGAGTTGGTGGAGGACCTTGAGGCAATCGTGTCGGGCATTCCGGCACAGGGTGTGCTCCCGGATCTGCCCGTGCATCTACCGCCGCCGGGCGAGGCGCCAGACCGGATGCGCTTGCCGCGGCCCGAGTTCCGCGCCTTGGCCAAACGAGTGTGGACTGACGGTAAGGCCGAAGGGGAGCGGTGGATGGCCAGCCTGGTCACCGATCTCAGTGTGGACGACAAGAAGCGCGCGGACATCAGCCTCATGGCCGCCCCGTCTGGGAAGCAGTCGATGCGCACCATGCTGGACAAGCCCTTGGACCTGGTCCGCAAAAGGCCACAGGTCCTGACCGAGGCATTGCTGGGGTGGCGTCGGAATCCGGGCGTGTCCGGGGAGTATCTCGACCATCGCGTGCTGTTCGACGCGGTGGACGCGGTTGACGGGAAATCGCAGGAGCGGGGTGTGCCCGGCGCCACTTGGCTGGCCCTGATGTCGTACCCGCTGCTGCGGACGACGGCCTCGCGTGGGGAACCCCTGACGACGACATGGCAGGCAACCGGCCGCCGGGCGGGCGCCCGGCGAATGGTGTACCCGTTGTGGTCACAGCCCCTGGATGTGCACGCCGTCTCCGCCTTGCTGCACCACCCTGAACTGTCGGGCGTCGCCCCGGGACCGGTCGGGGACAGGATCGCCCTGCTGTCGGTGTTCCTCGTCTGTGCGGCGGAACGGCGTCGCATCCCTGGACGCACCTTTGCCGGCGTGCTCGTTCCCACCACGTCCCGCGTGGATCGTGATCGGGGCCGCAGCCGGCGACGGGCCGGCCGGTGACCGGCCCCCGGCCCGATGATGCTGACCTGCCCGAGACGGTACCGGCTCGCATGGTCAACGAGTTCGTGTACTGCGCACGCCTCTTCTATCTCGAATGGGTCCAGGGACGGTTCGCCACGAGTGACGATGTCGAGGAGGGGCTGTACGTCCATCGAGTGGTTGACGAGCCGTCGGGGGACCTCCCCGAGGCAGACGTCGATCTCGAACACTTCGCCGGTAGATCGTCGCGGTCGTTCTGGCTCACGTCGACCGCCCTCGGGGTGAGCGCGAAGATCGATCTGGTGGAGATCGGTGCTGAGGGCCTGGTGACGCCGGTCGACTACAAGAAGGGTGGCCCGGACCGCAACGGCCGCGTCTGGCCCAGCGATGAGGTCCAGTCCCTGCTGCAGGTGCTCCGGCTCAGGGAGGCCGGCTACCGGGTCGACCAGGCGGAGATCTGGTACGCCGAGACCAGGCAACGTGTGATCGTCTCGGCGGACGAGGAGCGATTGGACAGCGTCCGTCTGGTGCTGAGCCGGTTATGGCAGGTGGCTGCTAGCGACGTGTCGCCTCCGCCACTTGTCGACAGCCCCAAATGCCCCAAGTGCTCGCTCGTCGGGATCTGCCTGCCGGACGAGGTCAACGCGCTCCGGGTCCGGGAGCGGGAACCAGCGCGTCCTCGTCGACTGATGGCGGCCGACCCGGCCGGTCGACCCGTGTACGTTCAGGAGCAGGGCGCCGTCGTCGGGGTACGACGAGGCCGTCTGGAAGTCATGAAGGACGGTGTGGCCCTGGGCAGCTTTCGTCTCATCGACGTCAGCCAGGTGTGTCTCCAGGGCAACGTGACCGTCAGCGCCCAGGCCATGCGAGAGCTCTTCGCGCGGGAGACCCCGGTGTGCTGGTTCTCGTACGGTGGCTGGTTCTCCGGTATGGCCCAGGGGTTGCCCAGCAAGCACGTCGAACTGCGACGCGCTCAGTTCACCCTGGCGGCCGAGTCCGCGGTTGCGGTGGCGGGCAGGATGGTCGAGGGCAAGATCCGCAACTGTAGAACCATGCTGCGGCGCAATTCGCGTGGTGACGTCGACCGCGTGGTCGAGCAGATGCTGCCCATGGCATCAGCGGCGACGGAAGCGGCCGGCTTTCCCACGTTACTGGGCCTCGAAGGAGCGGCCGCGAGGCTGTACTTCTCGGAATTCACCAGCATGCTCAGACCCGAGACCGACATTGACGTGGCCGGCTTCGACCGGAACGGTCGCGCCCGTCGCCCGCCGCCGGACCCGGTGAACGCGCTCCTGTCGTTCGTCTACGCGCTGCTAGTGAAAGATGTGACCGTGACTCTCGCCGCCGTGGGTTTCGACCCATATGCTGGCGTTTACCACCGTCCCCGCTACAGCCGCCCGGCGCTCGCGTTGGACCTTGCCGAGGAGTTCCGGCCTCTGGTTGCCGACAGCACTGTTATCCAGGTCATCAACAACTCGGAAGTGAGATCTCGCGACTTCACCCGCCGAGCCGGGGGTTGCCAGTTGAACGTAGGAGGGCGGCGCGCCGTGATCAGCGCCTATGAACGAAGGATGTCGAGTGAGATCAAGCACCCGGTCTTCGGGTACCGCGTCAGCTACCGTCGTGCCGTGGACGTCCAGGCCCGAATCCTCGCCGCCCACCTAACCGGCGAACTTCCTGAGTACACCGCGTTCAGGACGAGATGACGCGTGGCCAGACGCCGGTACGTCATTGCCTACGACATCTGCGAGCCGGGGCGACTGCGTCGAGTGTGCAAGACGATGGAGGAATACGGCGAACGCCTGCAGTACTCGGTGTTCGTCTGCGACCTGAGCCGCGCGGAGCTGGTCCACGCCCGTGCCCAGGTTGAGGAGCACATGAACCTCGCCGACGACTCCGTCGTGATCATCGACCTTGGTGACCCGAAGCAGGCGGCCTTCGATTTCATCGGTCGGCGACGGCCGCTGCCCACCGCCGGCGTCCGGATCGTCTGACGCGAGCGCTCTGGTGCCAAGCCAAACCCGGGCAGCGCTCGCATGCAGGTCACAGGCCTCCTGGGTAGGATCGCTGACGGTTCGCGCGGCTACGCGCTCCGGCTCCCGACGCGAGTGCTCGCACTCGACCGCAACGTTGCAGGTCAGGCGGTATGGTTTGACGGAGCTGTGTTCCCGGTCATCGCGACCGGGCTCCATCGCGGCTGTTGTTGGTTTGTTGTCTGTTGTGTGCTTGTTTATAGTGTTCCCGGTCATCGCGACCGGGCTCCATCGCGGCACGAGTTCAGTGGTGGTG
>ENA-ORBV01016976-ORBV01016976.1-microbial-mat-metagenome-genome-assembly--contig:-NODE-16976-length-10480-cov-7.087763_pt1 | contig 10480 bp, 12 predicted proteins | sample MGYA00237777_ERZ505514 | MGnify/ENA primary metagenome ERZ505514 (study PRJEB26160, sample SAMN06269048) | microbial mat metagenome | isolation source: Oligotrophic lake microbial mat | place...
TCGACCGAGAAAATCTCTTGACTATCGAACGCCTTACGAAGTACTTTATCCTCAGCCATCAGCACCTGTTGCACTTCAGATTTGAATTGGCGCTTTATAAAAAGTGCAGCCATTACATCTGCGATGTATTTTCCGTAAAGCGTCAGTGCAACATATTCAAGGTAGGGCTACAAGGAGCGTAGATGATGACCGTTAGTAAAAGCCATGCCTACTTCACCCCCGAGGACTATTTAGAAATCGAGCGCCTTAGCCCGATCAAGCACGAATACCTTCAGGGACGAATGGTGGCAATGGTCAGAGCCAGCAAAGCCCATGTCATCATCACAGGCAACCTCTCCGCCCTGCTGGTCAATCACCTTCGGGGCACAGGCTGTATTCCCTACACCGCCGACATGAAAGTGCGCCTGCCTGCCCTCAATCTCTTCTACTATCCCGATCTAGCAGTTACTTGCGACGATGCGTTGGCGAAGCCTCTCGAAGAGAATCGTCGCTCCGACGAAGACTTCATCCTGCATCCCAAACTCATCATCGAAGTCCTCTCCGACTCCACCGAAGCCTTCGACCGAGGCGATAAATTTGCCGACTACAAGTCAAACCCAGCGTTTGCAGAATACGTTTTGATCCACCAAAAACAAATCCTGGTCGAACGGTTTCAGCGCAAGTCTGACAACTTATGGGTGCCCAAAATCTATAGCACCGGAGACACGATCGAATTCGCCAGCATCGGCTTTACTTGCGCGATCGAAGCCCTCTACGAAAACATTGCTCAGCTTCTGTAGAAATTGCGGCAGTATCCAGCTCACCTCCATGCAAAGCTCACATGCTAAAACCGCTTTGAGAGCAGGCAACGTGGGGAGCGATCGCCTCCCCTAGCCCGCTTTCTTGATTCTCTCCTGATACTTCACCATCGAAGTAAAGCGCATCCCGCAGTGATGACATCTCCCATCCACCCACAATGCCGGAAGCTGAAACGGCTTCTTGCACTTGGGGCAGCGTTCCAGCAACCGCAGATTGTGATGTGGACAAACCGCAACAATATCCTTGTACTGCCATTCCATGCGATGACAGGGTTCATCAGCATAACAAGCCCCACAAAGTCGAATCGGGCGAGGTTGCAACGTCATGCTTTGGCTCGGCAACATCTCTTGCAGTCGTCCGGTCGCGAGGCCAATTAAGCGGGCGATCGCTCCCAACTCCATCTCCGTTGGAAACGGATTGAAGTAGAGCTTTTCCCATCGAGCCGTCACCGCACCAATCCCCGCCGCTTGCCCCAGAGAAGAAGCAGACGGCAGGCTATTCGCCTTCAAACGCCTCAACCGCCCAAGGTAGTGGCTAAGGCTCTCATGCTCCAATGGTTCCACAAAACCCAAGCGGGGCAAAGGCTCGTCAAACTGACTCATGACAGATGCTCCCTTGAAAGTATCGATGCTCAACCTTCACCCAGCTCTGGCTTCTTTCTCGCCTCTGGCGGAACGTATCGCTTGCCATAACGACTGGCAATGTTGTGCAAAATTACCTCATCCACCTTCCCAGGTCCCTTCTTCAGCGAGTGCAGGACTGCCTTCGTCAAAATCTTGATCAAAACACCCATCTGAGCTTGAGTACTGGTTGCCAAAAGCTCAAAGAGGGTTCCTTCTGACAGATTAGAGACTTGAGGTAGTGCCAGGAGATCGAGTTCGATCGTGCGCAGGGTTTTCTGGAAGTCGTCGTAATCTAGCCGATCGAAAGCAAAGAGTGTTGGGAAACAGGTCAACAGATCGAACGTTTGCAGACTGCTATCGAGATCCTGCCCACCGATAAGGACAATGGGCACCCCAGACTCCTCGTGAAGCTGCTTCAGGTCAACCAAAGCCTCCCGTTGCAGATTCTCGGCATTGTCAACCAGCAGAAGCTCAATCCCAAAGGGTTCAAGACAGCCAGCCAGGCGAGCGCGTAAGTCGTGCCGTTTGCCCCTCGGAGCCGCATGTTTCACGTCTTGGAGAATCTGTGAACATAACCGCTTAGAACTCGGATTAGACCATGCTCTGACACAGGCAACCCGTTTGCGATCCTCTTCTCGATAATGCTTCGAGGATCGACTCTTACCAACCTCCCTTGGTCCAATCACCCGACCACACTGCTTCAGCAGCCGTAGTGCATCCAGCCATCTGAAATATTGGGAAGTGCGATCGGTCGGGATAAAGGCAGTCTTAAATAGCTCTTCGATCGCAGCCGTTTTGGCAAGCACATCGGCTAAGTCAAGCTGAGGAGCCAGAACTTCCACCGGAACCTGAACTGCCAGTTGTGATTGTGCCATACCCTACCAAATCCTCTTCAGCGTTTGATTTTTTGGCATTACCAGACGATGACGTTCTTCTAATTGAGGTGCGAAAGCAGCAGGTTCGAGAGGTTGTGGAGGAGGTGCAGCAGGCATCTGCGGCTTCATTTGTTCGGGAGAAACTCGTTCAGGCAAGAGTTCCATCGGTTCGGCTCTGCTAGCAGCTTTGCCAGCCCGTTCTTGACGTAATGCCACCACCTTCGAGTTCTGCTTGCTTTTTCCGCGTAGGTTTCGCTGCTCAGAGCGCTGACGTTCCTTCTTTTCTTGTTTCCGTGCTTCTACAAGTTTTTGTCGCTTATCTAGGGCCAGAAGTGCGTCGTAGTTAGAATGAGCACGCTTAGCATGGCACCGTACTTTGTTCAGTTGCTTCAGCTCATCTAGGCTCAGGTCTTGAGTGTCCATGTTGATCGCGTGAGCATAGCCAATGAACTCCCCTACTTGATCACCTGTCGCTTGGCTGTAGATATACAGGGTCAAAATATGGTCGGGGTCATAGCTCAACGTGACATACTGACCTTGCAGCGATCGCAGCTCTTCACAGCGATAGGTCAGGTTCTCAAAGTAAACTGACCCATGTGCCTGAACAAGCCGTTGCGCCTCTTTCATCAAACAGATGTCTAACTCACGCTCATTGAGAGGCTCAGGCAGCTTGTTGCCCATACCCCTAAACCACCGCTCAAAACGGGTATCACGCGGATCTTTAGGATAGGGCTGATGATTGTAGTCGTCGCAGAAATAACCTGCTAGCATCTTATCGATATCCTCAAGCGTGAAGCAAGCTTCCTTCTCAGCTCGTCTTGCTCCCCCCGCCTCCTTTGAGATGTATCCCGGAAGAGCCGCTAAAATCTGGGTGTTGATGGTACCGAACAAACGTCCAACAATGCCGCCTTGAATGGGACGATCGCGCAGTTCACACTGAAATCCCAACTTCTTACCAAGGGCTTTGATCAGCTTTGACCGACTCAAGTCCTTGCCACCATCTGTAAAGAAGTACTGTAGTGGCGCTCCATAGATATTCCAAGGTTTCTCAAGCGCATACTCTAGCGGATATTGCTTGGGTAATATTGCATGTCTCAAGGTCAGAGCGACTTCATGCGAACCAGGCTGCTTGTGCCAGAGATGATAGCCGATTAAACAACTGGAGAATGTATCCACGACGGTGGTGAGCCAGGGTCTCCAGTTCAGCAACTTGCCGTCCTGTTCTACAATCCGGATATCTAACTTGGTGTGATCGCATTGGACAATTTGATTGCTGAAATCTGCTCTGAGTAATTTCCCATCCCGCGTCTCTACTGCCATCCAGGAGCCTGACCCCGGATTGCGGATTTTTTGTTTCCGTTTGTGGCGTTCGACCAGGGGTTTCAGAATTCGGTAGATGGTTGCTGGGTGAGGATAATCACCTTCTTCATGCCGCAGATCAATCACGGCATGGCGCTGCACCTCCCGCACCACATCAGCAGGCTTAAGCGGATGCTTGTCCTTCAGGCTTTTCTCATAAACCTCCCGGATGTAGTCTTGCCAATAGTCATGGATGCGATGGTGCCCTTTGTCGGCACGCTCAATTCCTGCTGTTTCGCGTAACCGCTCCTTGTTGTATTGATTGAGCATCCGCTCAACCTGACGAATGGATACATCAAGAGTTTTGGCGATCGCCTCTTTCCGCTCAGCTTTTACCTTTCGATTAGGAGAACTAGCCAGCCACTCAATCAGGCGAAAGCGCAGCTTTTGTGGATCTGATGATTCGATCAGAATTTGGGATGGGTTGGTGTCGAAGGCGCGATCGCTCAACAACACCCCATTGAGGTCTTGTGAGTCAGCATCTAAATAGGCAACTTAGTTTTCATCCATAGAAGACTGCCACATTTCTAGCGTGAGTAGTAAAAATGTATCATCAACTTCTTGAAACGGCTAGAGGATACGACACGAAATTTGCGAATGATCCAGGGAGAGTGGTGCTGGGCGAGATGGCTTATCGCTGTTTAATTCTTTGGAGAAATTAAACGCTCATACTCACTAAAGTGGCAATTTGTGGACGCAATTCCGGAAGGGAACTCATTAGAGTTGTTTGAGTGACTATAAAGAAATTTGACTGTGGCTTAAAGTTGCCGTTTATGAAAGATGCCATAGTTAAGCCATCAGAGATCAATCATCAGCCCATATTCTCCTGGCTGCCTTCTCCCTGCTTCCCGCTTTTAATTTAGGACAACTAACATGAGTGACGATACAGCCCCCGTTCGCTCAAATGACTCAGTATCAGAGAGGCTAGCGGAGATTGACCAAATTGCCGATGCTTCTGAAAAAGTGAAGGCGTTGGTGGAGTTGGCGTCTCAGTTGTTGCCGTCAGGATCTGAGGTGTTGCAACAGGCGCTATCCGCTGCCCTGGCTATTGACGATGAATCTGACCGTGCCAATGCCCTCGCCGCGATCGCCCCCCAGTTACCCCCAACCGAACGCCTCCAGGTGTGGGAACAGGCGTTGAGCGCTGCCCGGTCCATTCAGGATGAATCTTCCCGTGCCCGTGCCCTAGCCGCGATCGCCTTAAAGTCGCGATCGCTAGTTAGTAGCGCTCATCCACCCGATTCAGGTCTTCCCTCAATCCCAGATTTAGTAACGGCTTAGCTCACCCGCCGCAGATATCTTTGCCTCCTACAGACAACCTCTCGGCGGTCGGGTGCAGCGCGTTGTTGTGCCGCGATCGCTTACCCAATTTAGGGCTTGATAAACATTATCTCTCATTATCAATACTTGAAGCTTGTTTGAGTTGTGATATTTGAGCATCTAAGCAGTGTTGCACGATCGCATCTATACCCAAACCAACAATGCCTTGTGCTTGTAACAATGGGTTAATAGAGCTATCAAAGGTAACGACAGATTTTCCTGCTGTGATCAGGCGTTGGGCAAAGGCTAGAGTTTTACTGTTGGAGGAAGCGTAGGCAATAAAGATGGTGTGAGCGATCGCCCCAATCATTTCATTCCGTTTTTCAGCAAGTTCAGTCGTAGCGCGGGAATAGCTGGCACTAAAGGGCGAGATGAAGAGCAAGCGATTTTCGCCAAGTGCCTGTTTTTGCTCGGAGGAGAAGCGAATGCTGTGAATACTGCGAGCAGGGCAGTAGATGATAGGTTGGTTACCACGCAGCAGAATTTTGAGACAGTCTTGTTCGATCGGGGTGTGGGAACCGCTGATGACGGGAATTTCTGCATCTCGCAGGGCTTGAGCGAGGTCGTAGGTTTTGAGGATGAGGTCGCCAGGGCATTTGATAGAACAGAAGAGGGCAACCGCAGGTTTTTGAATCAGGCTGAGATTGCCGAACGCGCTCAATGTGGGGGGGCTTTTGAAGGCAATGCAGTTTGTGAGTGCTACAGGATAAGCAGAATCGTTAGGTGTAATGGTTTGCAACTCTGGAGTAGTGACAGATATATTCATTATCGCGCCTCCTGCAATATTTAATGTCGTAGTTGATGAGGTCGTCGAGTTCTTCGGCGGTGAAGCCGTAGTGTGGGGCTAAGACGCGATCGATTTCGTCAATGATGGGCTTAAACTGCTGCATAGCCTGAGTATTGGCGCAAATAAGGCGGTTGAAACCCAATGACAATATCTTCTTTGGAGATACCTCTCTCAACCAGGTCTTGACCAATATCTAATTCAGTGTTGTTAATCTGAATCCAAATTTTCTCGTTTTTAATGTCTAGATGAATTGAACAGCCGTAGATTCTCTCTTTTTTGTCCCAGCCGATCGCAACTACCTGATAATGATCGTGTTCAGTGTCAAACACCGTTTGAATCTCAATATCACCATAAGATGGTTTATAGGCAGCATATTGCTCAAGCAGTTGCTTAATTGTGGTTCGATAAGTTTGGAGTTTTTCTAGACTTGCCATAAGACGATCACCTCATTTTCAATGTCATAAACGAAGAGTTCAAGTTCATACTGCTGAATAACCATGCGCGGAAATTCTTTTTGAAAGAATGTTTTGTAGGCGATATCTGGAACAGCAAGAAATAGTTTTCGTTCTGGATCTGCTACTTTTAATGCCACACGGTAGTTAATGAATTGCCCGATCGCGAGATGGAAATCAGCAACGCTGGAGGTGTTGATAAAGCTTTTAATTTCGACAGCAATTTTGTTGCCATCGCGTTCGGCAGCGAGTAGTTTTTCTGCGCCGAGGTCAATGAAGAAGTCTACGCCACCCACTTTCAGAAAAAGAGGATCATCGGTGATTTGCCAGCCGTCTTTGACGAGGGCAGTTTTGACAACATCATGGAACAGATCTTTTGCCATTACTCATCGCCTCCATTGTCTCTGCCCATGCGGTATTTGATGTCGTAGTTGATGATGAAGTCGAGTTCTTCGGCGGTGAAGCCGTAGTGTTGGGCGAGGACGCGATCGCTATTCATAATCTAGTCCTTGCTTGGTAGAAGTGGCGTAATGTATTCCAACAGTTCAGGAATGTTGGTTTTAATTACTTCCCAAACTAAATCGAGCTTGACCTGATCGTAATCATGAACAAGTCGATCGCGCATCCCAGCAATTTTTTTCCATTCGATGTTGGAATGTTGGCTGCGAAACTCTGTTGAAAGCCGCTTAACAACTTCACCAAGAATTGTAATCTCATACAAGATGGCTAGTTGTGTCCTTTCATCGTGCTGAAATTCTACTTCAGTCATGTTGGAAGTTAAGCGGAGAATAGTTTGACAAATTTTAGCAATATCAAGCAGATAGGACTCGTTCTGATTCATAGATAACCTGGGCAGTATTCAAAATATTCTTTCGACGAATCCAGTTATCGCTATCAACAATAGAACGCTTTTCAATGAGGTCAACCTCACGCCCAACCATTTCCTCTAGCTGGTATTCTATGCCAACTAAATCCATCAAGCTCAAGTGCGGGTTAGCGCTGTGGTCAAAAACCACCAGCATATCAATATCGCTGTCAGCCCTGAAGTCGTCGCGTAAAATAGAGCCAAACAGTGATAGCTCAAGGATATGGTGCTGTTTGCAAAAACCGGCAAGTTGCTTTGGTGTTATGTTCATGTGGGCATAAATCTTCTTTTCGTCAATCATCTAATTTACTCCTTTTGCCTTTTTACTTTTAACTTTCGTTATCTCGACCCATGCGGTATTTGATGTCGTAGTTGATGATGAAGTCGGGTTCTTCGTCGGTGAGATCAGGATTGACTGGATGTTGAATCACTGAATCAACCCCCTCTCAACATCGCGGTAGGCATTGAGGGCGGCTTGTTTGGTGGGGTCGGGGACGATCGGGAAGGTGCTGAGGATGTGGGCAAATTCGATTTCGGTGAGTTGATAGAGGTGGGCAATGATGCCATCGAGTTCGGCGCGGAGTGTTGCCCGTTCAACTTCGTTGGTTGTGCCGTAGCTGCCCTCACCCCCAGCCCCTCTCCCTGGGGAGAGGGGAGCAGAGCAAGTTGTTGGAATAGTTGCTCCGAAACCGAATAAGGAGCGTGAGGAACAATTGAAAAATTAGCATCCGGAAAAATTTTCTCTAATTCTCCGGCAACTGATCTTGCCCGTTCAAATTCTTTTTCTGCATTGAGCGGAAGAAAATCAAACGCTTCAATAAAGGTGTAATACTTCAGATTACGTTTTGCTTTTTGCGGAAAAGAATCCGCAGCATTTGAAATATCACCAACGGCAACAATGCCGTTTTGCAACATTTCTTTTTCTCCTGCCATTAATCCATTTTCAATTTGTTCGGTAGAAAATGTTTTACGTGCTGCAACAAAATTTTTAATAAACCCAAGCAATCCGGTTCGTTCCGCAATTGCGCCTTTCATGTGCGAAAGCTCCAAATGGCAATGGGTATTAACAAAACCCGGACAAAGGATTCCTCTATGATTCTCAGCACTGCCATCTGCCAACTGCCTACTGCCAACTGAAATTATTCTTCCATCATCATCAACTACAACTACACCATTCTGAATAGGTGGCTGCGAAATAGGGAAAACATAATCGGCTGTGAGATACCTCAATATTCAGACTTTTTGCAGGGACTCTTCAGAAGAAAGCAGTTCAAGAAACAACTCGTTGGGAACTATTCCTTTCCCATTGATAGAATAGTTCTCTTTGATAGCAGTAACGAAATACATATCAATTTCACCTTTATTTTTTGCTTCCACCTTTCCGCGGTATTCACACTCAAAATAGGTTTTAATAAACTCATTGGTTGTTCCTGAAACATTCACCTTGCCAACCTTTCCGCTTGATTCCATTCGGCTGGCGGTGTTCACTGTATCGCTCCAGATGTCGTAAGCAAATTTCTTTTTTCCTACTACTCCTGCTGTAATAGGTCCTGTGTGAATGCCAATGCGGATTTCAAAAGGAGCAATCACTTTATTGTCTTTTCTCCGCTCTCCCATAAACGTACAAATCTCCAATGCTGCCAATGTAATCCGAATCGGATTAAAATCATCAGCCTTTGGTATTCCTCCGGCACACATGTAGGAATCTCCTATGGTCTTTATTTTTTCCAAACCATATTTTTCAATAATGTCATCAAATTTTCTGAAGCAACTGTCCAACTCACTTATAAGTTCTGTTGGTTTTATTGTTTCTGATATCTTCGTGAAATCCTTAAAATCAGTGAACATTACCGATGCCATGTTGTAAAAACGTGTGGTGGCAAATCCCTTTAATTTCAATTCTTCTGCCGTTTCGGAAGGCAGAATGTTGAGCAGTAACTCTTCTGTTTTTTCTTTTTGTGCAGCAAGTTCTGCTGTGCGGATACGCACTTTTTCTTCCAATAAAGCCTGTTCGCGTTTCAGGCTTGCCTCACGAAAACGAATGAAAAGCCAAACCAATCCCGCACCCATCAAAACGTATAACAAATAGAAATACCAGGTTTTATAAAAAGGCGGGTTGATTGAAAATGACAAAGTTTTTTCAGCACTAATTGTTCCGAGAATATTACGCGCTCGAACTCTCAATGTATAGTTGCCCGGGGGAAGAGGAAACGGTCCTATCTCAGATTTTGAATCCCATTTACTCCAGTCGGTCATCAAACCATCAATGATATATTGGTACTCTGTTGCATCGGTTTTCAGATAGTAGGGAGCTGCAATTTTAAATGACAGCATATTGTTAGAAGCATCTACTACCAATTGTTCGAGTGAAAAATCATTTTCCTGATTATCTGAAACACCACGGATATACACATTGAAATCGTGCATTGCCATAAATTTATCGGAAGGCAGAATTTTGTAAAGTGCGTTTTCTGCGTCAATGACCCAGAAATTTCCCTGTGCATCAACAAAAATATTCTGGATGCCGTCAAATAAATCAAGATATGCTGAGAAGATTAAATTTTGTGAGGACGTATTTTTGTAACTCTTCCATTTTTTCTCTGCATTGTTAAAACTCCAGGTAATATCTTCCTGCGAAGAAACATAACGCCTGTTAAACGTGTTTAGTTTTCCGTCTGTGGTTTTATCAACATTGATGAGCGAATCTTTTGCAGCATCATAGATGTAAATTCCGGATGAAAGAAAAAAATTCACCTTCCCTTCTACTCTTCCTGTTACTACTTTTTCAGCATAATCTTTATCAAACGAATATGTTTTTGTTGCTGCCGGTTTTGCATTTTCATCAAGCAGCGTATTGTAAACAACACCATCGCTGCCGAGCCATAACACCTTTCCGCGCTCTTCGGTAATGGAATAAACAGGGCTGCTGAAATTCTCAAAGTTATTTTCAACCTGCCAATCGCTGCCAATCCATTTCACTGAAAAAACTCCGTTGTTTGTGCCGATGTAAAAACGATTTTTATTTGCAGATGCAGCAATACAATTGATGTAGCGAGCCGGAACTAATGTTTTTGCAACATTATTTTTAACAACATACAAACCCATGCTGGTAGCCACAAGCAATTGATCTTTATACGCAACCATCTGTTTGGATTTTTCATTCAGACCGTTTACTTTTTTAAAAATATATGTGCCGAATTGACTTGGCGGTAAAGCAATTTCTTCTTTTCTAACCGAATTGGATTGTTTTTTCTCGGGTTGTACTCCTTGCTTGACAACCGGTTCTGCCTTGGTTTCTTCGTCAGAAAGAATCTGTTCATCTGCAGTTACCTTCTCATCAGTTAATTCGGGCACTTCATTTTTTTCATTCTTTTTTTCTTTTTTCTTTGAAACGAATAAAC
>ENA-ORBV01016977-ORBV01016977.1-microbial-mat-metagenome-genome-assembly--contig:-NODE-16977-length-10479-cov-5.535186_pt1 | contig 10479 bp, 11 predicted proteins | sample MGYA00237777_ERZ505514 | MGnify/ENA primary metagenome ERZ505514 (study PRJEB26160, sample SAMN06269048) | microbial mat metagenome | isolation source: Oligotrophic lake microbial mat | place...
CTTTGAGTCTCATACCGCACGAGTGAATCGCGCGGTATGAACCCAGAGTCGTCGGCCCTCGCCCTCTCTCACAAAAGGGGGGCCGAGACACGGACCCGGCCCCCCTAAGAACCCCCGGGGCTGCGGCCCGCCGAGTCTTCTTTGAGTCTCATACCGCACGAGTGAATCGCGCGGTATGAACCCAGAGTCGTCGGCCCTCGCCCTCTTCTGGCTGGCTAGACGCGCTCCGCGAGCAGGCCGGGGGCGATGTTTTGTGCGGCCACCATGGCCTGGACGCGGGCAATCACTGCGTCCAAAGCCACGTTGTTCTGGGCGCCTTCGGGAACGATCAGGTCGGCATACCTCTTCGACGGTTCCACGAATTCGAGGTGCATGAGACGAACACTCTCAAGGTATTGCTTCTCCACCGCGTCATAGGTGCGGCCGCGCTCCTTGAGATCGCGCCGGAGCCTGCGCAGGATGCGCACGTCGGCATCGGTGTCGATGAAGAGCTTGATATCCATGACGCGGCGCAGCGATTCCTCGGCGAGCACCAGAATCCCCTCGAGCACGATCACCGGGCGGGGCCGCAGGGCATCGGAGAGCACCACGCGGGCATGGGTGGAGTAGTCGTAGGTCAGATGCGGTACCGGCCGCGACATCTTCAGTTCGCGAAGATCCTGTTCGAGAAGACTCGTGTCGAAGGCGTGTGGGTGGTCGTAGTTCCATCGCGCGCGTTCATCCGGGGTGAGCGAACTGGTGTCTCGATAATACGAGTCCTGGGCTACCAGCAGGCAGTTCTCCTCGCCAATCGATTCCACGAGTTTCCGTGCGAAGGAGGTCTTGCCCGATCCGGTCCCGCCGGCCACGCCGATGAGTATTGCCATGTCTCTGCCCGTATTATCCCCCGCAATGTCCAAGGCGGTCCGCTACGCGTTCGAAGAAGCCCTGTCCGGCCTGATGAGACGACGCGTTCTGACCGTGGTCTCGATCGCCACCATTGGCGCATCGCTCGCGGTCTTCGGTCTCTTCTTCTCGGTCGCACGCGCGGGCAGCGGTCTGGTCGATTCGCTGGCCAGCAAGGTTCAGGTGGTGGTGTACCTTGCCCCCGACCTCAACGCCTCGGCGCGGGCCGCCCTGGTCGCCAAGATCAAGGCCCAGCCCCTCGTCAAAGGCGTCGAGGAACGAACATCGGAGGAAGCGCTCGGCCGCTTCAAAGGGCTTTTCCCCGATCTTGCGGCCATACCCGAGGAAATCGGCGAAACCCCCTTCCCGCCCTCCATCGAGGTCTCCTTGAACCCCGAGCTCGCGAGGGCCCAGCTAGTGGCGAATCTCATCGAGAGCTGGCGGAAAACCGAGGGCGTCGAAGATGTCCACTACGACGCCATTCTGGTGAATCGGCTCTCCGCGTTCGTTGGACTGGTGCGCGGACTCGCTCTGGTCCTGGGCCTGGTTCTGGCCGTGGCCTCAGGCTTTACGATCGCGAACGTGATTCGACTCTCCGTCTATTCGCGAGAGGATGAGATCGAGATCATGCGGCTCGTCGGAGCCTCGAAGGGTTTCATTCGCGGCCCCTTTCTGGTCGAGGGGTCGCTCTCCGGAGCCTTTGGGGGCCTTCTGGCGAGCGTTCTGCTGGCTCTGGTTCTCCGACGCGTGGTCGAGGCCATGCGGAGCGCCAACCTTGGCGCCACTCTGGCTCCCACCATCGGGTCGGCCGATGTCCTCGCCCTTATCGGAATCGGGGCCGGAGTGGGTCTGCTGGGCAGTTTCGTCAGCCTCGGGAAGCTCCGGGACTGATATCCTCTCCGCTTGGCCTTGAGTTCCCCACCCGTCAAATCCGTCGCGCGCGAGTATCTCGAAATGCTCGTGGGAGCGGTGATCCTCGCCCTGTTCGTTCGGGCCTTCATTTTCCAGGCCTTCAAGATCCCCACCGGGTCGATGGAGCCGAACCTCCTTATCGGCGACCACCTGCTCGTCGACAAGCTTGTTTTCTCGCCATCCCTCGGCGGCCTCGAGTCCTTCTTCTTCGCCAAACGCCCAATTCAGCGGGGCGATGTTCTGGTTTTCAAGTATCCCGACGATCCCGCCCGCGATTTCATCAAGAGAGTGATCGGTCTACCCGGGGACACTTTTGAGATCCAGGACAAGCAGGTCCTCATCAACGGTAAAGCCCTGGCCGAACCCTACGCTCACTTTCTCGAGCCGCCTCTCAAACGCACGGATCCCGACTACGGACTGTACGGTGAAGACGTCCGCGACAACTTCGGCCCGCAAAAAGTTCCGGATAGCCAGTTGATGATGCTGGGCGACAATCGCGACAACAGTCGCGACGGACGCTTCTGGGGAACTTTGCCGGTGTCGCAAGTGAAGGGCCGGGCGGTGGTGGTTTACTGGTCCTACGAGGCTTCGCGCGAGGAGTACACGCGGGGGGCGTCGTTCCAGTGGGTCAAGGACACCCTCTCCGCGTTCAGCCGCACCCGCTGGTCCCGGTTTTTTCACGTGATTCGCTAGTCACTTATGCTTTCGGGCGAGGAGTCCCCTATGAAAACACAATCTTCCCCTTCACGTCCCGAACGGGGCGAAGGCAATGTCGGCAACATCGTCAAGCTCGCGATCTTTGCGCTGCTGGGCCTCGCTGCGTTCAATGCAGGGCCGGTCTTTTTCGCGAATTACTCTTTCAAAGATCGCCTCACCGAGATCGCGGGGGGGTTCCCGCCCAACACCGACGGCGATGCGCGCGCCCGTGTCGCGGTCGAGGCCGCCATCGCCGAAGCCGGCCTTGGGAAGTACCTGACCATGGAGAACTGCTCGGTCACTTCGGGCGGGGGCATCGGAGGAGAACGCACGGTGTCCTGCATCTACGAGCGGGAATACAAACTTCTGCCCGGGATGAGTCCGCGAAAGCACCGTTTCGAAAACGTGGTTTCCCGACCGATGTTCTAGGAACCGAAAGGGTCCTTCGACGGTTTGGGGATCACGAGGTCATAAGACACAGGAATTGGGAGTCGCTACACAGACCGGGGTCAAAGTCGGGATATTTGGCGGTTCCGGATACTCAGGACGTGAACTCGCGCACTGGCTGCGCCGTCATCCCTTCGCCAGCGTTTTGTTCTCCACGGGGTCGAAGCCTCCGCACATCCCTCACGAAGAGGGCCTCGGCCGCGCCGCAGATGTGTACTTCCTGTGCCTGCCGCAGGTCACGTCGGCGGCGTATGTGCAGAAGGTCCGCGAGGCCTGGCCCGACGCCCTGATCATCGACCTCTCCGGTGATTTCCGCCTGAGGACCCCCGAAAGCTACAAGCGCTGGTACGACCATGAACACGGCGCTCCGGCTTTGCTCCCTGAGGCCGTCTTCGGTTTGACCGAGGTCTTCCGAAAGGACCTGGTCGGCGCACGCCTCGTCTCGAACCCGGGCTGCTACGCCACCTCCGTGATGTTGCCGCTCCTGCCCCTGATCCAGGCGGGGGTGATCGAGCCCGAGGACATCATTGTGGATGCGAAGAGCGGTGCATCGGGGGCCGGGCGCACATTAAGGGAGGATCTGCTCTTCTGTGAGGTGGAGGGGAACTTCTCCATCTACTCGCAGGGCCGGAAGCACCGGCATATCGGGGAGATCGAAGAGACGATCGAGCGAGTCACCGGCACCCGTCCCACACTTACGTTCTCGCCCCATCTGCTGCCCATCGAGCGCGGCATCCTCTCCACCATCTATGTGCGCACGGAGCGGCCCGTCGCCGAATTGCGGGACGCTCTCGAAACCTATTACGCGGGCTCCTCGTTCGCACGGGTCGTCGACCCGGCACCCAGGCTGAAGGACGTTAACCACACGAACCTCTGCCTGATGTCGGTTCACGAGGGGGCGCCGGGTCGCGCGATTGTCGTCTCGGCCCTCGACAATCTGGTGAAAGGGGCATCGGGACAGGCCATTCAGAACATGAACGTGGCCCTCGGTTTCGAGGAAACGGCGGGGCTTTTGTGACCGCGCGGGCGCGGCGGGTCTACAAGGTCGGCGGACCCGCACTCGAAGATCCGCAGCTCATAGCACCGCTCGCCAAAGAAATCCGAGCCTTTGATGGAGATGTGGCCCTCGTCCACGGGGGTGGACGGCAGGTCGAGCGCCTGCTGAAGCAGCTCGGGATCGAATCGAAGTTCATCGGCGGCCGTCGCGAGACGTCTCCTGCGGCCATGGAAGTGGTCGAGATGGTCTTGAGCGGGACAATGAACAAGTCCCTCGCCGGAGGTCTGGTCCGCGCGGGGGTTCCTGCCCTCGGACTCTCTGGCCGCGACGGCGACTTAATTCGAGCGACCTTGGTCGAAGGCCTCGGCCAGGTGGGTTCGCCCGAGCGCGTGAACCCCGCGATTCTGCAAGCCCTGTGGACCGCAAAGTTCATCCCCGTGATTTCTCCAGTCTCCGGCGGCCCGGGCGGCGAAGCGGTCAACATCAATGCCGACGAGGCCGCTCAGTGGATCGCGCGGGCGATCGGAGCGCAGACCCTGGTTTTCCTCTCGGATGTCGACGGCGTGATCCTCGACGGGGCTTCGGCCACCCATCTGAACGAGGCCCAGATCGAGGCCCGCACCGCCGATGGATCCATTCACGGCGGCATGGCCATGAAAGTGCGCATGGCCCTGGACGCCGCCCGTTCGGGCATTCAAGCGGTGATCATCGCGGGGCGCGCGCGGCTCTCGGACGGTTTCCCAGGAACCGAGATCTCTCTCACATGAAAGTTGGCGACACCCCCATGAGTCAGGCCCTCCTTCCCCTCTACGACCGGGATATCACGCTCGTTCGCGGCAAAGGCTCAACCCTCTGGACCAGCGACGACCGTCGTTTCCTGGACTTCTGCGCCGGGATCGCGGTGAACGGACTTGGCTATTCCGACCGTGCGGTGGTGAAGGCGATCCGCGACCAGGCGGGGAAGCTGATGCACATCAGCAATCTGTATCACTCCGAGCCCACGTCCCTGCTCGCTCAGCGCCTGGTGGCGATGTCCTTCCCTTCGAAGGTCTTCTTCTCGAACTCCGGCAGTGAGGCCGTGGAGGCCGCAATCAAGTTCGCGCGTCGGGTGGGCAACGACCAGGGGCGAACCGAGCTTTTCGCTTTCGAGCGATCGTTCCATGGCCGGACGATGGGCGCGTTGTCGCTGACCTGGACCCCCAAGTACCGCGAGCCTTTCGCGCCCCTTCTTCCCGACACGGGCTTTTTGCCCTGGGGGGATTTGAGCGCGATCGCGGAGCGCGTGGGACCAAAGACCGCCGCCGTCCTCATCGAACCGGTCCAGGGTGAGGGCGGACTCCGCCCCGCCTCCGTCGAGTTTCTACAGGGCCTGCGGAAGATCTGCACCGAACGCGGGGCGCTTCTGATCGTGGATGAAATCCAGTGTGGTTTCGGTCGCACCGGGAAAATGTTCGCGTACGAGCATGCGGGCATCACTCCGGACATCCTTACGGTGGCGAAGCCGCTGGGCGGCGGTCTGCCTATGGGGGCAACCCTTCTCGCCGAAGGGCATGTGCCGAAGATCCACGTGGGCGATCACGGCTCCACCTTCGGCGGCAATCCGGTGTGTGCGGCCGCTTCGAATGCGATCCTGGATCGACTCACCGCCCCCGGTTTCGTGGAATCGGTCGAGAAGAGGGGCGAGCATCTCCGCAAAGGTCTCAAAAAGATCGCCCGCAAACACAAGAACCAGATAGTGGAAGTGCGCGGCCTCGGCCTCATGCAAGGGGTCGAGTTCCGGAACGATGCCTCCCTCGTGGTCAAGGGTCTCAAGGAGAAGGGCATACTCACCATCAAGGCGGGGGAAAAGGTCCTGCGCCTGCTGCCGCCCCTCGTGATCAAGCCCGCGGAGATTCGCGAGTTTCTGGCCGCCCTTGACACCGTGGTCGGAGAACTGCCCGCTTGACGAGCAACCTTTGGGGGCAACCCGCGTTGTTGCTTGCCTGGTTCCAGGTTTGCTGCCGTAGGGGCAACCCTTGTGGTTGCCCTTGCGCTAGCGCAGACGTCGACAGTTTCGAGGAGAAACAAGACCAATGAGTTCTGGAGTCACCGCGGCGCGGGGGTTTCGTGCGGCCGCGGTCGAAGCGGGAATCAAAGCGGGGCGGACCGATCTCGCCCTGCTGGTTTCCGATCGGCCGTGTGTCGCCTCGGGCGTTTTCACTACGAACCTCGCGAAGGCCGCCCCCGTCCTCGTCTCCGCCCAGCACTTGATGAGCGGAAGCGCGCGGGCGGTGATCGTGAACGCCGGATGCGCCAATGCCGCGACTGGAGAGCAGGGCCTCGCCGATGCTCGCGAAACCGTCGCTCTGACCGCGGAAGCCCTGGGGTGCCCGGTCGCCGAGGTCCTCGTGTGCTCGACCGGCGTCATCGGCGTGAACCTCCCCATGGCGAAGATCCGCGCGGCCATTCCCGTGGCCCTGGCGGGACTTTCGAGCGAGGGCGGAAACGCGGCCGCGCGAGCGATCATGACCACCGACACAAAACCCAAGGAATCGTCGCGCACGGTCAACCTGGGCGGTGTTCAGGTGACGATAGGCGGTATGGCCAAGGGGGCCGGGATGATTGCGCCGAGCCTCGCGCCGCTGAATATCCCTTTGAATACCCCGCTTCACGCCACGATGCTGGCCTTCTTCACCATGGATGCCACCGTCGATCGGGCCACTCTGGACCGGCTCCTCATCGACGCGGTTGGTCCCACGTTTAACCGCATTACGGTCGACTCCGATACCTCGACGAACGACACCGCCATCGTTCTGGCAAATGGAGCCTCCGGAGCCGCTCCCATCACCGAGGCGGGGCCTGCTTACAACGTGCTCCGCGACGCATTCCGAGAAATCTGTCGGGACCTCGCCCTCATGATGATCCGCGATGGCGAAGGTGTGCAGCGAATCGCCGAAATTGTGGTCAAGGGGGCCCGCTCCGCAGACGACGCTCTCAGGATCGCACGCACCATCGCCGATTCACCCCTCGTGAAGACCGCACTGCATGGCGGTGATCCGAACTGGGGCCGCATCCTCGCGGCCGCGGGCCGAGCGGGAGTCGACTTCGACATTCATCGTGTGGACGTTTACATCGGCGATGTCTTCGTCTGCGAAGGCGGCGCGGCCCGACCGTACGACGAGAAAGCGGCCCATGAGGAGATGCTGAAAGACCCCGGAAGGCTCACCGTCGACCTTCACGCGGGCGACGTGTCCGGGAGCATGTGGATGTGCGATCTGACCAAGTCCTACGTCGAGATCAACGCTCACTACAGGACGTAGTTGAGTCTAGGGGGGACGGTGCACGGACCCGTCCCCCCTAGGACCCCCAGGGCCTCCGGCACGCCGAATGTTCCCAATGCTCGATGCGCCGGAATAAATCCGTCGCATCGAAAACGGTGTCGGCGAGCCTGCGGCCTGAATCTCCATTCGAGCCCCCACTCACAGGTGGCGGTCGTCAACGGGCCCGGCTAGGATTCTCCACATGACCAAACTGTGGGGCGGCAACTATGACGCCGAGCCCGATCGGCTCTTCTGGGAATTCAATCGATCGTTTCCCTTCGACCGGCGGCTGATCCGCGAGGAGATCGCGGCGTCGCGCGCTTACGCGCTGGCTCTTGGCCTTTGTCGAGCGATTTCAACAAACGACGCATCTAAGTTAGACCGGGGCCTCGCGCGGGTTCTCGCCAAGTACGACGCCGATCCGGCCTATGCCGCCATCGACGTGGAGGACGTCCACTCCTTCGTCGAAACGCGCCTTGAAGAAGAGATCGGGCCGCTCGCCGGCCAGGGTCATCTGGGCCGCAGCCGAAACGAGCAGTCGGTGACGGCGCTTCGCCTTTTTATTCGCGGCGCCATCGACGACCTTCGCCCGAGAGTGAAGGATCTGGTGGAGGCTCTCGTCACTCGCGGTCTTTCGGGCGCTGCTTTGCCCATGCCCGGCTACACCCACACCCGCGAAGCCGAGCCGATTACCTTCGGCCACTGGGCAGGGGCGCATGCCTGGGCCCTGGTGCGTGACTTCGAACGCCTCGGTGATGCCCGAGAACGGGTCAACGTCCTGCCTCTCGGCTCGGGTGCGCTGGCCGGCACTGCGCTGCCCTTGAAGCGGGAGGCTCTCGCCAAAGCCCTCGCTTTCACGGCAGTGTCCGAGAACGCTCTCGATGCGATCTCCGACCGCGACTTCGCGGCCGAGTTTGTTTTCGTCCTGGCTCAAATCCAGGCCCATCTGTCGCGTCTCGCGGAGGATCTGATCCACTATTCGTCGCTGCCCTACGGATTCGTGGCCCTTCCGGATGCGTTCACCACCGGCTCCAGCCTGATGCCGCAGAAGAAGAACCCGGATTCGATGGAGCTGGTCCGGGGCAAAGCCGCCCGCACCACCGGAGCCGTGGTTCGAATGCTCGCTCTCACCACGGGAGTGCCGGTGAGCTATCAGAAGGACTTCCAGGAAGACAAGGAAGCGGTGTTCGACGCTCTCGACGCCGTTCTGCCCTCGGTGACCGTCACTGCCGGTGTGGTTCGAGGACTGACCCTGAACCCGGGAGTCATGAAGAAGGCCGCGTCGGTTGAAGGGATGATGGCGGCCTCGCTCGCCGTCGCTCTGGCTCGAGAGGGCGTGCCGTTCCGCAAGGCTCACGGCATGGTGGGCTCGATGGTGGCGGATGCGGTCAAGGCGAAAACCCCCCTCCGCGATATCGCCAAGGCCGCGCTGCAAGGACGGCATCCGAAGATCGCCGCTCGCATCAACGACTTTTTCGATCCCGTTAAAGCAGTGGCCGCGAAGGCCGCGCGAGGCGGAACCGCCCCGGCCGCGGTACGCGTCTCACTGCGCTCCGCGCGCTCCCGCGTCGCGTCCTTCCGCCGCCAGCCGTAGAGAGGAAATGCGAGTTGTAGGAGCGCCCCTTGTGGGCGCCCTTGCGGCCACCCGCTTACGCTCGTTTGGCGCATAGGTGGTTTCTCTCACCCTGCTAGGCTCCGGATCATGCGGATTCGGGTTGGCACCAGCGGCTTTGCCTACAAGGAATGGAAGGGCTCTTTCTATCCCGAGAAGTTCAAGGATGAGGGCATGCTCGCGTACTACGCGGAGCGGTTCGAGACGGTGGAGATCAACAACACCTTCTACCGCATGCCGAAACCGGAACTTATCGAGAAATGGGCAGCGGACACGCCGGCGCACTTCGCCTTTGTGCTCAAGGCTCCCCAGAAGATCACCCACATCAAGAAGCTTGAGGACTGCGCCTCCGAGGTTGAGTACTTCCTGAGGTCCGCCCAAAGCCTCGGGGCCAAGCGCGGCCCCATTCTTTTCCAACTTCCGCCGTGGATGAAGAAAGACCTCGGAAAGCTGGACCGATTCCTCGCCCTTCTCCCCGAAGGCACCCGCGCCGCTCTGGAATTCCGTCACGCGACCTGGTTCGACGAGGAAACCTACGCCCTGCTCAAGGAGCGCCACGCCACCCTCGCCGCGTCCGAGACCGACGAAAAGACCGGAGAACTCGGGCCTCCGGTTCTGCCGACCACCGACTGGGGTTATTTCCGACTGCGCCGCACCGACTACACCGAAGCCGACCTGAAGGCCTGGATCGAACGCATCCGGCAACAGCCGTGGTCGGAAGTTTGGATCTTCTTCAAGCACGAAGACGAAGGCAACGCCGCGACCCTCGCCGCATCACTGCGGCGTCTTCTCTAGTCGCAAGCTCAACATCGCCAGGGCAGGTACGAGGCCTGCCCCTACAGGGATGCCCGCGGGCGGGGTTCGGGAGGTGGTTCTCGATTTAGGGCGGCCACCCTGAACTCGTTCGCTGTTGGGGTGCCGCCGGCCTCGTGGCCGCCCTTCACCGCCTGGCCCTGGCCTTGGGCCACGGGGTCAATCTCTCGAAGCTGCGGAGAAAGGCACCAGGCGGCGCTGGTTTTCATCCCACAGGGCGAGGGACCCGCAGCGAAGGCTTGTGCGGAGGGTGAGGGTAGGAGCCTGCTGCAGACGCGGGCTCGAAGCGAAGCATTCATCGAGACGGTAGTTCGGCACCTTCAGCGCCAGATGGTGGATGTGGTGGAAGCCAATGTTGCCGCTGAACCACTGAAGGACCTTCGGCAGTTTGAAGTAGGAGCTTCCCGAAAACGCCGCTTTCTCGACCGACCAGGAGCCATCACGATCCCAGTAGGTGTCTTCGAACTGGTGCTGTACGTAGAACAACCACACGCCCGCGGTGCCCGAAATGAGGACGATGGGCAGATGGACGAGGAGCAATGTCTTGAGCCCAAGCAGCGCGGTGAGGCCTCCAAAAAGCCCAAGCAGCGCGAGGTTATTCAAAACGATGCTGTTCCATTCCTTGCGATACGTGAAGGGCAGGTCGAACGGGAAGCGATGCTTGAGGACGAACTGATAGAAGGGTCCCACTCCCAACAGCACTGCGGGGTGGCGGTAGACGCGATAGGCGAGCCGGCGCCAGAGGGGCAGCGTCTGGTACTCCAGAAGCGCTGTCTCTTATACACATCTGACGCTGCCGACGAATAGAGAGGTGTAGA
>ENA-ORBV01016978-ORBV01016978.1-microbial-mat-metagenome-genome-assembly--contig:-NODE-16978-length-10479-cov-5.047587_pt1 | contig 10479 bp, 8 predicted proteins | sample MGYA00237777_ERZ505514 | MGnify/ENA primary metagenome ERZ505514 (study PRJEB26160, sample SAMN06269048) | microbial mat metagenome | isolation source: Oligotrophic lake microbial mat | place...
CTCTGGAAATAAATAGAAAATAATTTCTTTTTTTTTCGTCCTCACAGTGCTTCCAGTTAGACATCAGCTAGGCAAACATTGTGCATAGTGAAATCTGTGGTAACTTCGTGTGTTGGGCTGGCTCTTTCGTCATTGATTGACTCATCAGTGCTGGGGGTGGCACGCTTCACATGCCTATGGAAACATGGTTTGTGTCTACAGGCACCGTAGATTTCGTTGTTGGAGTTGATGAGAAGTTGTGGGTTGGATCTGGATTGTTTGAGAATTGCAAGTCTCTCTTTAACACACAGGGCACAGTTTTTGGTAGCGAAAGTTTTGACTGCACTGATTGGATTGCCTTGCCAGATGACAATGCAGGTTATTCCTCTACGTTGGTTGGCTGGGGAAGGATTGGTGTCATGGAATTGAGTTGCAAAATGTTTGGCGTAAGAATCCGATTTCTCGCCGAGTTTGACTAGTTTTTGGACTTCATTGAAGTGTTGTTGCATTCTAGCTTTGAACTTTTGTTGTGTGTTTCCTATGTACACTTTTCCTATGTTGTTGCATTTGACTTTGTAGACTACTATTGATTTCCTGCACATGTTGTTGTAGCCACAGGCACCGTTTCCGCTAGTTCTGCAGTTGCAGGGTTGATCACTACTAGCACTGCGTGTGACCCAAACCCACAGTTCCAACAATGTAAGTTTGATATAAAGTCCATGTTGCTAATACAAACTAAGTTAAAGCTATCATTTTTATAACTAAGAGCATTAAGAAATGTACAAGTTTCAAAGCTTTTGAAGCCCAATCATATCCACTGAAGCTTGCTGTCAAGTGTGCAGTCAAGAAAAGGTTTGAAATTGCCATTATTGAATCCAAGGTAGAGCTTAAATATATCAAACTGAATCTTCTTTACCAGTGCAAAAAAACTCATGAAACAGTGCCATCCATTAAAGAATGATATACAAAAACTATGTTGTTCTTATTAGAGAAGCACAGTTAACACTGCCTACCAGTGTTGTCTACAGTAACAAATTCAGTCAACAAATGAATCATAAGTTTCTCAATGCCAAAGGTCATCTTTTAAACACAATGCAAGTAAGAGATTATTTAGCATGTATGAAGTTTTGGTTTATGCTATTTAAAGTTAACCTCATTTAGTTGAGTGGCAGAATTGGGATCATGTGTCTATTGCAAAGGTCTTTGTTATGTCATCATGGTCTCAAACAGCTCTTTTCTAGTCACGGTCCTTGTAGACACAAACCACGATTCCACAGGTATGTAAAGCAGACCACCCCCAGCACTGATGAGTCAATCAATGACAAAAGAGCCAGCCCAACACACAAAGTTACCACAGATTTTATTAGGTGCAATGTTTGTCTAGATGATGTCCAACTGGAAGCACTGTGAGGACCAACAAAAAGAAATTATTTTCTATTTATTTCCAGAGCTAGCCTTAGAAACAATTCCAAAAATTTACCATAAATCAGTCACTCTTTGCTGTTTAGTATGAGTGATAAATAAGGACAGAAGAAAACAACTCCTTTACCCAGTGGTAAGTAGCTTTTGGAGGACAATAGAACATTCCTAGCTGACTCTGCTTATGACTTTGCTAACTGCACATAGACTTCTTCTTTCTGTGCAATTAGAAGATGTGTTCATGACATTCTTAGTTATCCTTTTTAACAAGAAGGAGTAACACAAGGACACTTAGCACTAAAACTTGCTTCATCATTCTGTCTCATTAGTTATTGGCATGCTGGTGTGCTGGTGTGCCTTTTAGACTGCACTTACCCATTCTTGTTAAAGACCGTGCAGTGGAAGCAAGAAGAACATTGACATATCCAACCTTGCATTCCATGGTGTTCAATTCATAAAACATTGGTTTGGCTGTGTGTTTGCACTGAAGCTTCAACAAGAGCCACCTCTAACTTCATTTTGTGAGAATCCAAGGCTGCATTGGTTTCCAAGTCAGTGCTAGCTAGCTAGTAGCTAGTTAAGTAGTTACGACATCGAAGCTCCAGGAATGCACCGGAAAAGGATCATGGATAGTTGGCGAAAGAGCATGCATCTGCTGCAAGCTTAGTAGAATCATAAAGACAACATTTTGAATCAATGGTGATTTGTAATTATATTTATAGATTTGATGTGCAACACTAGCACCGAAAGCCGAAAGTCTCAATAGACACAAGCACTATGGGGCTACTCGTTTTGAAGGACTCCTGTTAGAGCTGTTAGATCATTTCCTTGGACAGTCTCGCATTCACTGCACGCATTTCCTATCATCATAGCGTGAATCTCGCTTCCTCGGAAACTCGTTGATCGTCTTTCAGCTCCATTGACATCTAAGAGCTGGAACGAGCATCGCGGACACGGGCCGCCTCTTCCTCGGCATCTTCATCGCTAAAAAATTTACGCTCAGTGTCAGCCGATGTCAATTCACCCCACTGTTTGGAGGCGGTACCGCAAACATGCTTGTGATATTTCCAATGTTTCTTTTGGCAGTTGCGGTTGCAATAAAACACAAGGCGACACTTGGCGCAGCGCATGGGTTCGGTTTCTGCGCACGTTAGGCACCAGCTGCACCGAAGATCATCCAAGCGATTGGGGATCGCACCGCGATTGATGCGGTTCGTAGTGGCCATGTGAGCTCCCCACAAAGTCGGATCCGCTGTCACATTATTCATAAACGCAAAGTAGCCACTCAGCTGGTGTCCCCCGCCCTGCCAGCCGCCTGCGGTAACAAAAAGACGCGGATCAGAGCATTTATCTCGTGCGCACACAGTTGCTGCAGCGACGAAATAAACGACGCACTGCCTACTTACCAACAGGCTTGGGCAAGTAGCGATGAAACAGTTCAAGCGCCGCGTCACCAAACATGCTGTTCTTTCTCTTCGTCCAATTACAACACCACGAATTGTCGGAACCGTGATAATTTTGTGGTTGTTACTTTTGTTGTGTTGTTATTGATTGCTAGCTAGTAGCTAGTACTGTAGCTAGCTAGCTAGCTAGTAGAGCTACAATCAATGAATCCCGCAATCCCAGCACCGGGCTTTCGTCGTTGATCGCGCATATTTCAAATGGGACATGTGTGCATCCGCCGTCATTTATCACCCTTCCAGGAAAGTGGGAGATGGATGGAAACCTCTCGTAGCATATTAGGATAGCTTGATATTCGCATTTAGAATACTCTCTATCCTACGGAGGTGCAGTTGCAAGGGTTGGCGGCGTATCAATCATGGAGGTGCACTGAAGAGATTCGATTCGAGACGAGCGCGGAATTTCCGACCCAACAAAACTAGCCCCAGGTTCACCACCCTATCCGAGGACACGGTGTGGAACGACACCAGTAAAGTCCTGTTGGTGAAAGAATCTGTTACTGTTCTTCCCGATGTTCAGCTCATTATCCACGGCAAGTCGTCGGAGGACCGCCTGATGATAGCCTTTGTCCCAAAGTAGAGATTCGACTGGCTGCCGATGCTCAATGAGTATCAAGATGGATTGAGGCGCTTAGGAGCCGGCATCGGGGGTGGGTATGGAATACCCCTGCAGAGGAATTCTGTCTTCTACCAGAACGAGGTTGCTTTGTAGGTTGGCGTGCGTTACTGCATCAATTAGTTCTCACCTTCCTAAAAAACCATCTTCAGGTGACCATTTTGTGTCTATGCTCGGGATACGTTTTGGTTAACCTTCTATTATTCTTTACTATGTATGTATGTATGAATGTATGTCTATATACAGTGGCGCCACGTGCAAACAAAAAGGGCGACATGAACATGGGATGGATCCTCCACCTCGCTTGGTTGGTGGCTCTCGATGGATTCATTGATTCCTTTCGTACGATTGATTTCCTTTTGTTCTTATTGCACACAGCTTTCCTTCTTGGTAGCGACTGGATTAATGACCAGAACCGTCCCCATCGCCACGAATAGATTTCCCACGCACCCCAAGAAGCCAGGAAGCAATCCGACGCCCATCAAGTAGGCCAAACTGGAAGCGACCACGGGTTCCATGAGGGTTGCCACACTAATGACCAAATTATCAAAATACTTGGTCGACCGTAAGTATCCCATGGATCCAATCAAATTACAGACAATGACCATGAACATTTCCAAGGGCAATCGGTCGTAACGAGCATTCATAAATCCCCAAAGACCAATATGAATGTCCCGTGACAATTCATAATCTTGTCCCAAGACAACAATACATGAGAGTGTAATAGTGGAGGCCGTGATCATGAGCATAAAGACAAAGACATAGACCGATGGGAATCGGGATCGAATGGTCGATGCCAAGACCAAATAGAGACATCCTCCCAGCGCCGAGAGTGTCGCCAACAGATCTCCAAAACAACCGACCCATATGGGTGACATTTCCTCACTCCCTTCTGCCGCCACCGCAGAGGGTTGCAATTCCGAGGGAGCATCCTCCGTCACGAGAGATTCATCGTACGTACAAAAGACACCTCCCACAAAGGCAATCAAGGCACCTCCACCCTCGGACAGAGACACGTGACTTCCCACCAAAAACCGGCCCAGCAACAACAACAAGGCGTGTGTATTGCTAAAAATGACGGCATTGCCGACACTGGTATATTCCAGACTCAGCACAAAGGCCACACACATGACGGCATAACACACCGAGGCACGCAAAAAGGTAAGGATTTGGGGGTTGCCGACTTTGGGCCATCCATCCTTGTAGATGGAATGGATCGCAATGGGCGAAAGCGTCATCCAGGTGCCCGTCATTCTCCAAAAAATCTTGAGAATGGGAGCGACGCCGTGTTGCAAGTCCAGGGAGGGACCAATGCTCGATAAGGCAATGACCGCGGTGGCCAAGGTCACGTACGCGTGCGTCGGAATGGCAGAGGTAGGATCGCCGGCGTGGTGGTTGGGTGCGGCGGTTCCTGTGGATGTGGGGGACGACGGCGGGTTGCCGTTCACGGTGTTGTTTGTGGTATCATGAATGGTGGCCGGTAAAAGTGGTTTGGCAAGACTGCTGTTGTTACTATCGTTATTGTAGTCGCCGTTGGTGCTGCTGTTGGCAGTATCCGTCGATGCCGTCGATAATTTCCGTTGCAATTTACGAGAATACTTGAGGAATTGATTGTACATGATGCTCATGATGGATGCTGTTATGGATGATGGTATAGGAACTTATGTATGGGAGAGGAAGGAGTGGAGGTGGGGGAGGGAAGCAGAATACCAGATTCTGATATGCGTGATATTGATTCAACAGAACGAGCTGCAATTCAATTCCAGATCTGGATAAACTGAGTGATGATGGATCACACCAGTCAAACAATCAAGTTACAACACGCTTTATTGACAGATAATATAATTATATCGATGTACGGTAGATATCGGTTAGCTTGTTGCTTTGTCTTCTTCAAAAGTAGAATTGGTGACCCACCGACAAACACACGGTATGAACTGGTAAACAATAATGCTTGCTTGCGTCGGAATTGCCCAAGGAATGTTACGCGTTTCGCGAGGTCGATTTGAAGAGTTCGATCGAAGATACCAACAACTGGTACAAATTGTACTACATTACGTAAGTACGTCGTACATCCAAAAGTGTATCGCGCATACAAGATTGGTACGATGTAGTGGTACTAGACTAGTACGTCGTACTAGCTAGTAGAACTTCTACACGTATCGTAGTACGTTGTACCAAACGGTACTCAAATTTCGCGCCGTATTTTGTCGGTCCAAGCAATCGCGCCAACCATCAACGCATTCGATCTCATGTGCGTCCGATAAACGATTCAATGGAAGCAAGTGTGCGCCCTTTAAAACGTACAGTAACTCAGTAAGGTTCCCTCTCTGGACGCCAAGATCCATCCTCACTGCATGCATGCATGCGTGGCTCGAAGAGCTGGTCGAAGGCAGAGTATGAACACAACTATTCAACTGTGAACAGTGAATTATTGACATCATACTGTACTGTCGCCATTTTCGATGTAGTACTAGCACAACTTCTACTCACAACAAGTCAGTGTCTGAAATGCAGTCATGAACACATCTTGCGCTTCAAAACAATGGGTGGTCTTTTGATCCAAAGTCTCCTTGCAACACAGAGAAGAATCAAAACGGCCACAAAAAGTGCGAAGAACAACGCAGCACCTTTGTCCTGTTTGTTGTCTGGGCTGATGGCACCCCATTTCCTACTAGCTAGCTAGCTTTGTCTGATGATTGATTCTCAAAGTTAAGGATCCAGGCAATGTGGTGATGGCATGGCATGGCCGGCTCTCATTTTCACGGCATGACCGATCGATCCATGATGACCTAACCCAAACGGCATCCTGTTTGATCCACTGTAGCACGCACTAGCTAGTACAGCTTCCACTGCAGTAAGAACCAGCAGCGGGGGCACAAAAAGCTGACTTTACGGTTTCGCAAGCGAAAACTTGACTTTTTCTTATAAAATCGACGGTAGAGCTTTTATTGGCACGACATTGCAAGCAACATGGTACAAAACGAATTGAAGTCAGACGACAGCAGCAGTGCTGCAACAGTGATTTGCACTGCCATTGCGTCCGTCGTCGATTCGAAGGCACCTACCCAGGACTTTTTTATGGCGGCTTTTGTGGACAACTTATCCAAAGAAATTGACTTTTGGAGCCAGCTTAGCAACAAACAACAAAAAGACGAGACAATGGCGACCGAAATTCCTATCACTCGTAATATCCAGAATGTTCCTGTGGCGTATGATCTGTCCGATGGTCTATTTTATTGTGGAAGGTCTGCTAGTACTGATTTTTCAAACAAAGCAGTCTGTGGTCCTGCCGACAGACGCCAATGCGTCTTTTGCTGTAAACTTCAAGGCGGTGCGCGGGGGTTGGAAATCCTAAAGTTTCGGCTCCCACTATTTTCAGGGGGCGTTATCCGTCCTGTTGACGGGAGGGACCTCACCTTGTTGGTATCCTACCTGAGTGTTTTTCTTGACATGAAAGTCGACCAACCCGAGAACTCAACTCTTCGTGAGAGTCTCTCGTCCAACACTAAAATGGTGATGTGCTTGATCAAGGTTGTGAATTATATTACAGCACCCCACTACTGCACTGCTAGTAGTACTATTTTTGCGAACCCTTTACCATCGCAAGCAGCACAGCTTCTTGATCTACTATTGAAGCTTGACGAAAATTCGGAAGCCGGACTTCTCAGTAAACAAGATATTCCTACTATCGTTTCAGGCATGTGCTCAACACACACAGCTGACAAGGCCGATTTTCAGGCATGGGGGTGCTCGGCCTTGAAGTACATTGTACTTCGAGAGGGAAAAGGAGGGACATCGTCGTCGCTTGATCAGATGTTGCTGCAAGAAGATGTTGTGGGTGTTGCTGCCATTGCCCTCGCCAACCACAAAGATCACGAAGGACTCAACCAGGAGGCTATTGACTTCCTCGAGAAGCTCATCGAAGCTTATCCTTCCCTCAAGACAGAATTCTTGGGCAAAGGAATCCTTCAGAATCTGAGCGCCGTACTTCAGAGTAAGAGTCTTTCTTCGAAGGTTCAGGAAACTGCAAAGGCATTGATTATGACCACTTTGTCTTAGTGCTCGCAGCAATTCTTTTTCTGCCATAGCTGAGGCGAGAGCCGATAAAAAACAGAAGCGATCTTGACTTAAAAGCGGTTTCTATTGAGAGCCAAAGGAAAGTAATAGTAATAGTTATAAAGCAAATCTTTCTTTCCTAGTTGTTCCTACGCTTCGCCTTGATTTCACAGCAGTGCGACTATGGATCATGGCAACACACGACAATGCATGTTTTTCGGCTTCCTGCAAAATTCAGCGAGCATGTAAGTGCATCCATCGTATCCATCAAGTGTAGTGGAATTTTCACACTTGAACTCCGATGCCAGCACTACTGTCAATGGCCCGAAATTATCGTCTATAACAGTAACCTAAATGGCGAGTGGACTCCATGGAAAAGATGACAACCAGTGCGGCAACAATTCACAAAATATACACGACCCACAAGACGATGTTGAAGATGGTGTGTCGAAGGTTGTCAAAGTCATTGAGATACCACGCCCCGACGATACTATTTTGTTGATGGGACTCTGTAGCCGAAACTTTCTAGTCACAGTGTGCCACTGCTGAAAGGATTGGCAAAGGTGATGCTAAGGCTCAAGTTGTGGGGAGTCATCGTTACAATAAAACATTCGTTCGGTCAAGTTCGTAAAACTGTGGAGGGACGGCATTCTATCTTTGCGCATATTTACATAACTATCGGGATCCATTGGCCACTATCATCACTTAAAGCTCCACATCGGCAGCGTCTGCATCTGTTTGTGATAACCGTTTCAAGGCTCTCAGGGCGAGATTCGTGTGTAGTTCACTGCCGATAGGTAGCACATTTTCATCCAGCGCAAAACTCGGATGATGAAGGCCATAGTCCGTTCTGGGTATATGATATTTTTCGTTGTCCATTCCGCCACTTCCTTGTCCCACCAACATAAATGCCGACGGAAGTTCCTGCGCCAAAAAGGAAAAATCTTCTCCACCCATGGTGGGTTCAATATCTCGTACGACAGATTCTCGTGATACCAAGGCACCAACTAATTTGGACCAATCAAATAGCTTTTCGTCATTCATAGTGGGTGGATAATAGTCGGGTGAAAATCGAATCGTACTATTGCATCCATGCAGCAGTGCGGTTGCCGTGACCATATCATGGACTTGTTTCCGCAACGTCAGCAACAGTTCATTGCTAAGAGCACGAATCGTTCCCCGCATAGTGGCTGCTGCCGGAATGACATTGTAGGCATCTCCCGCCGTAAATTGTGTCACGGATACCACTCCTGCTTCCAATGGTGATAATGTACGTGAAACGATAGTCTGCAAATTCTGCACGAGCGCCGAACCAGCTACAATTGGATCAATGGTCAAATGCGGCATGGCCGCATGGCCACCTTTGCCCATGATTTGAATCTCAAATGTTTCGGCCGCCGCCAATAAGGCACCACTTCTGGTAGCAATACTTCCGGTGGGTAGTGTTGGCCAAACATGCATTCCATACGCCTCCAACGCCTTTGGCTCCATGGATACCAAACCCTCTTCAATCATGCGTTTCATACCGGCTCCACCTTCCTCTGCAGGCTGAAATACCAGTCGAATGGTACCCACAATTTGATCTTCCACCTTTTTCAAAAGAGCTGCAGCACCCAGTAGCATGGCCACGTGACCATCATGACCACTACAAGCATATCCATGGGCGTGTTGTGGGAAATTGGAGAAAAAAAGAAGCGTAAAAGAAAATGAGCCAAAACATGCTGTGCGTTCCCCACGTGAAGCATTCAAAGTGCTACAGGCCTTCGTTTGTACGGTAACCAAGTCCATGGAGAGAACATAACACTTTTTGTTTTGTTTTGTGCGAGGCGAAAATACTTTTGTGTATTTTCCCTCTCCAGTTTTTAAAAACAAATGACAATCTTTTTTTGTTTGATTTTTTTCGGCAAACTTACCAGGCATGCATTTGTCCTTCATTTTCTGATTTGAAGGCATCAATTCCTTCGGTCGCTTCTTTGATGGGCAGCGCATCCATATCGGCTCTCAAAATAATACACGGCTGTGATTTGTCCCCCGTCCCAATATGTGCCACAACACCATATCCGCCCTTGCCTTTATAGACGTTTTCATGCGTGTTCTTGGCCCAACCTGTTGTGTACTTGATATCCAATTCATCGAGTATAGTTTGAATGGTTTGAGAAGCAAAACTTTCTTGATACATGACTTGCGGATGCTTGTGCAAGGATCGTCGTGTTGCCAATAAGAACTCGTGCATATCTTCGTCATTGGCCATTTGACGAATCGTATCGCGCAATCCTGTAGAGGCAGCGTCATCATCATTTTCAAAATAACTGGCGACAACAGATGCGGGATTAGTACCAAAATCTTTCTGAGAAACATTGGTAGCAGCACCACGAACCGACGGAGAAACCTTGATAACTTCGTCATCTTTGCTGTTGCGATCATCTTTGAGTGCCGAAACAAAAAGTGCACGAGGCTGGAGAAGCCGTATCAGCAGCACCAGGAAGAGGAACGGGGGCACCTTTATAGTCATTTTTGGTTGTTAACAGTCAGTGGAATTCAATGCAAGCTCAAGTACAGCTGAGGAGACCTGCTTGTGTAGCTAGCCACTTCAATAGTCCTTGAAGTGGTGGTGGTGATTTATTGTTTTATTTGTTGCACAGTAGCTTTCCCTGGACACTACAGTACATAATAGTAACGATAGTCGAAGCTGGGCGCGCTATTCAGTTGCTGTGGTTGTCCTTTGTCTCCAATTAAAACATGATGCATTGCGTGTTCACACTCATGACTGGAATGACTCAGTCAGTCAACAGTCAGTCATAACGATGCCAAAATTTCAAACAACCACATGTTGTTGCATTATTTATCATAAAACACGCACAGTTGCTCTTACCAACCCTGTCTCTTATACACATCTGACGCTGCCGACGAATAGAGAGGTGTAGATCTCGGTGGTCGCCGTATCAT
>ENA-ORBV01016979-ORBV01016979.1-microbial-mat-metagenome-genome-assembly--contig:-NODE-16979-length-10479-cov-5.013747_pt1 | contig 10479 bp, 13 predicted proteins | sample MGYA00237777_ERZ505514 | MGnify/ENA primary metagenome ERZ505514 (study PRJEB26160, sample SAMN06269048) | microbial mat metagenome | isolation source: Oligotrophic lake microbial mat | place...
TCACACCCGCCTTCGCAAGAAACTTGAAGGCACCGCCGAGCGTCCGCGCCTCAGCGTTCACTTCTCGGGACGCCACATCAACGCTCAGGTCATCGACGACGTCGCGGGCTCCACGCTTGTTTCCGTTCACACGACCGAGCCGGATCTCAAGATCAAAAAATCCTCTGCCAATTGCGCGACCGCCACGAAAGTCGGCAAGCTTGTCGCTGAACGCGGAACGGCGAAACAAATCAAAAAAGTTGTCTTCGATCGCGGAGGTTTCCACTACCATGGCAAGGTCAAAGCACTGGCCGACGCCGCTCGCGAAGCCGGGCTCGACTTTTAATCCACCAATATGGCAGCACCTCAACAAGGCAATCGGGGACGGCGTGACCGCCGCGACGATAAACCGAAAGACCCCTCCGACCTCACAGAGAAGGTGGTCTTCATCAATCGGTGCGCGAAAGTCGTCAAAGGTGGCCGGCGCTTCTCGTTCGCTGCCTTGGCCGTTGTCGGCGACGGCAAAGGCCGGGTTGGCATCGGCTACGGCAAGGCCAACGAAGTTCCAGACGCTATCAAGAAGGGTACCGCCAATGCTCATAAACACCTCGTCACGGTGCGCCTCAAAGGCGACACCATTCCCCATGATGTCATGGGAGAATATGACGGCGGGCGCGTGATGCTGAAGCCGGCTTCTCCTGGTACCGGCCTTATCGCTGGTGGTGGCGTTCGCGCCGTCCTCGAAGCTGCTGGCGTGAAGAACATCCTCACGAAGTCGATGGGTTCGTCGAACCACATTGCCGTGGTTCATGCCACGCTCGAAGGCCTGCGCAAGCTCCGGCTTAAAGAGACCATTGATACAATTCGCAAGACGGCCTAAGTTGGCCTGATCTCGACCTTGTAATATATCCGAGTCGCCCGCGACGTCTATCGCCGCGGGCGGCGCCTCATTAGGAACCTGCAAATGAAACTTCACGAACTTAAGAACGTCCAGGGTGCGGTGCACCGTAAGAAACGCGTTGGCTGCGGCGAAGGCAGCGGTCACGGTAAGACCAGCGGCCGCGGCGGCAAAGGCCAATCGGCCCGCTCGGGTAGCAGTATCCGTCCCGGTTTCGAAGGCGGTCAGATGCCGCTCTATCGTAAACTCCCTCACCGCGGTTTTAACAACTACAACCATACGATCGAATTCGCGGTGGTAAACGTCGGTGATCTGGCCGGCATCGACGCCAGCATCTCAGAAGTGAACGTCAAAGTTCTGGGAGAAATCGGTCTGATTCGCTCCGGTCAACCCACGGTCAAGATCTTGGGTGACGGCGAAATCACCCGCGCACTCAAGGTCACCGCCGCCAAGTTCTCGGAATCGGCCAAGGCCAAGATCGAGAAAGCCGGTGGTCAGGCGATCGTAGCTTAATCTACTCAGGCGCGTCAGATCTTGACGCGCCTTTGTCCGTTTTCTCGCTTCCCGCGTTCAACCTTCTGTCTCACCTGTGTTTTCTGCTTTCACGAACTCACTGAAAATCCCCGAGCTGCGCTCACGGATTTTCTACACGCTATCACTGCTGTTCGTATCGCGGTTAGCGGCGCACATTCCGCTGCCGGGTATTGATCCCTATCCGCTGCAGCGATTCTTCGGCGAGCAAGCCGCGACGGGCGCAGGGAATCTGATCGGGCTATATAATATGTTCACCGGCGGTGCCCTGACCAAGGGGGCAATTGCCGCGTTGGGCATCATGCCTTACATCAGTGCTTCGATTATCTTCCAGTTGATGACCGCTGTGGTTCCGGCGCTCAGTCGTTTGCAACAGGAAGGCGACGTCGGTCGTCAGAAGCTTACGCAGTACACGCGTTATGCCACGGTCATCATCTGTGTGATTCAAGGCACGCTGTTGCTCCTCGCGCTGCAAAATCCAGGTCAACTTTTCCCCGGCTACGACGTCGCAACCTACGGCTCGATTGTCATCGTGGACAAGTGGAGCTTCATCCTAACTTCCGTCATTTTCATGACTGCAGGTACGATGTTGCTGATGTGGCTCGGTGAGCAAATCACCCAGCGTGGTATCGGCAACGGTGTCTCCCTGCTGATCACCATCGGTATTTTGGCGGACCTTCCCGGCGCTGCTCAGCAGACATATAGTCTTTTCGTTCGTCCGGTCGGCACGGGCCAGAGTCTTGGTCTCCCCCAGGCTGTGGTGATGATTTCACTCTTCCTGATTGTGACGATGGGCATCATCGCAGTCGTCCAAGGTCAGCGTAAGATTCCGGTGCAGTACGCCAAACGCGTAGTAGGCAATAAGGTTATGGGCGGCCAAAGCTCGTTCTTGCCCCTGAAGGTTAACTATTCGGGCGTAATGCCGGTTATTTTCGCCAGCGCGATTCTCCTGTTTCCACAGCAGATCTTCTCGTGGGTAGGGGCTCACTTCGAACTGAAGTTCCTGAGTGAGTTCTCCAACAACCTGCTGCGCGGACATTGGACGTACTACGTGTTGTACACGATGCTGATCCTTTTCTTCAGTTATTTTTGGGTCTCGGTTATGTTCAAACCGATTCAGATTGCGGATGATTTGAAGAAGTATGGCGGCTATATTCCCGGAGTACGCCCCGGCGCGCCGACCGCTCAGTTCCTCGACTTTATCATGACCCGGCTGACGTTGGCGGGTGCAATTTTCCTGACGGTGATCGCGATCATGCCCGACGTCCTCTTGTTTGAGCTAAATGTCCCGACGCGTATCGCCTACTTCTTTGGTGGCACGGGTATGTTGATCACCGTGGGTGTGATCTTGGACACGATGCGCCAGATCGAGACATTCTTATTACAGCGTCACTATGATGGGTTCTTGAAAAAGGGCCGTATCCGCGCCCGCAGCGCTAACCCTCAACAGGGTGCGGCAGGCGAGGCTTTGAGCCACGAAGCTGTAATGAAGATCGCTCTGCCCATGTTGGGTTTACTTGTGCTTGGTACTGGTATCTGGGCATATAAAGTCTTCCTGAAATAATAGCTTTACTCTGGCGTCTGTGGCTGGCATCTCCATTCCCTTTGCGGGCTTTGGCCCCGCCACAAAAGCCAAGTTAGTAGTCCTCGGTTCGCTGGACTCTCACGGTGAGAGCCTGATCAACCGAGTCTGTTCTTTGAATCTTGAGCACGTCTCTCCGCTTCGCCTGAAAAGGCCGGAGATTTCGCGCCGCACGGTCTCGACCGCTGCGGAGGAAGCTAATCTGTTGTCGCTAATGCGGCGCTGGTTCTTCACGCGTAAACCTGATGCGGGATTTGTCCTCACGGACTTCCCGGCTACGCTGCTCCAAGCTTTAGTGTTTGATGAATGGCTCGATGCTCGGGACGAAGCGATAACCGCCGTCGTCGCCGGTAGCGGTGCAGATCCATCCATCGTTAAACACTATGTAACGCTCGGTCTCCTCTCGGAGCCGGGCTTCCTCGCCGTCTCATGACGATCCCAATAAAAAATAAAGAGGGTATCGCCAAAATGCGCGAGGCGTGCGCTATCGCTGCGACGGTACTTGAGAAACTCAAGCCGCTCGTGAAGCCAGGCGTTACGACGCAAGACTTGGAAGAGGCTGGACGCGATTGGATCGCCCGCCTCGGCGCTCGCAGCGCCTGTTATGGTTATACGCATGGTTCCCGCCGCTACCCGGCCCATACCTGTATCTCGGTGAACGAAGAAGTCGTTCATGGGATTCCTTCGTTTAAGCGAGTTCTCCACGACGGAGACATTGTTTCCTTGGACGTTGTCGTCTGGTACGACGGTTACGTTGGCGACAATGCCTACACGCTTCCCGTTGGTACGGTCAATCCAGCCAATGAGAAATTGCTCCGCGTTACCCAAGACGCCTTGGACCTGGGTATAAAGCAGGCACTCGTCGGCAACCGTATCGGTGATGTTTCGTCTGCAATTCAACAGTATGTTGAGTCCCACGGATTCAGTGTCGTCCGGGATATGGTTGGCCACGGAGTCGGGGTCTCGATGCACGAACCGCCGGAGATACCCAACTTTGGCCGCCGGGGCAGCGGAGACAAAATCAAAGCGGGCATGACTCTGGCGATCGAGCCCATGGTGAATGCCGGCGGATTCAAGACGAAGACGCTCTCAGATGGTTGGACCATCGTAACCTCAGACGGCTCAAGTTCGGCTCATTTTGAACACACGGTGCTCACCACTGAGCGAGGGCCCGAAATCCTTACGATCCCCGGGCCTTAATAGATCTCATTCCACTTTTCAGTATCAATTTCCCATTTTCCGATTCGGACCTCCTCCGAGTTTTCTTTCCAAACCCTCTTAACTAAAACAACACCATGCCTCGTCTCCTCGGCGTCGACATTCCCGCGAAGAAAAAAGTCGCGTATTCCCTTCGTTATATCAACGGCATCGGCCCGACCCGGGCCGACTTGCTCGTCAAGGAAGCAGGCCTGAACCCCGACATGCGGGCTCAGGATCTGACCGAAGAGCAGCTGAACAAGATCCTTCACCTGATCACCGAGCATAAATGGGTACTCGAGGGTGACCTGCGCCGTGAGATCGCGAGTAACTTGAAGCGTCTGCAGGCGATCAACTGCTATCGTGGCGTCCGCCACCGTCGCAGCCTCCCAGTGCGTGGTCAGCGTACCAGCACCAATGCTCGTACCCGCAAGGGCCCGCGCAAGACCGTTGGCGTCACCAAAGCCAAAGAAGTATAATAATAACCTCCGTGCTGTAGGTACCCGGTTCGCAATCTCTGAACCGCGAGACCATCAGCCACCCCTTTACTAACATGGCCGAAGAAAAGTCCGCTCCGAAGAAAGAAAAGCCCATCAAGGCTGCGACCGCTCCCGTTGAGGGCGCTGCTCCTGCGACCGAGAAAAAAGCCAAGGCTCCGAAAGCCGCTGGCGAGAAGGGCGCAAAATCCGCTGATGGCGCAGCAGCCTCCGGCGGCGCTGCCCCGGCCGCCGAATCGAAGCCTGTCGAAATGGTTCACGGCGTTGCCAAGCAACCCACCGCAGAAGATCTCCTCAAAGAAGAGCTGGGCGCAGTCAAGGTTCGTAAAGCCAAGGGTTCGAAGAACGTTTCTTCGGGCGTGGCTAACGTTCTGGCCTCCTTCAACAACACGATCGTCTCGATTACGGACTCCAAGGGTGCAGTCATTTCCTGGTCCTCGGCCGGTAAGTGTAACTTCCGAGGCTCCCGCAAATCAACGGCTTACGCCGCGCAGGTCGTCGCTCAGGATGCCGCGCGTAACGCTATGGCGCATGGTCTCAAGGATATCGTGATCCGCGTATCCGGTCCTGGATTGGGTCGTGATTCCGCTATCCGCGCCCTTCAGGCGATCGGACTCGAAATTACCTCAATCATCGATGTCACGCCTATCCCGCATAATGGCTGCCGTCCGCGTAAGCGCCGCCGCGTCTGATGCGCCTCGCGCCCCCTCAGACTTAAAATCTCAAATTTAAAATTAGGAATTCACCATGGCTCGTTATACCGGCCCCACCACTCGCATCAGCCGTCGTTTTGGCCAGCAACTGCTCGGCTCCGGCAAGGCCTTCGAACGTCGCGGGTATCCGCCCGGCCAGCACGGTCCGAAGCTCCGCCGCAAGGTCTCGGAATACGCTGTAGGTCTCAACGAAAAGCAGAAGCTTCGTTACATTTACGGTCTTTTGGAGCGTCAGTTCCGTCGCGTGTTCGAGAACGCAAAGAAGGAACGCGGCGTTACCGGCGAACGTTTCCTGCAGTTGCTCGAGACCCGTCTCGACAGCACCATTTATCTGCTGGGCCTCGCCAAAAGCCGCGCCGCCGCGCGTCAGTTCGTTAATCACGGACACATCCGCGTCAACGGTCACAAAGTCGACATCGCCAGCTACAATGTGCAGCCGGGCGACGAAGTCGAAGTCAAGAACACGCCTGCATCCCGTCAGCTCGCCACGCGCTGTCTTGAGGAAAATCGGGTTCGTAATGTTCCGGGCTGGCTCACCATGAACGCCGAGACGTTCAAGGCGACCATCGTTCGTCTCCCGACGCGCGAGGAAATGACCCAAGACGTCAACGAGCAGCTCATCGTCGAGTTCTACTCGCGCTTCTAACCGCGACTTCCACTCACTTTTTATTTTTAACGCTCCACGTCAGAACTCCCCAGCCATGCCAAAACGTCTCGGAAAGTTCGAATTGCCCAGTAAGCTCACCAAAGTCGAGGAAGGCGCCACGCCGACCTACGGTAAGTTTATCGCTGAGCCCTTCGAAGCCGGTTACGGTCACACCGTCGGCAATTCGCTCCGCCGGGTGCTCCTTAGTTCCATTGAGGGTGCCGCGATTTCATCGATCAAGATCGATGGAGTTAATCACGAATTCCAATCCATCGACGGAGTCGTCGAGGATGTCACGGACATCGTGCTTAACCTCAAGAAGGTGCTGATCGTGTCCCACAAGCGTGAGCCGATCACCCTCCAGATCAAAGCGAGCAAAGCCGGTGCAGTCACTGCCGCCGACATCCAAGTCGACGCGAATATTCAGATCATCAACCCCGATCAGGTCATCTGTACCCTCGACTCGAAGCGCAACTTCGAAGCTGAAATCGAGATCAAGACCGGTCGCGGTTATTATCCCGGTGAGTCCAACAAGAAAGAGGAGCAGGCGATCGGCGTCATCCCAATTGATTCGCTCTTCTCTCCGGTTCGCTTGGTTAAGTATTCCGTCGAGGCCACCCGCGTTGGCCAGATCACGGATTATGACAAACTGATCCTCGAAGTCTGGACCGACGGGCGGATCACCCCGGATGATTCCCTCAAGCAGGCCGCTTCTATTCTGAAGCATCACCTCGATGTGTTCGATCGCGTCAGCGAGGAAGCTTACGAGTTCGAGAACCAGCAGTCCGAGGTCAGCGAAGAGCAGAACAAGCTGCGCAAGCTCCTCAACATGTCGGTCAACGAGATCGAGCTCTCCGTTCGCGCCGCGAACTGCTTGAACAACGCGAATATCACCACGGTCGGTGAGTTGGCGATGAAGACCGAGCAAGAGATGCTCAAGTATCGTAACTTCGGCAAGAAGTCGCTCAACGAAATCAAGGAGAAGCTTGAAGCGCTGGGTCTCTCGCTGGGTATGAAGTTCGACGAGCGGCTCCTCGACACCAAGAAGGAAGCCTAAGCTCAAGCGAGTCAGGTGCGACGGCGGGCGGAAGCGTCCCGGTGTCGGCCTGACTCTTTTTTTGTCATAGATTTTTGTTCAAAACCGGCTCTCGCGCCGTCCGCTGCCGCCCAACGCTGCGACCGGATTGCCGATCGGGAGCCACTATAGAAAACACACCACATGCGTCACAATAAACACCACGCCACCCTCGGCGTCACCCGCGAGCATCGCGAGTCGATGCTGTCTAACATGGCCGCCTCGTTGATCGAGCACGGTCGAATTCAGACGACCTTGACGAAAGCCAAGGCCTTGCGTCCCTTCATTGAGAAAGTCATCACCAAAGCCAAGCGCGCTGCCGCTAAGACTGAGAAGAAGGACAAGATCCATCTCCGTCGTCTGGCTCTGGCTGACGTGCGCAACGAGGACATGATCACCAAGCTGTTCAACGAAACCTACAAGGAGTTCGTGAACCGTAACGGTGGCTATACCCGCATCTACAAGCTCGGCGCTCGTCATAGCGACTCGGCGGAAATCGCCTTGATCGAATTTGTGAAGGCCGATGACCCGGGCTACAAGAAGCAGAAGAGTGGCGCCAAGAAGGGCAAGAAGGCTCCAAAAGCCAAGCAGGCTGCCGCACCTGCCGGCGATGCCGCTCCTGCCGCTGAGTCAGCGAAGACTGAAGGCGAAGCGAAGAGCTAAGTTGGTCCGATCAGACTCATTCAATCACGCGCCGGCCCCAAGCCGGCGCGTTTTTTGTGATCCTAGGCTAAGCCGGACTCATGCGATTGATTGCGCGTTGTTTGTCCCTTGGGACCGCGGCCGCCCTCGGCCGGATGGGGGTGGAGTGGCTTGTCCCCAAGCCGCTAACGTGAGGGAAGTGATTTTAGCGTTGTCGGGAGAGCGAACATTCGCACGCGGGTTGGGTAATCCGCTCCACCTTTCGGTGGCTTCGGTTGGGATCGAAAAATCGCTTCCATGGCATGAGTCCGGAGTCCGGCTGGGTGGCTGAGCGGAGATCGTGGTTTACCATTTTTGTCGTTGTCGGCTTGGCGCCCGGCTCCCCTTACCTATACTGAGTTCTGGATGTTTGAGTTCACCACCGGAGCTATCTTTTTCTGCTTTCTCGTCGCTACGGTTTTTCTGGGTTTGTGGTTTTACTACGATCGCCGGGATCACCGGCGCTTCGAGTTGGAGCGACGCAAAGGGAGTTTCCACTGTATCCGTTGCGACGCGCTTTACGCCGCGCCCACGGGGGCGGAACTGTGCAAGTGTCCAAAGTGCGGCCACGAAAACGCCCGACTGCATTTTTGAGCGTACCCTCCGCGGACACGTTGGTGGTTCGCCTCTGCCTCCCCATTTAATCTAAAAACGCCGTTGAACCACTGATTTTCACTGATGACCACTGATGCAAGCAGAGTTGCGCGGGTGCCGTTCACCCGGTAAGTGAAGGGAAAGTTCAATCCCATCGATCCAGATTTATCTGATCAGTGTTTATTAGTGCTCATCAGTGGTTACTTCTCCTGCGGAATTTAATACCAAGCGGACTTTGCTTTTACACCGCCCGCTGAAAGTTACTTGAGCCAATTGACCGGGAAGATCGCTGACGGCGCGCGTCATCCGCGTTTAAAAAGGATTGGGGTTTGAGTCATGCCGTAACTCGGATGGAAGGCCCCGATTCAGACCTCGATCCATCGCGGATAGCGCGGATGGAGCGGATGCCCGGGGCGTTCGTGAGCGATGCAGGCAAAGGTGATTTTTGATTCGCTGAATGACTGAATTTATCCGCGCTATCCGCTTCATCCGCGTAATCCGCGGTTGGGTGGAAAAGCTTGGGGCGATTGGTATCACTTACCGGTTGAACGGCCTCATCGCGAAACTCTGTTTGCATCCGTGGTCATCAGTGAAAATCAGTGGTTCAACTGCGTTTTTAAAGCTGAATCGAGCCTCACGCGGCGGGCTTCTGGCCCCAGCCGTAGACCCAGAAATTCAGTCGACCGGCTACCTTCACATCGACGAATCCGGCGCGTTTGAGGAACGTCTCGATCTCCGGTTGCGTTGAACACTTCGAGATCTGCGACGGACGCGCGGTGGCCATGAACCGACGGCTCTCCTCAAAAACCGCCCAACCCGCCTCGGACGCAAGATCCACGTTGTCGCAATAGAATCGGCCTCCGGGCTTCAACACGCGCATGGCTTCAAGGATGTAGTTGTAACGGTCCCACTCCTCGAGGTGCATGAAAACCACCGTCGTGTACACGACATCGACCGAGGCGTCAGCTACGGGCTGCAGGTCGTATCCAGAAACCTCTTGCAGGCGGGTGTTGGGCAAACCGAGCAGCCGGCGCCCCGCGAGACGGAGCATGTTGTTGGACACATCACAGCCAATCCACTCTTTCACGAACGGCGACAACACCCGCCCCACGCGCCCGACGCCGCAACCGATCTCGAGAAACACATCCGTCGGCCGGATGCCAACCGTTTCACCCAGGATCTCCATCGTGTCCTCGGCGTCGGCGTGAAACTTGTTTTCATCGGTATACCCGGACACCACGAGATAGGCGGCCTCCTTTGAACCCGAGAGGGAATTCCAGACCGATTTGTAGTCGCCGCGCAGTTCGCTCATGCAGCGACAATCAGGCCCGGCCTTTGTCGGGGTCAAAACAATCCCCGTATCCAAGCCCAGGCGGACGCTGGTCCGCTCCTCCGCTATGACACCGACGCAAAAAATCGCGCTTCACGCTTGGGTGGTTCTTCGCATGCTCGGGCGATGCGCATCTTAATCACGGGCGTTTGTGGCTTTGTGGGAAGCACACTCGCCCATGCTTGGACCGAAACGGGATCCGGCCACGAATTACTCGGGCTCGACAACTTCAGCCGTCCGGGCAGCGAGACCAACCGCGCCGAACTCAAACGCCGGGGCGTGAAACTCTTCCACGGCGACCTCCGGGTCAGCAGCGATCTGGAAACGCTTCCGGGGGTGGACTGGGTCATCGATGCGGCGGCCAATCCCAGCGTCCTTGCCGGAGTCGACGGCAAAACGAGTTCGCGTCAGCTCGTGGATCACAACCTCGGCGGCACGGTCAACATGCTGGAGTTTTGCAAGGCCCACCGCGCCGGCTTCATCCTCCTGAGCACCAGTCGCGTTTACTCGATCGCCCCGTTGGCACAGTTGGAGACGTCGGTCAGCGACGGCGCCTTCGTTCCAGCATTGCACGGCCGCTACCCGGCGGGACTGAGCGCCGCGGGAGTGGACGAGACTTTTTCGACCCAGGCGCCCATATCACTTTACGGTGCGACCAAATTGACGAGCGAGGCGCTGGCGCTCGAGTACGGCGAGACCTTTAACCTGCCGGTGCTGTCTCTTATACACATCTGACGCTGCCGACGAATAGAGAGG
>ENA-ORBV01016980-ORBV01016980.1-microbial-mat-metagenome-genome-assembly--contig:-NODE-16980-length-10479-cov-4.694386_pt1 | contig 10479 bp, 5 predicted proteins | sample MGYA00237777_ERZ505514 | MGnify/ENA primary metagenome ERZ505514 (study PRJEB26160, sample SAMN06269048) | microbial mat metagenome | isolation source: Oligotrophic lake microbial mat | place...
TCCTCCTCCTTTTGGGGGCCTTAACCCTAATCAGAACTCATTTTAAACCAATCGTGTTAACGGTAAGGAATAGCAAGTCGGGTGATAGATCCCTCTCATCTTATTGTGCAAGACTGAGTCACAAAGCATGCTCGAGCATGATTTTCTGTAGTTCAACGATGAGAATTCCATAATTTTTGTATGATAATGAATCGAAGCCTCCAGCATGCATCTCTCGCCTTGGACAAACAGGACGATAACAGCTCTCTCTCGTTTTCGTATGCCATTGGGGGTTTGGCATGCTTAGCAGGCGTCTGGGTCGTTTTGCAGTTTACATATCATTGGGTGTGCAGGGTCTACTTTGGGCGTGAAGAACCTGTGGAACCACTCACTGGCGAAGAAATTCTGGCCGGTTTGTCGGAAGATCAGCGACGAGCTGTGCTGGAGACCATTATTTCCAAATTTAATAAGGTGCGTCATTCAACATCAGAGAGATTGGAATTTAAGTTGTACAATAGGTTGCTTTCCTCTTCTGACAAAGCCGGTATCGATGGTGAACTTTTTTGTCTTTTCTTTCACAGATAGCAACGGACTCTGATATTTCACAAAGCAAACAGAAGAGGAAAGGTGCGGATGACGATGCGCCTATTACGGATCTGCATATTACTAGTGGCCACGAACCGGAAACACACGCTATAGATGACAATCAGACCGAAGCTGATCTTCCGTTGCAGGATAGAACGGTCGAAGAAAACACTAGAGGCGATGAACTGTCCGATGAGACTGAGATAGTCATCAAAACTGTACCTGGAACTAAACATCAACTATCCGAAGCAAGCAGAAGTCCGGGAGCGGTGGCCCCCGAAGATGAGGTTAAAACTATGACACAGGTTGATACGGAGGGGGAGCTTCATATGCCTACTGACCCGCCTCATCAGGCCGAAGGGGTCCACGAAAGCAAGTCGGGAGATATCGAAGAAGGTTCGGACATGGTAGTAGATGGTGTAGTAGAGGAGGAGGATGTTAATGGATTTGGGGTAGTCAGCTGCAACAGCTCCGCATCGGATAACGTTCCGACCTATCGTGTCGAACGAAGAAATTCCAGTGCTTCGTCCTTGTCCAGTGAGAATTCCATGGGACATGTCTGTCCCATTTGTCTGGGCGGTTACGAGAAAGGAAGCATGCTCTTTGTGTCAAATCATTGTGCGCACATTTTTCACGGCGATTGCATCTTGGAATGGCTTACGAAAGAACACGAGGAATGCCCCATTTGTCGAGTCAAAATGGTCACACAGGAGGAAATGGTGACGGCTGCACTGACGTTGGTGGAAAAGACATGTACTACTACTACCAGTAAAAGCAGTTGAAAAAACATCGGGTAAAGAGACGAGTTAAAATACTTATGATGGGAATAAGGTACTACGTAGAGACTTTTTTGATTGATCTATCTAAAACGGCAAATCTCGAAGAGCTACATCCTTTTTATTTTCCTTGGTGCCAACCAAATCGCAACTGCACGGATGTGACATGTAGAAAGCGGGCAAACAGTACGAATCCCCACTCTACGAAGATAGCGAAGTTGTGTGAGACTAATTGCTTTCATAATGAAATGGACGCGCACACGCCTTTTGCTATCACTGTAACCGTTGTAGGAGACACCTCAACTGCAGCTAGCCAGCTACTAACTTCGACCTAGCTAGTGGTAGAGTAGTCTACTACTACTATCAGTACACTACTAGCTACTAGTAGCAGTCAGCAGTTGGTAGCGGGCGCAGTACTTCTGAAAGTACGACGGACTAGTCGTAGGAAGAATGCCGATGCACAGCATGGTGGCTGCTTCGTTCATCTATTCACTGGGTTTGAGACACATCAAGTGCTCACTGCGTTGTTCAATCTCGTTGCCACGTGTCTGCCATAACTTCACCACTTGGAAATGTGCGTGGAACGGTCGGCGGCGAAATGTGATACCACCCAGCCATTCGCACAGCTATGTATGATGCAAAAAGAGGCAGCGTTGCCTCTCTGTCTTCTAGCTTGCGACAAATCCTGCATGCTATGGCTGACGGATGTTGCCGAACAATGATATGCCGTCTTGGAGTACCGGGAGAACTTTTTCAGTCGGCCTGCAGAGAAAAGAAGAATAAGCCGATCGTTGTCATTTCCCATTCACTAGCTAGGTGCTCCAGGAGCTGGTCCTGCTCCGAAAGTCTCTGGTTCCCAAGTATTTCTTTCTCTGGCCATGGCAACCAAAAACAGAGCTACAAATGTAAACATATTCAGACAGCCTTCGCTGGACAATAATGTCAATGTCGAGCTGTTTTTTTGCTTGGGTCCCATAATCATATGATATCTTGGCGGATATGATCATGGTTCCAAAAAAATCGGTTCTCACCATGGGGGTTCAATTCATGGGCCATCAGTGCTGCACGGGATATGCGTGTACACCATGATATAGGAGCTTCCCCCGCTGAAAGCTATGTTGAGTTCCTAAGAGCCAACGAACCGACGGGCTCTAAGTAGCTAGCTGTAGCTAGATTGTAATTTTTGATGGAGAATTCCCATCGTGGTCTTGGCAGTTGTGGTCTCGACACCCTTTTTGTCTGAGCTTGAAGAAAAACAACCAATTAAATAGGAAAGAAACTCGGTTGCTTGTTGGAGCTGGTCAATGGCTGCTGCTATACGACTAGCACAGAAGTTAATAAAAACAATATCGGCCTCCCGGGATAGTTCTGCACGGTACCGTTTAGTGGATTTTGAGCTCGCTCCCGAAAGGTAATTGCTGCATCCCTGCATGGATGGGGGTTATAATTTATACGGTTCCAGGAAACCCGTTTTACGTTTTCTTCCTTTTCTTCACAAGGTACCACCTCCGTTGTGAAATATTTGATTATGCACCACCATTTCATGAAGAGTTTTCCTTATATTCCAATGTTTATTGATTGTATACTTATGCTTGAAGCTCCATACACACATCTATTCCTTACTATTGTATATCGTACTCAATATATCCGTCCTGTCTTTTTGCCATTTCGCAAGCATGCGAGCCTTCAAAACCATCCAATCCCAGAATGAACCAAAAAAGTCCATTTCCACGATCAATTACAGTGACTTCTTCTCTTCTTTTCCAAGTCTATTTTTCCGTCAGCGTCATGAAACAGCCACCACTGTATCTGTAAAAGGCCAAATTCTTGTCGTCGTAGACTTCCATGATTTCCTTCTTGGTAAACTTGAGTTCTTGCTTGCTCACGGCAAGACCAGTCTTTTCTTCCAGGCGCGATTTGATGTCGGAAATCGTTTCGTCCTCGGGATGGACTTGCAATTCAATATCGTCCTTCAAATATCGAACGACGACCGTGACAGTATCTTTTCCTTCGGACATTTTGAATGGGTATATAGTATAGTAGTTATGGTGGTGGTTTGTTGTGTTGCTTGTCTGTGTTATGGTCGGCACTTGGTTTGAGAAGACTGTGAACTGTTGGATTGTTGTGGATGTCGGCTTCTTGCTGCATGATCCAGTGACTGGGACCAAGAACCGCAGAAAATAGGCACGGGTCATTGTCGGCCATCAGCTGGCATTTTCGATCCAGGTTGTAGCTGCATGTTTGATCGACAAAGCCGGTCACGGGTAATACGTGATTAAAAAATATCAACGTGTGACTGTGCGAACCTCTATGTTCGTGTCGCACATGCTCTTGGCATGCATGTCGCTACTTCTATTGTTGTCGGAAGTGAACTAGTTCTTGAGATGTCGTCTACCAAAGATGGTAGGTTGACGCATGACATAACCGTGTAATTAATTGGAGGTTGTTGTCTTTGTTGCATTGGTTTGTTTGAGGCTTTGGCGTGTGACCGTTGCCTCAATTGGCATGAAACAAGCTTCCATGCTTTGTCCGAGGATGCCATGTTCGAGAAACTTTTTGAACACTCTAAGAAAAGCAGGGCGAGTCTCTAAAGAGGGCACTGCTGCTTGCACTAGCTGTTAGGATTGTTCTTTGCTAATGGTTGTTTGTAAAAATTAGACTGCTCGTTGTCATCGACATCGATCTCCTCGTTCAGTGAAGCATCGATGGCTTCATCATCGATTGGTTCATCGGTCGGCTCGTTCTCTGGCAATTCTTCCACGGCAATCTTCTCGTACAACTCAGGATCCATGCACTGGTCGTCCATAACTGAGATGTTCTTCTGCATGTCCCGCAGTTTCGACAGCTCCTCCTTGAATTTTGATTCTGAATGTTGAAGGAACTCATCCATAGCTGTGCGTGCATCCTCGTGGTGCCAATGCGACTTCAGATCCTTCTTGGCAGTTTTGACACGAGTGCCTCCTCTCTTGGCAGTGCCGGCTGCTCGTCCTTCATTTCCTCTGTGACCATTTACATTCACTGCGACATTGCGGCCATGGCTCTCGTGCACAAGATCCCAGTAGTCGCAAGCTTTCAAAATGTCTTGGACGATTCGTTTAGAAGGAATTCCACCTTCGCTTTCATATATGCGGCGGTAGGCATGCGCACAAGCCGTTGGAGTCGCCAAACTAAACTTCCTTGGGTCATCGGGAGCAAGCAACGATGTCGCTGCAACGTGTCGAAGAACGACATCGTCATGATCCTCATTTAAGGATGCGTCCCATGGCATTGCTCCTGGGTTATTTCCGATTGGTCTTGGCACCCGGTAATGCTTAATGTGCTTGTTCAGATCATGTTGCGGCAAGATCCAACACTTCAACCAGTCCTTCTTTTCCATCCACTCGAGTGTCTCATTTGAGGTCATCATGGATGGTGCGTCATGATAAAAATGCCAGTTTCCTTCGTGGCGAGCACCCTTGCGCCGTTCAATGCCTGTTGTTACAACATGTGTCACCAAATCTTGGATGTTCGTCAGCGCCTTCATTGTCGGTGTGTCAAGAACCTTCTGTTTCCACTGGGCAGGACCGCATCTTGCAACATAGGGATTGGTTCTCTTTCGATGATCAACAACATTTGGTTCCCCAGGAAGGCAATCCTTAGCAGCGTTGATAGCCATGACCATTCTCTCAACACTCAAACCTTTCGTGTGCTTGCAGAAATGTTTCCATCGACTCGGCTGGCAACTGAAGTAGTCACGCAACTGGCCAACCGTTTTGACATTGTGCGGTGCGGCTTCAAGCTTCTCTCGTTCTTTCTTGGTGAATGCGATGGATTCTTTTCCTGTGGAAGCAACCCGCCTTATCTTGATAAGGTCATCGTTTTCACACATAGAACCTTCTACTCGGTCACTTGTAACCCACTCTGAATTATCCGGAGCGCTTTTTGCTTCCTTTGTTGCGTTCCAGAATGTCTTCCAATAATCACCATTACCCACGATGGTTGTTTGGCTGCACTCAAATGTTGGTAATAGAACGCCAACGCACTCCCTTTTGTCATCCCGCATTGGATTACCGGCGGCATCCATGCCAATAGCACATCCAGCACAAAACCTAGCCTCTTTTTCGCATTTCATGTTGAACTCAGTCGCCCGTGGATTGAGTTTCCCTTGTTCTAAATCAAGCTTCCACATGCTGCGAGGAAAGCGACATTGAAGTTGCTTGCCTCCATTTACAGTCTTGCACCGGCCGATGCGAACCTTCTTGTGTGTCTCGTCCCAGAAGTCAATGTTCTCGATGTGAATGTGGGGCAGTTTGTCCTCGTTGAAGCAGTCCGGCAACACTCCATCTATGAGGAACTCTTCTGGTATGTCTTCTGTCTTGATTTTGCGACACATTATAAGCATCTGCAAGGCCCAACGACGATTGGCCTGACACCATCCGCTATTGATGTCGAAGCTTCCTTGTCCGCGCTTCTGAATCAGAGCAATAGTTGGCTTAAGTCTTTTCACCACTTCATATGTTGTGGAACGTCCCACATGAGGCAAGTCATGTTGTTCACGATGCAGGTTGACAAAGAACGTGGTGTTGGAGAAACCGAATTCCCATTCAATTAGGTCGGCAATCAACTGAGCTTCGTACGATGCAATCGGAATCAAGTAGCATCCCCACTCTTTCCGTGGCACAGGATCGCCGTAGTGCTTCTTTTGTTGGTCATGATGTGCCAAAATGACGCGAAGCACTTTCTTGATCTTCCGCAAGTCATAATCATCTGGAAGAAGCATGTGTTGACGCATTCTTGCTGGTACACCATTCCGGCCTTCCCACAAACCAGTGTCCTCTCTTGTAAAATGACACATGGTAGAGAAGAAATAAAAGATTCCCATTCGCCGTGCTCGTCTTGCTTCATAAGTAACGACTTTCCTTCCCATTTTGTCTCTTGGAATTTGTAATTCGTTGTCCTTAAGACCACGCGATGCGTCTTCAAGGTAGTCCAAATTGACTTCTTCGTTGTCAGTGACCGCGGCATCATCATCGTCAATGCCATCGGCCGCGGCATCATCCACAATGCCAGCTCGCCCGGAATTTCTTCTTCTAGCGCCAGCTCTAGCTTGTGGATTAGTCGACGCTTGCTTTTTGACAGCGTCGACTTTGGCTGCAAGGGTAGGATTGTTTGATAGCGCTTTCTTGGTTATTTTCGACACGTCTGTGCACCCTGATTGCTTATGGCCAGAAAGTCGGAACTTGCTGCTCCTCTTCCTTTTCTTTGGTGGTGGTTGTTGGCTACCACTGTCATTGCCTTCCATTGTTGCTAATTGAAATGATGTTATGACAAAACATCTTGGACAACGACATCCATGTCATTGGATGTGCTCACTAGACAGTTCTTGACGCGCAGTCGATACATGTCGATGGATCGTTTCTATCAACTTCAGTCAAAATGTGAGGGACGACTAAAAGCTGTCGCGCGTCTGCTCACAGAACGTGCGCCGGATTTTTCTTGTTCTAATTGTTTTAACGTCTACTGGATTTTAATGGCTATGTCTTAACTGGAGGTTATTGTGTTTAGCGGAAAATCGAGATCAACGGCAACAACAGAACTCGATTTAACCACGAAATGGCTACATAACCATGTTGGGGCGCTAATTACGCTAACATCAACGGACCGAAATGCTCACACAGTTGTTGCGTGCACATCGAAAGCTTGTTCCGATGTGCAAGGTAGCAACGGCTACAACGATTCGTGGATAGCTAGCTGGTACAACGTGACGCAACAGTGACTAGATGTCAATCCCGTCTCTGTCGATCAAACACACAGTGTCTTTTTCAGTAAAACCCCGTAAGTGAATCTTTAGGGTTATCATTCAAAACACCTTCGCATTTGCTCCATCTTTTGCCATTCAATGTCTTCATGGCTCATGGCATGTGTAGGGTTAGGGTGCAGTTTTTTTTATTTCTCCAGTTTTGTGCTGTCCTGCCCTGCCTGGTGAGTGTTGAATTCCACTGCCATGAGCACTGCTGCAGAGGCAGATGCAAGCTGGCAGCCAGACTTGTTTCACAGTTGGAGTCACCACGATTTGATTTGGATTGTTTGTTGGGAACAGTTGCACGTTGTGAGTGCTTTGTCTGTTCTGGTTCCAGCTTTTGCATGAAGTCAATCATTCCTCAGTCTGGTTGATGCTTGTTGTGGTGTTAACCAAATGGCACATCAATCGCACATGCAGATGCATTGCATTGAGCACAATTCAACACTGTTCATTGTCAGGTGATGTTTCAATCTGAATGACAAATGACATCACTGACTCATCACATCAAAAGAGCCCATGACCAGAATTGTGATGAAAATTGGGGACAATTTTTTCAGGTGATAGCCCAATTGATTCATTCCCATTTTGAGTCCTAGCATTTTTTAGTTTCCCCAAATGCAAAGGATGACAAAGCAAGACAGCAAGATCAAGTGTTCGTTTCTTTCACTCTTCTTCCTTGTGACGCATCTGGGAAAAACTGGTTCACATTTCGCTGGCAGTGTGTGCAGAAAGAATCAAGTTGCAGATGAATGTCAAAGCATTCACAAAGGTGCAACATTGATGAGATGGTGTGCCACAGGAGCTTTTGGTCTGATCCTCACTGTTGTGCCAGATCATCTGTGAAAGCTTTGTTTCAAAAACAAATGTGACAAAGAAGGCAAAACCACAGTCAGTTTCTTCTGTTTCCTTCAACATTCCTCCCCTTTCTTCTCCTTTTTCGCAATCTCAGGTCAGACAGATTCTTTTTTTTTTTCAAGGAATCGTTAATTTCCTTCTTTCACTCCCTTCTGCAACTTGCAAAAGAGAAAGTTGTGCACAGTGGTGTTGATGCTCTTTCAGAATTCTTTGCGTCATCTTGGTGTCTGTGTTGAGTTGCATGCACATTCAAGCTTGCAAGGGAGGACGATTGTGCAGCGAGGCTTGAAGATTGTGACAGATGACCAACTCAGTTTGCCTCTTCTGTCATCAACTTCCAAAATTTCTCTTTTGTGTTTCATTTCAACCCAACCTGTGTTTTCTTTTGCTGTCATGGGGAAGGTTGAAGCTGTGGTTTCTTCATGTTTTTTTCAATTTTATGAAGGACTGACTGCATGGATCTGTTCTCATGATTGCCTCTCAGGTCTCTCTGCCACTGTGATCATTTGTCCCATTCAAATGCAAGGCGGACCATCCTTCTGAATGGACATCAGGAATGTCCAATTGGCCTTGTGTTGGTTCTTCAAGCCAACTGAATGACAGCAAATGAAAAATCTTCACATGTTGGGCACAACATTGACAAATTGCTACATTCGGCACCTTCTGCAAACTGTCAAAAAACACAAGTGTTCCTTTGCTGTTCCTTTTTGGAGATTCCAGAGGAAACCATTTGTTGGATGGGTCTGCTTTGCAGTGCTGTCGTTCTTGCTTGACAAAGTGATGTTGGTGCTGCCATCTTTCACTGTGTGATGATGGAGACCTTGTGAGTGTTTTGACAACAGAATTCATTTTCCTTCAACACTTCCAGTTGTTTGCCCCAATTCCTTTGTTTTGATGCCAACTGAATGGGCCGAAAATTCATGTGATGGATTTCTGTTGGTCGGGATGCATGAAACAAAGCCTGTGCGACAGATGCTGAAAAGACACATCACTTGTTAGGTCCATGATGTGACACTGGGAACAATGTCATGCATGTCCAAGCCAAGCAGATGATGGACCTGTTTTTTGAATCAGTGAAGTAGTTTTGTCATCTCTTCAAGCTCAAGATTGACGATGATTTTAAAAATGATTTTGTTCAGGAGAGTGATGAGCCTTGCGCAATGGTGCAAGCATTTGACATTTTCTTTTTTGTTCCGCCTGTGTCAGGCACTCTCCCGAAACAAGGAGTTTGTTTGGCATAACACTTTCCCACAAAGAATTTTCTTCTTTCTTTTCTTTAAGCACCCAACTCCTAAAAAAAAATTGAAATGGAAACTGAATCGGACACCATGACTGCAAATGCAAGGAACCAGAAAGAACAACTGAACATTGCATTCACATCATGTCAAAAGATTTGAACAACTTTTTGATTGAACTCAGGTGCAGTGAATGTGCAAAAAGTGCTTGTGATTGTTCAAGAAGAACATGATTTGCAAACTTGAGTTCTGTTTTGTTGGCTGCTCCTGCAATGTCACATTCCCCAAACTGCAATCTCAAGACTTGCATGTCAATCAAGACTTGTTTGTGAATCTGTTTCAAAACAACACAGAAACAAAAGCTCTCTCAACTTCCACCTTGAAAGAACAACAGAGAATCACTTTGATTTCTCTGAGTCCAAATGGTGCACCAAATGTTTTCGGCATTTGTTTTTGCACAGTGCACACACAAACTGCACATCAAACATGACAACATTCACATTTAATTTGAGACATCATCTTTCCAGCCAATTGTGCACTGTTCTGTCAGTGTCATTTTGTCACCTTTGTGTCATTTCTGAAAAACAAAGCAAATGACACGCACACGACACAGAATGACCTTTACATGTCCTGCATGAAAACATGTCTGGAACAAATTGCTCATTCTGATGTCATTTGATTTAATTTTCCATCCCTTTTTGGGTTGGGTGATCTTTTCTGTTCCCTTGAATGGCCAAGACAATCCTTTGGTTGTCAAGCAAGACCATGATGGTTGATTCCTCTGTTAGTCATGGGTCACTTGGCTGTCTCGTTGAGATGGGGCAGGGTGCACAACTCTTTTTGTGCTCACAATTTGTTTCAAACCCCAGCACCACTTGTAAAGCTGCTTGCAACATGCCACAAAGTGCATGCAAACGAGTGTGCACATTGTTCCCTGGAGTCCTTCTGTCACTTTTTGTTTCTTTGTCGGCACAATTTTGCTCCGGTGCTGTTCAACTTCTTTTTCCATGAAAGCAGCCACTGAGCATGATCTCAGGTGTGAACTCCAAGTTATTTGTGCTTTGTCATGTGGTGTTAGGAATTTGGATGTGAGTGTTGCTCCAGTCATCACTGGTGCTGTCAACTTTCAAGAATGCATCAGTCTTTGCAGGAACTTGCCGCAACTGGCGCGACGGGACATTCATTGTCCTTCTGCGTTGGTTGTGAACCCTTTGTGTTTGGGAACCCTTTTGAAAAGAACCCAATGAACATGGACCAATTATTTGAG
>ENA-ORBV01016983-ORBV01016983.1-microbial-mat-metagenome-genome-assembly--contig:-NODE-16983-length-10477-cov-4.958942_pt1 | contig 10477 bp, 4 predicted proteins | sample MGYA00237777_ERZ505514 | MGnify/ENA primary metagenome ERZ505514 (study PRJEB26160, sample SAMN06269048) | microbial mat metagenome | isolation source: Oligotrophic lake microbial mat | place...
TCAGACCGGTGGTTGCGAACTCGGTACCGGCGAAGGTGTGCTCATCGCCGTAGTTCTTGGTGACGTTGCCGGCTGTGATGGTGAGCGGCGCCGGCGTAATCGTCAGGTTGCTGCCGACGAACGTCACGGCGTAGCTGGTGGCGTTGGTCACCGAGACCGTGCCCTGCTGAATCGCGTAGGGCGACGAGGCCACCGTTTCGCCGCCGATGCGGGTCAGGCTGCCAACGAGGGTGTCAGCGTTCACCAGCGTGCCGCCGGTCAGCGCGAAGGTCAGCGCCGGGTCGCTGCTGCCGTAGACCTTGCTCTTGGGCGCCGCGGTGATGGTGATGGCCAGCGGCGTCACGGTCAGCTGACCATTGACGTAGCTCACCGTGTAGTTCGAGAGCAGCGTGGCCGGACCGCCGACAGCGGCGCTCGGCGAGATGGCGTACGACGAACCGTCGACCGTCGCGGCCGCAGGCGCACCCGCGCTCGCCAGGCTGGCGCTCGCGATCGATTCGCCACCGACCATCGGCGACACCGTGAATTCGGTGCCGGCGAAGGAGACGACGGTGCCGTAGACCTTCGAGGTGCTGTTGGCGGTCACCGTGACCGGCCGCGGCGTGATCGTCAGGTCATCGGAGATGTAGGTCAGCGTGTAGCTGGGCCCCAGGCTGACCGTACCCTGGTTGATGGTGTAGGTGCCTACGTTCTGGCCGGGCACGCGGGTCAGACCACCGCTGAAGCTGTCGCCGCCGATCAGCGAGCCAACCGTGAGGGCGTAGGTCAGCGGCGGATCAAGCGCACCGTAGACCTTGGTCAGCGGATTCGCCTTGATCGTCACCGGCCGCGGGATGATCGTCAGCGTACCGTCGACGTAGGTGATGGTGTAGTTGGCGAGGTTGGTGCCAACTGCCGCAGTCGGAACAATCGGATATGGCGAACCGCCCACCGAGGCGTTGAACACCGTACCGGCGCTCGCCAGGCTCGTGCCGGTCACCGTGTCCGTGAACTTCAGGCCGGCGCTCGTAAACTCGGTGCCGGCGAAGGTCAGCACGTCACCGTAGTTCTTGGTCGCGTTGTTCGCGGTGATGGTCAGCGGTGCCGGCGTGATGCTGAAGTCGGCGCCGATATAGGTGATGACGTAGCTCGACGCGTTGGTCACCGTCACGGTGCCCTGCGCGATGGCGTAGGGCGAACCGGAGACGCTCTCACCACCGGCGCGCGTCAGCCCGCCCGTAAAGCTGTCGCCGACGACCAGCAAACCAGTGGTCAGGCCGTAAGTCAGGGCCGGATCGGAATTGCCGTAGACCTTCGTCTTCGGAGCGGCGGTGATGGTGATCGGCCGCGCCGTCACCGTCAGGTTGCCGTTGACGTAGCTGACCGTGTAGTTGCTCAGCGTCGTGGCCGGGCCGGCCACCGCAACGGTCGGCTCAATTGCGTACGGCGAGCCGCTCACCGCCGCGGACGCCGGCGCGCCCAGGCTCGTCAGCGTGGCGCTGGCGATCGACTCGCTGCCGACCATGGCCGTCGTCGTGAACTCGGTGCCCGCGAAGGTGACGATGTCGCCGTAGACCTTCGAGGTGCTGTTGGCCGTGACCGTCACCGGCTTCGGCGTAATCGTCAGGGTGGCGCCAATGTAGGTCAGCGTGTAGTTGCTACCCAGCGTGACCGTGCCCTGGTTGATGGCATAGGGCGAGGTCGCGACGTTCTCGCCGGCCACGCGCGTCAGGCCGCCGGTGAAGTTGTCACCCAACAGCAGCGAGCCCGCAGTGAGCTGATAGGTGAGCGTGGGATCCGAATCACCGTAGACCTTGGTCTTCGCATCGGCCGTGATCGTCACCGCCCGCGGCGTGACCGTCAGCTGGCCGTTGACGTAGGTGACCGTGTAGTTGCTCAGGCTGGTCACGCCACCGGGGACGGCCGCGCTCGGCACGATCGGGTAGGGCGAGCCGAGGATGGCCGCCGCTGCTGGCGCACCGGCGCTGGTCAGCATCGCGCTCGCGATCGAGTCGCTGAACTTCAGACCGGTGGTTGCGAACTCGGTACCGGCGAAGGTGTAGATGTCACCGTAGTTCTTGGTCGCGTTGTTCGCGGTGATGGTCAGCGGTGCCGGCGTGATGCTGAAGTCGGCGCCGACGTAAGTGATGACGTAGCTCGACGCGTTGGTCACCGTCACGGTGCCCTGCGCGATGCCGTAGGGCGAGGTCGCCACCGCTTCACCGGCGACGCGGGTCGCCGCGCCGCTCAGGGCGTCGCCGCCCACGAGGGTGCCGGCCGTCAGCTGGTAGGTCAGGGCCGGGTCCGACGAGCCGTAAACCTTCGTCTTCGGATCCGCGGTGATGGTGATGGCGCGCGGCGTGACGGTCAGGTTGCCGTTGACGTAGCTGATCGTGTAGTTGCCGAGGCCGGTGCCGGCGGCAGCACTGACCACGATCGGGTAAGGCGAACCAGACACCGGCGCGATGATCGGGGCACCAGTGCTCGACAGGGTCGCGCTCGTCACCGTGTCAGAACCCAACAGACCGAGGGTCGTGAATTCTGTCCCGCCAAAGGTGTAGAGGTTGCCGTACTGCTTGGTCGCGTTGTTCGCCGTGATGACCAGCGGCTTCGGCGTGATCGTCAGCTGACCGTTGACGTAGCTGATGGCGTAGTTGGCCAGGCCCGAACCGCTCGCGGCGGTCGGCACGATCGAGTAAGGCGAGCCGCCCACCGGCGACGGCGACGGGCTGCCGGAGCTGGCCAGCGACACGGTCGCGACGGTGTCGCTGTTCACCAGGCCGGTCGGGGCGAATTCGGTACCAGCCGGCGTGAACACGGCGCCGTAGAGTTTCGACGCGTCGTTCGCGGTAATCGTCAGGGGCCGCGGCGTCACCGTCAGCGCGCCGTTCACGTAGTTGATGGTGTAGTTGCCGAGGCCGACACCGGTCGCGCCGCTCGGCGTAATCGCGTAGGGCGATCCGGCAACCGTCGCCGTGGCCGGCGCGCCGGTCGCGCTGGCGAGGCTGACCGTCGCCACCGAGTCGCCCGACACCAGGCCCGACACGGTGTATTCGGAACCGACGAACGTGAAGACGTTGCCGTAGACCTTCGACTGGTTGTTGGCGGTGATGGTCAGCGGAATCGGCGTGATGTTGGCGGTGGCCGTCGGCGCCACGGGCACCGAGTAGTTGCTGGCGTCACTGCCGCTCAGCGCGAAGCCGGTGACCGTGACCGGCTTGCTGGTGCCAATGTCCTTGGTGTCGAAGGTGCCGGTCGGGCTGACCGAGCACGTGACGTTGTCGCCACCGATGACGCCGGTCAGCGAGCACGCGCCGAGCGTGGCGGCCGTGGTCCCGTCGTACGGCTTGTTGTTGGCGACCACCGTTGCGGTCAGCGGCAGCGGAGTGATGTTCGCCGTCGTCGTCGGCTGCGCCGGCGGGATGTAGTTGCCGATGTCGGGACCGCCCGAGGTGAAGCCGGTCAGCGTGACGGCCTTGCCGTTGCCGACGTTCTTGTCCGAGAAGGTGCCCGAGGTCGCCGAGCAGGTGACCACGTCAGGCGCGATCAGGCCAGTCAGCGAGCAGCCGCTGATGGTCGCCGCGGTATTGCCGTTGTAGACCTTGTTCGACGCCGTCACCACCGCGAACAACGAGATCGGCATGATGTTGGCCGTGGTCGTGGTCGTCGGCGAGGAGAGCACGTAGTTGCCGGCGGCGCTGCCGGTCAGCGACAGGCCGGTGCCGGTGACGGTCTTGCCGTTGGCGACGTTCTTGTCCGAGAACGACGCGGCGGTCACGATCAGGCCGACGTTGGCCGCTTCGGCCGGCAGCACGCCGGTCACGCCCTGCGTGATCAGGCTCGCCGTCGTGTTGCCGTCGTAGAACTTGTTGTTCGCGGTGATGAAGGGCGTCACCACGATCGGGTTGATGTTGGCGGCGGTCGTGACGCCAGTCTTGCTCGTCGTCTGCACGCCGGGCGTGCTCGAGAAGGTGAAGATGCCAACGTTGGCGCCGCTCATCGTGACGTCAGCGGTCACGGTGATACCGGCACCGACGTTCGGCGAGGCGAACGTGCCGAGGCCGCCGGGCACCGAGCAGCTGACGCCGACCGGCACCAGCGGCGTCGCCCACGGCAACACTTCGTTCAAGGTGCAGGAGGTGATCGTCGCGGTGGTGTTGGTGTCGTAGATCTTGTTCGCGGCGGTGATTACCGGCACGAGCGGGCGCGGGATCCAGGTAATGACCGGGTCCGGGGACGCCGAGGTGATGGTGCCCAGCCGGGCGCTCAGGGTGTCGGAGCCGACGGTGGTGCCGGTGAAGCACACCGTCACGTTGCCGCTGGCGTTGGTCAGCGCCGAACTGACGACGCCGCCGCGCAGGCTCGACAGCACGTCGATACGGACGCCGGGGACACCGTTGCTCGAGGTGTCAACCGCGGTCGCCGTCGCACAGGTCTGCTCGCCGACATACTTGGTGGCGGTGCCGACGATGGTGAGGCTGGTGATGCTGGCAACGTTCGCGATCGGCGCGCCGAACATGCCGCCAGGGTAGGCGTAGCTGGTCTGGCGGTTGGTGGCGTGGCCGTACGACATCACGCCAATCGGGATCGATTGGCCGCTCGCGGCCTTGACCGTGTGGGTACCAGCACCGACGACCACTTGCGTTCCGCTGAAGCCGCTGGTGCCAATCGGCGTCCAGATGGTAACTGGCAACACGCCATCGACCAACACCTGATTGGTCATGATGGTCGGCGCGACCAGGTTAACGAAGTTGGTGAAGATCAGGGCCGGATAGGGAGGGGCCACCAGACCAACGGTGTCTTCCACGCCAGTCGGGGTTGAGAACGAATACGACGTGAGGTACTGCTCCGACGGCACCACGATCGACATCGAGGGATCGGAGAACACGGTGACCGGCACATTGGGCACGACTGGCGCCGTGAGACCGGTCGCGCCAACGCCGTCAGCGTTTCTCGACTGGATGTACTGCATCACCTGAACCGGGTTGTTCGAGGTGATCTCGAGTGGGCGAATTTCGCCCATGGCGTAGTTCGCCGTACCGATGCTACCCACTACCTGCGGATGTTCATAGAACTGGCCCGCGGTCAGCGTGACGTTGACCGTTGCGCCACCGTTCGGCTTGATCGTCAGCACCGCGCCCGCCGCGCCCGCCTGAATGCGGAAGCGGTCGCCGTTATAGCGGCCGGCGACCGGGAACGTCAGGAACTTGCGGCCCCAGCGGCTGGTCGGCGACAACTGCTCCAGCAGCACGTCCTGGGCGGTCGTCATCGCGGCAGGAATGCCGGCGCTTTGGTTGCCGGCCATGACCGCCACCGGCTTGGTCGACGTAATCAGGGTGCCCTGAAGGGATCCCGAGTTCAACGCAAGGCGATAGGTCTCACCTTCATTCAGCGTAATCGTGCAGCCGGTTGGCGCGGCGGCACAGCCACCCACGGCGGAGGGCGGCATAATGGTGACGCCCGTCGACACCTCAGTGCCGACGATCACGAACTGGTCGGCCGCTCCAGCGACCGTCGAGCCATACGAACTCACGTAGTAAGTCGTACCCAACGTGTCGACGGGCAGCCCGAGATAAGGGTCGATGCTCGCGCCGCGCGCGGTAAAGGCGTACACCGAAACTTCGCCGGAGGTCGCCGCTACCTTGATCGCCTTTGTCTCGATCGTGCCGTTGCTCTGAATGTCGGCCGAGACTGGAATCGGGATCTGGATCACGGAGCCGTCGGCGGCGAGGCTGAAGGACTGGCTGAACGCGGTGGGCGCGTAGGTGACGGTGCCGGCAGCACCTCCACCATTGGCGACCACATAGAGGAAGAGCTGATTCGCGCCGGCAGTAGTATTCGCCGGGAAGGCCAGCCAGAACTTGGTGCCGCTACTGTCCTGGTCTGCCAACACGCCTGGGCTCCACAGCCCGAGTGTGAGCAGCGCGACCGCCAGCGCGCCAACGCGCGTGATTGGCTTCAACCATCGCCCCAGTCTCCGAGTCACGGGACGGGTTTCGATTGATTCAGGCTGGGCGGTGTAGCTGGTCATTGGCACTATTCCTCAAATACAGATGGCGGGTACGCACAGAACGCCATCAACGCACTCTAGCGAGCACCGACGAGAATATAGAAGTCTTGTGTGGGCGTCAAGAGTCATCTTGAGTCATATCACCGTCGTATCAGGCGACATCTACAAGTGAGTCAGTGTCAGTTGGATGGATGAGCTTTAGGAATCGACCGAGGCGAGGAACAAACCGTGGCCAATTCCACGCATAAGTACAGTCGTGTCAACAGATAGAGCCACCTGGTGGTCAGTGATCTGGCCATCGAGCAGACGGTCGGCAATACCTTCCAGCCGGGAAATATCAAGGTATTCCCGGGCCAAAGACGACAATGCGACCGTCGATAAGGCGGTTCGGGCCTCCTCTGCGTGGTCTCGAAGCCGCAGTACTAAGTCGCCCGACTGCCGGCCAGCCGCCCGAGCCAGCCGAACCTCATCAGGCAGAACGCCTCTCATCGCGTGACGCAGCACCCAGCGCTCCATCGCGCCCCGCCAATGGTGTTCAGGAATGCGATGCGCGAACATCATCAGTCGCACGTCTGCCGTCGGGTCGCGAGTCACCATGCCGTATGCGGCGCCCAGGCGCGCCCAGCGCGCGCCGACGTGCTGGGACATCGGCCGCATGATCAAGGCTCGCATTCGACGACCATCCCTGAGCCGGAACAGAAAAGAACGGTCGACCCGCTCGTCGCGCATGCGCTCGACCAGCCGCACCCGCGCCGCGAACTCCGCGCGCAGGGGTGAGTAGTAGGCCCACGGTGTCTCGCAGCGCCACCACGACCGTAACGCCCGGACACCGCGTCTGAGGGGCTGATCGCACCACAGGTCGGCCATTCCCTTCGCCTCCCTGCCAAAACGACGCGCGTCCAAATCGCCGATCGCAGCCGCGAGGCTCCGTACGGTCGGCACCCCCTCCCATGACAGCGCGCCATTGCCCTGCTGCCCGGTCAAGAGGACCTTGATGCCAGTTCGACGCGCCTCCTCGAGCAACGCCACGATCCAGTACTGATTCGCGACCGCCACCGTCGGTTCCCAGTGCAACTCCAGCATGCGCTTGGCGCCACCGATGGGACTGATCGACCGCGCGTCGACGCGGTGATGGGTGACGTGACTCCAGCCGCGCACCACCGCCGCCGCGCGAGGAAACTCATCGCCGACGCGGTCGCCGATATACGCGGTGGTGTCATAGATGGGAACTGCCGTAAAGGCGTGGAACGGCTGGTTGCGGCCGGCGAGGACCGGCGCGGCAATCGCGCCGACACTACCGGAGTCAAGGCCACCACTTAACGTCAACCCAACCGGACCAGGGCTGCGCAGGCAGTTGGTGACCGCCGTATCCAGATGCGCTTTCAGCCCATCGGCGTGGTGATCGAGCCCGCCAGATATAGCAGCCGGCGCATCATCGAGCGTCCAGTACCGCGCCGTCCGCACCGCGCCACGTTCGAGCGTCGCCGTGTGCGCGGGAATCAGCCGTTGAATCTCGGCGAACACGGTGTCTGTAGCCGGTTCGCCCAGCGACACCACGAGCCGCAACGCCAGTTGATACTCGTCCAGCCGGTTGGACACGGACGGCATGGCGAGCAGCGCCGTCTTGTCAGAGGCAAACGCGAAACGCCGGCCGTTCCAGGTGTAGTACAGGGCGGTCTGGCCAAAGTGATCGCGCGCCAGGAACAGCCGCCGCTCGTCGGGATGCCACGCCGCGAACGACCAGTCGCCGTACATCCGTGTGACGCAGTCCACGCCCCAACGGCCATAGGCCATGCGAACGATCGTGCCGTCAGCCGTGGCCGGCCACTCGCGGGAGGGAATGTCGAGGCTGCGCAACAGCTCGTCGCGGTTGTCGAGCCGAGCCTCCACGGCCAAGACAAAACGGTGCTCGGCTGAAACCGAAGGACCGTTTTCGCAGCCGGCTTCAGGGGTATCGAACAGCAGGCATTCGCCAAGAGCCGCGCCGCGATCACCCCAGGTGGAGATCCGGTCTGGGCCCCATGCCGACATGACGCCGCGGAGGATGTTGAACTCTTCAGAGTTGGTGGGGCCATCAGTATCGACGAGGCCGAAGATTGCACTCATCGAACCGTGGCGCCTGCGAACAGCGCTGGCTGCGAGCCGGGACGGCCCGCCGCTACGAAGTGGTCGTGCCGTCGCCGACGACGTTCGGCATCATGTGGGTCGTCGTCACGACGGGCTGACTCCGAAGTGTCGGTTTGACCCACGGTTGTTTCGTAGTATAGTCTAACGGCGACGCAGGCCTTGATGGTACTTTGAATGACTCCACGGAAAGGGATTGTAGTAACCACCTGCAGTTCTGTCAACCCACAAATGAGTGCAAGTGACGGTGCCTATACGAGATGGGTCGTCTATCTGACTTCTGAGACGTAACCAAAGCGCTGCATCTCTGCTGAATGTGTGCCGACGACTCGACGGACTTGAGCCGGCTGAAGAGCTTCCTGCCACTGGCCGGAGCGCCCGCTTCGGAAGAACCGAGACCTGGCTGACAGCCGTTCGGCAAACCCCGAGGATTCTTCCTGGGTTTGCAGACTCCTGAAAGTGGAGCGGTCGATCGCCCGGGACAAGCGCTGCTCATCCACGGGTTGTCCTGTCGCTTCGACGATGCCGCGGAACGCGTCGTGGGGGTGCTCCACCATGTCCTCGTACCGCACGCAGTGGACGGGAAAGGTCTGGTCGTCCAACCAACTTCGCACGTGCGCCCCCCACGACAGAACCCGCTGCTCGATCTGCATCCGTAACGCTCCCCGGGGCTCCGCCAGCGTGAGCCCGTCGCAGATGCGGGCAACCGCCTCGTCGATCGGGCAATCAAGGTGGCTCGCCAGCGACACCGCGACATCCAGTGGGTTTCTGGCTATGTAAATAGCCGCCGCTGTCACGTCGTCGGGAATCAACCGCACGGATCCCGAAGCGGGGGCATCGTGGATTTTGAGATAGAGAAGACCGTCATGTTCCTGAGCGAGCAGTCGGTAGGCCTCGGCCCGGTAGCTGGCCGTCTCGGCGGCAGTCAGGTCCGACGCTTCGACGCCGGTCAGATCATCGAAGAGCCGGCGGTCGCTGGCGATGCGACCGACGAGGTCGTTGATGCTGGCCGGCGCGGCGCCGTCGATCAAGTAGTTGGTGAGAACGGCGCGCACCCAGGTGTTGCCCGACTTGGGATATGACGCGAGCCAGACGATGCGGCCCATCAGCCGAGCAGGGCAGCCACGATATCGCCGACCTGCTGACGCGCCTCGTGGCGGAGCGGTCGAACGATCCGCACGATCGGAACCTGCGCGGCCACGCGCGAGGCCAATTGAAAGTGGGAGGAGTTAGTGCCGAGGGCGTTCATCACCCTGAACTGCCGGGTCTGCTCCTTGAGCACCGAGAATCGCTCGCTGTCGGCGAGCTCCTCGCTGACCACCTCGTCTCCCGTACCCAGCTCGATCACACAGATGGCGGCGAGTCGATGCGGTCCTCGAACGAAGGCGAACGGCTGGCTGACGATGTACTTGTCGATCTCGGGCAGCGCCACCTGCGCAGTGGCGTCATCGAGCCCAAGATGCGTGGCGGCGTCCTTCCACAAGTTCAATTGCGGCAGTCCGGGCTGCACCATCAGCTCGTCACCATCACCAACGACGATCACCGCCGCGTCGTCGCCAATCACTTCATAGCCGCGGCTGGCCAGCTCCGCGGCAATCGTCGACTTGCCGGCACCGGAATGCCCGGCCACCAGCACCGCGCCATTCGGTCCGGCGAGACCCGAGGCGTGCAGCACCAACGAACCGCGTTGATGCAAGAGCGCGGTAAACACCGCGCCGAGTAGTAATGTTTGCAGCCGGCGCGGGTCGGCGGAGGCCGACGGCGCCACCGTGACCTCGCAGCCGTCTCGGGCCAGGAAGCGGGCGGTGTCATCGACTCGCAGCAGGTAGGCGCCGGGAAGGGCTTCGAACAATACGCCGCGGCCGCGGGGATTCGGCAGGTGCGAAGGCACGGTGCCAAGGCGCACGGTGATGTCTGGCGCCCCCGATCCGGCCGGCAATCCGGTCAACGTCAGCTCCGACGCCACGGTCAAGCCAAAGACGCGGTAGAGGGACAACATGGACCCTGGTGCTGCGGTGCTGATTACCGACCCTGGGTGGCGGAATCCGCCGACGCACTCTCGTCCGTGGCCATCTGCACCATGTCCTGATCGAACGCGTCTTGAAGAAACGCCAGCACGTCGCGCTGACAGATCTCGCGCGTGACGTCGTACTTGCCGACGAGCGTATCGACCAGTGCGGACACTCGGACAGGGAATTCCAGGCGGCGCCACACATCAGCGCCGGTGGCATCGAAATCGAAGTAGGCGCTGCGCTCGAGGTGCAGAACTACGACGGCGTTACCGACGTCGGCGGACATCAGCCGGCTGCTCCTCACTACGACCGAGTCGCGATTGATCATCGTCTTGCTCAAGCTTTGTGAGGG
>ENA-ORBV01016985-ORBV01016985.1-microbial-mat-metagenome-genome-assembly--contig:-NODE-16985-length-10477-cov-3.477981_pt1 | contig 10477 bp, 10 predicted proteins | sample MGYA00237777_ERZ505514 | MGnify/ENA primary metagenome ERZ505514 (study PRJEB26160, sample SAMN06269048) | microbial mat metagenome | isolation source: Oligotrophic lake microbial mat | place...
CACGGGCACGGGCCGCGGCGTGAGCGGCGGCGGCCCCGTCGAATTGCACGCGGCCTACGAGGAGTGCGGCCGCATCGTGCGGGCCTCGGCCAGCAGCTTCCATCAGGCGTTTCGGCTCCTGCCGGCCGAGCGTCGTCGCAGCCTGGAAGCGCTGTACGCGTATTGCCGCGTGGTCGACGACGCGGCCGACGACGGCGGTGACGCGCAGGCGCAGGTGGCATGGTGGCGCGAGGAGCTGAGCCGCGTGCTCGCCGGCACGCCGACGCATCCCGTCGGCGTGGCACTCGCGGACTCGCTGCAGCGCTTCGCGATCCCGCCGCAGCATCTCGTCGAGATTCTCGACGGCATGGCGATGGACCTCGTGCCGCAACGCTTCGCGACCTTCGCCGATCTGCGGCGCTACTGCTACCACGTGGCGGCGGCGGTCGGTCTCGCGACGATTCCGATCTTCGGCTGCCGCGATCCGCAGAGCCTGGTGTACGCCGAGGCGCTCGGCATCGCGCTTCAGCTCACCAACATCGTGCGCGACCTCGCGGAGGACGCGGAGCGCGGCCGCGTCTATCTGCCGCTCGAAGACCTGCAACGTTTCGGGTACTCGGAGCGCGATCTCGTCACGCACACGCAAAACGACGCGTTCCGCGCGCTGATCGCGTTCGAGTGTGCGCGGGCTCGCGAGCTCTATGCGGCGGCGCGTGCCGCGTTGACGCCGACCGATCGGCGCGCGCTCGCACCGGCCGAAGGCATGCGCCTCGTCTATCAGCGCGTGCTCGGCACGATCGCCGCGCGCCCGGAGGCGGTGTTCGGCCCACAGGTGCGCCTGCCGCGTTGGCAGAAGGTCGGGCTGGCCGGTCTCGCCTGGTTGCGCACGCGCATCCCGAGCGCTCCCGCCGTGACGACGCGGCAGGAGAGCCCGGCATGAGCGACGTCCTGATCATGGGTGGCGGATTCGCCGGCCTCGCCGCGGCGACGCAGCTCGCGGCGGCCGGCCGGAGCGTCACCCTCCTCGAGAAGCGTCCCGTCCTCGGCGGGCGCGCCTACTCGTACACCGACCAGACCACGGGCGAGGTCATCGACAACGGGCAGCACGCGATGATGGGCTGCTACACCGAGATGTTCCGCTTTCTCGGCCGCATCGGGGCGACCGACAAGCTCGCGATCCAACCCGGTCTCCGCGTCGACATGCTCGATCCGGATCGTGGCGCCGGCGTCATCAGCTGCCCGCCGTTGCCGAACCCGTTGCACATGGGGGCCGGCGTGCTCGGGTATCGGCTGCTCGGCATCGCCGACCGCGCCCGCGTGCTCGCCGGTGGGCTCCGCCTGCTGGTGATGAAGAAGCGCGCCGATCCGCGGCTCGCCGCGCTCACCGTCGACGGCGTGCTGGATCTGCTCGGCCAGAGTGCCGCGGCGCGCCGCGCCTTCTGGTATCCGGTCGCGATTGCCACGTTGAACGACGACCCCGCGATCGCTTCGGCGGATCTGCTCGCCGAGGTCATGGTGCGCGCGTTCTTCGCGGGGAAGGACGCCGCGCGCTTCGTGCTGGCGAAGGTCGGCCTGTCCGAGCTCTACACGACCGACGCGCGGCGCTTCATCGAGGAGCGCGGCGGGCGCATCGAGACCAAGGCGCACGTCGTCGGCATCGGCTTTCGCGGCGACCGGGTGAGCCACTTCGAGCTGCGCGACGGCCGCCGTCTCAGCGCCTCGGCCTACGTCAGCGCGGTGCCGCCGCAAGCTCTCTTCCCGCTGCTGCCGATCGCGGTCCGGCGCTCCGCGCCGAAGCTCGGCGGCATCGAAGGCCTCACGGCCTCGCCGATCGTGTCGGTGCACGTGTGGTTCGACCGGCCGCTTCTCACCGAGCGTCCGTTCGTCGGCTTCGTCGGCACCGACACGCACTGGGCCTTCAATCGCGACGTGATCAGCGGCAAGCGCGATCGCGACGGCGGCTATCTCACGTTCGTGATCTCGGGCGCGCGCGCGATCGTCGACGACGACAACGACGCGATCGTCACGCGGACGCTCGCCGATCTCCGCCGGTTGCTGCCGGCGTCGGCGGCGGCGCAGGTGCGCCATACGCAGGTCGTGAAGGAGAAGTTTGCGACGATGTCGCCGTCGGTGGCAGCCGCGCGTTTGCGCCCGCCGACCACCACACCATTCGATAATTTCGTGCTCGCCGGCGACTGGACCGACACGGGTCTGCCGGCGACGATCGAAAGCGCCGTCATGAGCGGACATCGTGCCGCCGACGTCGTGGCAACGAGACTCGCCGCCCTCGGCACCGCGGGGACGGAGACGCGCGTGGCGAGTTGAACCGAGGGGAAGGTCATCACGTAGTACCCGCAACACCTAGGGGAGGGACGATGAGCACACAGGCAGAGCAGTCAGCGGTGCGGTGGCAGGACACGGGGAACGAGACGACCACGCCGGGCGTGCACGTCCGACGGATCGAGGTCCAGACCAGCAAGCGGATGGAGATCCACGATCTGACGGCGACCGTCCAGGAGATGGTGGCCGCGACCGGCGTCGGGTCGGGGCTCGTCACCGTGAGCACCATGCACACGACGACGGCCGTATTCGTGAACGAGCCGCAGTCGGCCTTGCTCGACGACGTGCAGGACATGCTGGAACGCCTCGTGCCGCGCGGCGAGGACTGGAAGCACAACGACCCGCGCTACTCCGATTGCGACCGTCACAACGCCGACGCGCACCTGCGCGCGATCATGCTCGGCAGCAGCGTGACGCTGCAGGTCGCGGCGGGCGCGCTGACCATGGGGCAATGGCAGCGCGTGCTCATGGCCGAGCTCGACGGGCCCCGCAAGCGGGCTCTCGTGCTGCAGGTGCTCGCAGCGAGTTAGCGTACTTCTCGCGAAGAGCGCGCGGGCGTCTCGTTGTGCGGGGGCGGGAGTGGTCGGCTCGCTGTCTCGAACGCGGGGCGCCCGCGCCGCTCAAGGGTAGAATTCGCAGGGTCCGCGTGCCCCGCTCACGAGCCTGCGACCCGACCACTCCCGCCCCCGCTCAACAGCCGCAGCGCGATGACTCTAAAGCCCGATCGCGCGGGCAATGCTGCCAGAGCGCGCTTGCGGGTCCCGTTCTCGCCGTGGCGTAGAACAGTTGGTGTTCACCTTGCGCTGCGGCGATGCGGGCGTGGGGGTGGGAGGGCGCGGCGCAGGCGACTAGATGGCGCACGAGGCCCTGCGAAAGGTGCCCTTGAGCGGTGCGGGCGCGCCATCTGCGGAGCCGGAGCCGCGCCCTCCCACCCCCACGCGCCACGACCCGGTTGTGCAAGGTGGAAGCCGAAACTATGGTGCCCCGCCATGGCACAGAAGACGACCGGCATCGTCCCGTTCTGGAAGAACTACGACCGCAAGACCGTCATTCGGTTCGCGCAGATGGCCGAGGATCTCGGCTACGACTCGATCTGGATCCCCGAGGCGTGGGCCTACGAGCAGTTCCAGCTGCTGACCGAGATCGCGCTCTCCACCAAGCGCATTAAGCTCGCGACCGGCATCGCCAACGTCTTCAGCCGCTCGGCGGGTGTGCTCGCCATGAGCGCGGCGACGCTCGACGAGATCTCCGAAGGGCGCGTGATCCTCGGGCTCGGCACGAGCGGCAAGGTCGTGATCGAGAACTTCCACGGCGTGCCCTACGAAAAGCCGCTGACGCGCCTGCGCGAGACCGTCGGCATCCTGCGCGCGCTCTGGCGCGGCGACCGGCTCGAGCCGAGCATGAGCACGCTCTTCGACGCCCGCCACTTCAAGCTCGAGATGACGCCGTTTCGCCCCGACATTCCGATCTACATCGCGTCGCTGCAGGAGAAGGCGGTGAAGGACGTCGGCCGCGTCGCCGACGGGTGGATCCCGACGTTCTGGCCGTACGAGCATTTCAAGGACGGCATTGCGTGGCTGAAAGAAGGTGCGCAGGCGGCTGGCCGCGGCGACGTGGCGATCAACGTCGCGCCCTTCATGGCCGTGATCCCGTTCGACGACGTCGCCATGGCGCGCGGGCTCATCAAGCCGCTCGTCGCCTTCTACATCGGCGGCATGGGCGTCTATTACCACGCGCTCTTCTGCCGCTACGGCTTCCAGGAGAACGCCGACCTCGTGCGCGAGCTCTACAACAACGGCCAGCGCAAAGAGGCGTCGGCGGCGGTCAGCGATGCGCTGATCGATGCCATCGCGATCTGCGGCCCGGTCGACCATTGCCGTGAGAAGCTGGCCGAGTGGCGGGGCAACGGCGTCGACTCGGCGCTCTTGAACCTGCCCACCAACATGCCGCCCGAGCTCACCGAGAACTTCCTGCAGCAGATGGCTCCCGGGCGCTGACGGCGCGCGAGCGGAGACGGACGAAATGAGCACGCCGTCGGTCGGGGTGTATCGCACGGCGCTCGTCACCGGTGCGTCGAGCGGAATCGGGCAGGCGCTTGCCGAACGGCTCGCCGCCGACGGGACGATGGTGGTGTTGGCGGCGCGGCGGGCCGACCGTCTGCACGAGGTCGCGGACGGCATCGAGCACGACGGCGGCGATGCGCGCGTGGAGCCGATGGACGTCGCCGATACGACGGCGACCGTCGCGCGCATCCGCGCCCTCGACGCCGAGCTCGGCGGCTTCGATCTGGTGATCGCCAACGCCGGCGTCGGCATGAATCATCGTGGCCTGCCGAGCTACGCCTGGGAGGCGATGGCCGCCGCGTGTCACGTGAATTTCTGCGGCGCTGCGGCGACGCTGACGGCGGTGCTGCCGCAGATGGTCGAGCGCCAACGCGGCCACGTCGTCGGCATCAGCTCGATCGCGAGCTTCACGCCGATTCCCGGACGCGGCGGCTACTGCGCGCCGAAAGCCGGGCTCTCGATGTTGCTCGAATGTCTCCGCCTGGAGCTCGCGGGCACGGGCGTCCACGCGACCGCGGTGCATCCGGGCTTCGTCCGCACCGCCATGACCGCACGCAGCAAGGGCGCGATGCCGTTCGTGATGGACACCCGCGACGCGGCCGAGCGCATTGTCACCGCACTCCCCGCCGCACCGGCGACCATCGATTTTCCCTGGCAGCTCGCGACCGTGGCGAAAGTCGGCGCAGCCCTGCCGCGCCTGTTGCGCGACGTGCTCGTGGGCGCCGCGGCCGGTCGTCGTCCGTCGTCGGACTGACGTGCGGTCGAGCCCCGTGCGGTCCGGCGCGGACGCGTCCGACGTCGAGGCCGCATGATTCGCGTTCTCGCCCGCGTCGGCGTCGCGGTGCTGATGCTCGCCTTCCTGGCGAGCCGGGTTGATCTCGCCGCCGTCCGCGCCGCGCTGGTCGCGACGCCGCTCCACGCCGTCGTGATCGCGACGCTCGCGTCGTTCGCGGGGAACGTCGTGATCGCGTTTCGTTTGAAAGTGCTCCTGAACGCGCAGGGAGTGCCGGTGACCGCGCTCCAGACCCTGGCGATCAATCTCGCGGCGTTCTTCTACAATCTGCTCTTGCCGGTCGGCGGCGTCGGCGTGGCGGCGGTGCGATTGCAGCGCCTGTCGCGTCAGCCCGAAGGACGTTTCACCGCCGCGCTGACGGCGATGGTGTGCGATCGTTTCTTGGCCCTCGTCGCGCTCGGGGCGGTCGGCCTCGCGTGCTTTGCCGCCGATCCGCAGCCGAAGCCCGCGGGGACCTGGCTCGTGTTGCTCGCGGGCATCGCGACGCTCGGGGTGTTCCTCGCTCCCCGCGCCGTGCCGATGGAGCTGCGGCGCTTCGTCCGCGATCTGCAGGCCGGGGGCAGCGGCACCTGGTGGTCGGCCGCGTTGCTGCGGATGAGCAACGCGCTCGGCTCGGTGGCCCGCCTCTCGACGCGCGACCTCGTGCGGTTGCTCGCCATCTCGGTCGTGGCGCAGATCCCGGGCATCGTCGTGTACGCGGTGCTCGGCGCCGGGCTCGGCATGTCGGTGTCGTTCGCCGCGATGGGATGGGTCCGAAGCGTCGTCGTCCTGATCACCGTCCTGCCGATCTCCATCGGCGGCCTCGGCGTCCGTGAGGGCGCGCTCGTCTTCACGCTCCAGGCCTACGGCGTCGCGTCGCACGAGGCGCTGGCCCTCGCGATCCTGATTTTCGCGACCACGATCCTCGCCCCGGGGCTCCTCGGTGGGATCCTGGAGGCGATCCGTTCACTCAGGCACCACGAGACCGTCAGGGTGCCGTAACAATCGGTGTCGTATGAGTCGTCGCGAACGAAAAGAGAGGAACAGCGATGACACACCGTCGGGACGAAACGACGGACGCCGAGCGGAAGGCACCACGATTCATCACCGCGCTGGCAGAGGACGCAGCCACCGTCCTCGCGGCGCAACGACTCCGCTACCGCGTCTTCAATGGCACAGGCTCATCTGACGACCGCGACCATGATCGCGGCCACGACCCCACCCCGGTCGACCGTGACGAGTTCGACGAGCATTGCGAGCATCTCGTGGTGCGCGACGGCCGCTCGGGCGACGTCGTCGGCACCTACCGTATCCTGACCGCCGAGCGGGCTCGCGCGGCTGGGCGCTTCTACTCCGAGACCGAGTTCGATTGCTCGCGTCTCCACCGCTCGGGCGGACGGCTGGTCGAGGTCGGACGCGCCTGCGTCGACCCGGCCTATCGCGGGGGCAGCGTGATCACGCTCCTGCTGGCCGGCCTCACCCGCTTCGTGGTCGAGCACCGTTACGACTACGTGATCGGCTGCGCCAGCATCGACGCCACGCGCGGCATGGCGGAGGCGGCGAGCCTCTGCCGGCGACTCGTTGCCGACCACCTCGGCCCGGAGACATGGCGCGTCGTCCCGCACCACCCGTTTCGACCGGAGCTTCCCCAGGGCGCCGAAATCCTACCGCCGTCACCCGAACCGGAATGGCCACCCCTCATCAAGGCGTATCTCCGCTTCGGCGCCTCGGTGTGTGGCGAGCCGGCCTGGGATCCCGTTTTTCAGACCGCCGACGTGCTGATGCTGTTGCCGATGGCGGCGATGACGCCACGCTTTCGCGCGCGGCTCCTGCGCGGTGCACCCGATCCGACGCGGGGAAGGAGAAACACACGATGGGCAGCCTGACGAGAGTATCGGAAGAGACTTCATTGACGACCCGAATCCACCGGACCGCACGACTCGCGGGCGCGGTGGCGTACACGCGCTGGCGTGGCCGGCGGCACGCGCACGCGGCCGGTACCGCGTCATGGCGCCAGGCCGTCGAGGAATCGTCGATGCGCCTCCTCAGGTCGGTGGCGGTCGACGTCGAGATCCGCGGCGCCCGTCCGCTCCTCGCGGGACCGGTCTTGCTGGTCGCGAACCACGTGTCGTGGCTCGATGCCCAGGCGCTCGGCGCCGTCGCCGGCACGCGCTTCGTCGCGAAGTCGGAGGTCCGCGACTGGCCCGTCATCGGCACGATGGCGGCCCGGTTCGGCACGCTCTTCATTCGGCGCGGCCATCGCCGCGACGCGCATCGCACGAAGAATGCGATCGCGAAGCTCCTGGTGACGGGCGAGCGCATCGTCGTCTTCCCGGAAGGCACGACCACCGACGGCACCCGGGTCGCACCGTTCTACTCCGCGCTGCTGCAGGCCGCGGTGGACGCCGCGGTGCCCGTGCAACCCGTCGCGATCCGCTACCGTGAGGCCGACGGGGCGCCGAGCGCGGCGGCCGCGTTCATCGACGACATGTCGTTCGCCGATTCACTCGCGCAGGTGCTCGCCCGTCCGCGGCTCGTCGCCGAGCTCACGTTCGGCGCGCCCATCTGGTCGGCCGACAAGAGCCGGCGCGAGCTCGCCGCCCGCTGCCGGAGCTTCATCATGCAAGCGCTCGGGCTCGCGGCGCCGGTCGTCGTTCCGTGCGATCCGCCGGCCGTGCGGCGCGCGGCGTAGTCGTTTCGTACCCGGCGAGGCGGAGTCCGCTGCGCAGCCACCCCGCCGAGAGATCGAGGTAGTCGCAGAGATTCTCGAACGCGTACGGATGGCTCGTGTCCCGCGACGCGAGCCAGGCCCGCGCCGTCTCCGCGAGCCGCTGGGCGCGCGGCGAGCGCACCCCCGTCGTCATCCGCACCGTCAGGATCGCATCCTCCACGACGGCGAGCGCCAGCCGCATTTCGCCCGGCCAGGTGTCGTAGCGCGGCCGGTCGGACAGTTGGACGGCGAGCAATGGGTCGGTGTCGCCACGGCTCCCCGCCGTGCTCTCGCGTGATGCGCGCATGCGTCGTTCCTCCTTTGAGTGGTGCGCATTCCATCACGCGGCTCGTGACCACGCGGTGACGCCGCCGTTCCGTCCGGATGATCTGCGCTCTTGACCACGGGGGCTCGCCGAGGTGAATGGACGGTGCATGCGATCGTTCGCGCTTCTGGCGCTGCTCGCGGTGTCCGGCGCGGGGCTGTTCGTCCCGCTCCAGGCCCGCGCCGACGCGTCGGACACGACGCTGACGTTCCTCCGTGACGGTGCGGAGGTGAAGACGATCGAGCGCGCCGCGTTGGAGCGCGCCTGCCAGGCCGTGACGGTCACGATCGAGGATGCCTATTACGGCAAGCGCAAACACTACCGGGCTTGTCCGCTCGCCGAGGTCCTGGCGCTCGGGTTCGGCCGCCTCGACGGCAAGGTCAACGAGGGCGTCGACGTGTTCTTCCGCGCTCGCGACGGTTACGAGAAACCGGCGAGCCTCGCGCGCGTCCGCGAAGCCGGCGGTTACCTCGCGTTCGCCGACGCCGATCGCATGCAGGGCGACGATCCCGGCTGGGAGCCGATCGACCGGAAGCAGGCGGACCCCGGTCCGTACTACGTCGTGTGGGAGAAGCCCGCGCAGCGCGACGCGCACCGCTACCCGTGGCCGTATCAATTGGCGGCGATCGAGCTCTCGTCGTTCGCGCGCCGTTTCCCGCACATCGCGCCCACGGGCTTGCCCGACGACGATGCGGCGTGGGCCGGCTTCCGCATCTTCCGGGGCGAGTGCATCGCGTGTCACGCGATCAACGGCGAAGGCGGCACGATCGGCCCCGACTTGAACGTGCCGCAGAGCATCGTCGAGTATCGCCCGCTCGAGCAGGTGAAGGCGTACATCCGCAATCCGCAGACGTTTCGCTACACCAGCATGCCGTCCCACGCGTATCTGACGCCGGCCGATCTCGACGGGCTGGTCGCCTATTTCGTCGCGATGCGGGATCGCAAGCACGACCCCAAGCGCGACGGCGCGAAAGCCACGGCGCCGTGACGGCGACGCATGCGATCGCGGGAACGCTGCTGCACGCCGGCGTTCGTACGATCGCGACCCGCCACGGCGACTTCACCGTCCACGTCTGCCGCGATCTGACGCGGCACACCTATCTGCTCGTCATCGTCTGCGGTGATCCGACGACACAAGAGCCGCTGCTCGCGCGGGTGCACTCGTCGTGCGTCACGAGCGAGACGTTCGGGGCGTGCGACTGCGATTGCACCGAGCAGCTCGACGCCGCGCTCGGCGTGATCGCCGCGGCCGGACGGGGCGTCGTGTTCTATCTCGATCAAGAAGGGCGGGGCGCCGGATTCGCCGCCAAGGTGCGCGATCGCATGCTCGTGCAAGCGAGCCACGGCCGTCTCGACACCTTCGAAGCGTATGCGCAGATGGGCCTCGCCGCCGATCTCCGCTCCTACGAAGCCGTCGCCGCCGCCCGCACGCTTCTCGGCATTACGGCGCCGCTCACGCTCCTCACCAACAATCCGGAGAAGCTGACGATGCTCGCCACGCTCGGGGTGCCGCTCGGGGCATCGGTCGGTCTGGCCCTCCCCCCGTCGCCGTTCAATCGCCACTACCTCGCGGCCAAGGCCGAAGCCGGCCACCAGCTTCCGCCGTCGAGCGGGGTCCAGGCGGAGCCGCCCGAGCCGGTCGATCCCATCGTGCCCGCGGGGCTCGTCGCGGCGACCAGCCTCGTTCGGATCGGGGCCTATTGGCTGCCGGTGCGGGTCCACGACGATGCGGTAGTCGCCGCCCACTGGTTTCGTCTCCATGCGTACGCGGATCTCGCCGGCGGTCGTGAGCGCGTCGTGCTGACGTACGGCGACCAGACGACGACGCCGGTCCTGTTGCGGGTGCAGCGCGAAGCCTTGCTCGAACGTTTGCCCGCGCAGCATCCCGGCATCGAGAAGCGGCGCTGGTCCGCGACCGTCCGCGCGTTCCTCGCGCACGGGTCCGGTGTGGCGGTCATGATCGACGACGCGCGCGGCGCGACCATGCTCGGAGCTGGGATTCCCGCCCCGGCCGTGCTCGATCCGACGCCCGACGCGACGACGCTGGCGCTCGCGCGCCATCATTGCGCCGGCCGGGTCGCGCTCCCGCTCGTCGACACGGGCGAAGGCGCATGGATGGAGACGCCGGGCTTGGTCGTCGGCGCAGCGCGCCGCCTGGCCGTCGACTGATGTCGTGGCGCGCCGCGCACGACGGGCTCGTCACGCGCGTCCGCGCGTTGCCCGAGCTCGTGCAGTCGGCGCTCGACGCGGACGCGGTGCCGCCCGCGGTCGGGCTCGCGGCCATGCGG
>ENA-ORBV01016988-ORBV01016988.1-microbial-mat-metagenome-genome-assembly--contig:-NODE-16988-length-10476-cov-7.884220_pt1 | contig 10476 bp, 8 predicted proteins | sample MGYA00237777_ERZ505514 | MGnify/ENA primary metagenome ERZ505514 (study PRJEB26160, sample SAMN06269048) | microbial mat metagenome | isolation source: Oligotrophic lake microbial mat | place...
CTATGAGCTACTTGATCAGGAAACATTGCCATCAAAAATTCAGAGTTGGAGTCAAACTGCTTGCGATCTGGCTTTGCGGGTGGCTGCTTGAAATTTTGTTTAGCGGGAGGTTTGTTATCTTGCTTTACGGGCGGCTTGGTGTCCACTTCAGTGGGAGTCGACACGGGGGCGTCTTCCTCTGTGGTCTTGGCCGCTGGTTGCTTTTCTTTCTTGGCTTCTTTCTTCGTGGTCTTGGCCGCTGGTTTCTTGTCCTCGTCGTCCTCGTCGTCGTCTTCAAGTTCTGTTGCTGATCCGGACCGGTAGGTGCTGGTGCTATCATCGTCGTTGTCGACATTCAGATTAATTTCCTCATCCATGTCTTCATCTTCCGCTTCGCCTTCCACGTTGGCTTTAGCAGGTGGGGATCGCTTACTCAAAGGTAGGAATTTTCGTGGCCTGTGAACTTTGCCAGCCCCCTGTTTTTCAGGTGATGGTGTGCTTGCTTCTCGCGTGGAGTCCGCTTCGGCTTTTTCTGGTGATGCTGTGCTTGCTTCTCGCGTGGAGTCCGCTTCGGCGTTTTCCGCAATGGCATTCGCTCCTTCGTCCTCTCCATTGTCTTTCTTGTCTCCCTTTGACTCGTCTTTCTCCAATGGTGTATCGGCCTTGTCCACCAATGTTTTGTCAGCCGACTCGTCCTCCTTCGCCAATGGTTTGACGGGCTCGTCCTCATTTGCAATATCGGCAGCTTTGGGTCCATCAGAAACCTCGTCCTTGGGGTCTTCGTTCTGATTCTCCTTAGGCTGAGTCTCCGGCGATGGTTCCTTGTTGTTGTTGGTTGTGTTGTTGTTACTGTCGTCGGGGACATCGTCGACGAGCTTGCTTCTCTTGATTTTTCGTGCATCTGCCAATTGCTGCTCTCGTTTTCGCTTCGCCTCGGCCTTCTTCCGCTGCTTGAGCAATCTTCCCAGCTGCATTTTTGTCAACTTGCTGTCAGGGGGATGAGACCCATGTTCATCATGCATTTTGCCGTCGATTGTAGACCAAACCATCGTGAATTCTAGATGATTAAATAGATGATTAAATACTCGAAAAAAGAATGATGTTGACCAAAACCAATCAATGAGAGTGGTTATCATTTGCACGGTGTAAGCGTTAGCTTTGTCATGATCGAAACGTTAAGTTCGTCGCGATCGAAACGTTACCTCATGCATGTGCTAAAGGCACTCCGAATTACTCTAGTAAGTAGTTGATTTGTAATACACACAAGAGCTAACGTTTCTCATGTCCAAGTCCATATCTATCTACCGTGGAAGAAGTACTACTGTAGTACGAGTAGCATAGCCATTTACTAGCAATTTGTGATAAATGATCGCTAAATATGGTCGCCTTGCTCGTAAGACTGCTTTCTACTTAAGACCGGTTTTAAGACTGCTTTCTACTTAAGACCGGTTTTTAAGACTGGTTATTTATTTAAGACCGGTTTTTTCAACGGTCAAATTCTTAGACCGGTTTTAAAAATCAAAGACCGGGATTGAAATTATTTAGCATTCTTAAGACCAGTTTTTGAAACGAACAGGACCCGTTAAATCATGCACAACGTCCAGTCGTGTTGCGACTGGAAAATTTCGCACGGTCCTGTGTATTTTTTAGGTCAGATGTTTGAAGGACTATACTGTAACTACTATGCAAGTAGTAGTAGCTAGTAGTTATCTTGATTATCTTGGTTGGTCCAATGAAATAATTTGGGCTTTAATTGTACAGTGTGCGACCTAAGAATCTTGTGGCATTATCCCTAATCCTCACCGTCTGGTCGGCCCGCCGTCCGGATCCAACACCACGAAAATAAACCCACTTGGGTGTGATCATGATTGAGTCGTGTGGGCCCAAGATGTGACAGCCTGAAGTCCACTTGATACCATAAAAAGAAGAAGGAAAGAAGTAGCAATAAATGGTATGATCATGCACCCACAGAGACACACAGACATGGGAATCTTTCGGCAAACTGATCATCAGCTATTGGCTGGCGGAAGAATAGGATTCGAGGGTGAGAAAACGAGTGCTGCTGTAGGAGTTCCTGAGGCGTCAACGATCATGGCGATTGGAAGCAGCTTGCGCAGCGTTGGTAGTGTTCTTTTGGTGGGGCTTACTCTTGGTTATATAACAATTTTGCCAAATGCCATGATGAGTGATTTTGGAACGGAACAGGCCAAGAGGAGGGCCAGTGTTGGTTTGGCAGCCAGTGCGCTCTTCGTTTGCGGCGGAGTTGCTGGGTGCATTCTTCATTCGTGGAAAGCACTGCTTCCCGGCTTGGTATTGCAGATCCTGACTTTTATTGTTTAAGCTCCTAGTAGTGTCAGCAATATTACTTTTGAAGCTACAAGACACTCTGCTGCACACAGCTGTGCTTGGTGTAAACTCGTGGCCATTCCATCGCCTCGCTTGGAGTCGCCTCCACAGCGTGGGAAATATCTTTTCTGCCGTTTGCTCCTCCCTAGGTCGTTCGAGCATAATTGTCTAGCTCAAGAAATAAAAGCAACCTACGTTATGGGAATTGATACGTAACAAGGAAGCAACAGCATTCTACACCCAGATCTTTTCATATAAATATTTATGTAGTAGTTACTGTTTAAATGCAGGTGCGGCGACAAGTCGTGTGAGAAATCACTCAGTTTTTCGTCAAACCAAAGCCCTGTTCCCTTAGTCTTGCAACGCAAAGGTGATAAGAGTTATTCTGTTTTGGCCGCTTCCTCCACAACTAAAGGCTTGGCTTCCTCCACAACTGCTGGCTTGGCCTCCTCCGCTGCGGCTGGCTTGGCTTCCTCCGCAACTAAAGGCTTGACTTCCTCCACGACTGCGGGCTTGGCATCCTCCACTGCAGCAGGTTTGACTTCCTCCACAACTGCGGGCTTGGCTTCCTCCACTGCCGCCGGTTTGGCTTCCTCCGCTTCCGCTACATCAGCCTTCGCTGCCGACTCCTCCGTAGCTATTTGAGCTTTAGCTGCTTTCATCTCCTCCTCCGTGTAATCTTCTTCGCCCTCTTGTTTCATTGCCGGAGGTGCTTTGTACCCTTCCGGCTGGAACACTAGAACTTCATCTTCCTTTTCTTCCGAACTATTGTCGTCTTTTGGTGCCTCTTCAGGTGTGAAAGCCTTGAGCTCCTTCCTTACTTCTGCCATGGAAATATCGACGTCCGGTTCGCCCGGTTCCTCGTTGTCGAGTTGAGGTACAGAGAATGGTTCTTCTCCTTCCGCCAATGCGTCCTTCCATTTACATTTTTGGGCGCGTTCCCCGGCGTATTTGAGGCGGCAGTCGTAGTCTTTTCCAAGCATGTAACCAAGCTGTCCGAATCCACCTTTACCGTAACTGACGCATCTCGCACCAGCCATTAGATAGATCTCGGCCCACGCGCCCATGAGATCTTTCGGAATGACATGTTTATCATGGGAGACCTGTTTGGATGGCACGTTGATGCCGTGCTCAAGAGCATACGCCGTGGCCATTCCTGCAGCTTCGAACGTCTCCGCAAAGACGACGTAAGGACCACCAGGTTTCAAGTTCGTCATACAGTCCATTGCCTTTTCGACCTTTTCTACCACGGTCTTTTTCTCCTCGTCAGTTTTGGGAACGATAGGACAGTCCACGTGAGCCACGGCGTAGTTGCCGTACTCGAGACCTTCATGATCCAACATTTCGTTGATACGTTCCTGCAACATGACGGTAGGGGAAAAGAAGGCATAGAAAATGTCATGAAATACCTTCTGCGCTGGAAGCTCCAAAGAACCCGAGAGGCGTTCGTCGTAAAAATTCTCGCCAAAGCTATCATCGTTAAACATGGAGTTCACAATCTTGTGCTTGGACGTTTTCGCTTGTTTCGCCAACGTGAGCATGACCTTTTGTTGTGCCGATTGGCGCACCTTCCACATCATGTAAGGTGGGACCCTCCAATCAATCCCCACAACGGTTTCGTCGTCTTCTGCCTTGGGTGGTTCGACAAAATACTCGAGGCCTGCACGGGCGAAATGACGAGAGGTGAGAGAACAGACCAAAGTTGAATGAGCCATTATTTCATCATGCCAAAAATGGGACAGTCAATCTTGCAACAAAACAGGCAACAACAACAACCACGCCTCCTTCCCCTCCCGTTCCGCCACCGATCGAACAAATATATGAACAGTGGAACGTACTGTTGGGTTTATCCCAGTGAATCATCAAGAGCCGTTTGGAATTGGCCGCCACACGCAAATGAGCCGCCAAGGGACGGATCCGATGTGCCACGTTGCCGCAGCTTTGACCCGTGTAGCAGGTCAAGACCAGGAACCGTTGACTCTTCCAATTGTCTTCGGTCAATAAGGCGCGTTGTTCCTTGTGCCACATAAAGTAGTACAACATCCAATCGGGCAAAGTTTTGGATTTCATCCACGAAATGGCGTGATGATACCGATCCAAGACAATGTGCTTTTCGGCAATGTAATCCTTGAGCCATTTGGGAATGGCAGTCTCCTTGTACTGGTCGAGGGCAGCCTTGTGCTCTTCCAGGCCAATGGCGTCATCGGTATCCTCATCTTCGGCAACATCCGTTCCATTGACCATGTGCGGGACGTGCTTTTTGACGACATGGTACTTTTCTTCGACAAAGTCGGAAAATCCCAAGGCGGGATCCAATTTGCTAATATCCATGGCTTCTCCACTCAATTCTTGTTCCAAGACGGCCTTGGCTTGCTTTTTGTTCTCGGTCCAAACGCATTGTTTGGTGACGGATTCGTATCCATCATATTTGAGACGACATTCGTGATCATACCCCATCATGTATCCCTGCAGTATGTGGATAAGAAATATAAATAAAATGAGCGGATATACGTATACAATCATGAACGAAACCTATTGTCATAACAAAGCAGAACGAAACAAACGTACCAATTGACCGTAGGCATCATTGCCACCGTAGGCGACACAATTGGCATTGGCCATGAAATAAATTTCCAAAAAGGCATTCCACAAATCCTTCGGAGCGGTATGAGAGTCATGCGCGACTTGTCGGGCCGCCACCATGACATTGTGTTGTTTGCCATACTTGACGGCATATTTGGAGATGAGATAGGTTTGTCCCGCCACCAAAAAGGGTCCTCCCGGCCTCAAATTGGAAAGGCAATTGAGGGCATTTTCGACTTTGAGTTTCAAGACTTCTTTCGAAATGTCCGTCTTGGGATCATCGTCATAATCAATATGAATGGCGGCATAGGCCCCGATGGGCATGCCCATGGTATTGTGCGTCTCGGCAATCCGTTCGTGAAGTTTGGCCGTGGGTTTAAAGAGGACATTATAAATGTCGTGAAAGACAACATCCGCGGGATAGTCGCCGGGTTCCAAATTGGCATTGTAAAAGGGTTCGGCAAAGACTCGATCGTTGATCGTGGCCGCCACAATGAGGGTACTCGGGTCCTTGGCAAGTTCGGGAATGGCTTCCATGCGACTGACAATCGGTGTCTTGTCCAAAGCCCGCATCATGTATTCGGGAAGTCTCCAATTCATCCCACCCTTATTGGGAGGTTCCAAGAAATTTTCGAGGCCTTCTCCCCAATGAATGAGTAAGACACGCTTGGACAAATAGGCCGCTTTGAGGAGCGCCGGGAGGGGCCGCAATCGATGGGCGACATTGCCACAGGCATCGTAGGAATGATACACCATCCGACACGTCACGACGAGATATCCCGTGAATCCATGGGTGGTGTGCGTCTCTTCGTCGCGCCAATTGGTAAAGTTGAGAGAGGATCGGATCGAATGGTGCCAATAAAAGTAATCCTTTTGTAATTTTTATTATTATGGGTAAACGAAAAGGTGTGTCAGTCAACAATTTGAAAAATAAAAATTACACAAATATATAACAAATTACAATACAGCACAATACAGCACAAATTACAAGACACACAATATACTATACAAGACAATAATAGTAATAACGTACCTTGGCCCAAATGGGCAATTTCCCCGCCCCGTCCCATCGATTGGACCAGGGCGTCTTTTTGGCCCGGCTGGGAATGACATAGGGATCGTGGTCGACGTCCAAATCTTGGTAATCGACTTCGAGATTGATGTGTCCATCGGCCATCATGTGTTTCGTGGTGGAGACTTGGTGATACTTGCGAATGGGTTCCACCCATTGCGCATTTTCCTTGTCTTCGTACAGTTCTTGCGGAGCTTCTCGTTGGGGTTGATAATACAAATCGTGATGGGCTTTGTGGTAGTCGTAACCGTCTTTTTGCAACAATTTCTGTTCCATGTGAAAGACTTGTTCTTCTTCGTCGGTAAAGAATTTGTTGACGGGCGGCACTGTGGCTTGTGGTTGTTGTTTGTTGGCATCCAATCCCCGCAAGAGAGGAGTTCCGTCTTCTTTTTGGGTGAAATGTTGATCAAAGACTTGTTTGGGAATTTTCACGTACTTGTCGTCATCTTGCAAGGCGGCTTTGCCTAGCTTTTTGACCGTCTTGGCCACACTGACCAAACCATTGCTGGGATCTTTGACTTCGGTATTGACAGCGTGCAGAATGTTCCCACTCAAGCGCGCCATGTTGAAAGTGGAACAAATGATCACCACCAATCCCAAGACGATGCACGTTTGAATGGGATACTTGGCCATGAGCGACGCAACATTCATACCTTGACCACCGCGATGGTTGCGATGGTAGGGATTCACGGGAGAACGGCCATTGTAAGCACTTGTACTACTACCACCATTGTTGGAAGGACCCCCGCGGGGCACGGAAGCTGGAATCGCATAATTGCTGCTGTTGTAACTGTTGTTCCTCTTTGGAGTTCCACCGCCACGGGTTCCTCGCTTGGAGGTATCACTGCTGCCCATAGTATTGTTCTTCTTGTTATTCTTGCCCATAAAACTAACAGTAATAAAAGGTAGCTTTTCCTTTTCTTTTTCTTTTGCAATAGCTAGCTACTACTAGCAGATGAAGGTCGTCAATAAACTCTTGGCTTCAAAATAATGATAAATAGCTAGCTAGCTAGCTAGGTGTTTGTAGCTATTAGCTATTTGGCAGTGATGGCAGACACTACAAATACGGTGCCACCAAACTACTACGGGTACTGGTGACCAGTTCCAACAAGGGTTCGGAAGTGGATGTTTCGCGCAATGAATGTTTCGCGCTTGTGAAGTTGGACAGACAAGTACCGCGGATCGACTAGGTAAAATTTGATTGGTCCAAGAAGTCCCGGTTACATGACGTCATGGATATTTTTCAAAAACGGCAGTATCAGAAGAAATGCATGTATGTCGTTGTAAACAGAATGGCGCGCCAAGTCCAGGAGAAGCCTAGCTGATGGCAAAAGTTGTGAGGTGAAGAAGCATTCCCAAGGTGTCAGCGATTCCTCTGCTACTAGCTGCAGTGGCATGAGGGTTCTTGATTCAGTTTGCTGATGGCAACAGGAACCAAAGGGCTACTGGCTAGAGAAAAGGCACTGCAAGTGATCATTCACATCCCTTTGTGGATCACCCCTCACCACCACACAAAAAAACAGGTGTGGGCACGCAAGGCCAAAGCGTTTTGTCTTTTTGCCAGTTTGGCGGTTGCTTCAAAAATGCAGACCACCAGTGGTGAATTGTTGACAATCTTTCAAAAGGTTGATCCAAAACCATGTTCTTGAACCAAGTTTGGCAACACAGCGCAGCAGATGCAACACAAAACATCCAACACAAAACATGTTTTGTCACACTGACAAAGTCAGTTGCCTCAAACATGACATGCAACCGACAAGACAGTTCATTTGATTGGTTTGTTGGCATTTCATGGAACTGTGCTTCAAAAATTGAAACACATTGTTTTGCACAAAGAACAAGCATGCAGCATTGAGAAAAGCCAAAAACCAAAATTCATGTGTTTCAACAAATGTCGAATTTGTTAGCAGATTGTTTTTCGATTCAGTTGGACTCATGCAAAACAGCAAAGTCTGACTGATTGACAGCAAATTGTTGGAATTGTTTCCAAGGCCAGCGCTGTGGAAACAAATGGAAAACAATTTCTTTTTGTTGGTCCTCACAGTGCTTCCAGTTGGACATCAGCCAGGCAAAATTGCACCTACCAAAATTGGTGGCAACTTCGTGTTTTCGGCTGACTCTTTCGTCATTGATTGACTCATCAGTGCTGGGGATGATCTGCTTTGGATGCCTGTGGAAACACAGTCTGTGTCTGCAGGCACCACAGATTTTGTTGTCAGAGTTGATGAGAAGTTGTGGGTTGGATCTTGATTGTTTAAGAATTGCAATTCTCTCTTTTTCAAACAGGGCACAGTTTTTTGAAGAGAAAGTTTTGATCATGCTGATTGGGTTGCGTTGCCAGATGAAGCTGCAGATTGACTGGAGATGGATTGGTGTCACGGAATTGAGTAGAAAGGTGTTTGGCACATGAATCCGATTTCTTGCTAAGTTTGACTAGCTTTTGGACTTCATTGAAGTGTTGTTGCATTGTGGCTTTGAACTTTTGTTGTGTCTTTCCCATGGGCTGTGCATCTTTCCGATGTTGCTGCATTGACTTTGTGGACTGCTGTTGAATTCTTGCCCATGTTGTTGTGGTCACAGGCACCATTTCCTCCAGTTCTGCAGTTGCAAGGCAGAGGTTCAAAGTCTTTGGAGGACATGCCAACTTTGATTTTCCTTGACAGATCTTGTCAAAAGATTTCTCTGAAGTTCGCAAATCTGTGGTGAGACATGGACAGTCTCAACCATTGGAGGAAGATTGCATTTTGGGAAAAGATTGCTGATGTCACACCGAGTGTTCTTTGATGTTTGGCACCGGACAAGGATGTGGTTGGCAGACATGTTGTTGTGCAGTGCGATCGCATTTCCTGTTGGATCACATGTTGAAGCAAGAGGAAGTGAACAATTGTTTGCGACCACATGTTTTGAACCATTTGATTGACCTAAAAGATGTCACACCGTGACATCACCTTTGTGCCCAAATGCAATCTTCCTTTCGTGCAAAATTGCAATCTCGACTTTTTGGCTACCTCTGTTGACAGAGCATTCAATTTGCACTGCTAGGCTGCACAATTGCTGGCTCACTTGGAAAATGTGAGGAGTTGAAAAGATCAGATGAATTGCGCACAGCAGACCCAGGGTCTCATTTCCTGATGTCATCAGATCCTAACAAATGACATCTCAAGTCTCAGGTTGTGATTGCAAATGTTTCATCCATTTGTTAAATGCATTCTTAAAATTGACACAACCGGCATGCTCAATCTCCAAGATTGGAGTGCACCAGCAGGAAATGTTGACAAGAAATGATTGGGTTTCGCACAACACTGAAACACCAAATTGTAGCCGATTGAAAAACAATCTGCAACATTCAAAATTTTAATTTTTGATCCCTGTTGCACATGTCATCCTGTTCATTGCATTTGCTGCAGCAGCCTGTGCTTGAAAGCAGTTTTAGCAACGACACTGTTTTTCAATGCTAATTTGGGGGGTTTGACATTGAAGTTTCGGACAGGAAATTGATTGGTCATGATGTCAATTGTCAAGTTCTAACATCATTCAAAATGAATTTTCAATGACAACTGCTTGCTGAGGCCATCATTGCTATGACTGTCACAATGAGTTCTTTGTGGACACTCAGTGTCATTGAAGGTCATCTCACCAAACTCAAATGAAGAGGTGCACGCGGCATTTGATCAAGCAAATCGCCAAACAAAATCAACATGGTAGCAGATGAACAGGTTTTGAAGGAGCTGAAGCCATTGTTGTCATTGTGAAATGCATTTCCTGTCATTGTGTTGCGTTCTTTCAACAATGTCTCTGTGGTGATGCAAGAGGTGAAATGTTTGGTGGGTGGAACTAGTGAGAAATTTATCCCAGAACCAATGGGAGAAGACATCACTGCAGATCTGATCAATGGACTCCGTAGGTTCAAAGATGCAGCAAGATGGAAAGTCTATTTCGAATTGCTGCAAGAAGAGAAAGACAAAGAAAACCAAAGCAATGGAAACATTGCCGCAACACACAAGAAGAAGAACAAGAACAACAACCACACAACCCTGGGCTGAAAACCAATCTTAAACCTGTCAAGATTAACCTATCAGCCCCTAGAGCAGATGACGAAACCGAGAGATTCCTCCTACAACTTGAAGAGGAACTTCTTAAACAAGCACTTGACAAAATTGAAGCCAAAGGACACAACAACAAATCCCACAAAATCAAGAGCCTACAACAAAAACTGAGAAACCATGACAACCTAGCAGCAGTCCCAACCGACAAAACCAACTCCTTCAGAACAGCATTTGAATCCAATTGCTGCAAGTGGGTAGAAGGCCACCTGACAAAGAACACCAAAGAAGTGTCAAGAGAGAAACTAGCAGATGTCAAAGAACAAGCGTTGCAACTGCTGCATGACATTGAAGCTAAAGGACGCAACAACAAACACCACAAAATCAAGAGCCTACAACAAAAACTGAGAAACCATGACAACCTAGCAGCAGTCCCAACCGACAAAACCAACT
>ENA-ORBV01016989-ORBV01016989.1-microbial-mat-metagenome-genome-assembly--contig:-NODE-16989-length-10476-cov-4.455621_pt1 | contig 10476 bp, 6 predicted proteins | sample MGYA00237777_ERZ505514 | MGnify/ENA primary metagenome ERZ505514 (study PRJEB26160, sample SAMN06269048) | microbial mat metagenome | isolation source: Oligotrophic lake microbial mat | place...
CACCGGTTTCACGGCGCTGGTGGTGGCGGCGCTGTTTCTCGCCTCGCTCTTCCTCGCGCCACTGTTCACATCGATTCCTCCGCACGCCTACGGCATTGCCCTGATCGCCATCGGCATCCTGATGCTCGCGCCGATCACACAGATCGACTTTACCGACTACACCGAACTGATTCCCGCCTTCCTCACCATCGTCCTGATCAGCTTCACGTACAATATCGGAGTCGGGATGACGGCGGGCCTGCTGGTGTATCCGGTGCTCAAGCTGATCACCGGTCGCGTCCGCGACGTGCCGCCACCGTTGTGGGTGCTGGCGGCGATGTCACTGGTCTTTTTCGTGGTGTATCCGTACCGGTAGCGCGGGCCATGTCTGATTTTTGACCTGCGCGTGTCGGGGAGACTCATGACTTTATCGCCTTGATCCCGCTTCGCCGCTGCTGACAGGCCGCGAACCGCTCCGCTGCGACCGGCTCCGATTCGCTCAGATACCGACGCCGGTCACGAGCCGACAGGCACACCGTCTGCGCCCGCAGCGGCGTGAGCGCGAGCTCGAGATCGATGGGGAAGAGATGGGCCGATTGGTCGTCAGTCATGGTGAGGACCCATCGCCCGTCTGGACTGGTCAGCGCCTGCGTCACGATCGCGCCGTCACCGGGCAGCGCGACGGAACCACCTGAGCCATCGGCGTTCCAGAGCCGCGCTTCCCCTTGGTCGTACCCGAGCGTCACGATCCGCCGACCGTCCGCAATCCAGCGCGCACTCTTCACTTCAGGTCCGCGTGGCCGCAGTGTGACGGTCGAGATGCCGCGCACCAGATCCCACGCCTTCACCGATCCATCGTCCGAGCTGGTCAACACCTGCTTGTCGTCGGGCGCGAAGTCGATACGAAAGACCGCCTCGCGCTGGCCGGTCAGCGATCGTCCACTGTCTGCACCACCAATGCCGACGATGCGCGTATTACCGATCTCATCCCCGATCGCGAGTCGTGCGCCATCATGGGTGAATGCGAGGGACGTGGGGGGCCGCGTGCTGCGGATGCGCGTCGAAACGCCGGTCGCCATGAAGTCGGTGACTTCGATGCTGCCATCGGCGGTACACACCGCAACGCGCTGTCCATCGTCGGACAGGGCGGCGCATCGAGTCTTGCGCACGTTCTCAGGACGCAGCTGACGGCTGGCCCCAGGCGACGCGGCATCGACGGCACGCACTTCGGCCAGATCGTTTGACCAGAGGGCACGTCGCGCGCGCGGTGCGAACTCCGCCGACGCGAGGCCGGTGTACACATCACGCCGTGCCGCTGGCGGCGAAATGCGGTCGAGGGCCCACGACGACGTTCGGCCGCCGCAGCTCACGGCATCCAGCTGTCGGTCGCCCGGCGCGAAACTGATCGCGCACGCATCGGCGAAAGTAGTGTCGACGATCTGGCGATTGTCGGGCGCATCGAGTGCGACGACGGAGACCGTCCCGCGGCGCGTCGCCAGTGCGGCTCGTGCGCCATCGTGCGAGAATGCGGCGGTTCGCACGTCGTCGAGCGTGTCACCGCTCGCCGACCCGCGGTAGACGGGCGCCGGCGGAAGTTCCCAGAGCCGGACGCTCCCATCAGCGGACGCCGTCAGCACTCGCTCGCCGCCGGACACGAAGGCGTACAACACCAGTTCGTTGGTTTGTCCCGACAGCGGCAACGGCATCTCGCTCTCGTCGCCACTCCAGATCATCGCCTGGAACGTGGCGCCGGAGGTGAGAACGATGCGCTGGCCATCAGCACGGAAGACGCCGGACTGGATGTTGTCGCCGCTGCGACGGAGCATCGACCGTGCCGTGCCCGTCGCGACGTCAGTGATCCGGATTGCCTCGTCATTCGACGTCGAGATGATCAGCTTTCCGTCGCCACTCCACGAGAGCGAACGGATTGCCCCGGCATGCGCGGCGATGGTGCGCCGGAGCTTTGCCGTCGCGGCGTCATGGACCAGGATCTTCCCACGTTCCGTTCCGATGGCCACCAGTCGGCCGTCGCCACCCGCCTCGAGTGCCACGATCACGTCGTCGCCGGCGCGCACGGTGCGCGTCGGCGTCACACCAGTGGTGCTCGACCAGAACTCCACGCTGCGATCCGCCGTGATCGCAACCACCTGCCGATCCCCGTCCGCCCAGCGCGCCACTTCGACCCCGATCGTGTCGCGTCCGATGATGCGTGGTTGGCCGGTGCCGTCGGTGCTGAAGACGCGCGCGGGCCGCGCCTCGTAGGTGACCAGGAGTCGGCCGCCGTCGGCGCTGAACTCGAGACGCTGGACGGCCGCTTGCTCGCCGGCCAACAGGACCGGCGTTGCGCCCCCTTCCACGGGCCAGAGCCTGACGGTGCCTTCCGCATCACCGACGGCCACGCGCGCGCCATCGGGGCTGAAGAGCACCACGCTGGCGCCAGCCGGACCTCTCGGCAGGAGCGTCGGCGCATCGGTGCTGGCAAGCTCCCAGATGCGCACCACGCTGTCTGCTGCAGCCGTTGCGACATACCTCCCGTCTGCGCTGATGGCCGCATCCAAGATGTTCCCGCCGCTTTCGAACGTCGCCACGACGCGCGGCGCGCGCCGCAGCTCGAGCGCGGCGCCCAGCATCGCCAGCCGCGTGGCGTCGTCTGCATTGCGCACCATGCCACTGTCGATGCTGCCGAGCAGCAGCGACGCGAGCAACGGATCCTCGCTGACGGTGGCCGAGGCGGAACGGACGATCGATGCGATGCGCACCTGTTCGGCGCGCGCGCTGGCCAGCCGGGCTCCGATGACCGCTGCCACCGCCGCCGCGACGATGGTCACCATCGCTGCGGCCACGGTCGCGAGCGTGATGCGCCGGCCACGCACACTGCGGCGTGCGAATGCGAGCTCTCGCCGGTTGAGCCACGGCGCCTTCTTCCGCACCACGGGTGTGAGTTGCGCGCTGCGCGACCCGTCGCGCCAGAGCAGCCCGTCTTTCGCTGCGCCCTCCGACCGATCCCACTCCTGCGCGGCGCGTGCCATCCGCTGCTGCTGCGCGAGTGGGAAGGGCGCGTCGTTCTCCTCGCGGATCCACTCGGCCAGCCGCCCCCAGCCGCGCACGAGCGCGTCGTGCGCGGGTTCCACGAAGGACTCGCCATCGGGCTCCTTGCCCTTCACCACCAGCCGCGCATCGATCAGGCGCTGCACGATCGTGCCGGCGCGATGTCGTTCACCGTCATCTGCGAAGTCGAGTTCCTCCGCGCTGGCGCGGCGCCGGGCGATCCCTGTGCCCTCCGCCGCCACCAGCCGAAGCATGAGCCGCCGCAGCGTCGCGCGGTGCTCGTCGTCGAGCGCATCGTGCTCGGCCTCGGCGCGCGAGCGGAGGGCGCCGACCACGCCGCCGAGCGCATCGTAATCGCCACGCGTGATCGCACGGTCGCGGCTCTGGCGCTTGACGTAGCGGATGTACATCTCGCTCAGTGCGAACGACAGCAATGGCAACGCCCCGGGTGTCGCCACCACTTCGTCGAGCAGCGTGTCGACCAGCTTCGATGGTTCGAAGTAGAGGACACGCACGGCGGCGGGTTTCTCGATCACATCGCGCAGGTCCTCACGCGTCATCAGCGGCACCACGAAACGTCCCTGTTGCCACAGGTCGGCGAGGCCCGACCGGTCGAAGTTCGGCTCGAAGTCGGTCCGCAGCGTGATGGCGATGCGCAGCGAGTCGGGATGCGACGCGAGGAGCCGGCCGAGCAGCGTCATCGTCCGTTCGCGCTCTCCGGTGCGGCGCGTGAGCGTGATCATCTCCTCGAACTGATCGATCACCAGCAGCAGTCTGGCTTGCGGATTCGCAGCAATGCGGTCGCGCACGCAGGTGGCGATGGCATCGGGAGTGCTGTCCGGGGACGAGCGACCAACCGGGGCCAGTGCACGCGCCAAAGCGTCCAGCGGCGATGTGCCAGGACGGACGATCGGCACGACCTGCCACCCGTCGGCGACGAGTTTCGGCACGACGCCGGCCTTCACGAGCGAGGATTTTCCGCTGCCGGACGCACCGAGGACCACCGTCAGCGGTTGGGTTTCGATACCTGCCGCGAGTGCGGTGATCGCGGCGTCGCGTCCGAAGAACAGTGCCGTGTCGCGGGCCTCGTACGACGTGAGCCCGCGCCACGGATTGTTCTCGAACGTGAGTTCCGGTGCCGGTGGCAGCGACAATGCGCGTCCCGGCACGAAGAAGACGAACTCCCCCTTGTCGTGCTTGTTCAACGGCCAGAGTCGTGGTGTCTGCTGCTTTCCGGCCGCGATCACTGCGTTCTGGAGTGTCTCCTCGATGAAGAGGTAGAGCTCCGTGGCGGTGACGAGGCCGTCTCCCGCGCCGCTCGGAATCACGTCTCCTGCGCCGCTGATTGCGCTGAACAGCGCCAGCGCGAATGGCGAATGTGCGCCGTCGCCCGGGCGGCTGCCGAGTTCCCCAGTCGACAGCTGATCGAGTGCCTTCTGGTCCTGGGACGCAGATGTGATCACCTGCCAGGCCGGATCCCTCACGAAGCGATCGTACTTCTCCTGGTGCACGACGTCGACGTCGTCGTCCACGTCGCGCGCGCCGGACCAGCGGAACGCGCCCGAGAAGCACGAGTCGAGCACCACCAGCATGTGGCGGCAGGGCAGCGCCAGCAACGCATCGTGCACCAGCGGCATGTCGAGATATGTCGTCTCGTCGCCACGTCGTGCATCCACTGGCAGCAGGTACCCGTTCGGTCCCTCATCGCCATCCCGCGCCACGCCATGCCCGGCGAAGTAGAACAGGACCCGGTCGTTGCGGCCCACGCGCGACGGCAGCTCGACCGTCAGCAGCTGTGTGATCCGCGCCTGTGTGGCATCCGCATCGAGCACCGTGATGAGGTCGTATCCGTGCTGCGTGGTCAGCAATTCGCCCATCCGTCGGGCATCATTGGCCGCCGTACGCAGTTCTGGAATTCCGGTCCCATAGTGATCGATTCCGATCACGACAGCGAGGGAGTGCTCGAAGGGCGGCGCGGTCGGCATTGGAGCGACGTGAGGTTGGCCTGCGGATGACTGCAGCGTCAAGCCATGAAGCTCGCTGGCGGCCCCGGGTGGCGATAGGCACTCTCTGTGATGCCGCTCGGATTCCCGTGACGCAGCCAGGCCGTCATCTCACTGGCGCCGCCGTGCGTTCCACACGACGTTTAGGATGCGTGTTCCGACACGGCCGACGAAGGGTGGTCGGACGTCGAATTCCGTCTCTGATCGAGTGTGTGCATGCCGGGCATTCTGCCACTGTCGTCGTGGGGCGTCGGACTGCTGGTCGCCGGCCTGACGCTGGCGCCAGCGCCACTTCGTGAACCGCCGCGAACCGATCTCGATTCGTTCACCGATCAGCAGCTCGATCGGGATCTGGAGGACGAGCTGGATGATGTCTTCGAGAATTACCGGCCGGGTGACGTCGGCGATGTCGAGACGATGCAGCGTGAGTTGATGGAGGCGCTCTCGGATGATGGTGACGAAGGCGCCGAGACGGAGATCAGCCTGGCCGATCTCGAAGCGGAAATGCAGGAGAACAAGACCACCGTGGCCGATGTGGTGCACGATGCGTTGGAGCGCCTCGATCAGGCCGCGGTGCCAAGGCCGCGGTTTCACTATGCGGTGCGCGTCGCGGGTGGGCCTATGGCGGAGGCCTGGAAGCCGACGTACAGCCTCGCGGTGCGCGATGTGAAGCGCGGACTGATCCGGCAGATCCGGGCGGCGCGGTGAGGTGATCGGTGCTGCGACCGGTGCGGTTCGATGCCACGCAGCTCGGCTCGAGACGTGGCTGATGTCGAGCCGCCGAACAAGCGACTGCTCAGCTGGGCTCACGCGCTATCGTTGTAGTGTCACGCGACGCCATTCATCCTGTCGGCGACTGAAGATGATCGCACCAATGGCGGACGAGAGCACCGTGAGAGGACTCCTGTGATGAGTGCGCCAGCCGCTGGAGAGATCCGGAAGTCATCACAGGGTGGGCTGCGCAACACGAGCGCTGCGGAAGCGCTCAATCCGACCAGCACGCCAAACCCGGCCGCTACCAACGTCCATTTCCCCGCCGATCGGCGCGAACGACTGAGATCGACTCACTCAACCTCTGCGAATGGCAAGGCAAGGAGTGCTGTTCTCTCTTAAACCTGGAAATACAACGAGTTCCTCTGAACCCCGCCGTACCGAGCAATGAATTGCCGTTGCGGTCGGCTGTTCGTGGTATCCCGGGCCACCATTCGTATCCCCGCTCCAACGGCGAGCGCGTCGAGGCTTTGAGCGCAGATCGCGCCAGAAGACAGTAGCATGACAACCATGAGGGCACAGACCTGCGCGTGATTCGTATCTCATCGCAGGCGCAGCATTCAACCGCCTGCACCACAGGGACGTATCAACGGAGATCGGAACGCGTGCGCCGCTTTCACTTCGGCGGTTCGGCACGCAGGAGAAACACGAGTCGGCAGCCTGATCGAGTTGATCCGAAGTAACGTACTGTGCAGCATCCGTCAGTGGCTCATTCGAAGTGCCTGCGTAGCGGCGAGCGACGCGGTGAAACGTCTCTCAGTCCGGAGAGCGGTGTCCAGTCTCGCTCCGAAAGCACGACGCAACGACGCAGCGTACTTGACAGCGGACGCGACGCGGAGTCGCTTCCCCATGGATCGTCGTGGCGATGTCAGCAGTTGAGTCGAGTGGAGATCTCCGGATCCGTCGAGAGCTCTGCACAAGGTTGCGGTCTGACGGTGACGTCGACTACCCGGCGGATGTGACCTTGTCGTTTCGGAGCACGACATGAGTGCGCCGTGGACCTCGGCAAGCATGTTGAGGGACGCGAAGGAGTGGATGACGTGCGGTGGACGTTTCCTGGCCGAGACAGACCTGGTGATGCTCTGGGCCTCGCCGCTGGCGCTGATCGCGCCGCGAGATCTTTGGGAGGGTAGGGGGCGTCGTCAACCCTGATGGAGACGAAGCCGCTCGTGTGATTTCTCCTGTCGTGGTTCGATCGCTCAGATCCGAGCGCTGAATTGCGGCGTGTGCGACCGCGCGTCGATTCGCAGCCCTGCGAACGTCGACCAGGTCGGGGCTGCGGTGCCGGATGAAAGGACGATCCTTCGCTTCCGGCATCGCTTCGAAATCCAGATGTTGCAGAGGCAGAGCGTTGCTGAACGCGCGCTGCGCGAGGAGCAGCATCTGTTTTGCGCATGAGTGTCGGTGAGGCTATCACTGCGACGCCGCTTTTTTGCGATGGCTGGACACTGGGATGAGCGACGCTCCGCTGTGCTCACGTGCAATGGCAGTCAGTGGCACTTCAGCCTGCGGATTCTCCTCGGCAGCGACCAGTGCGCCCTCGTGCACTCGTTGGCATCGACTCGGCGACGGAGGATATTGCAGGTTCCCGTCAGACGCTCAGTTCCACGGGCGCGAGATGACGTTCGGCGATCACAAGGCGCAGTGGAGGGCGTTGGATCGGCGGCGGCCGAACGCATGCGGCGGTTCACAGTCACATGTTGCGGCGCTCGTTCGCGACGCACCTGCTGGAATCCGGGTGGGACATTCGGACCGTGCCGCAGCTGTTGTGCGATTCCGAAATCCTCGGCGGACACCTCGAATCCGGCCACCACAGCCGGTGACCTGCGACTGGTTAGCGAGACGCGGTTACCGAGGGTCGGTCGCCATCTGGAGTTTGGTCCGCCAGCTGCGCGGGCCGCACGTGAGCACGTGCGCGTGGTGGAGCAGTCGGTCGAGGAGCGCGGTCACGGCGTCAATGTCGCCAAGCCGTTTGCCCCAGTCATCGACCGGGTGCCGTTGGCCGAAATTCTTTGCGCCGGTCGCGACATTAGTGTTTTCGCCTGCCCGATGGATGACGCAATCGTCAGCTACGGACGAGTTCTGTGGGGCGCCACCGTCAAGAGCGCCGCGATGCGCCGCGTACCGCCGGGAGCGACAACGGCCGGATTACGTTCGTGAGCGTCAGGCGATGATTACAGTCCAACGTCGCTCGCCGGTCGCAGGCGCTCGGGGCGGACGTCGTCCTTCTTGTCGATCCTGGCGTCCACCTGCACCTCGCTTCCGTCGTCCAGGATCAGCCCCACCGTCGCCGTCGTGTTCCGCGACTTGATCGCCCGCACCTCCACACTCGTTCGCCCCAGTGCGGCTTCGAGCGTACGGACGAGTGCCACATTCCGCGATGCCAAGGCTTCCGCAAGCTTGAACCGCAAGAGCTGGCGCGCCGTCTCGGAGAGTGACGCCACCTTGTGGTGCGTGTGGCGAGCAATTCGCGGCCCACCGTCGTCACACGGTTCAGGGGGACGAAGAACGCGTCGTCCCCGTAGGCCGGCATCGCTGGAACGGGCACAGAGCCGATCTTCCGGGCCTGACGAATGCCCCCGTGTCGCACAGCCGGGACGACCGCGTCGTCGCAGGGGAGGAGCGGTGCGACCTGCGCGTGACGATGCAGGTCCGCACGAGGGGATATCATCGCGACAACGTCCTCCTCGGAGACGCCCGGATGGTCACGGAGGTACTGACTGACGTGCTCGTTGAACTCCTTGTCCAACTCACAGTCATGCGTGAGGACCATGATCGGTGTCCACCCGGCAACTGCGTTGACAGGCGGGGCGCCTGAGGACGGCCCGAACGCCGGCTGTCCCCACAGCCGCACCGTCACAGCCTCGCCGACGGCAGCGGGAATCGCCGGGCCTTCCGATGCCGCTTCGTCACCAGTGACGCCGCAGACCAGGGCATTGGGCGCAAGGAAGATGTCGCCCTGCGCGAGCTGACCGCGTCTCGTGACCTCGAAGTACGGTGCGTCGCCTGGAAGAACGAGCGCTGTCATGGATCGCGATCAGGTTCCCGCAGGACGACGACGGCGTGGTGCACGCGCATCGGCGCCGGCGGCAACCATGTCCGCGATGGTGAGCCCGGAGTCATCGCGAAGATCGCGCAGATGTCGGCGTGTCTGGCACACGGCATTGGCGTCGGCCGGCACCTCGAGCCGTCCATCTGCGAGCGCCTGCGTGAACCCTGCATACGGGCTCGGTCGTGTCGCGGTCGTCTGGGCGCGGGCCATCAAGGCGGCACACATCGCGCTCGACATGATCACCAGCTGGTCCGTCGCGCGGTCGCCGTAGTGAATCACGCGACAACTACCTGGTATCTTCGCATCGTCGATTTGTTGTCGTATCACCGCGCTAGCTCGTTACTATCTCGGTGGCAAACACCGTTGTCAAGCCAGAGCGGCGTTCCCGCGCACGACACGCCACACCCCGTACAGTTGCCTGGGCTACCTGTCTCAAGCCCGTATCACCAGACCGGGGAAAAATCATGACCAAAGAAGCCATGGACGATAACCCCTCGCTGCCGAGTCCGCCTGACCGGCGCTTCGGAGACGATCGCCCATCAGCCGCGCCTGGTGGCCGATGGGGCTCGTCGTTGCCACGAAAGACCCTGCTCGGCTTCGTGGTCGCCCTGATCGCCGTCCTGGCCATATCAGTGGTCTCCTATCGCACCCTGCAAACTCGATCGGCGGGCGCAAAACAGATGGTACAAGCCATCGAGATGACGCAAGCGCTCGAGGGATTGACCTCGACGCTCACGGACGCGGAATCGAGTCACCGCGGGTATCTGCTGATCGGTGACAAGTCGTATCTCGAGCCATACACTGCCGCGCTCTCTGAACTGCCGGGCAACCTCGCGAATATTCGGCGCTTGGCGGCAGGCAACCGGGCGCAACTGCAGCGGTTTGAAGCCGTCGAACGCCTTGTCGCCGACCGGATGGCAATTCTTAAGGAAGGCGTCGAACTGCTGCGCGCTGGTCAGCCTGAAGGCGCGCTCGCGCTGGTTCGGTCGGGCCGAGGAAAGGTGATGATGGACGGTCTGCGTGCTTTGATCGGCGAAATGCAGGTCGCCGAGCGTGCGACAGTCGGTGCCCGCACGCAGGAATGGGAGCAGGCCGCCACCTTCTCGACGTTCGTCACCTGGGCGGGGGCAGCGCTCTTGTTATTCCTCATCGCCGCCGCCGCCGTCGTGTCCTCGCAGGATTTTCGCGAGATGCGGACGCAGGCCTGGCTGACGGCGGGGCAAAACGAACTCAGTGTCCGGCTGCAGGGTGAGCAGGAGGTAGAGAAGTTGGGCGAAAAGATCGTCGGCTTCATCGCTCGCTACCTCAATGCCCAGGTCGGGGCCATGTATTTTGCCGGGGAAGAGGGCCACCTCTCCCTCGTGGGTGCCTTTGCGATTCCTGCGCAAGCGTCAGACGGGTCCGACCAAGCTCCGGCGGTGGGCGGTCTGACGAGCCAAGCCATGCGGGAGCAGTCGGTCCTGACGATCAGCGATGTGCCGCCGGACTATTTTCCCATTACTTCCGGCCTCGGCGGCAGCCGGCCCCGGCACCTCGTGATCGCTCCGACCAGTGCCGACGGAGTGGCCAATGCGGTGCTGGAATTGGGCTTCTTTCGCTCCATCTCTCCGCCTGACCTGGAGC
>ENA-ORBV01016990-ORBV01016990.1-microbial-mat-metagenome-genome-assembly--contig:-NODE-16990-length-10476-cov-3.525435_pt1 | contig 10476 bp, 12 predicted proteins | sample MGYA00237777_ERZ505514 | MGnify/ENA primary metagenome ERZ505514 (study PRJEB26160, sample SAMN06269048) | microbial mat metagenome | isolation source: Oligotrophic lake microbial mat | place...
ATCAACAATTCCGCTAATATGCAGAATAGTGCTGCTGGCCCTGCTGTTTGTGACAGCATGCGGCCCGCTGCCACTTCCACTTGCATTGCAGCCAACCCCAACGGCGACAGCCCTGCCAACGGCAACCGCAACCCCAACGGCGCCAGCCCTGCCAACGGCAACCAGCACGCCAACGGCGACACCGCAACCGACGGCAACGAGCACGCCAACGGCGACGCCCCTGCCGACCGATATTCCGCTGACGCCAACCGCAACACTGCCCGTTCTTGATGCTGATCAGCGTATACGCCTGTTTGATCAGATCTGGGCGCATGTTCGCGACAGCTATGTGTATCGTGATTTCCGTGGGCTGGATTGGGATGCGATGCGGGTTGAGTATTTGCCAAAGGCTCGTGATGCTGCCACTATGGATGAATTCTATGCCTTGATTGGCGACATGGTGAAGAAGCTTGGCGACGACCATTCGCGCTATGAATCGCCACAGGATGTCGTTGAGGAACGGAACCGCTTTGATGGCGATACCAAATATGTTGGTATTGGCGCATATGTTCACGATGTGCCGGATGGTGGGCTTATTACCCGCCTCGCCCGTGGCGGGCCAGCTGAACAGGCAGGGCTACAGGTGCGCGATATTATCCTGGCTGTTGGCGGTATTCCTTTTACCGATACGGAAAAATTTGGGCCGCGTGGGCCAATTGCTGTTATTCGTGGCGAGCCAGGCACCACGGTTCAACTGACTATTCGAACCGCTGATCAGCCAGCCCGTGAGGTTGTTGTGATGCGGCGGGTGATCCCTTCCGATGCCTACCCAAGTGTTGAAGCAAGCCGTATCGCAGATACGCAGATGGGTTTTCTGCTGATTGATACCTTCAGCCTTAGTGAGCTCGATGAACTCGTGGCGAACGCCCTGCGCGATCTGCTTGCTGCTGGCCCACTTGATGGATTGATCATTGATGTGCGCAGTAATAGCGGTGGGCAGGTGAATCTGATGATGAATACGATTGCCCTGTTTGCTGATGGTGGTTCGATTGGCTATAGCAAAGGCCCAAACCGACGCTATGATCTGGATGTGCCAACTGGTCGGCAGATTGAAGCACTGGTGAATGTACCAATCGTTGTGCTGACCAGTGGAGATACGGTGAGTGCGGGGGAAATGTTTGCATCGGGCATGCAAACACTTGGCCGTGCGAAAATCGTCGGTTTACCAAGTGCTGGCAATACCGAGAATTTGATAGCACAGGATTTTGATGATGGCTCACGGATCTGGCTGGCCGAACTGGTCTTCTACCGGCCCGATGATACGCTGATTGAAGGGCAGGGCGTCCAACCCGATCAAGTTGTACAGGCCGATTGGTGGAAGTTCGATATTGCAGCCGATCCACAGGTGCAGGCAGCGATGGCACTCATAAAGCAATAGTTCCTTCTTCAGAATGATTGACTCTTATCAAATGGCATGGTATGATCAATAGGTATTTTGAAATAAGCAATATCCGAGGGACGCGGTGACGAATCTGCGACACATGATGATCATCTATCGGCCACGTGCAATGAGCATGTGCTCGATGATGGTTGCGCCCTCCGATTGTGTGTCGCTCTGCTGAATTCTCAACATGCGAGACACAACTGCGGGCGCACGTCGCTCGCGGTTTTTTTGTGTGTATGAAGGAGGCAACCAATGGCGAAGAAACCCTCTAATGGCGGCAAGGGCGGTAAAGGGTCGAAGGGCGGCAGTGTCAAGAATCCATTCACGAGTGGTGCCCCCATCTCGCGTAGGCCACCCCGCCAACCGGGACGATGATACGAACAGTGTAGGGGCGAATCGCGATTCGCCCCTACACCAATCAATTACTAAGGGTATACTGAAGCGAATGAACTTCCTCATCCATAATTTCATTCCCCCATCCTGGCGCTGGGCTGGTCTGCTTCTGACCGTCCGTGGCTTTATGGCGGCCTAGCCCGCCACTTCACTACACCCTCTTGTTGATTTATATTCGTGTTGCCGATCCGTTTGCGTGATCGGATGTTTTGCCCTATCCTCTAATATCAATAAACTAGCACACAGGAGCATTTCGATGCCTGAACATATACTCGTGGCCGTTGCCTGGCCATATGTCAATGGCCCATTCCATGTTGGCCATATCGCGGGTGCGTACCTGCCTGCCGATATTTTTGCCCGATTTCAGCGCCTGCGCGGCAACCAGGTTCTCATGGTTTCTGGATCGGATTGCCATGGTACGCCGATAACGCTGGCAGCCGAGAAAGAGAAGATTACGCCCCAGGATGTGATTCTGCGCTACCACCCGACCCTGTTGAAGACCTTTATGTCGCTGGGGATTACCTTCGATCTGTTCACGCAGACCTATACCGAGAATCATTATGCCGTTACAACCGATATTTTTGTGCGGCTGCTCGAAAAAGGCTATATCAATCAGCAGACCATGGTTGGCTCATATTCCGAGACGCTTGGCCGCTTCCTGCCGGATCGGTTTGTGGAGGGAACCTGCCCACATTGTGGGTTTGGCCGGGCCAGGGGCGATCAGTGCGATAATTGTGGCAAGTTGCTTGATCCACAGCAGTTGATCAACCCGCGCTCCACACTGGATGGTGCTCCAGTGACGTTCCGTGATACCGATCACTTCTTTCTTGATCTGGCGCAGCTGGAGCCAGCATTGCGTGAATGGTTGGATGGCGCGGATCGTTCGTATTGGCGGCAGAATACCGTGTTATTTACCCAGAATTGGCTGCGTGAGGGGCTGCATGCCCGCGCAATCACCCGCGATCTGGAATGGGGGATTCCCGTTCCGGTTGATGATCCAATATTCAAGGATAAACGGATCTATGTCTGGTTTGATGCAGTGATCGGCTATCTATCGGCGGCGGTAGAATGGGCCAAGCGTACTGGCCAGCCCGAGCGTTGGCGTGAGTGGTGGCAGTTACATGCCGATGGCAGTGCGCCAGCTCGTGCATACTACTTTATTGGCAAGGATAATATTCCGTTCCATACGATCATCTGGCCGGCGATGCTGCTTGGCTATGGTGAGCGCACATTGCCATATGATGTTCCGGCCAATGAGTTTCTGAACCTGGAGGGCGAGAAGATTAGTACCAGCCGCAACTGGGCGATCTGGATGCCTGATGTCGAGGATCGCTACCCTGCCGATCAGCTGCGCTACTATCTGGTGGCGAATGCGCCAGAGAACCGCGATGCCAATTGGCTATGGGCCGATTTCGTTCAGCGCAATAATAGCGAACTGGTTGCCAACTGGGGCAATCTAGCCAATCGTGTGCTGACGATTGCTCAGAAGCACTTCGGCCATGCGCCGGAACCAGGTGAACTGACTGAAGCTGATCGGCAGCTTACCGCAGCCACACAGGCAGCGTTCAATACCATTACGGAACTGTTGGAGGGGGTGCGGCTCAAGGCGGCCCTAACAGAAGCGCTGGCGCTTTCACAGACGGCCAACCAGTATTTGAGTGAGCAAGAGCCGTGGAAGCTGGTCAAGACGGATCGGGCGCGGGCGGCGACGGTGTTGTTTACGGCATTGCGGACGATAGATACCCTGAAATTGCTGCTGAGCCCATTTCTGCCAAACAGCAGCCAGCAGCTCCACGAATTGCTTGGCTACCAGGGGACGATAGCGCCAATGCCAGTGATTGAGCAGGAACAGGCACCTGATGGTAGCCCGCGCCTGGTTCTGACGGGTAACTATGCAGTTGATGCGACATGGTCGCTGAGTACGTTGCCAGCTGGACAGGCGCTTCAGGCACCGATTCCCCTGTTCAAGAAACTCGATGAGAGTGTGGCGGCAGAGGAACTTGAGCGCTTAAAGCAGTAGATGTACTTCGGTGGCTCGCGGGGGTTTTTGCTCCCGCGAGAATGATTATGGCGAAGCATACGAGGGGAAGCACATGGATGCCATGTTTATCATTCGGGTGCTGATCGCACTGGTGATCGCGTTCATCCTCTTCTATCAGGCGCGGCAGTTGGTTGGCCAGCCGAACCGTAAACGGGCCTTCATTCTTGGTGGAGTTGCACTGCTGTGCTTTACCGTGTTCAATGCGTCGATCAGCCTGGGCGTGGAACTCGGTATCCTCCAGCAGCTTGCCGCTCTGGCGGGAATGCTGCTCTTCGTTGGTTCAGCCATCTCGCTTGTTCTTTCATTGCGAAATGGCGAGCATCGTGGGGATGGTGAGCGGGCAACCGCGCAGGCAAAAGCCTTCACAGAGGAGCGTCGGCGGGCGCTTGCCGAGAAGCCAGAGAAACCGGAGTAGGCCGTTGTGATCAGCTCGGCGCGGCAACACTTTAATGCCGGTGAGTTTCGTTTGGCACTACTGGCTTTTGAACAGGTATGGCATACGGAGCGTAGCGATGGCCTCCGTGCGCTTATTCAGCTGTGTAACGCGCTCCACCAATTACAGCTTGGCCTTGTGACAGCCCCGCGCCATAATCTGGGCTCGGCTGCGCGATTGCTGGCGGCCTGCGATGCCGATTGTGCTGGGATTGAACCACGGCTGTTGTTGGAGTATATTCAAGCAGTGCAATCCTGTATTCCCGATGGCCTTGAGACTGGAGCGGGCCAGGTTGTTTGGGAATCTGTTCCGAGAATACAACTATGATTCTTCAGCCAATTACCGATAACACGTTCTACATCCCTGGTTCAAACAATATTGGCGTGATTGCCGCACCTGATCGCCGTGCGATTGTTATTGATACCGGGATCGACAAGGAGAGCGGGCGGCTGATTCGCAAGGCGCTTGATCAGGCCAAGCTCCAGCTGCATGCAATTATCTGCACCCATCATCACGCCGACCATATCGGCGGCAATGATTTTCTGCTCCGCAACATCGCGAATGTGGAGCTGTTGGCCCCGCCACTTGAGGCAGCCCTGATTGAACATCCTGTACTTGAGCCGATCTATTTGAGCATGGGCGCAAAGCCAATTCCTGCGCTGCAAACTAAATGGCTGATGGCCAAGGGCGTGCCGGTTTCGCGCCTGATCACCGGGGATCGCCTGGAAGTGGCTGATCTGACGCTTGAGGTTGTTGCGCTGGCAGGCCATAGCCTCAATCAAATCGGGATTGTGTACGCTGGTGTGTGTTTTGCTGCCGATGGCTTTTTTGGCGCGAGTGTGCTAGCCAAGCATGGCATTCCATATGCCCAGGATATTACTGGGCAGTTGGCTGCGCTCGAAACGCTGGACAAACGGGCGGATTTATTCTTTCTGCCTGGTCATGGCGATCTGACGCCGCGTGCTCAATTAGCAGATGCATTGGACGCTAATCGAGAAGCCATTCTGCGGGCACAGCATGCAGTGCTTGCGGCGCTTGATCAACCGGGCGAACTGACCCAGATTGGGCGGCGGGTTAAACTCGCGCTTGGGCTGAGCTTTGGTGGCGCACCACAGTATGCTATCTTTCTATCGGTTCTTTCGGCGCACCTTAGCTACCTTGAAGCCCAGGGATTGGCAGTGGTTGCATTACTGGATGAGGGGTTGATCTGGAGCAGATCGAAATAACAATCCGCGCCCGCTATGCGGAAACGGATGCGATGGGCTTGGTTCACCATGCCAGCTATGTTGTCTGGCTGGAGCAGGGGCGCACCGAGTTATTGCGTGCCCATGGAGTGCCCTACCGCGTGATCGAGGAGCGCGGGTTTTTTGTGGTACTCAGCGATCTGCATGTGCGCTATCTTGGTTCGGCACGCTATGATGATCTTGTGGTTGTTCAGGCAACGCTAGCCGAAGTTCGCAGCCGCCAGGTTGTTTTTGCGTATGTGATTCGCCTGGCTGCGACGGGTGCGACACTGATCACGGCCCGCAGCGAGCATATTGTTATTGATCGAATAACAAGCCGCCCGGCTCGGTTTCCAGATGATTTGTTAGCGCTATTACGTCGTGTGACCTAGACCGACCCGCAGGCACATGGCAGAATCTATTTTATGAGATAAATTGTACGGATGCGATATATCGCGTTCCTGCAAAGCCCAAACTTACCATGATTTGAGGGGCATACATCCTATGCGAATGATGATCTATGTCGGGCCAGCGGCGTCACGTGAGCAGGTGATCGATTATAGTGCGCAACTCGTTCAGCGGGTTGCGGCATCGGTCTCGTTGGTTTCTGGTGGCGGGCCAGAACGCTGGCCACTCCTGCAGGAGGCTGCCGAGCAGCTGGACATTCCGCATGGTGTGCCAGTGACGCTTGTAACCATGCCAGGCGATCATCATCAGGCAGTTATTGCCGCTGCGGAAGAGCAGCAGTATGATCTGATTGTGTTTGGGCGGTTGACACGCCCGTTTGGCCAGCTATTGCCAGGGCCACGCAGCAAGGCGATAACGCAACGATTGCAGCCCTCCGTCTTGCGCGTGCATGGGCAATTGGGCGCAATCCGGCGCATCCTGGTGGCCAGTGGTGGCGATTATCATACATTCGAGGATATTAGCGTCGCTGCGCGTTTGGCTGGCCCGCTTGGTGCAGAGATCACGCTCATGCATGTGGCCGCACAACAATCGTTGATGATTTCCGGCTTTGGCGAGCGCCGGATTAGTGTCGATGAGTTTCTGGTTAGCTCCGCTCCAGAGGCCAGTACGTTACGGAATGCAGCTGCAATGTTGCGCCAGCGTGGCATTGCAACCCAGGTTCTTGGCCGTAGTGGCCCGATCCTGGATGAACTGCTCACCGAGCTGCGTTCGGGCGTGTATGATCTGCTGGTTGTTGGAGCGCATCGGATTGCCAACCCGCTTGATCGGATTTTGTTGGAGGATATTACTGGCGAGTTGCTTGATGTCAGCCCTCTGCCAGTGCTGGTTGTCAAAGGCCATGAGTCGTAGCCGTCAGGAGTCAGGAGTCAGGAGTCAGCCGTCAGTTTTCTGGTGTAAAAGAACGCTCATGTGGCTACTATCAACGTTATTCTTGTCCCAAACATCAATCGTTAGCGCGCTGAAAGCTGAAAGCTGAAAGCTATAAGGAGTTCACACTATCTATGGCACTACAGGATTTATCCACCACCCAGCGCCAGTTTCTACGTCGTTCTGCCCATGCGCTGAAACCGACGATCCAGATCGGCAAGAATGGTATCACTCCACAGCTCATTGCCGGGGTTGGCCTGGAATTGGATGCCCACGAATTGATCAAGGTCAAATTTATGGAATTCCGCGAGGAGAAGCGCGAGCTGGCTGAGGATCTGGCGACGCAGTTGGCCGCTGATCTCGTGGCATTGATTGGCAATACGGCTATTCTCTATCGTCAGCAGCGCGATCCAGAAAAACGCAAGATCTCGTTGCCATGGTGATGACGTATCCCTTTTTGACCAGGTGACCAGGTGACCAGGTGACAGATGCTCGATCAAGGTTGTACTGCTCCTCAACAGCACGTCCACCGTGTCACCGTGTCACCCCGCACCAAGTCACCGTGTCAGATGTCACGTAGGCCCCACCAGAGCGCCCAGGCTGCCAACTGGCCGGAAACCTCCCGATTGGGCTGGATCGTCGCTAATGCCTGTTCTGTGCTGCCATATGCCCCAATGATCTCACCAGAATGGGCAAATACCACCCGCGCACCAGTTGCTCGTTGTTCCACTATCTGCGCCGCTGATTGGCTGAAGAACACGATCCGGCTGGATGCATACTCGCTCAGTGCCGCAATTGCGGGTGTATCGGCATCCAGCGCCACAATACCCCCCGGTTCTGTCACCAGGATGGGCAGCCCAACAATCTGGGCGATCTCGTCCCCACCACCGATTGTGGGCATGTCTGGCAGCCCGATAATCGCACATGCGCTGCACGCCACACACGGCAGCCCGCGTGTTGCCAGATCATTGGCGGCAAGTGCCACAACCAGGCCATCGACCGATGGATTGGCTAGGATCGTGCGTACCTCATCGAAGCCAGCATTGAGTGCAAGCGTGATGCTGCTTTCTGGCTGAAATGGAGGATTGTGGCTGTTTGAACCCTGGAGGATCTCCTGAAATGCCGTGGCTGCCATAGCGCTAGCGTGCGGGTGGCCGCTGAAAGCAACCAATGGCATTGGCCCGAGCCGATCCCAGGGAATTTCTGGCGTTCCGCGTTCGCGTGCGGCGGCCCCCCTGATCCCGACTGCGTCGGGATGTAACATGCCCTGTTTGGGTTGTGGGCCATATGGCACAGCCATGCCATGCGAGCCATAGCCAATCTGCAGGCTCGTATTCGTGTGTTGGAACGCAGGAATCCCGCGATGAGCCGCCTCCGACAGGAGTTGTAGTGCTGCTACTGGCAATGCCTCAGCACGCCGCCGTTTTTGCAACAGCCACAGTGGTTCTTCCGCATCCCATTGTTCATCGCCCTGCTCCTTGGCGCGCAGGGCTTCAATCACATACTGGCCGATTGCCGCTCCCAGTGCTGGCGTTGGTGTGGTGACATGCAGATCAATGATGCATTGATCGCCATGTGCTACTGCGGCGGCTTCCAGGTAGGCCAGAATGATGCCAACCTGTTGGGCGGCATCCTTCAAGTGGCGGCGCAGCATTGTGGAGCAATCGTGATCGCAGGAGAGTTGGATGAAGACCCCTGGTTGAGGGCTATAGCGGTTTGGGCCATCAAAGGCCAGCAATCGGATCAGCGAGATTGGCATTGGGTGGCTACTCGATATCGTTGGCAGGCATCATTTCGGTAGCAGCGCCTCAATCTTTTCCAGCAGGCGCGGCAGTTCGATTGGCTTGGTATCGTAATCATCGCAGCCAGCAGCCAATGCCTGTTCGCGATCACTGGCCATTGCGTGGGCCGTTAGTGCAATGATCGGAATGATTTTTGTCTGCGGATCGGCCTTGAGTTGGCGGGTGGCTTCCCAGCCATCCAACACCGGCAGGCTCATATCCATAAGAATCAGATCGGGCGTTTCGGAGCGCGCCATGGCAACACCCTGGCTGCCGTCGACGGCGATCAGGATCTGGTAGCCTTTGCGTTCCAGACGCCGCGAAAGCATATCCCGATTCATCTCGTTGTCTTCAACCAGCAGGATTTTGGGCATGGATATGGCTCCTTCTGTTTAGCAGTTTCTCTGGTTTCGATGAAATCGGACGGACACGATCTTCGGACGGACACGATATATCGTGTCCCTGTATCATACCATGGGAAGGGCGGTTCGCGAACCGCCCCTACGATTGGCGGGCGGATACGAACCGGGATTGGCGGGCGAACACGCGAACCGCCCCTACGATTGGCGGGCGGATACGAACCGGGATTGGCGGGCGGATACGAACCGGGATTAGCGGGCGAACACGCGGTTCGCCCCGAGGGTGATGATGGATTGCGCGGCGATGATCAATCGGTGCATCGGTGCATCGGTGCATCGGCGGGCGAACACGCGGTTCGCCCCGAGGGCGATGATGGATTGCGCGGCGATGATCAATCGGCCAACCGGCGGGCCATGGATGTCTGGGCATCATCAATATCCAACAGATGTTGTTCGATATCGGCGACGTGTTGGCGCAGTGGTGCGTGTTCGCCGGCCAGCCGTTCGACGGTATCGGCCAGGGCTTGTACGGCATTGACGGTTGCGGCATTAAAGGCATTTTGTTGCTCAACCAGCGGCCCTACATACCAACGGATGAGTGTATTGGCCAGATGTTTGGCCTTTCCAACCAGCGGCAGTGCCGATCCTGGTTCCTGCGGCTCGATCCGCCAGAGTGTGTGGAGTGTTGCAACTGCTGCTCGAAAGCGGGTATAGCTTTCCATCAGGTGTTCCTTTTCTGCATCAGGCTGGATGATTGGTGCTGATGGGGTTGCTCTGCTGGCGGGCATGGCTCGGCTGCGGCGCGGTTGGCTCGGTGTTCGCCTGCCTGCTGGCCTTGGCGGTGGAGGGCATCGCCATGTACGCTGTGTTCGCCTATGTCGAACGCCGTTTCACCCGCTGGGCCTTCCGATCCGCGCAAAGCGCTGCGGGCTGAGGCGATTCATTTTATCCTGAACGGGTCGGCCCGCGCCGAAACCGGCGTGTCTCCGACCATGACGGTACTGGACTGGCTGCGCGAGCAGGCGCGGCTGACCGGCACCAAGGAGGGCTGCGCCGAGGGCGATTGCGGCGCCTGCACCGTGGCGCTGCGGCGCGGGGGCCGGTGGCTGGCGGTCAATTCCTGTCTGCTGACCATGGGCCAGATCGACGGCGCGGCGCTGATGACCGTCGAGGGCCTGACGCCACCCGGAGCCGCACTGCACCCGATCCAGCAAGCACTGGTGGAGACAGACGGCACCCAGTGCGGCTTCTGCACGCCGGGCTTCGCCATGGCGATGTTCGCTTTCGCCGATGGTGGCGAGGCGGCCGACGACGCGACGATCCACGAGGCGCTGGCCGGCAATTTGTGCCGCTGCACGGGGTATCGGCCGATTGTTGAGGCGTGCAAAAGAATTGCCGGCATTGAGAATCCCCCCCTCACCCAACCCTCTCCCCCCAAGGGGGGCGAGGGCTTTTCTTTACTTCCCCCTCGCCCCCTTGGGGGAGAGG
>ENA-ORBV01016991-ORBV01016991.1-microbial-mat-metagenome-genome-assembly--contig:-NODE-16991-length-10475-cov-5.516926_pt1 | contig 10475 bp, 4 predicted proteins | sample MGYA00237777_ERZ505514 | MGnify/ENA primary metagenome ERZ505514 (study PRJEB26160, sample SAMN06269048) | microbial mat metagenome | isolation source: Oligotrophic lake microbial mat | place...
GTTGATGGTAGAGTCCATGGAGTTTGGGCAATGTTCTAGGTGAGAGGGCACCCTTTGTTTAAAGGAGTGGAGCTGATGCAACCTTGCAAACAGTGGAGCAGTGAGGCTATCATTGCAGCACCAATCTACATCAAACACAGAGTCCAAAGATCTGAATCCATGCTGTACGTGGATCCACATCTCCGAAGGAGTGTGTTGGAAGTGCAGTTAGCATTTCATAAGGAGCAGGTGTGTGTCTGTGGGTAGCTTGAAGTGTAGCTGAGTCAACAGAATGGAAGATTCTAGAAGATCTACAACAACCTAGCTAGCAGCACTGCAAGTGCTCATAATTTCTAACAAAATGAACTGTTTCATCAAACAAGCAGGTCTCTTTATCCAACAGCATAGTTGCCACTCATTGCAGTAAACTGCTTACCCTGCCTGTTTCAAGATGATTTTTCAGAGCTGACATTGTGGTTTGATTTTTTTATGTCTAATGGCGAAGTTAGCTGCAAAGCAAACATCATGCTGTGCTGTGGGCAGAAGTACTTTTATCAGCATGGAAAGAGCTTTCCAACAATGGTGGTGACAGAAACCCCATCGATTATTTCTTTGTGTTGATGTTGCAGGAATCCCAATGTGTGTAGACTCCAAGAGTTCACTTGCTTTGCCACTTTCTCAGACAATGGTTGACATGATCATCATGAGAACCCCAGCTAAAAACCTGATGATGAGCCAGCTGTCAAAATCATCATTGTTTTATTTGTAAGCTATGACGTTGCTAGATTAACAAACAATCTAGCTGTGTTGTTGCATGTAGTTGTTTTACCATTCTTGTCTTTCACTTCCAAGAAACTGAGCTTACTGGTAATGTCTGCTGAAGGCAGCTAAAATTCATATAGAATGAAACCCACAGTCCAAAAACACAAAGATCACAAATCTTCTACAGAAGCATTGAACACCAACAAACACAAGATTGACACGCACACACTTTCTTCACACAGATGTTAAAATTTGTCAACCCATCTTCAGCAAGTTGCTGCTTTCTTCACACAGATGTTAAAATTTGTCAACCCATCTTCAGCAAGTTGCTGCTGCAACTCCTGTCCCAGCTCCCAACCAAAAGCTGGTAGAAAGTGCTTGTGAGTTATGTGTTGTTGACCAGTAACAACAAACAGTGTTCAAGAAGCAGGACCATGTGCAAGACAACTTGCATGGTCTCAAAAGTGGCACAGAACCTACCAGGAAGGTGATTGATGACATTAAAGTTGGAGATTTCCATGACACATGCAAACAGAAAGAGTGTCCTGAAATCAGCCACAAACATTGTGACAGACTGTGGCCCTTCTCCCTGTGGTTTGAACATCAAGCTTAATGAATTTGGGGACAATGTAGCCAATGCAAAGCAGTGGAAATGGCCAAACGCATGTTTGATTGCTATTAAATTGCTATTGGATTGTTGCTTGTTTTCTTGTATTCTACTGTTCAACTTCTGTCTAACTGTTGCTGCATTGTTCAGTTGTTTGTTTGCTTGCAATGTCTTATCACTGTTTGGTTGTGCTTCTTGCTGTTGCTCTAGTGATTCCTCTCACAATTTACACATGTTTGTAGAAACCCTCCTTGGCTGCAAAGTGGTTGGATTGCTGTAAAAGGTGGTTGGGACATGCTGGATGGGGAGGTGCAGCAGATGTTGCACCAATCATGGGCTCTGCGTAGATTAGAATGACCAATGCCCATTTGACTGCCAAGGACTCTGAGCCTTACAAGCAATGAACCTCAAAATTACTTTGTGAGGATGTCAAGTCTGTCAGCAATGGAGATAAGAAGACACCTGCCAAAGGCAAATGCAACACTGATGATGCCCTATCATGGTCTATTTAGGTTACAGTTAATCTTTGCCTTGGGGCTAGCTATGCACAAATCAAATCAGAAACTGAGCAGTCACAAGACATCTAGAAGGGTTTAGCACAGTCTTCATCCAAACCCTAAGAGGATCTGCAAGGACTGGAAGTGCTGATGCTAGTCACGCTGGCTCTATGATTGCTACACTGTTGACTCAGTGACTGTGAAAACATTACATTACATTACATTTGTTTGGATTGGTGAAGTAACACATGGTAATTTACACACTAGCTTTGTTGCTACAAAGAAATTAATGACATCCTGGTGAGAGACAGGATTAACCCAAAGGCCTTTGTATGAACCTCTCACTCTCTTTCTTTACTTTTCATTGTAGTTCATTCTAAAAAGTTCATAATGTTTCTGGACAAGTCAAAACGGTCTTTGGCTCTTAGCACAGTATACAAGGGGAAGAAGTTAGCCACTGGTAGAAGCACGAGCAGAGGATTGAAAAGGATTGCCATGGCAGGCAAGTTGGGATCAAATTGCTTGGGCATCTGCTAATTGTTCTCCACCATGGCATCCTTATTGAATTCAGTTGCTTCACATTGCAGTCATGATGTAGCAAACATAGACTGGTCTACCAAAAAGTGATAGAATAAATACATTTGCAAACGGATAACTCTGTAAAAGGTACAAACTGTGCTCCCAGATGGTGCCAACACTGGCAATGCTATAATAAATAACATTGGCAAACAAAACCAACACATGCACCAGCCCAGTTAATGTCAATGTCTGCTGTGTTGTTTGATCAATGTTGCTCAAGTTCATATAGAATGTGTTCATCATGCAGTGGCAAAGTGCTTGTGGCTCAAGTCTTCTATATGAACTTGAGTACGAGTCTAGCACACATGCCATTAACAACAGGTAACTCCAAAGTGGTTTGCCAGAAGAAGAAAGCATGTTGCATGTAATTAGTTTCTTTTTGGTCAAATTCTGCAAACAGCTCAATTAATTACCGACTGTGAAAATTTCTTCATCTCAAAGGGATCTATTGACATTATTTCACAAATTGATGTTGCTTGAGATAACCCTTTTCTAGAATTCTTTGCTTGCTGTTATTAGCCCAAGAATTGATCTGCGGATCTGTCTGCATGCCCTAGGAAACGGAGACAGCTTAAGTCAACTGCCTGCTTATTCTTAAATAAAACAACCCTTCTGTATCTGATTAACATGTTTGAGTTCTCAGAGAAGCAAGAAGCAATGCTAGGCAAGTCTTTTTTGCGAAGCCAGGGCTAAGAAAACTCAGAACTGTCACTGAGAGCAACAGAAAGCAAGGATGCCTTCAGTGTGAATTGGAAGGGATTTAAAATCAATGTTTGCTCAATGATAATTTGTCATAGATTTGGTTTCTTTTTTCTGTGTGGACATTTCTTATGTTGTCTTTACCACCACCAACAAGTCAACTGTCAATGTGTGTATGTTAACTGCCCTCCGGTGTCCCATGGGGGATGTTATTCCAGTCAACACGCTTGCTTTGTTGAAAGGATATCCACCATGGGATGAAGGGCCTTGGCAGCTTGCCCGTCTGGCAAGCTGGGGTCAACCAGCAGCCCAGCTGCTCCAAGGATCCCACCAGGGTTTACTCCTAAATAATTAGTTAATTCACTACGACGGGAGCCACAGACATGTCCATGGTCCCTAATAAATATCACCACGCCACGGCGACGAGTGCCATCCGATCCAATCCAATCCCCACCATTGTCAGCTGTTGTCGTGTCTCCTATGGCCGCCGTTGCCACCCGAAAAACTCCCTGCTTGGTTATTGTGTCACCCTAGGATGCCCACGTTGCCTCAACCTGACTGCCCTCCAAGTTGCTCCAAGTCATCCACCAGAGTGGTCCCCCCCCTCGTGTCCAAACAAACACTCAAGCTCAAGCTTGACATCAGTAGAAGTGCCCTCATGTCAAATCAAGTTGCAGCAACCACAGGAGCGCCATGGCCATGCGGAGCGTCCTCCGGTCAGGGAACCACGGCACCAGCAGGCCACTAGGGCCCACACCCCGTGGCCTCTGTTCAATGCCCAACAAGCCTCAGAAGAGGCGCTTGGCCGCACTGAATCCCATGGTGTGTGCAATTGACCTCAACAATGGTTGCTTCAAACTGATGGACGGACAGACCACCCTGGTAGGAATCCTACAGAGCAGACGCGAAGCGAACACCACTTGCGACCCCTTCAACAAACAACAAAGTAACAATGGCTCTTCATCAGCTCCCTCTAACAGCCTCCGATCGCCTCCAATAGCCCGTCGCATGTCGTGTTAACACCTGTCCGTAGATCATCTTCTAACAGTCGACAGGAGCTGCAGCTGTAGTTTATTACCCACCGTGCTTGGTTAGCTAGACCAAGGGGTGCTCAACAGACAAGTGGACGAGTGGTTGTGCGAGCAGACAAGTGGAAAAACGAGTGGCCGAGCCGAGTCGAGTTGTAGTAGGTGGCCGAGTGGTCGTCGTAGTAGTAGTAGTAGTAGTAGCAGTGGTCGTAGTAGTAGTAGTGGTAGTCGTAGCAGTAGTCGCCGCCGAGTGGCCGAGTGAGAGAGTGAGTGGGTCGAATGATAGGTCATAGTGGACGAGTGAGTGGGTCGAATGATAGGTCGTAGTGGATGAGTGAGTGGACGAGTGGACGAGTGGTCGAGTGAACAAGTGGATGAACAACATTCGAAAGCATGCGCATGGGACAAGAGCATTCTTACCTTGAGAGAATTGGATCAATTGGTAGGAAAAGTTTTGGTTTGGGTCTTTATTGATTTTCTTTTTGGAAATATTTGATTTGAAAATATAATCCAATGTTGCTGGCTCAAGATTCAGGCTTTTGGCACAAAAGTCAGGCTCTTCTCATTTGTTTATCATGATGCACTAGCTCTGCTACTAGTGCTCGCTCTGCCACTCGGCCACTTGGCGGCTCGTTGCGGCGACATCAGCAGATGGCAGGTGTCAATAGTAGATCACTTGACCACTCGTCCACTAGTCCGGCCACTCGTCCAGCGGCATGCGGCAACCATTCACAAGGGGTTGGAAATAGTAGATCACTTGACCACTCATAAGGGGTGGAAATAGTAGATCACTCGACCACTCGTCCACGGCGACGGCGATGGCAATAGTAGATCACTCGACCACTCGTCCACTCGGCCACTCACTCGTCACCTCAGCTGCCCAATCGTCCTCGACAGTTGATTCTTTTTGCTGGCAATCGTCCTCGACAGTTGATTCTTTTTGCTGGCACCGGATTCAGGCTTTTGGCACAAAATTCAGGCTGTTCTCATCATGGCAGCTGTTGAAGAATAGTCACTCAAAAGTTTGTTGAGCTATTATTTGACGACTCGACGACTTGGTAGTCCACTGGTCGTCGAGTCGTTCACTCGTCCACTCGTCCACTCATCCACTCGTCTACCCATCTACTCTGCGTCATCATCGGCGTCGGCATCGGCGTCTGCGTTGACCATGGTGATGATGTAGTAGTCAATTTTTTGGATGCTTTTGATACCACTAGCTAGCTAGCTAGCTAGCTAGCTAGCTAGTAGTTGTTGTAGCATTCTTCTTTTTTACTTGTTACTACTCTACTAGCTAGCTAGCTAGCTAGCTATTATTACTACTCACTCACTTGTCCACTCGTCCACTCGCCGTTGCATCGCTAGTATGCCGCTAGTGCTGTTGGTTGATTATTAAAGAGACCTGCTTATTTGATGAAACAGTTCAGTTTATTAGAAATTATAAGCACTGCTACAGTGCTGCTAGCTATGGTTGTAGATCTTTCTAGAGTCTTCCATGCTGTTGACTCAGCTACACTTCAATGTGCCCACAGGTGCACACCTGCCCCTTATGGAATGCTAGCTGTACCAGCTGCACTTCCAACAGCTTCATTCTAAAGCTTATAATTTTCATTTACAAACAACTCAAAAGGCCCGTAGCTTTTAGCGTAGTGCACAATTGCGTTCCTTTTGTGATGATTAAAAGGCATATTTCAATTAAATGTGAGCACCATAGTGTTGGATAGGCATGTCAGCTGGCTTGCATATATTATGACACAAATCACTCTTGACATGAGTGAGGATTTGTGTTTACATGAGTTCCAAAATGGCTAAACGAAGACACTCTGAACTTCGGCAGGAACACAGAACAATTTGGCTCTTTGATTCATGCTAGTAAGCTTCTGTTGTTCATTGCTAGGAGTTAGGCAATTCATTCAAGTGCAATTAGCATTGAGCAAACCATCAACACAATGCAATAGCCCCTGCAACAAGCGTGGTGTCTTCACAAGATTGAATTTTTTGCACGATGTTGTGAGCACGCAACACCATCCATGAGTCGTTGGACTAAAAGAACTTGTGTCTTGCCATTGTTGGTGTTTCCAGTAGCATTAAATATCTTGTTGGCAGTGCATTTGTAAGTAATGAAAGCACGAGGGGATTCTGTTCTATGAATGCTGCAAACATTTTTCTTGATTTTCATAGAGTTGGGATCATTAGGATCAGCCAATGCCGGGTGCTGAATAAGGTCATCCTTGCGAACTTCAAGAGCAAGGATGGAAGTCTTGGAATAGAAATCCACAACAACAAATCTTTGAGCTGTACCTCAGAGATCTGCATGGTCAAATAATTAGTTCCAAAAGCAGAACTTAAAAAAGATGCTTCACACCATTTTTGTGGTTTGATGTCAATGTGCACTACTAGTAAGTAAAAAGCAAGACATATTTGTTGCGGTTAAAATAAAATTATAAGCTTTAGCAATGTAGAGACAAATGAAATGTAATTTGAGAGAGGTTTGATCAGATCTCTAATCTACATGCTCTCTATTCACTAGATAGGATAGAGTTATATGAGAGCAGCACTGACATCCTTGCGGAGTTGAACACCAGTGCAGTTCATTGTACAATAGACTTGTGCGATGAAGATATCCGCAATCATGGGTCTGAACCATGCCAAGCTGAAACATGTTGTGAGAATTCATCTGGTACATCAGCTATGCTCATAGTCTTATGCTAGCAACATGTGTTTGGACAGACGCTAAAGAACTCTTGCTGAATCGTTTCCACAATTGGTCTCATAACCCATTTAGGGTCAGAGCACAAGACAGTGACTCCTATGTGCTTCACCTATGTCGGCTTCATGCACATCTTGCAAGCCGAGAGACCTTTTCATCTGATGGTTTGTTGTGCATGCGAGCCAACACAATGAGGAAAGTGCCACGGCAATGGCTATCTTAACAAGCAAGGATCAATCAAGATTGATGTTGAGCGACAAGTAAAATTGCCATGCTATCGGCGTTGTTATTTCTTGTTGGCAAACTATTGTTGACAAATGGCAAGCAGATTGACAAAGCACTTACCAGCTTTTGAGATTCAAGCAGAATCACTTGGCTTGTGCAGCTGTGCCACTCTTTTATGCTAAGCTATTTGTGGATGCACTCTGGGTGGCAATGTCCATGAGCCATGAGAACTGTCTAATTATTTGCATTAAATGAAGTAAAAAGGGCTACTTTCACAATAACCAACCTACCTGATTAACTTAACTTTATAATTTCAATTTCAATTCGAAATTTCTCATCAAAGCGAGGCGTTGCTCGATGCACATCAGAGCAGCTTGCACTTGATCTCTTCGGTCCAAATTCGAAATTCTTTCCGACAAAATATCTCCTTCAATCATTGCTAATTCTGCAATGTGACTCAAAAGAGGGTGCGGGTGCCCCTTGAGAGCCAGCGCACTCATAACGTTCACAAGATAATTCATATCAGCAGAGAGATGCTCACATCCCCTGGATGTTAGCTGCGGGATACGAACAACACGCTCTAACAAACGCCCAGTCACAGATAGACCCACAGCATCTAACCAAGTGTTGCAGAAGGCGGTACTAGCCTTTGTAGCCTCTTCTTCTTCTTCCTCTTCTTCTTCCTCGGGAGGAAGAGCGCAAACGACTAGATCCAAGATTTGTTCTCCATCCATCAAGGTCTTTACAACATCTTCCGAACTTTCCCTCGAACCAGCTGAGGCAAGAAATTCGCGCCATGGTTGGAGTGATACGTTGCGGACTCCTTCCATCACTTCGTTCGCAAGAGAAAGTGCCTCTGTGTCAGCTGCAAATGGCTCGAGTGCCTGTACTAAAGCAAGCATATGTTCACCGACTTGTGTGATGTAATTCTGGGGAAGCGTGCCATATGAAGCAATATCATTGGCATTAGCTTCTTCCTTCCAAGCCGCCATGGTCGAAATTCCACTCAGGTGCAGCCGAGGTACTGCAGTGCATACGTCATGGACAAACTTGTGGCAGCTAGTCGCCAGCGACTGCATTGCTTCATCCGCTGCAGCATAAAGAACAAGTGGACCTTCGCCTTGACCGACTCCAGCACCACCCGCCAGCCTTTGTAAGAGCGCCAGTGTTACGCTATCAGCATCTTCGTCCATGTGACTTCCACCACTTCCGCAGACAGACTTTGTCAGAAAGGAGTCGATTTCGACCGCTGAGAGTGACTCCGGAAGCTGAAAGATACCATCCCTACTGGTTTTGGTTGCAGCTGACAAAATATCTTGAATTTTCGTCTCCCTCGCGGCGTTGAGAGACATTCGTTCTGCCAGGACATTGAGGCGTTCTCGAGTTTTTCTTTCAAAAGACTTCATACTCCGGCGGAAGGAGCCTGCAATCTTCAACACTTCCAAGGCGCACAAAACGTGTTGGTCGTCAAATTTCTCGGCCAATAGCCGTTCATTCGATGTCATGGACGACGACAAAGACTGGATTGCCTTGGAAAGTTCTGCCACGTGTCCTGCAATCAGGCCGTCTATGGTTGACAAATAGTCACGGACCTGGAATCCGCCATTCATGAGCTCAAAACGTGCCAATGCTCCTTCTGCAAGAGGAAAAACAAAGGTCGCCAGGCCATTGAGACGGTCAGTGGCATCCTGGAGGTTTGCTAGATCTCTTGATGCAACCTCTGATAGGGTACCAGCAGCTTGTTTGATAGCATCCGCCACAAGCATTGCTGCAACATTTGCGTGCTTTGTCTCCAGCGCCGAGAGGCGCTCTTGGTACAGCGCAAATGGCGATGCCACTTGTAAAAAGAGTGCAGTCATGTCTTTGTACAGCTTTATTCCACTATCTGCCAATCCAAGGGTTTGATTGGATTCCATCAAATCGAGCCATCCCCCTGCAACATTTTCGTAGGCAAGAGAAAGAAATTGTAGCGTCGCTTCGTATACTGCACAAATACTTTCCAGTGACCCCTTGGAGGGGGCCGATGGATTGGAAGAATACATGGATTCTAATCGACTTTGGAAGGAAGGTAAAATGGGACGAAAGCATTCTTGCAACACCTTAATAACAAGATCAGGCACCATTTCACTTCCAAAGACAGCCAAACTCTGTCGTCGTTCTTCGGTAATCAAATCAAGAACAGTCTCGTACCATCCCGGCAACCACGTCAAGAATTTCGACACTTTTTCTCTGTTTCCATCGTCATTTTCTTGAGTTTCATATGCTGGTGAATAAGCAAACCACGCCTTATGCGCCGCCAAGGGACGATTCTTGACATACTCTTCCTTCAGGGCGTCCATCTTCTCCAATTTCATGTACAAGCTGACACATTGTTGCAATGGCGCCAACCGCGTATTCATATTTTGTAGCGCATGTTTTAACTGTGGTTGCAGCAACGCTTGCACTTGTTGTCGAATCTTGGCAATGCTCTGGCGGCGATCTTCGGGATGGGGCATTCCTCGTAGCGCACGTTCTCCATTTTCCAGCTTTGCCAACGCATTTACGGCTTCGGATAAATTTTGTTGCGCCAGCAACGGAGCGACTGACGACAAGGTGCTATCCCATGTAGCAGCAGCAGTTAGGATATCCTTGGTACGTGACAAGTTTGCTTGCAGGGCATGCAAGGTACTAAGTGTTTCCAAGGACGTGGAAACCTCTTGTTCGCTTTCCGGTTTGGCCAAAGTGCTTTCTAACAATGCCGCGGCGTCCATTTTCATGCCCTCCAGTCCCACGCCAATGCGACACACATCGGCATGACAGCGTGGTAAAATGGCTTGCAACTCGGCTCCGATGCGACCAATGTCTTCATGACAAGATTGCGTTTGGAGTTGCAACTGTAGCGCTAATTCGGCCATTCGTTGTTGCAAACAACCATCATTAGAATCAGCCAAGGCCAAATTGAGATACGAAGTGACCGAAAATTCGTTTGAATTCAATAGATGAGACAGGTGCTGTTCCAACGAATCTTCCCCGGAGGCGCACATACCCAGGGGTCGCCCCGAATGTGGGGGCGGGGCAGTGCCAAGGTAAGTGCCACTAGAAATGCTACTCGTCATTTCCTCGTCCCTTTTTGCTTCTTAATTTTCTACAAGAGAATCACTTTGCTTTCTTCCATGAAGGTAAGAGGCTAAGAGCACCATCAACGTGTGAGCCATAAAAATTAATAACCTACTAATACCAGTTTAGCAAAGATTTGGCTTGTATATCGCTGACTTGGTACCAATGGTAGTAGAGACTGTAAAGTTGATGCCGTTTTAGATCCACGTGGCACTCCAGTGACGTATGTGCATCACAGCTCGGGGATAAGACCACTGGTTAATATCTAGAGTCATAATATATATTCCCAGACTTTA
>ENA-ORBV01016993-ORBV01016993.1-microbial-mat-metagenome-genome-assembly--contig:-NODE-16993-length-10474-cov-6.986438_pt1 | contig 10474 bp, 7 predicted proteins | sample MGYA00237777_ERZ505514 | MGnify/ENA primary metagenome ERZ505514 (study PRJEB26160, sample SAMN06269048) | microbial mat metagenome | isolation source: Oligotrophic lake microbial mat | place...
GTCCTTCGGGATCCGGGGCGCCTGTCCGGCGAGCCGGCGTCCGAGGTTGGCCACCTCCAGCGCCATGGTGGCGGCGTCGCGCACGCCCGAGTGTCCGTCGGCGGCGGGGAGGTACATCCGGTCGTTGACCGGTGTGCGCCAGTCGTAGCCCGAGCGGAGGGTGTCGAGCCCGTTCCGGATCCCGAGCAGGCAGCCGAGGTTGCCGGAGTTGCAATCCGTGTCGTAGCCGCAGGTGTTGACGATCATCATCGAACGGTCGAAATCCCCGGCGCCGTGGAGGAGGGCGAGGATGATGACGCCGTGGTTCGAGATCATCGGGCAGTTGGTGCCGAATTTTGGGTAGCCGTAGTGTTCGACCAGCAGTTCGCGGGAGCGGCGCCAGTCGAGGCCGTCGCGGTGCCATTGGCGCAGATCGGCGATGAGGCGGGCGATCTCGCAACCGGCCGGGATGTGGGTGACGGCGCGGTCGAGGAGGGTGTCGATGTCGGGCTCGACGAACGCGAGCGATTCCATGGCGGCGATCACCACGGCGCCGTGGACGGCTTCGCCGTCGTGGCTGACTCGCGCGGCTTCGCGGGCGAGGCGGACGGCGAGATCGGGGTTGCCGGGGGCGACCATGGCCCATCCGTCGATGAAGATCTGCGCGCCGATTTCCTCGGCCACGGCGGTGCCGTTGAGTGCGATCGACCCGCTGGCGGGGGCTTCGATGCCGGCGTCGAGCCGGAGGTAGGCCGTGTGTTCGGCCGACATCCCGATGCCGCCCCACCAGAGGATGTGTTTGCCTTCGGCGATGTAGTTGAGCCAGGTCTGGCCGATCTCGCGGGCGCTGAGATCGGGTTTGACGCCATGATCGAGCAGGGCCCGGATGAAGGTGAACGTGCCGGTGATGTCGTCGTCGGTGACGATCAGCGGCACCTGCTTGTCCGTGTGCACATAGCGCCGAATCTCGCCCCAGAGGGAGGCGATCCGATCATAGGAGGCGCCCTCGAAGGGGCGGCCGAGATAGACGCCGATCAGTTTGCCAAGCACGCCGGCGTAGACGCGGGCTTCGTAGTCCGGGGGAAGGGGATGGGTTGGCATCGCGGCATTGTGATGGCCGGAACGGTCGGAAACCTCCATAATCCGACCCAATACCATGCGAAAACGACCATCGGCCGCCTATCAGATCGAGTTCTGGCCGACCTCCCGTACCGGTCGATTTCCGGTCCAGTTGCTTCGCCAACCGGACCACAGCGACGCCCCCATCCGCCGTTTGCACGTCCATGAATGTCTCGAAGTCGGTCTTTGTCATGCGGGCTCGGGCCTGTTTGTGGTTGGCGGGAAGGTGCTGCCCTTTCGGGCCGGGGACGTCTCGGTCATCACGGAGCACGAGCCTCATTTCGCCCGGAGTTCCCCTGGCACCCGGAGTGACTGGACCTGGCTCTGGTTCGACCCGGTCACCCTGCTGGCAGGCGGCCCCCCGGTTACGGCCCGGTTCCTGTCGTCCCAGCCGATCAGTGGCGCCGGATTTCGGAATCTCTTTGCGCTCGCCGATCCCGGCTCGCCGAAGGTCATGGTCGAGGAACTGATCGGGGAACTCAGCCGGCGAGAGGCGGGCTGGGAGATGGCGGCGCGCGGATTGATCGTCGCCTTGCTGTGCCGCGTGCATCGCCGGGCCATGCCCGCGAATTCCGTCGCGACACCCGGCGGCTTCCAGCGAATCGGCCCGGCGCTCGATTACCTGGCCAGCCACTCCGCGGGGGAGGTGGATCCCGTTGCGGTGGCCGCGCTTTGCGGGATGAGTCTGACCCATTTTCGCAGGCGTTTCCGGTCGGTGATGGGGCGTTCGCCCCACCAGTATCTGCTGGAACTGCGTGTGGGCGCTGCGGCGGCCGCCCTTCAGGATGGCCGGCGCAGGATCACCGAGGTTGCGTTCGACAGCGGTTTTGGAACCCTTTCCGGTTTCGACCGGGCATTCCAAAAAGTGCTCGGAATGTCGCCGCGCGCCTGGCGGGCGGGATCGGGTGTGGGGCGTCCCGAATGCGGCACCGCAGGGAATGGCGGTGAGCCCAAGGAGCGGCGACTTCAGTCGCCGAAGGCTGGGAGCCGATAAAGGGACAGACAGGAATGGCATCAACTTAAGTTTGCGCCATTTGAATTGTTGGGGGATGACGGGCCGGGCGAAGCCTCCGCAGCGAGTTGGGTCCGCTTTGGATCCCTGCAATTGGCCCGGTTTGGCGCCGGAGCGTTGCTCAGGGCTCAAAATCCCGCGGGAGCGCGGATGGCCGCGCGTTTTCGGAGTCTGACGGGCGTCCTCGGCGACTCCGGCAAATCACCAGCGCCCTGACTTGGCGCCGTTCGGGAGCGGAGCCGCCCGGCCTCGGCCTAAAAGCCCCCAATGGGGGGGGGCGCGTGCGAAGGGCCGCGAACTTATTCAAGCAAATGCTCGCGCACTGGCCCGGAAACCACATGCCATTGGTGAGACAGCACACGGTCAGCATGCGGCCGGTGGCCACGTACTCGAGGCCGAAACTCTCCGCGAGTGCCAGACCTAGAGAGCCACGGCCGGAACCCGGGTAGCCGAAGAGCGCGACGTTGAAGAGATTCTTGTCGAGTGCTTGCTGGAGGATTCGAACGATGTCCCTGCGGACTGCGTGCCCTTGCCGGCGCCGGGCGGGCCGGAGAGTGCGATGTTGAGCATGGGATGGCAAACTGCCTGGTTCAGGTGAGAGAAAATAGCAGCTCGTAATCCACAAGACCGAGCACGGGAGCTCCCCGTCGCATGAGCGGGCTTCGCGCCATTCTCTGTTGGCGGAGGATCAGGTGGCGCGGCTTGTGGTCGAGCACCACCCAGCCCAATTGACGGAGAACGGCGGCAACCCGCAGCGTCCAGTCAACCATCCAAGGTTCGAAAATGAGTCCCGCCCCATATGCCTGCTCGGCGTCGACTCCATCCATCCAGCGGTAGAGAAGGATGTAGATTCTTTCCCAATCATACTCCACGGTCTCGTATTCCTCGGAGGGTCCCTGGCTTGCCAGAAGCCGATGGGCATAGGTGGATTGGAGATGCCTTTTACGGCCAAGCTGCCAGGCGAGGTAGCGCGTGGGTGGCGAGTAAATGGCAAGTGGAGCCTGGGTCACGAAATGTCCCCGGCACTGGGCGCGAAGGCGCATCAGATTGCCGAATTCTTCAAACGGGGGAAGAAACTCGGCATGAGCGACGCGCGACATGAAATCCGCATCTGCATGGAGTTCCCTGCCGACCACGGTGAGCCCGACATCCTGCCCGAAGCGACTGAATTTCACGACGATCGCGAACTTGCTTCGGACAGGATGCGCGACGGGCACGCGATAAACGGCCCCGGTGGCTCCGGCGAGGGCTCGGCCTGGTTTGCTGAACTGGGCCCCGGTGAACCACCGCTCGGGCAGGATGCAGGATGCAACCGGCCAGCCGGTGCGGGTGATGTAGAGGTCGCCGCTTTGGCGCCCCTTGAGATGAAGGTAATCCCCTCCGGCGATTCGCCTCCGGAAGCGGAATGGGGCGTCATCGAAGAGCGGTTTTATCCCCTTCCCGAGTGAGAGATCGAATCCTTCCATGGTGGTGTTTGGCAGTCGGCTTTCAATCGGTAGAGAGAGTCGGTATGTCGAGCAGACTCTCGTATTCGGAGAGGGTGCAGCCGGAGAGGCAGCACTCGATGATCTTGCGGCCGGTGGGCAGCAGGTCCTTGACGAGGAACTGCGACAATTCCTTATGGAAGAACTGCTCGAGCATTTCCGCGCCGCGGTCGTAGGCGGCGGTGCCGACCTCCGGTTGCTGGTCCACCTCGAAGAACCACACGCCAAGCGTGCGTCCTTCCACCACAATCGTGCCGGGAGTGTAACCTAACAAGGGGCAGCGGGACGGCTTCATCTGTTTGTCGGTGAAACGCGCGCCTCCGCGCCGGGCGAGGAATTCGCGGGTGATCCATTGCGGCATGAATCCGACCTCCCAGGCACCGATGTGCTGATTGGGAGTGAGAATGTAGCGGACTTTGGGGGTTTCGATGATCTGGTTAAGCAGCAGATTTGCCTGATCCACGCGGCGACCGGTGGCGAAGGGCCAGTAAGAGCCGACGCCTTCTGAGGACATGCCTTCAGTGGCGACAATGCTCGGATTGGCATGGCCCCGCGGGGCGACGAGCCGCCACAGCCACGCCAACGCCGGGGGCAGCTTGTGAAACATGCCGATGATGCCGTAGCTTGGGAGGTCCGCAGTGCATGGCGGTGTGCGCACTCCCATGCTGCGGATGTCCACATCCACAGCACCCTTCACCACATTCGGGACGATTCTGCGGGGAATGATCACGCGGGGATTGGGGCAAGCCACGCCGGGTTCGTCCTCGGTGTGTTCCCAGATCAGCGAGGTGGCGCCGGGCTGACCTTGGACGTTGAGGAACAACAGCGGCTCGGGCGGATGGATGGTGAGTTTCTCCAGATGGGGGTCGATGCCATAGTGGTTAATGTGGTTGATGCGGACGAACCAGGCCTCTTCAGCGTCCGTTAGACTGAGCTTGCCCCAGCCTTTTTCCAGTGACGGATGGCATAATGCCATATCGTCGGTGACCGGACGCAGGTCGCAGGCGCGCGGCAGGGTGAGCAGGCGCTTTTCGCCGGTGACGATGTTACGGCCTAACAAAAGCGATCCGTCGGCCTGACGGTGGGCGTGTTCGAGCATCTCGCTCTTGCCACCGCCGCTGGCACCCTCGTGGCAGATGACGATCTTGTTGTCGTAGGGGGTGATGACCTGCACGGTGGAGCAGTGCATGGTGACCCAGTGTTCGGCCTCGCCGATGTTGAGCAACACGCCGTAGATGCCTTTTTTCGCGCTGGGTCCGGGATAGAGGTTGTAGCTGAACAACTCGTGCGCGGATTCAAGGCGGTTGTGGACGACCACCTGCTGGCCACCGAAGTGGGTGTGGCGGAAGGGCGGAGCGACATAGATCAGCGCATGCGGCGCGAAACCTTCGGGAATCTCATCGGGTGAGAGTATGCCTTGCAGCATCGATAGCCCGAGGGCGAAGAATCCGGCGTTGGCGGGAGCGATGACCAGTGCATCCGTGCCTTTTCCCTCCATGCCCGCGTGGAACGGGAATACCGCGAGATCCTGGCCTTTCAGCCACTCGAAGGTTTCCTCGCGAACGCTGGCGAAATCCTTGCCGAAGCGATCGTGATAGGTCGGCTTATCGGTAAGGAGGTGGTCGCCGATGACCATACAGTCCGGATCGCGGCGGCGCATGTAAGCTTCCGGATAATTGGCGTTGATGCCATTGCGGACGCGACAGACACGGGCTTCGACGACGCTGCCCTTGCCGGGAACATCGTAGGCCACCTCATGCCAGCCATTGACTGCGTCGCGGACGGACAGTTCCACGAGTTCGCTGGTGGTGGTGGCCACGGTGACGGAGAGGGCGGCGTCCAACAACGCGGCGGCTTCGGGTGGAACCGGGAATGGCAGGACTTTGCAGATGACGTGTGTGTTGTTTATCATACGGTGTTGCTTTGGTTGTTATGATTTATCGGATCTGGTGGGAATAAATGTTTTTCAGCAAGGCACTGATCCGCCATGGGTCTCCAATCGGTGCCGCCGGCGTCATCCGGATGATTCTAACATTCGGCATGACTGCGGCGACAGTGGCACAAATGACATGCCACGGGATGGTCAGTTGTGCCGCTTCGCACTGTTGCTCAAGCTTGGCGATGCGGGCTTCGAGCGCCGACATGCGGTCTTCGGCGCTGGTGGGTGGTGGATGGGCGTTCATGACAATGTTTCCACAGTGGCGTCTCGGGTGATGCCTCCGACAGTGACTGTCAGATGTCGGACACTGCGGACCGATGCGACGGGCGAAATGAGGGGAGCGGTCTCGTTTGAGAGTGGCGTGTCGGGTACTGCCCGGGGTGCTGGCCTTTCGCCACGGAACCAGGCTGTCGTTTGCCGGGGAAACATGGCGAAGAGCACGCAGCTTTCATCAGTGACCGGGAGTCCTGCTTCAGCGACTTTTTCACGCAGTGACGGCATTCCGGGTGGCAGCAAACTGCTGGTATTGGCTGTGACGGGCTCTTGATTGGAGAGTTTGGAAGCGAGTCTGAGAACCTCGGCGTCCACGGGGCCCGGATTGCGGCCGAATTTTCCCAGGGCGATGGCCATGGCCGCAGGGGCGAAGTTTTTCCAGCGTCCGAATTTGACGTTCATCATGGCCTGCGTGCCCACGATTTGGGATGTCGGTGTAACGAGCGGAATCCAGCCAAGCGCTTCCCGGACATAGTGGATTTCCTTCATGACATCGCCGACGCGGTCGGACATGTTGAGGTCCTTGAGTTGGTTGCGGAAGTTGCTGAGCATACCACCGGGGACCTGATAGACCAGGATGTCGGCGTCCGTTCGCTCGTTGGCCGGGCTGGTGAACTCGCTGAGCTCGGCATACACACCTTCGAGGTATTCGCGGATTTCCATCAGCAGTTCCGAATCGAAATGATTCGGGCGGCGCGGGTGGTCGGCGAGCAGTGCCAGCATGCGGGCGGTATCCGGCTGGGCGGTCCCATTGGCGAAGGGAGCAATGGAGGTTTCCACCGCCTCCGCGCCGGCGTCGATGGCGGCCAGGTAGGTGGCTGCCGCCAAACCCGCCGTGTCGTGGCTGTGGACCGTGACGCCAAGGCCAGTCGCCTTTTTCAATCCACGCACAAGTTTTGCGGCCACCACGGGCGGAAGAACACCGGACATGTCTTTGATGGCAACGGAATGACAACCCATTTCCGCGAGTTCGCGACCGAAGGCGATAAACTTCTCCGGCGTGTGGACCGGGCTCTGCGTGTAGCAGATTTCCCCCCGTGCGTGGCGTCCGCTGGCAATGACGCAGCGAACGGCGGTGCGGAGATTTTCCGGATCGTTCAGAGCATCGAAAATCCGGAAGATGTCGCAGCCGGCGTCAGAGGTGCAATTGATGAAAGCCTCGACGACGTCATCGGGAAATGCAGTGTATTGCACGATGTTCTGACCGCGAAGCAACATGAGTTGCGGGGTGCTCGGGGCGGCATTCTTGAGGGCGCGGAGGCGGTCGAACGGGTTCTCGCCGAGGAAGCGGAGGCAGGAGTCGATGGTGGCTCCGCCCCAGGTTTCGAGTCCGGCGAAACCCGCACGGTCGAGCAGCGGGGCCACTGGGAGCATCTGGGCCGTGGTCATTCGCGTCGCGGCGAGCGATTGGTGGCCATCCCTCAAAGCGGTGTTATTGAAGCGGATTGGGGCTGTGGTGGAGTTCACGAGGGAAGAATTAGCTGTATTTTCGACTCCCGCGTCGCGGTTTCCATGGTATGATGCGCGTTATATGATGTCATTGGATGCGCGTCTGGGTTGAACGGCAGTGACATTCTCGCCAGATCAAACAACGATGCGTTCCGCTGGGGCAGTGTCAGTAGTCAATCGTTGCGGAGAAGTCGTATGACATTTGCGTTAAGCATGATGAAGCAGAATCGAGTTCGCCGCGAAGTGGTCCGATAGGATGTCCGAGACAATCACAATCGGGGTGCCGTTACGGATGAGTTCTTGCTTGAGCAGTTCCTCGGTGACAAGCTGGATCGTTTCCTCAATACCCGAGGAAAACGCCAGTTTGATGGCGCGCACACCGCGGGTGAGTGCCAATTTTCGGCAGACACTTTCCTCCGGCGTGACCGCGTAGAAACCGGAAGTAAAAGGACGGAGCATGGCCACTTGGTTGGCAAGCACCCCGCGGCGGGTGAGCACGACAAGCAAGGCGTCCGGCAGGGAATCCACGAGGTTTACGGCGGCCCTGGCGATTTTCTGGCGTTCTTCACGCAGCAGAACTCCTTGACCGAACCCTTGGCCGCCGGAGCGCTCAATGCGAGCGGAAATCCGGACCAGTGCCTCGACGCAGCGTTCGGGGTAGCGACCGATGGAGGTTTCACCGGAAAGCATGAGAGCGTCCGCTTCCTCGTAGGCGGCGTTCATGGCGTCCGTCACCTCGGCCCGTGTGGGCGTGGGGTTGAGAATCATCGATTCGAGGAGTTGGGTGGCGACGATCACGCGGGTGGCGAGTTCGTGGCAGCGTTTGACGATCCGGCGTTGGAGAAGCGGGAGTTCCTCAAACTCGACTTCGGTGCCAAGATCTCCGCGTGCGATCATGATGACATCCGCCTCGCCGATGATGGCATCAAGGTTTCGGATCGCCTCCTGATCTTCGATTTTCGCGATGACCTGGGCGTCGCCATTCAGCGCCTTCATCGCATCCCGGAGTTCTCTTACGTGCGCCGCATCCCTGACAAACGAGCCGGCGATGTAGTCCGCCTCACACTCGACGGCAAGGGCAAGATCCATGTGGTCTTTTGTGGTTAGCGCGGGGAGATTCAGCCGCACTCCGGGAAGATTGATGTGGCGGCGGGATCCCATCGTGCCGGGCGTCCTCACATTGCAGAGGATGTGGTCGGCTTCCACCGTGTCGATACGCATGAGGAGCGCGCCGTTGTCCACCACCAGGGTATTGCCCACTGTCACGTCACCCATCAGGCCGTCATAGTTGACGGTGGTGGATTTTTCTACGGAGGCGTCAGTGCCCTTTTTGCGGAATTCGACCACGTCGCCTTCTGCCAAAGAGAATGGCTCCGGCAGGTCTCCGGTGCGGATGGATGGTCCGGCAAGGTCGAAGAGAACGGCAATGTAGGCGTTCCGTTGTTGGGCTTGGCGACGGACTTTTTTCACCAATTCAGCGGCCCATGTGTGTTTGGCATGGCTCATGTTGATGCGGAACACGTCGGTTCCGGCATCCATGAGCTTGCCGATCATTTCCTCGGATTCCGTGGCCGGGCCGAGCGTGCAGATGAGCTTGGTTTTGCGGGACAGGATCCGGCTGGAAGTGCCAGGAAGTCGCCCATGGGGGTGAACGCCGTTGAACGAGCCGATGGACGAATGTGCGGGCGGGAGAAGGGGGGCCTCATTCGCGGCGAACGATTGGTGGCCGTCGCTCGGAGCGGTGTGATTAAAGCGGATTGGGGCGGTCGTTGGGTCCACAAAGCAAAAAATAGGGTGGATATTCGGCTTCTGCGTCGCAGTTGCCATGGTCTTTGACGCGTTTTCTGATGTCAGCGAATACGATGCGTGGTAGGATCTCCGCAGATCGATGCCACGGATCATTCGCAGAGCGCTTTATCAGAAGTTCAGGGAGCTCCCTGAATTGCTGGAATTTCAGCGCGATTTCGAACTCTTGAGCGGAATGAAGCTGGCATTTGTGGATGAATTGGGCCTCGGCGACGACCTGCTGCGGGACCCATTGCCGCTGTGTGCCGCGATGAACGCGTCCGAGGCGGGACAGGCGATGTGTGCCCGCTGCCGGCACGCGCTGCTTGGCCATGCGAGTGATCATTCGTCCTGCACACTCTGCGATGCGGGCCTCAGCGAGGTGGCGATTCCTCTGAACATCAGCGGAATCAAGGCGGGCTTTTTCATGTTTGGCGGGACCGTTCCGATGCCTCCCAACCAGCAGACGATTCAAAAGGCACGGCACCTATTGAAGAAAAATGGGATCGAGATCGACGATCAGGACATGGAAACTCGGCTGTCCCAAACGCCCGTCGTGCCTGCGGAAGCCTTGGGAGCCCTCAAAAGAATCGTCCAGCTCGCCGCCAAGCAAATCGCATTGAAGATCACCGACCAACTGGTGAATCCCGAGGCGGCGATGCCGCCCTCTGTCATCAAGGCCTGTGGCTATATCCGTGCCCATGCCTTGGTGGACGATATCAACCTTGTCGATGTGGCGAGTCATTGCAGCGTCAGCGAAGGGCATCTATCCAGGCTGTTTCATCACGCCACCGGTCTGACTTTCCGCGAGTATTTAACCCAAGTCCGCATCGAGCGTGCCAGGTCGCTGCTGATCCACTCGGGCAAGTGCGTCTCCGAAATCGCCTACGAATCCGGCTTTCAGTCGCTCTCGCAGTTCCACCGGGTGTTTCGGAAGGTGTATGGGGCTTCTCCCGGGGAGATGCGATCCAAGGTGTAACATCCAAAAGCAACAGTCCCATAGTCCTTGGTCCGTCACGGATCGGATTCCTTGCCCTGGTGGGGTGGCCCATCGAGAGACGCTCCGCCGGGCCAGGCCGGGGCCGCGTCCGCTGATCCGAGCAAACGGGATTCCGCACCAGGCGTGCAAAGCGGTGGAGGAACCCCCGCAGTCCCAGGGCCTTCGGCAAAGCGGGGCTCCGGAGGAGCGGGGACTTCAGTCGCCGAAGGCTGCGCGATGAGACTCCATAGGCGCCGGCTCTGCCCGATCTGAGCAAACGGCACGCCCGTCCATGCCGGGGCGATGCGTTCCCGGTTGACAAGGCGGGCGGGTTGAAGTCGCGTTCCCCCGTGTCTTCGGACTGCGCATTTTTAATTCTCGGTCCCTGGATGCTGAGGCTGGTGCTGTGCGGTGCCTGGGTCGGGCTTGCCGGATGCGGCAAGCCCGACCCAGGC
>ENA-ORBV01016994-ORBV01016994.1-microbial-mat-metagenome-genome-assembly--contig:-NODE-16994-length-10474-cov-4.205348_pt1 | contig 10474 bp, 5 predicted proteins | sample MGYA00237777_ERZ505514 | MGnify/ENA primary metagenome ERZ505514 (study PRJEB26160, sample SAMN06269048) | microbial mat metagenome | isolation source: Oligotrophic lake microbial mat | place...
GGTCAGCCTCAGCGGGCTGGTCATCGCGAATGGATTTGTCGAGGGAAACGGCGGCGGCATTGTGAATAACGGCACGCTGAGCATTGCGGACTGCCAGATCACCGGCAATGAGGCCAGCGGCGCGGGCGTGGAAGGCGGCGGCATTTATAACAGTGGCACGCTGACCGTGGAGGACAGCGAGATCAGCTCCAATCGGGCGCAGTCGTTCGGCGGCGGAGTCTGTAGCCGCGCGGGTGCTGTCATCCTCCGGCGCTGCACGATTTCGCAAAACCGGACGAACTGGGTGGGCGGCGCGATCTACAGTCGGGACGGCTCGCTGACTTTGCAAAACTGCACGCTTTCCACGAACGAAGCCGTCGTCGCGGGCGGCGGCCTCACGGTCGCCACGCAGGGCACGATGGCGGACGTGGTGGAGCACTGCACGATCACCGCGAACGTCTCGCCCGCCGGCGGGGGCGGCGGGCTCTATACCTTCGCGCCGGGCGGGAGCATGTGTCAGGTGAGCCACACCATCGTCGCGGGAAATTCCGGCGGCGACGTGCGGACGGATGTCGCGCCGGTCCAGTCGAACGGCTGGAATCTCATCGGCACCGGCCCGAGCGTGGCCACCTTCAACCAAACCGGCGACCAAAGCGGCCTTTCCGGCGCGGCTCTTTTCCTCACACCGCTCGCGAACCACGGCGGCCCGCGGCTCACCCACGCGCTCAATTTTCGCAGCCCCGCCGGCAATGCGGGCAATCCCGCGATCGTGCCCGCGTCGCCCGCACTGGACGGCCGCGGCTTTCCGCGCATCGCGGAAGGGCGGATCGACATCGGCGCGGTGGAATACATCCTCCCGCAGGCCAATGAATCGCTCGTCGTGACCACGCTCGCGGATGAAAACAACGGCACCAGCGACCCCGCCTTCGGCACCGGCACGAGTCTGCGCGAGGCGATGCTTTTTGCCGAAGCGCTGCCCGACGCCTCGGCGATCACCTTCGCTCCGGGACTGGCCGGCGAGATCCCGCTGGCCTCCGCGCTGCCCATCCTCACCACCGAGGTGAGCATCACTGCGGCCACGAGCGCGCCGGGCTTTCCGCACGTGATCATCGTCGGGCGGAGCACGGGCGGGGATTACCGGATTTTTGAAGTGGCGGGGGGCGCGGTCGTGGGACTGCATGGGCTCGAGGTCGCGGATGGCTTGCTGAGCGCGGGTAACGGAGCCGGCATCCTCAACGCAGGCTCGCTGACCGTGACCGCGAGTACCTTTTACAACAACCGCGCCACCGGTGCGGTCGCGAAAGGCGGGGCGATTTTCAACACGGGCACGCTGCTCGTGCGCGAGACGCACTTCGAGTTCAACGGCGACTCCGGCCGGACCGATGGCGGGCTCTATCACAGCGCGGGTTCCGCGACGGCGGAGCGCTGCCTTTTCAACGGAAACCAGGGCGCGGTCACCGGTGCGGGCGGCGCGCTGAATCTGCAAAACTGCACGCTCGCGACGAATGGGCGCGCCATCACCGTGAGCGCGGCCGGGGCGGTTTCGGCGGTCATCGCGCATTGCACCGTGGCTGGCAATTCGAGCGGCCTCGTGACCGACGTCACCGCGGGCTCCATGGTCCAGGTGGGCCACAGCATTTTCATCCGCAATGGCGGCAGCGACCTGGCGATCTCGGGCGCGGCCATTCAATCCAACGGCTGGAACCTGATCGGCGTGGGCAGCGGCATCGGGAGCTTCACGCAAACCGGCGATCAGGCCGGGCTCGTCAGCGGGCAAGTGAAGCTGGACGGCGCGGCCAATAACGGCGGTCCGCTCCTCACCTGCCTGCCGCGCCAGGACAGCCCCGCGCGCAACGGCGGCAACCCGGCGATCCAACCCGCGGCAGGGTTTCTGGATGGGCGGGGCCTGGCGCGCGTGCTCGATGGGCGCATCGACATCGGCGCCGTCGAGCGGGCGAACATCGCGCCCGTGGTCGTCACCGACAGCCTCGCGCGCTACCCCACGCGCAGCGTCAGTGTTCTTGAAAGCACGCTGCTCGCCAACGACACCGACGCCGACCCGAACGGCGTCCCGCTGGCGCTCGTCTCGACCGGTGCCGCCGCCTCAGGTCAGGCGACCGTCTCCCGCGCCAACGGCTACGTCTTCTACGATCCCGCGCCCGGCTTCACCGGCGCGGACAGCTTCACCTATACGATCACCGACGCCTTTGGCGGCCTCGCTACCGGCAGCGTGAGCGTGACCATTTTGACCGGCGCACCGCCAAGCGACGCGACGATCATCACCCTCGAACCCGCGCCCGGCGGCGGCGGCGCGAGCCAAGCGCGGCTCGCCTTCACCGGCGTGCCCGGCCGCACCTACCGCGTGCAATCCACCGACGACCTCGGCACCCAGCCGATCGTGTGGGAGACGGCCGTCAGCGCCACCGCCGACGCGCAAGGCCACCTCGAAATCATCGACCCGCCTCCGCTCCCGCCCCGCCGCTTCTACCGCGCGGTTTTTCCGTGAGTCGGAGATTCCTGTTTCCATGACCGCTGGTGACGGTCTACTTCCCCACGGCCACGCCGAAGACGGCGGCTTCGGGGTGGAAGCCGTCCTTGATCACGGTTTCGCGCAGGTTGTCTTTCGTCACGGCGACGATATCGAGGAGCACGGTCGGGACTTGGATCTGGCCGTTGTCGTAACTGCCGGCGGCGATGACCGGGCGGCGCTGCGCAAGCTTCACGGCAAACTCCGCGGCGCGCTCGGCGAGGTTTTTCAGCGGCTTGTAAATCGTCATGGTCTGGGTGCCTGCGACGATCCGCTGGCAGGCCGCGAGGTCGGCGTCCTGACCGGTGACGATGATCTTCCCCGCGAGCCCTTCTTCGATGAGCGCCTGGATCGCGCCGCCCGCGGTGCCGTCATTTGAGGCGAGGATGGCGTGGAAGTCTTTGCCGGTTTTGTTGAGCCCGGCGTTGGCGACTTTCTTGGCGTTCTCGGGCTTCCAGTCTTCCACCCAATCCTCATGCACGACCTCGATCGCGCCGCTGTCGATGAGCGGCTTGAGCACTTTGTCCTGGCCGGCTTTGAAGACGGCGGCGTTGTTGTCGGTCTTGGCGCCGTAGAGGCGGATGATGCGTTTCTTTCCCGAGCCCGCCTTGGCGAGCGCCTCAAGGAGCGACTGCGCCTGGAGCTCGCCGACGCGGAAGTTGTCGAAGGTCATGTAGAGGTCGAGGTCGCAGTTCCGAATGAGGCGGTCGTAGGAGAGGACCGGGATGCCGGCGTCGTGCGCGAGGCGGACGCCCTCGGCCATGGCGTCGCCATTGTGCGGGGCGATGACGATGACATCGACGCCCAGGGTGATGAGGGTGCGGATGTCGCTGACCTGACGGACGTCGTCACTGTTGGCGTCGAGGGCTTTCACGTCGGCGCCGAGCGCGGCGGCTTTCTTGATGAAGTTGTCGCGATCACGCTGCCAGCGCTCTTCTTTCACGGTATCGAGCGAGAGACCGATGAGCGGGCGGTCGCGTTTCGCCGCCGCCGTCGGGCCGGAGCCGGAACGTGAGAGGACGAGGCCGGTGGCGACGCTGAGGAGGCAGGACAGGACGACGAGGACGAGGCGGAGTTTCATCCGGGATGTTTCTGGGGTTGGCGCAGGGTTAAAGGCTTGCGGCGGCAATCTGCCAAGGCTGGAAGCGTTTGTCGGTGCGAAAATCGTTTCGTTTTGCGCGGACAAAAGCAACGCGCTGCGATAGACCCGCCCGCGGCTTATGCGATTCCACTTTTCTCAAATCCTGCGGCGCCTGCTCGCGCTGATGGTTTTTCTCGCGAGCGCTGGCGTGGCTCTTGGCGCGGCGAGCGCCGTCGAGAATCCCTATCCGCGGCCGATCGATAGTTATGGCGATACGGCGCTGAGTGTCGGTGGACAGATGCTTTCGCGCATCCAGCAGGAGCCGTTCAACGTCTTCGCCACGCTGCTCTTTTTCGGCGCGATCCTGCACACTTTTCTCGCGCCGAAGTTCATGGCCATCGCGCATCGCTACGCGCATGCCTACGAGGAGTTCGACGGCGATGAAGATCACCCGGAACTCGGCGAAGCGCATGGCCGGCGGCGCGATCGTCTGCGCTTTCGGGGGCAGCTCTTTCACTTTCTCGGTGAAATCGAGGCGGTCTTCGGTATCTGGGCGATTCCGCTGGGCGTCGGGCTGATCGTGGCCAAGGGCTGGCCGGTGATGGTCGATTACTTCGGCCGCGTTTCTTATGCGGAACCAGTTTTTGTGGTCGTGGTCATGGCCATCGCGGCGTCGCGGCCGATCCTGCGCATCGCCGAGGCGTGCCTCGCGCAGTTCGCGGCGCTCGGCGGTGGCACGGTCACGGCGTGGTGGCTTTCGATTTTGACGGTGGGCCCGCTGCTCGGCTCGTTCATCACCGAACCGGCGGCGATGACGATCTGTGCGTTGTTGCTCAGCCGCCGTTTCTACGAGCTCCAGCCGAGCATGAAGCTGCGCTACGCCACGCTCGGGCTGCTCTTTGTGAACATCTCGGTCGGCGGGACGCTCACCCATTTCGCGGCTCCGCCGGTCGTCATGGTCGCGCAGAAATGGGGCTGGGGCCTCACGCACATGCTCGGCAATTTTGGGTGGAAGGCGGCGATCGGGATCGTGATCGCAAATGCGCTGCACTTCATCGTCTTCCGCGCGGAACTCGCGCGCCTCGTAGCGCCGACTGCCTCAGCGGGAAAAGGCGAGCGTCCGCTGCCGGCGATCATCACGGTGACGCACCTGCTCTTCATCGCGTGGACGGTCCTCGCAGCGCACTATCCTCCGCTCGTGATCCTCGGGTTCCTATTTTTCTTCGCCTTTGTGGAAGCGACGCCGCGGCATCAGTCGTCGATCCAACTCCGCAGCCCTCTCCTTGTGGGTTTCTTCCTCGCGGCCCTCGTGATTCACGGCGGCGGTCAGCAGTGGTGGATCGGGCCGGTGCTGGGGAGTCTGGATCGCTGGCCGCTCTTCATCGGCTCGATCATTCTCACGGCCTTCAATGACAACGCGGCGATTACCTATCTTGCATCGCTGGTGCCGGGATTATCCGACGAGCTCAAATACGCGGTGATGGCGGGCGCGGTGACGGGTGGCGGTCTTACCGTCATCGCCAATGCACCCAACCCGGCGGGGCAATCCATCCTGCAGTCGCAGTTCGGCGACGAAGGCATCTCGCCGCTCAAGCTCTTGCTCGGCGCGCTCGCGCCCACGGTGATCGTCGGCGCTGCCTTGATCCTGCTGCCGTGATCAGACCTGGCCGAGCTGCCCTTTGAAAATCCAGACGAGCGCCTTCAACCCGAGCTCCGAGATGTTGAAAGGCTTGCCGACGAAGTCATTCCCGCCGCTGAGGCTGGACTGCACGCGATTCTGAAACGTAGCCATGCCGGTGATGAAGATGATCGGCGTCTTCTCGTGCATCGGCAGCGCGCGGATTCTGGAGCACAGCTCGAAGCCATTCATCTCCGGCAGACCGACATCGAGGAAGATAAGGTCGAAGCCTTGGACACCCAGCGCGGCGAGGCCATTGCTCGGGGTATCCGCCGCCATCGATTTCAAATTCGCGATGCGCATCGCGGCCATGATGATCTTGCGCGCGCCGTCTTCATCATCGACCACGAGCACCTGCGCGGCGCCGGGGTCCTTGAGCTTGAGTCGCACGGCGTCGGGGATCAGCGTGGAAAGGAAGTCGACCGCCTGGCCGAGAGTGCGCAGGGCGGATGGGTTGACCTGCTCGGGGAAGCGGCTCAGGTCGTGGGCGAGCGCTTCCATCTGACAGGCGAGATAGTGCAGCGGGCGCTGGCCGAGCACGGCCATTTGCTCAGCCAGTCCGTGGATTGTCTGGAAAAATTCTGGCAGAGCCGAGGGATCGCCGCCTTCCCGGGTGGACTCGTGAAGCGCCCGCCGCAGTGAGACGACTGTGTCGGGGATGGCGTTGAGGCTCATGCGGACCCAGTTGTCTTCCGGGCGGAACGCCAGCCCTTTGCTCAGCGCCGCGGTCTTCTCCCCGCCGACCTTGGCTTGCACGGCGTCGAGCAAGTCCGCGATCGGATTCACCCCACGAGTGAGGACAATGTCCGCGCCGGCTTCCTGCGCGATTTCCGCCGTCACGGGTCGCGCCGTCGGGAGCACGATCACGGGGATGGGCTTGACCGCGCCGATGGCTTTCAGTTGCGGAATCAGCTCAGCCATATCCGGGCCGGGCAGCACGGGATCGAGGACGATCACGTTCGGGTGCCGTTCGGCAGCGGCGTTCAAGCCAGTCGTTCCTGAACGGGCACTTTCCACCTCCAGTCCTGCCGCCTCGAGTCGGTCACGAAAGAGACTCGTGAGGAAGCGATCTTCGTGGAGGAGGAGGACGCGTTTTTGGCTCATGGATTAGGATCGCGAGAATACTTAGCACTCCTCGGCGAGGGGAGCCTAGTTTAAACAGGGGTTCTCCCGCATTTCGTCGCCAGCCGGAGAATTGCGCGCAAATAAATCTTGAGCCTGCGCGATCTCCGGGTATCTATCTCGCCCGCTTCATGGAAACGGACGAGTAGCTCAATTGGCAGAGCAAGCGACTCTTAATCGCTAGGTTCTGGGTTCGATTCCCAGCTCGTCCACCATCGCGGCTCATATTCAATGGCTCCGCTTCGGTCCACGGAAAAAATGGTTTCTCTCTAGCGACGGCACCGCCGCCCGCTCCCGCCGGCACGTATTCTCATCCGTTCACCGTTCCTTTCACGCTTATGTTCACCGATACCGCCCACGTCGATCCACCCACCTCCGCCACTTCACCAGAGCCGCTGAGCCGGGTTTTGCCCGACCACCGCGCGCTCCGCCGCGACGAGTTCTGGCGCGGCATTCCTGCTTACGAAAAGGTCAGCGAGGAAGAATTCCGGACTCACACCTTTCAAAATCGACACACCGTCACCAACCCGCGCCAGCTCCAGGAAACGCTCGGCGCGCTCGCTCCCGAGAGCTTTTACGAGGACCTCCAGGCCGCTCTCGCCAATGCGCCCATGGCCGTGCGCATCTCGCCCTACCTGCTCAGTCTCATCGACTGGAGCGATCCGCTCCACGATCCGATCCGCACGCAATTTCTCCCGCTCCGTTCGCAGCAGCATCACGATCACCCGATGCTTCAGTTCGACTCGCTGCACGAGCAGGAAGACGCGCCCGTCCCCGGCCTCACGCATCGCTACCGCGACAAGGCGCTCTTTCTCCCGCAGCTCAGTTGCCCGGTCTATTGCCGCTTTTGCACCCGCAGCTACGCCGTGGGCAATGACACGCCCGAGGTCGAAAAACTCACGCTCACCGCGAACCTCGCGCGCTGGGAGCAGGCCTTCGCCTACATCGAAAATCAGCCCGACCTCGAGGACATCGTCATCTCCGGCGGCGACAGCTACAATCTCAAGCCCGACCACCTGCAACTCATCGGCGAGCGCCTCCTGCGCCTGCCGAATATCCGCCGCCTCCGCTACGCCACCAAAGGCCTCTGCGTCCTCCCGCAGAAAATCCTCAGCGATCACGCCTGGACCGACGCCCTCACCCGCGTCGTCGAGCTCGGCCGCGCGCTGCATAAAGACGTCGTCGTCCACACGCACTTCAATCACCCCAACGAAATCACCGGCATCACCCACGACGCCATGAACGTCCTCACCGAGCGCGGCATCCATGTGCGCTGCCAGACCGTCCTTCAGCGCACCGTGAACGACGATCCCGCGACGATGACCCAGCTCGTCCGCCGGCTCAGCTACGTGAACGCCCACCCCTACTACGTTTACATGCACGACATGGTGCCCGGCGTGGAAGACCTGCGCACCCCGCTCTCCACCGCGCAGCATCTGGAAAAGCACGTCCGCGGCGCCACCGCCGGCTTCAACACGCCGTCCTTCGTCCTCGACGCCCCCGGCGGCGGCGGCAAGCGCGACGTGCACAGCCCCGAGCGTTACGACCGCGCCACGGGCATCAGCGTCTTCACCAGCCCGAGCGTGAAGCCAGGCAAGCAGTTCCTCTATTTCGACCCCATCGCCTCCCTCGACGACGACGCCCGCGAACGCTGGGCGATCACCGCCGAGCGCCGCGCCATGATCGACGCCGCCCTCAACGGCTGATTCATTTCGAACCGGCGAGCCGATCGTAAGTCGAGTGATGCCCGATCCAAAACCACTGGAAACCATCGGGGCGCTCCCGGGCGAGTGCCCGATTGTGAAGGCCGTCCCGCACCGAGTAGAACGCCTACTTTCTTGAAGCGGAGGGACGCGTGCCGTGGATCCGCCTTGAGGAGCGCGAAGTTCTTGCCCGCGAGTGCCCGGATACCGTCGGGAAGCTGGCGGTAGTGGAACCAAAAGTCCGGGTCGGCGAGATGGGTTAAAGCGGCGTGCAGCGGCCGGCCTCGTAGTGATCGTCGGCGCGTTTGATGGCCGCGTCGAGTCGACCGGCGGCCAAATCCTGCTCGATCTGGCGGTCTCACTGGTCGGCCATAAACTCCTCGAACCATTCCGAAAACCGAGCCAGACCAGTCGCCGGGAGCTTGGAAACAACGGCCTCAAGTTCTTCGATGCTCATGGCGGGAGCATACCTCTGAACTGCCGCCCTAAAAGGAAAGACTGCAGGGCTACACGGGTGCGCAAGGTGTCTGCGGGGAGCAGGAGCCATGATGCCCGGAGTAGTTAGGCGCCTAGCTCTGAATTAGGCGAATGGGACGGGGTAATTGGAGTTGGCATCGGGTGATTTGGCTCGGTGCGCCGGGTCTATTTCCCGCCGGCCAGGAATTCGATAAGGTCGCGCAGGTCGCGCTTGCCTAACACGTCGCCGAGGCCCGGCGGCATGGCGCTGGGGACGCGCATGCGTTCCTTGATGTCGGCAGTCTTCACCTGCTGCTTTTTGCCATCGGCGATGCTGATGAGCGTGACCTCGTCGGCCTTCTCGGCGTTGAGCAGCCCGGCGATCATCTCGCCGTTGTTCAGCGTGAGCAGCACGTTGTCGTAGCCGGGCGCGATCTTCGCATTGGGCTCGACGATGGCCTCGAGCAGGTAGGCGCGGTCGGCGGTCTTGGGCAGCTTGGCGAGATCGGGGCCGACGTCGCCGCCTTCGCCTTTCCATTTGTGGCAGCGCATGCAGGCGGCCTCGGCTTTTTCTTCGAAGACCACGCGCCCGAGCTTGGCGTTGCCGCCTTCCAAGGTATCGCGCCAGCGGGTCAGCGGATCGGGGTTTTGCAGCAAGGCCGCATCGCGCTCGGCGAGGCGGCGCTTGATTTCCGGGTGATCGCGCAGCGCGGCGGCTTCCGTGACATCGAGCCGGATCGCGGGTGGCAGGCTGTTCTGCGCGAGGCGGTCGAGTTGGGTGAGGATGATCTGATCCGCCTCGGGCACGGGCTGCGCGGCGATCGTGGCCAGCGCGGCCTGCTTTTCGCGGATGGTGCCTTTGTCGAGCAGCGGGGCGTTGAGCTTCACGGCGTCGAGCGGGGAGACTTTGGCGGCGAGGGCGCGCGCGGCTTCGAGGACGAGCTTGTCGGAATCGGTGGCGGCGAGCCGGACGGCGTCGGCGAGCCTTGGCGAATCCATGGCGGCGAGCGCTTGCAGAGCGGTCGCGCGGGTCAGGCCGCCGAGGCTTTTGTCGCCCGCGGTGGCGAGGAGCAGGCTGTCGCTGGAGCTGGCTTTGAGCGTGCCGGCCATTTTCGCGGCGGCGACGCGCAGATCTTCGGATGGCTCGCGCAGCAGAGCGGGCAGAATGCGGGGCACAGCGGCCACGGGCGCTGCGGTGTCGCGCTTGAAAGGTGCGGGCGGGCGGACGAGGCCGGTCACGCGATCCCGCCGGGGCGGTTCGTTCCATGCGCCCAAGGCTTCGAGCGCGTCGAGCCGCAGGGCGGCGTCGGCTTTGGTGTTGCCGGCGATTTTCGCGAGTCGCTCGGCAGCCTCGGCGGAACCGAGGAGAAAGCCCGCATTGACCGCGCGGCGGCGCACCGGCTCGGGCAGTCCGGGTTTATTCGCCAGTGCGGCGAGGGCGGGCAGCGCGGCGGGGATCGCGGCATCGTGAATGGCGCGCGCGGCTTCGAGGACGAGCTGCGGTTTTTTGTCGGTGAGGAAGCGCGTGATCTCGGTGCTGGATTGGCGCCGCATGGCGAGGAGGGCGACCGTGCGGACATTGGCGGATTCGTTGCCGGCCGCGGCGATGAGCTCCTTTTCTTCGGCCAAGGTGGCGAGCGAGGTGGCGGTGGCGTGGCGCACGTAGGCATCGGTCTCGTGGCCGAGGTTCCGCATGGCGATGAGCGCGGGGACGGCTTCCTTGATGCCGAGCTTGCCGAGGGCCTGCGCAGCGAAGAAACGCACGCGCGGCTCGGGATCGGCGAGCAGGCGGATGACGTGATCGACGTCGGCCTTGTGCCCGGCTTCGCCGACGAACTTCGCCCACTGCCCGCGCACCTCGGGGTCTTCGTCCTTGGCCAGCGGGCTGAGCGCCTGCGCTGCCTTGGGCCGGGTGCGCGAGATTTGCG
>ENA-ORBV01016995-ORBV01016995.1-microbial-mat-metagenome-genome-assembly--contig:-NODE-16995-length-10474-cov-2.898817_pt1 | contig 10474 bp, 8 predicted proteins | sample MGYA00237777_ERZ505514 | MGnify/ENA primary metagenome ERZ505514 (study PRJEB26160, sample SAMN06269048) | microbial mat metagenome | isolation source: Oligotrophic lake microbial mat | place...
CCCAGATACAGTCCCTGCCAGGTTCCCAGGTTCAGCCGCCCATCGGTGACGGGCACCGTCACGCCGCTTCCCAGCAGCGAGGACTTCAGGTGCGACGCCATGTCATCGGGGCCTTCGGTGGTGTGCCGGAAATACGGCGCCCCATCGGGCACAAGGCGGTCGACGTATGACGAGAAGTCCGCCCGCACGTCGGGATCGGCATTTTCGTTGAGGGTGAGCGAAGCGGAGGTGTGCTGGATGAAGAAGTGTGCCATGCCCATCGCGACCTTCCCGGCGCCCGGGATCTGATTCATCACCTCGTCGGTGATCAGGTGGAACCCGCGCGAACGGGGCTTGAGGCGAATCTCCTTCTGGATCCAGATCACGGTGCCGCCTTCAGGCGGCTGAGAGGAAAGGCTTCCATCACCACCGGCATTCCGTCGTCGGACCGGCGGATCTCAAGACTCACGCGCGGATCAGGGGCCGACCAGTCCACCTCGACCACGCCGAAGTTCGCTTCCCACACGAGCGGGCCCTTGCGGCGGCGGTTGGGCTCGTCTCCCGCCTGAACCGCCAGCGGGCGATTGAGCGCGCTGGAAGTGACGTCGTAGAGCGGATAGGGCGCTCCGTCCATCCGCGAGATCTCCGCCTTGTGGCGGTCCCCGCTCAGGATCACGACGCCCGAGGCCTTTGTTTCTCCCAGCAGCGCCAGCAGCCGCTCGCGCTCCCGCGGAAAATTGGCCCATTTCTCGAACCCATGCTCGTCGGCCGCGAACTGGATGCTGCTTCCGATGAGCCGAAGCTCCGCCGGCAGGCGGAGCTGCTCCGCGAGCCAGCGCCACTGGTCGTTGCCCAGCAGCGTGGCGTCGGCGTCGGACCTGGGAACATAACTTTTAGGACCGCCTTCGAGACCTGAACGAAAGCTGCGCGTGTCGAGGAGAATGACCTGCACGCGACGGCCGGCCTCGCCGAACACGCGGGCGCTGTAGACACCTTTCTGCCGCCGCCGGGGAGAGTCCTCGGAAACGTCAAAGAAATCCAGGAAGACCTTCTGGGCGTCGGCCTGGCGGGGATGCTCGACGCCGGTGTCGTTCTGCCCGAAATCGTGGTCGTCCCAGGTGGCGAGGAGCGGCGCCGATGCGCGCAGGCGCTGGAAGCCGTCGATCGCCCCCAGCTTCGCGTAGGCGGAGCGAAGTTCCGCGGGATCAAAGGTGTCAGCATAGACATTGTCCCCGAGAAGGACGACGGCGGACGGTTTGGCGTCGAGAAGAACCTGCCAGAACCCCTGAGGGCGCCGGGTGTCGGCGCAGGAGCCGAACACGACGCGAAACGCGGACCCGGCAGAGGCCGGCGCCCTCAAGGTGTGCGTGATGGATGAGGCCTGGCGCTTCATTCAGCATCCCACGCTCCGCGCCTACGTTCAGGAGGGCCTGAAGACCTGGCGCAAGCGGAACGCCGCCATGGTGCTGGCCACGCAGACGCTGCTGGCCAGGAAGGCGGGTAACCTGCTGGTCAAGGTGGACGGCGTGCTGCCCCTCGGCTGCACCGCCAAGGACATCGTTCTGGCGATCATCGGCCGCATCGGCACGGCGGGTGGCAACGGCCACACCATCGAGTTCGGCGGCTCGGCCATCCGCGCGCTCAGCATGGAAGGCCGCATGACGGTGTGCAACATGGCCATCGAAGCCGGTGCGCGCGCCGGCCTGGTGGCGGTGGACCAGAAGACCATCGACTACGTGAAGGGGCGACCGTTCGCGCCGGGCACCGACCCGCAAAGCGGCCGCTTCGTGGGGGGCGTCGAGTGGGAACAAGCCGTGGCGCACTGGCGCACGCTTCAGTCGGACCCGGACGCACGCTTCGACAGCACGGTCGAGATCGACGCCGGCCAGTTGAAGCCGCAGGTCACCTGGGGCACCAGCCCCGAGATGGTGCTGGCCATCGACGAGCGCGTGCCCGATCCTGACAAGGAGAAGGATCCGGTCAAGCGCGGCGCCATCGAGCGTGCGCTGGCCTACATGGGCCTGGAGCCGAACAAGCCGCTGGCCGACATCTTCGTCGACAAGGTGTTCATTGGCTCCTGCACGAACAGCCGCATCGAAGACCTGCGCGAGGCTGCCGCCGTGGTGCGCAAGCTGGGGAAGAAGGTGGCGCCCAACATCAAGGTGGCGCTGGTCGTGCCGGGCTCGGGGCTGGTGAAGGCGCAGGCCGAGAAGGAAGGCCTGCACGAGATCTTCCGCGCCGCCGGCTTCGAATGGCGCGAACCCGGCTGCAGCATGTGCCTGGCGATGAACGCCGACCGGCTGGAGCCCGGCGAACGCTGCGCCTCCACCAGCAACCGCAATTTCGAAGGCCGCCAGGGCGCCGGCGGCCGCACCCACCTGGTCAGCCCGGCGATGGCGGCAGCGGCGGCCATCGAAGGGCACTTCGTCGACGTGCGCCGTATTTCTTGAGTTCAAGAAGGAGACAAGGATGAAAGCACTTTTGAGTCTGGCTGTCGCAGCGCTGCTGCTGGTCGGTTGCAACACCTTCGAGGGCCTCGGCAAAGACATTGGCAAGGCCGGCGACAAGATCGAAGAAGCGGCCAAGAAGAAGTAAGCGAGAGCCGCCGTGCAAGCCTTCACCGTCCACCAGGGCCTGGTTGCGCCGATCGACCGCGCCAATGTCGACACCGACGCCATCATCCCCAAGCAGTTCCTGAAGTCGATCAAGCGTTCGGGCTTCGGTCCCAACCTGTTCGACGAATGGCGCTACCTGGACCGCGGCGAGCCCGGCGAGAACCCGGAGCTGCGCAAGCCCAACCCGGATTTCGTGCTCAACCAGCCGCGCTACAAGGGCGCCTCGGTGCTGCTGGCGCGCAAGAACTTCGGCTGTGGCTCGAGCCGCGAGCATGCGCCCTGGGCCATCGACCAATTTGGTTTCCGGGCCCTGATCGCGCCCAGCTATGCCGACATCTTCTTCAACAACTGCTTCAAGAACGGCCTGTTGCCGATCGTGCTGGCTGAGCACGAGGTCGCGCGCCTGTTCGACGAGGTGGCGGCTTTCCCCGGCTATTCGTTGATGATCGACCTGGCGCGCCAGGTGGTCGTCAAGCCCGACGGCAGCGAGTTGCCCTTCGAGGTGGAGGCCTTTCGCAAGCAGTGCCTGCTCAACGGCTGGGACGATATCGGCCTGACCCTGCGCCACGCCGACAAGATCCGCGCCTTCGAGGCCGAGCGCCTGGCGCGCATGCCCTGGCTGGACCACCGGCCGACGGCCTGAGGCGGTGCGCACGGCGTTTCACAGGCTGGTCTTCGGTCGCCGTTGGTTGACCTTCGTCGTCATGGGGCTGGCCTTTCTGGCCTTCGGTGCGGGCACCGTCAACCTGTTCATGCTGCTCAAGGCCAACACCGATCTGGTCTTCGAGCATGGGCTGCAGGCGCTGGGCGACGGCGCGGCGCAGCAACTGGTCGAGTTGCTCGTTACGGCCTACCTGAGCATGGCGGCCTACCTGGTCTTCAAGTCCTGCGAGCAGCGGCTTGTTCATTGGCTGGCTGACGACGAATGAAAGAAGGAATCATGAAGATTGCAGTCCTGCCGGGTGACGGCATCGGTACCGAAATCATTGCCGAGGCGGTCAAAGTCTTGCATGTGCTCGACCTGCCGCTCCAGATGGAAACCGCTTTGGTGGGCGGTGCGGCCTACGAGGCCCAGGGCCACCCCTTGCCCGAGGCCACCCTGGCGCTGGCCAAGGCCGCCGATGCGGTGCTTTTCGGTGCGGTCGGCGACTGGAAGTACGACAAGCTCGAACGGTCGCTGCGCCCGGAGCAGGCGATCCTCGGTCTGCGCAAGCACCTCGGGCTGTTCGCCAACTTCCGCCCCGCCATCTGCTACGAGCAACTGACCCACGCATCGTCGCTCAAGCCGGAGTTGGTGGCCGGACTCGACATCCTCATCATTCGCGAGCTCACGGGTGACATCTACTTTGGCCAGCCCCGCGGCCGAAGGGTGGCCATCGATGGCCACTTCCGTGGCGCAGAGGAAGCCTTCGACACCATGCGCTACAGCAAGCCTGAAATCGAGCGCATTGCCCATGTGGCCTTCCAGGCGGCGCGCAAGCGCAGCAAGAAGCTCACCAGTGTCGACAAGGCCAACGTACTCGAGACATTCCAGTTCTGGAGGGATGTGGTGACCGAGGTTCACGCCCAGTACCCCGACGTCAAGCTCGACCACATGTACGTCGACAACGCCGCGATGCAACTGGTCAAGGCGCCCAAGGCCTTCGACGTGGTGGTCACAGGCAACATGTTCGGCGACATCCTGTCCGACGAGGCGGCGATGTTGACCGGCTCGATCGGCATGCTGCCTTCGGCCTCGCTGGACAAGCACAACAAGGGTCTGTACGAGCCCAGCCATGGCAGCGCGCCCGACATCGCGGGCAAAGGCATTGCCAATCCGCTGGCTACAATCTTGTCTGCTGCCATGATGCTTCGCCACTCCCTGGCCCAACCTGCCAGCGCCGATCGCATCGAGTCGGCGGTGAAGGCCGTGCTGTCCGCAGGATTGCGCACCGCCGACATCTGGAGCGACGGCATGCGCCGCGTCGGCACGCGCGAGATGGGCGATGCGGTCGTGGCCGCTGTCACCGGCAAAACGATCACCACCCAGAGCTGAAGCTCTCGGATCGTCTCGCCCCATCCTGGACCCCGGCGACACGAGCCGGAACCGAGCGGGGTTCGGAGCGACTGGAAAGGCAAGACAAATGGCAATCGTAGGACTGGTCGGCTGGCGTGGCATGGTCGGCTCGGTGTTGATGGACCGCATGCAGGCCGAGGGCGACTTTGCCCTGATCGAGCCGATGTTCTTCTCGACCTCGAGTGCGGGCGCCGCAGCGCCCAGCATGGCCAAGAACGAGACCCGGCTACAGGACGCGTTCGACATCACCGCTCTCAAGCGGTGCGACATCGTCATCACCGCCCAGGGCGCCGACTACACCACCGAAATCTATCCGAGGCTGCGCGCGGCCGGCTGGACCGGGCATTGGATCGACGCGGCTTCGACGCTGCGTATGGCCGACGACGCAGTCATCATCCTCGACCCTGTCAACCTGCCGGTGATCCAGAAGGCCTTGGCCCAGGGCGGGCGCCTGTGGATCGGTGGCAACTGCACGGTGAGCTGCATGCTGATGGGCATCGGCGCGCTCTACAAGGCCGGCCTTGTCGAGTGGATGAGCACCCACACCTACCAGGCCGCATCGGGCGGCGGTGCGCAACACATGCGTGAACTGCTGACGCAATACGGCACGCTGAACGGCGCCGTCAGGCAACTGCTGGATGACCCGCAGAGCGCCATCCTCGAGATCGATCGCCGCGTGATCGCCCAGCAACGCGGCTTGTCGGCAGAAGAGACAGCGCACTTCGGCGTCCCCCTGGGAGGCTCGCTGATTCCGTGGATCGACAAGGACCTGGGCAATGGCACCTCCAAGGAAGAATGGAAGGGCATGGCCGAAGTCAACAAGATCCTCGGCAACGCCGTGCCGATCGCGATCGACTCGACCTGTGTTCGCGTCGGCGCGATGCGCTGCCACAGCCAGTCGATGACCTTCAAGCTCAAGCGCGACGTTCCGCTGGCCGACCTCGAGGCCCTGATCGAAGCCGACAACCCCTGGGTGAAGGTGGTGCCGAACACGCGCGAAGCGACGGTGCGCGAACTCACCCCGGTGGCCGTGACCGGGACGATGACGATTCCGGTGGGTCGACTGCGCAAGCTCGCGATGGGCGCCGACTATCTCGGTGCTTTCACCATCGGTGACCAGTTGCTTTGGGGTGCCGCCGAGCCTTTGCGCCGCATGCTTCGCATCCTGCTCGATCATTGATGCGGATCTTGTTGCGTTGCCGCATGACAACAAGTTCACGACTACACGCGGTCACGCAGCGTTTCAGGCGAGGTCACACTTTGCATGAGCTTGTCACCCTATATGCTTGATGCTATTGTGATTTCAGCTATTTTCTTCCGCTCACGCTTGGTCCGAAAGTCGGTCCGATCCGGCATGTAACGTCAACGCCACGGCGGACAATCCTTGTAGTCCGCCGCCGGTCTTTGGGAGACGCCTTGAATACGAAGCCTTCGACTCACTCTGCGCCCCGTGCAGGTTTTGCCTTGCGCGCTGTCGCCATCGCTGCGCTGACTCTCGCGACCAGCGGCAGTTGGGCGCTGGGCCTGGGCCGCATGGCGGTGCAGTCGGCGCTGGGGGAGAACCTGCGCGCGGAGATCGACGTCACCAGCATCACGCCCGAAGAGGCCTCGTCGCTGCGCGTGCGCATCGCACCGCCAGACGCCTACCGCGCAGCCGGTGTCGAGTACGGTGCGGTGCTGCCGGGCACCCAGGTCACGCTGGCGCGCCGCCCGGACGGCCGGTCCTACCTTCGCGTGGTGAGCGACCGCGTCGTGATGGAGCCCTTCGTCGACGTGATTCTCGAATTGACCTGGGCCAGTGGCCGCCTGGTGCGCGAGTACACGATGCTGCTCGACCCGCCGGCCGTCCGTGCCCCGGCTGCGCAGGCGCCAGCGCCGGTGGCCCCGATGATCTCGGCCGCACCGCCTGCGGCGCCGACACCCGCGCCGCGGGCGGTTGCGCCGGCGCCCGCACCGCGCGTGGCTGCGCCTGCTGCTGCGCCGGCGCCGTCGCCTGCCGTTGCCCCGCGCCCAGCGCCGACGGCCGCTGCGCCAGCGGCGCCCGCTTCCGGCGACGAGTACCGCGTTCGTGCCGGCGACACCCTGACCCGTATCGCGGCGCGGTCGCAACGCGATGGCGCGTCGCTCGAACAGATGTTGGTGGCGCTGTGGCGCAGCAACTCGCAGGCCTTCATTGACAACAACATGAACCGCCTGAAGGCCGGCGTAGTGTTGGCCGTGCCCTCCGCAGCCGCCGCAAAGGAGACCACGCCGGCAGACGCAAAGCAGGTCATCCAGGCACAGAGCGCCGACTTCGGTGCCTACCGCCAGCGCCTGGCCAGCGGCGCGCCTGCCGTGAAGACCAGCGAACCGGCACGTCAAGCGGCGGGCAAGGTCCAGGCCCAGGTCGATGACAGGAAGGCCGCTGCAGCGACCAGCCCGGACCGCCTGACCTTGTCGCAAGGAGGGGTCAAGCCCGGCACCGAAGCCAAGGTCTCGAAGGAGACGGAGAAGAAGGATCAGACTGCGCGGGTCGCCGAGTTGGCGCGCAACGTCGAGGACCTGAAGAAGCTCAAGGACGGTGCCGGCAGCGCCGCGGCGAAGCCGGGACCGGCAGCTGCTGCGTCCGTGGCAGCACCGGTCGCAGCTCCGGTCGTGCCGCCTGCGCCCGTGGTGGTGGCCGCGGCGCCCCCGCCGCCTGCGCCGGCCCCCGCACCAATGCCAGCACCTGTTGTGGCGGCGCCCACGCCCGCTGCGGTGGCCTCGGCGCCTGCGGCCCCGGCGCCCACCGGCTTACCTGCGGCCGCCTCCAAGCCGACATTGGCAGCCAAGCCGCCTGCAATGCCCGTCAAGGAAGAGCCCAGTTTCGTTGCCGGCCTGCTCGACAACCCGTATGTCTTGCCGGGCGCAGGCCTTGTGCTCGCGCTGCTGGCTGGACTGGGCGTGTACCGCTGGCGCAGCCGCGCCCGCACCGAGAGCGGAGAAACGTCCTTCCTCGAAAGCCGTCTGCAGCCGGACTCCTTCTTTGGGGCCAGCGGTGGTCAGCGCATCGATACCCGCGATGCCTCGGGCGCGTCGTCGTCGATGAGCTACTCGTTGAGCCAGCTTGACGCCATCGGGGACGTCGACCCGGTGGCAGAGGCCGACGTCTACCTGGCCTACGGGCGCGACCTGCAGGCCGAGGAGATCCTCAAGGAAGCCATGCGCAGCAGTCCGGACCGCCTGGCGATCCGCACCAAGCTGCTCGAGGTCTATGCCAAGCGCCGTGATACCAAGGGCTATGAACTGCTGGCGACGCAGCTGTACTCGCTGACCAAGGGCGAGGGCGACGAGTGGCACAAGACCCAGGAACTGGGTCAGCAGATCGACCCCGACAACCCGATGTACACACCGGGCGGGCGGCCGAGCGCGGCGCTGGCCGGCGGCGCGGCGGCGGTGGTTGAACCGCTGGGCGCCAGCACGATGCCGCAGTCCGTGCTGCCATCGGCCTCGAACTTTGCCCTGTCAGACGCCGACGAGGCGCGCAGTTCTGCGCCGGCTGACCTCGACCTGGATCTGGACTTGGTGGCCACCTCCGTGCCTGGGGCCAAGCCGCTGGAGATCACCCAACCGATCGAGCCGGCGTCGACGGACTTCAAGGGCGCCGCGCGCCTGCCCAGCCTCGACCTGCCGGCAGGAGATGCGAGCGCGGCCACGGCCACCACGGCCGCAGCATTCGACTTCGAAGCCATCTCACTCGATCTGGGCAACAGCGGCAGGCCGGTGAGCACCGAACCTGCTCTCGATTACTCGTCGATGCCCGGCGCACTGGACGGACCGATCGAGTCGCTCGGCGACCCGGCCGACCCGCTGGTGCGCAAGCTTGAGCTGGCGGAAGAGTTCCGCCAGATCGGCGACAAGGACGGGGCCCGCGACCTGCTCGAAGAGGTCGTGGCCAAGGCCATGGGGCCGCTGAAGGCGCGCGCTCAAAGCCTGCTCGACGCTCTTGCTTGATTCGCCCCTGCGCGATGCACCGGCGACGGGCCGGCGTATCGCGCTCGGGGTGGCCTACCGCGGCGCGGCCTACCACGGCTGGCAGAGTCAAACCGACGGCCAGACCGTCCAGGACCATCTCGAAGCCGCACTGTCACGCTTTGCCGATGCGCCTGTCGCGACGGTCTGCGCCGGCCGCACCGACACGGGCGTGCATGGCCTGAACCAGGTGGTGCATCTCGACGCCCCCGTGGCGCGCGATCCGAGTTCCTGGGTACGCGGGACCAACCGGTATCTGCCCAGCGACATCGCGATTCAGTGGTGCGAGCCGGTCACCGACGCCTTCCATGCGCGCAACAGCGCGCGCGGACGCCGCTACAGCTACCTGTTGCTCGAGTCGGCGGTGCGGCCGGCTGTCGAGAGCGGCATGGCCGGCTGGGTCTTTCGGCCGCTCGACGGGGATGCCATGCGCCATGCGGCTGCGTACCTTGTCGGTGAGCACGACTTCTCGTCCTTCCGCAGTTCGAAGTGCCAGGCCACGACACCGGTCAAGCAGCTGAATTCGATCGCCATCCAGCGCCGTGGCGCCTACTGGCGCCTGGACTTCGACGTGGCCTCGACCCGCTTCGACGACCGGGTCGAGGAGTTGGATGCGGTGTCTGCCGCCGCCCGGACCCGGTTCAACAACGTGCGCCGTTCTTTCACCACCGAAGTGGCCCGGCGGGTCGCGCCCCGGACCTTCCGCAGTTGGCGGGTCCGTGACACGGTGGTGGTCAACGGCGACGACCTGGCCGAGACCATCCGTTTCGTCACGCTGCTCGACGGCGGAACCACTCCCGGCGGACAGGGCTATCTCGTCATGGAGTACCTCGCGGGGACGCCGCTGACGCGGTTCTGCGAGAGCCAGGCGCTGGCGCTTGACGCCCGGCTCGGCCTGTTGCGGCAAGTATGTGCCGCGGTTCAGTACGCGCACCAGCGGTCGATCGTTCATCGCGATCTGAAGCCGAGCAACATCCTGGTGACGTCAGACGGCGTGCCGAAGATCCTCGACTTCGGCGTGGCGAAGCTGGTGGAGGGGGCGGCGCTTGACGGCAATCTCACGAGTGCGGCCATGCAACTGCCACTGTCGCCGAATTATGCGAGCCCGGAGCAGTTGCGTGGATTGCCGGTCACGACCGCGTGCGACGTCTATTCACTCGGCGTGCTGTTGTACGAAGTCCTCACCGGCGGGCGGCCGTACGACACCACCGGCCAGACGCGCGACGTGGTGATTGCCACCGTCGCGTTCACCGATCCGGCCCGCCCGAGTGAGGCGTCGTTCGACGCCGGTACGCCGTATCGCGGCACCGCGTTGCGGGGCGATCTCGATGCCATCGTCCTCAAGGCGATGCGAAAGGAGCCCGATCAGCGATACCGGTCGGCGGGAGAACTCGGCGACGACATTGGGCGAGTGCTCCGGCGCGAACCCGTCTCAGCCAGGGAACCGTCGGTGGGATACATGCTGAGGCGGGTGGCCGCCCGGCATCGCGCGGCGGTCAGCGTGGCTGGCGCGGCGATGTTCGCCATCCTGGCGGCACTCGGTGTGGCGCTCTGGCAGCGGCAAGTGGCGGTTAACGCGCAGCAACAGTCGGACCGCCGATTTCGCGAAGTCCGGCAGCTCGCCAACTCCCTGATCTTCAAGATCCACGACAGCGTGGCCAAGCTGCCGGGATCGACGCCGGTTCGCCGGGAGATCGTGAGCGAGGCGCTGGGCTATCTCGAACAACTCGGGCGGGAGTCGGCGGCCGATCCGGCTCTCACCCTGGAACTCGCCGGGGCCTACCGGCAGATCGGTTCGATCCTGGGTGACCCGGTGTTCCCCAATCTTGGTGAC
>ENA-ORBV01016997-ORBV01016997.1-microbial-mat-metagenome-genome-assembly--contig:-NODE-16997-length-10473-cov-4.992305_pt1 | contig 10473 bp, 10 predicted proteins | sample MGYA00237777_ERZ505514 | MGnify/ENA primary metagenome ERZ505514 (study PRJEB26160, sample SAMN06269048) | microbial mat metagenome | isolation source: Oligotrophic lake microbial mat | place...
GGTGTATTCGACGCTGATTCCCGTGCGCTGGGCAAACCCGTCCGTAAGCCATCTCAATCCGGCGTCCAGCCCAAAGTCATCAAGGATAACGGGGTGGAGCAGTTGAGACAGTTCGCGAACATTGGCAATCGCTCCATCCACCAGCGCAATACAATCCGCACGTCTACTGACGGCATCGGAAGCCACACTCGCACTGAGGTTTGCCTTGATAGCCGCCAGCGACTGTCCAAGCTCATCATGCAACTCGTGGGAAAATCGCCGAGCCAGTGATTCCTGATCCTGAAGCATGTGCCAGGAAACGCGGCTGAGCTCGCTGGCCTGCGCTTCGATCTTTCGGATGCTTGACCTGGCAAACCACAGCGTCACCACCGCGCACAGCATTGCCAACACGAGGCACGCTCCCAGCAGGATGCGCGAGTTCGAAGCCAATTCCCTCGACTCGGCTTCGATCCGCAACTCGGTCGCCTCCATGCGGTGCTCGCTGGCCTCAAGCAACTCCTGCTCGACGCGTACGACTGCATCATGCCTATCGAACAAGGTCGCCAGTTCCGAAACCTGAAGTGTCCGGCGCCGGTCAACAGCCTGCTTCACACCCTTCGAGAACGAGTCGACGGCAACTTGCAACTCACGCCACTTCAAAGCCTCCGGGGTTCCGATCGCGCCTGCGGCAATCGACGATAAGGCGCGATCCGCCGATTCCAGTTCGGCGATCAGCGCGGTTCGATCGATAGAATCCTGGCCCGGCGCCAGTTGGTGCAAGACGGCGGCCATTGTGTTCTGGCCCGCCTGTACATCGTTGAGCAATCGCGCCATCGCAAGTTGCTCCTTCACCACTTGCGCAGAATCATCCTCGATAGCGCGAGTGCCGCGTACCGCTACAAATCCTGCCAGTCCCAAGAGTGCAACGACCAGAGAAAAGCCTGCAACCAGCACCCGCAGGACCACTCGCTCGGTGATCCTGTTCTGTGGAGGCCCTATCATGCAACCACTCTAGCGCCCGGCAAGCAGCGCTGCGATCCAGTGTGCCGAAGGCTCGCGTAAATTGACAAACAAGGAAGGCGAGATTCCACCAACAACCAAAATCACTACGGGTACAGTGAGCGCAAAGCGCTCCATCCAACAGGCGTCCGGTATGGGCGGCACATGGATCCCGCGCCGGCCCAGGAACAATGTCGAAAGCAGTTTCAACGATGTAATGGCATTCAGCGCGGTCGCAAGCGGCAGACCGAAGCCAAGGAGCGGATGCGATTCGAGCGCACCGTGAAAGAGCAAATCCTCAGCCGCGAAGCCCAACGTTCCAGGCAGTCCCACCAGTGTCAATGCCCCGATTGCGAAGAATACCGCCAGCCGGGGGGCATGGAATCCCAGTCCGAGAAACCCGGCCGGGCGATCCACTTCCGTCGTCCGGACCTCAAGAGCTCGATACACAGCAAGCAGCGAAGTCGTGGCAAGCGCCACAACTAGCCAATGCACCAGCGCTCCGGTAATTCCTTCCACGTTCCGGTTCTCAAGTCCAGCCAGAATAAACGAAGTCTGGCTGATGCAAAGCAAGGCCAGGATCCGTCTGGGGCGCTGTGCCACCAATGCCAGGAATGCCGCATAAAGAGCCGTGAATATGGCCAGCAGGCCAATTAGGGAAAGTGTCTGCACCGCTAATTGCGGGAACAACCTGAAGGCGAAGCGGATCATCAAGAATGCGCCAAGGTGGCTATTCAGCATCAGATTGACAGCGGGCAGTGGCGCCTCTTCAAATGCCATGGGAATCCAGAAATGAAATGGAAAAATCCCTTTGCGCAGCAGCGCCGCCGTTTCGTCGAGTTGGTGCGCGCGCTGCGCGATCGCGGCTGCGCTCCCGACGCGATCGGCACCCAGGGCCACGTCGCCTACCCGCAACTGGCCACCAACCCGGTCCATGTGCTGGCACCGGCGCTGGCAGAGCTGGCTGCAACGACCTGGGACGCCGGCAACGAGCACTTTCCCGCGACGACCTGGCAGGTCAGCAACGTGCACGCGGGCACCGGTGCGTTCAACGTGATCCCGGGCGAGCTGGTGATGGATTTCAACTTCCGCTTCAGCACCGAGTCCACACCCGAGTCGCTGCAAGCACGTGTGCTCGAGGTACTGGCGCGGCACGGCGTGAAACACCGCATCGAATGGGTGCTCGGCGGCCAGCCGTTCCTCACCCGCCCGGGCAGCCTGAGCGTCGCGTTGGCGGCGGCCATCGAAGCCGAATGCGGCATCAGGCCCGAGCTATCGACGACCGGTGGCACCAGCGACGGCCGCTTCATCGCTGCGATCTGCCCGCAGGTGATCGAATTCGGCGTCGTCAACGCCAGCATCCACCAGATCGACGAGTGGGTCGACGTGGATGCGTTGGAGCCGTTGGCGCGGGTCTATCGCCGCACGCTCGACACGCTGCTGACATGAGGCCCCCACGCTCACTTCGTTCGCTGCCCCCCAAGGGGGCGTGTCAGTGCCTTCGGGCGGCCGTTCGCCACTGACATGACCCTGCGCGAGCTGATCGACGCCGCCGCCGCGCGGCTCGACGCCGCGGGCGTTGCCTTCGGCCATGGCACCACCAACGCGCAGGACGAAGCCGCTTGGCTGGTGCTGTGGAAGCTGTCGCTTGCTTGGGATGCACTCGACGACCTCGATGGCATCCGCGTCGACGCGGCGCAGGCCGAGGCCGCCTTTGCCTTAGTCGGCGAACGCATCGCAAGCCGCAAGCCGACCGCGTACCTGACCGGCGAGGCCTGGCTGCAAGGCGTGCCCTTCTTCGCCGATCAACGCTCGATCGTCCCGCGCTCGTTGATTGCCGAGCCATTGATGGACGGCACGATCGAGCGCTGGCTGCCCGAGCCGCCGGCCCGTGTGCTCGACCTGTGCACGGGCAACGGCAGCCTGGCCGTGCTGGCCGCTATCGCCTGGCCGGATGCTGACGTGACAGCCACCGACCTGTCGGCCGATGCGCTGGCGCTGGCTGCGCGCAATGTCGCACGGCACGCGCTCGACAGCCGGGTTCATCTGCTCGAGGGCAACGGCCTGGCCGCGCTCGCGGGCCTGCCGCCATTCGACCTGATCCTGTGCAACCCGCCGTACGTCAACGCCCGCTCGATGGCCCGGTTGCCGGCCGAGTATCAGGCCGAGCCCGCGCTCGCGCTGGCCGGCGGCGACGACGGCATGGACTTCATCCGCGCGCTGCTCAAAGGCGTGCATGCGTACCTGGTACCGAAGGGCGTTCTGGTGCTCGAGGTAGGCAACGAAGCTGTCCACTTCGACAACGCGTTCCGGCGCTTGTCCCCGGTGTGGCTGGAGACCGAGGCCACGCAGGCCCAGGTCCTGCTTCTGACACGAGAAATGCTGACCCCATGATCACCCTTCGCCAGATCACCTTGCGCCGCGGCGTGAAGGTGGTTCTCCAGAACGCCAGCGTCACGCTGCACCCCGGCGAGAAGGTCGGCCTGATCGGCCGCAACGGCGCCGGCAAGTCGAGCCTGTTCTCTTTGCTAGCCGGGCGGCTGCACGCCGATGCCGGCGATGTCGAACTGCCGCCGCGCTGGCGGCTGGGCGAAGTCGCGCAGGAAATGCCGGAAACCAGCGACGGCGCGACGGAATTCGCGCTCCAAGGCGATGTGCCCCTGATGCAGGCCCAGGCCGAGCTCGACGCCGCCGAGGCTTCGGGCGACGGCGAGGCGATGGCGCACGCGCACCTGGCCCTGGACGAGGCTGGCGCCTTCGACTCGCGCGCCCGCGCGCAGGCCTTGCTGCTGGGCCTGGGCTTCAAGACCGACGAGCTCGACAAGCCCGTCAACAGCTTCAGCGGCGGCTGGCGCATGCGCCTGCAGCTGGCGCGTGCGCTGATGTGCCCGGCCGACCTGCTGCTGCTGGACGAACCCACCAACCACCTGGACCTCGACGCGCTGGTCTGGCTGGAAGCGTGGCTGAAGCGTTTCGACGGGCTGATGATCGTGATCAGCCACGACCGCGAATTTCTCGACGCGGTGACCCGCGTGACGGTGCACCTGGACGAGTCCACCCTCACCCGCTACACCGGCAACTACACGGCTTTCGAAGAGATGCGCGCCGAGCGTTTGTCGCAGGCCTCCGCCGCCTTCGGCAAGCAGCAGGAACGCATCGCCCATCTGCAACGCTTCATCGACCGCTTCAAGGCCAAGGCCAGCAAGGCCAAGCAGGCGCAGAGCCGCGTCAAGGCGCTGGCGCGCATGGAGAAGCTGGCACCGGTGCTCACGGCCAGCGACTTCGACTTCGAGTTCAAGGAGCCGCAGAGCCTGCCGAACCCGATGCTGGCACTCGACGGCCTGGTCTGTGGCTACGACGGAACGCCCATCGTCGGCGGCATCAACCGCAGCGTGCTGGCCGGCCAGCGCATCGGCATCCTGGGTGCCAACGGCCAGGGCAAGAGCACGCTGGTGAAGACGATCGCGCACACGCTGGCGCCGATTGCGGGTCACATCACCGAAGGCAAGGGCCTCGTCATCGGCTACTTTGCGCAGCAGGAGCTCGATGTCTTGCAGCCCGCCGACGGCCCGCTGATGCACATGGTGCGGCTGGCGCGCGACGTCGGCCCGCCAGCGCGCGAGCAGGAACTGCGCGATTTTCTCGGCAGCTTCCGCTTTACCGGTGCGATGGTTCAGCAGCCGACCGAGTCGCTGTCGGGCGGCGAGAAGGCGCGCCTGGTGCTGGCCATGCTGGTCTGGCAGCGCCCCAACCTGCTGCTGCTGGACGAGCCCACCAACCACCTCGACCTGACGACGCGCGAGGCGCTGTCGATTGCGCTCAACGAGTTCGAAGGCACGGTGATGCTGGTCAGCCACGACCGCGCGTTGCTGCGCGAGGTCTGCGACGAGTTCTGGCTTGTCACGCGCGGCGGTGTCTCGCCCTTCGATGGCGACCTGGACGACTACCAGAAGTGGCTGCTGGAAGTCTCGCGCGCTGCGGCCAAGGGGCAGCCACTGCCACCGGTGCCCGGCTCGACGCCTGCGCCACCGCCTCCGGTGGCTGCTGCGGCATCGCCTGCCGCCAAACCGGCGCCGCCGGCGCGCGGCGGCGACCGCAAGCAGGCCGGGCAGGCGCGCTCGTTGCTGGCCAACCGCACGCGCCCGCTGCGCGTGGAAGTCCAGCAGATCGACACCCGGCTGGCCGCACTCGGCGTTGAAAAGGCGGCACTCGAAGTCGCGTTGTCGCGGGGCAAGCGCCCGCCCGCCGAACTGGCCGACACCGGCCGGCGGCTGAACCACATCGCGGCCGAAGTGGCAACGCTGGAAGAGCGCTGGTTGGCGCTGACCGCCGAGATCGAAAGCCTGACGGCCACGGGCTGAGCGGCTTGCACGCGGCCTCGATCAACGCCGACGTGTCGATCGGCCGGCTGACCGGCTGACCGTGGTCTGATAGCAGCACCGCCCGGCTTCAAGACGGGCCAGCCAGCAAGTCCAGCATCAACTCGATGCGCGCCTGATACGGCGTGAGCGTGCCGGCCGACGGGATCGTCTCCTGATCGGCTAATCTGGCATCGACGACGCCGCCGAGCAGACAACGCGAGGCGCGCAACACGGCCACTCCACGCCCGCGCGCGACACTTGCTGCGGCGAGCAACGCGCGATGCACGCTGCCGTTGCCCGTGCCACTGATCACGATGCCAGCAGCGCCAGCATCGACCAGTGCGGTGAGCGTCTCGCCACGCGCGCCGGCATGGCTGGTGACGATCTCCACCAGCGGCCACTTCGAGACCTCGGTGGCATGGATGTCGGCGCGATGAAGCCGGCTCGCAGGCCACTGGCGCAGCAGGCGCACAGCCTCGCCTTGAACCAGGGCGACCGGCCCGGCGTCACCACTGCCGAAGGCGTCGACGACCCAGCTGTGCATCTTGCGGAGATCGGCACCCGCATGCACCCGCCCCGCCAGCACGGCCAGCACGCCCTGCGCGCCCGCCAGCTGCGCGACATGCACGGCGTCGAGAAGGTTCTGCGGGCCGTCCGCCGACGGCGCGGTCGCCGGGCGCATGGCAGCCGTCAGCACCAGCGGCTTGTCGGCGCGCACGGTGCGGTGCAGGAAGTACGCCGTCTCCTCCAGCGTATCGGTGCCGTGCGTGACGACGACGCCGGCCACCTCGGCACGCGCCAGCTGCCGCGCGCATTCGTGTGCCAGCGCCTGCCAGATCGCCGGCTCCATGTCTTTGCTGTCGAGCTGCGCCAGCGCCACGGTCTCGATGGTGTGCGCCGCCAGCGCCGGCACAGCCGCCACCAGCTGTTCAGGCCGCAGCGTGCCCGCGGTGTAACTCAGCGAGTCGGCGGTACGGGTTGCGGTGCCGGCGATCGTTCCGCCGGTGCCGATGATCACGACGCTTGGCATCTGCCCACTTTCTGGATGAAAATACAGTCACTGGATAGGCAGCCACCCTGGCTGCAACACCAGTGCCACACGAGCGCAGCATGAACGACAGCCCCAAGCTCACCCCGCGTCAGCAACAGATTCTGGACCTCGTTCAGAGCGCCATCGAGCGCACCGGCGCACCGCCCACGCGGGCCGAGATCGCCGCCGAACTCGGCTTCAAGTCGGCCAACGCGGCCGAAGAGCACCTGCAGGCGCTGGCGCGAAAGGGCGTGCTGGAGCTGATTGGTGGCACCTCGCGCGGCATCCGCCTGAAGTCCGAGACGCTGCGCTCGATGGCCGAAGCGCGGCTGTCGCAGTACGGCAAGCAGTACATGCTGCCGCTGCCCAGCCTGGCGCAGTTGACGCTGCCGTTGATCGGCCGCGTGGCAGCTGGCAGCCCGATCCTGGCGCAGGAACACGTCGACCAGACCTACCTGATGGAAGCCTCGCTCTTCCAGCGCCGGCCCGACTACCTGCTCAAGGTGCGCGGCATGAGCATGCGCGACGCCGGCATCATGGACGGCGACCTGCTTGCGGTGCAGAAAGCGCGCGAGGCCAAGAACGGCCAGATCGTCGTCGCGCGGCTGGGCGACGACGTCACGGTCAAGCGCCTGCGCCGCACCAGCAAAGGCATCGAGTTGATCGCCGAGAACCCCGACTTCAAGACCATCCTGGTGTCGCCCGACGACGCCAGCTTCGAACTTGAGGGCGTGGCGGTCGGGCTCATCCGCAACACGATGTTGATGTAGTCGTCGGCAGGGAACGAACTGGCGGCTCAAGGCCGCCTTTCTCGCGGCACCGCGCGGTGCTACATGGCGTCACGATGCGCTCAGGTTTGAAACGAACCTGACCGATATCTCCCCGATGAGCCCGCTCACTTTCCCACACCTCCCCGGCTTTCGCGCCGGCCGCCGCAGCACGCTGCCGGCCAGCAGCAGCACGATGATCGGCACCGCGCCGCCATCGTTGCGGCACGAGCCGGCTTCTGTTTGGCAGCGGCTGATGTGCTGGCTCGTGGCGCCAGCACCGGGCCAGGCGGGGCACCCGATCAACCGCCTGCCTGGCGTGCGCGCAGAGTTCGTCGAAGCCCTGGCCGATGCGAGCGGCGACGATGCCGACACGCTGCGCAACCGGATCGCGCTGTCGCGCTCGCTGCGCGAACTGTGGCACCTGCGCACCGATGTCTACCGCGTGGTGGGTGTCGCACGCAGCCAGAGCGTCGCGCAGGAACGGCTGTCGCGGCTGAACCGCCACTTCCCAGCACGTGCGCCGGGTTCGCAGTTCGGCGGGCTGTAGGCCCGTTCATTGCGCCCCATCGGTCCCGCGCCCGCACGAGACCACCACCATGCAGCTCCCCGCACCGCGCCACTTCACTGCCCAGGGCACGCTGCCGTCGATCGGCCTGCTGGATGCCGGCAGCCCTGGCAACCTCGGCGATTCGCGCGACGCGCGAATTGCGGCGCGCCGGGCCTTCGCCGAACTGAAGCAGACCATCCTCGCGGTGCTGGCCGACCTCCAGGACGCCCACGCCGCCTGGCTGCGTGCGCAGGTGCGTTCGGCCGAAGAGCCCGTGGATCTGTGGTTGCTGCGGGCACCGCTGTTCGAGGCGCTGTCGGGGGCCGACCCCGAGCGCCGCCGCCGCCGCCAGATGGTTCGCCGCGGCCTCGACTCGCTGTTCCACGACAGCGAGCCGCCGAGCGCCTTTACGGCGTTCTGACCGACGATTCAGCGCGCACGCGCGCCTTGAAGGTGCTGCGGAACTTCTCCACCTTCGGCGCCACCACGAACGCGCAATAGCCCTGGTCCGGATGGTTGGCGAAGTAGTGCTGGTGGTACGCCTCGGCGCGCGAGTAGTTGTCCAGCTTCAGCACCTCCGTCACCACGCGCCCCTTATTGGCCGCGTTGGCCTCGCCGAGCACGGCCTGGGCCACCGCTTCCTGTTCAGGCTCGGTCCAGTAGATACCGCTGCGGTACTGCGTGCCGACGTCGTTGCCCTGTCGGTTCAGCGAGGTCGGGTCGTGGATGACGAAGAAGATCTCGAGCACCTCGCGCAGCGTGATGCGCGCGGGGTCGAAGCTGACCCGCACCACCTCGTTGTGGCCGGTGGTGCCGGTGCAGACCTGCTCGTAGCTCGGGTTGCGCACGTGCCCGTTGCTGTAGCCGTTCTCGACCGCCGTCACGCCGTCGACCAACTCGTACACCGCCTCCAGGCACCAGAAGCAGCCGCCGCCGAGCGTGATGTGTTCGACCCGATCCATCGAGGACTCCTTGTTGCAGTTGCGTTTGGTCAAGGGCCGGTGCCCCTTCCTTACACTCCCCCGATTATCTGGAGCCCGCAATCATGGCCGCCAAATTCCAGTGGGATGACCCCTTCCACCTCGATGGGCAACTCAGCAATGACGAACGCGCCGTGCGCGAAGCTGCGCACGCCTATTGCCAGGAACGTTTGCAGACCCGCGTGCTGATGGCCGCGCGGCACGAGAAGTTCGACCGCGAAATCATGACCGAAATGGGCGCGCTCGGCCTGCTCGGCAGCAGCATCGAAGGCTACGGCTGCGCCGGCCTGAACCATGTCTGCTATGGCCTGGTGGCGCGCGAGGTCGAACGCGTGGACAGCGGATACCGCAGCGCGATGAGCGTGCAAAGCTCGCTCGTCATGCACCCGATCCACGCCTACGGCAACGAGGCTCAGCGCCAGAAGTACCTGCCCAGGCTCGCGACGGGCGAATGGGTCGGCTGCTTCGGCCTGACCGAGCCCAACCACGGCAGCGACCCCGCCAGCATGCTGACGCGGGCCAAGCCGGTGGACGGCGGCTACCTGCTCAAGGGCAGCAAGATGTGGATCACCAACAGCCCGATCGCCGATGTGTTCGTGGTCTGGGCAAAGAAGGAAGACACGGGCGGCAAGGTCGGCGGCCAGGAAGCGATCCACGGCTTCTTGCTCGAGAAAGGCATGAAGGGCCTGAGCGCGCCAAAGATCGAAGGCAAGATGAGCCTGCGCGCCAGCATCACCGGCGAGATCGTGATGGACGACGTCTTCGTGCCGGCCGAGAACATGCTGCCCGGCGTGAACGGGTTGAAGGGCCCCTTCGGTTGCCTGAACAAGGCGCGCTACGGGATCGCCTGGGGCGCGCTCGGCGCGGCCGAGTTCTGCTGGCACGCCGCACGCCAGTACACGATGGACCGGCAGCAGTTTGGCCGGCCGCTGGCGCAGAACCAGCTGATCCAGAAGAAGCTCGCCGACATGCAGACCGAGATCACGCTCGGGCTGCAAGGCTGCCTGCGGGTCGGCCGGCTGATGGACGAAGGCCAGGCGGCGCCGGAGATGATCAGTCTGATCAAGCGCAACAGCTGCGGCAAGTCGCTGGACATCGCCCGCGCCGCGCGCGACATGCACGGCGGCAACGGCATCCACGACGAATACCACGTCATTCGCCACATGATCAACCTCGAGACCGTCAACACCTACGAGGGCACCCACGACGTGCATGCGCTGATCCTGGGCCGGGCGCAAACGGGGCTGCAGGCGTTCTTCTGATGCGGCCGCTGCCAACAGCGAGGGCTGGCGGATGAATGACTTTCTGGCCCAGTTGGGCTTTGAGAGCTGGAAGGCGGTGGCGGCTGCCGTGGTGTTGCCGCCGGCCCCCTTCCTGCTACTGGTGCTGGTTGGTGCGCGATTGATGTTCCGGCGCCGGCTGCTGGCGTGGTTGCTGATCCTGCTGGGCGTGTTGGCGATCTGGTTCGGTGCGACCCTCGCGGCCGGCCATGTGTTGTCGGACTGGCTGCTCAAGCCGCCGCGCGCGCTGACGTCCAGCGACATCGCCGAGTTGAAGCGGGCGCCGAAGACCGTGGTCATGGTGCTGGGTGGTGGGCGGCAGCTGCTGGCGCCCGAGTACGGCGTCAGCAACCTCAAGCCGCGCACCGTGGACCGGCTGCGCTACGGCGTCTGGCTGGCGCGCGAGACGGGCCTGCCGCTGGGGTTTTCGGGGGGTATCGGGCATTGGTCGCCGGGCGGGCCGTCTGAAGCCGAAATCGCCGCGCGGATCACCGAGCGCGAGTTCGGCTCGAAGCTGCGCTATCTGG
>ENA-ORBV01017000-ORBV01017000.1-microbial-mat-metagenome-genome-assembly--contig:-NODE-17000-length-10472-cov-10.593074_pt1 | contig 10472 bp, 8 predicted proteins | sample MGYA00237777_ERZ505514 | MGnify/ENA primary metagenome ERZ505514 (study PRJEB26160, sample SAMN06269048) | microbial mat metagenome | isolation source: Oligotrophic lake microbial mat | place...
ATGTGTATAAGAGACAGGTGCAATTGAAACTCTTGATTACGGGGCTTTCGCTCCGTTTTAATTCAAAGTGCAACAGCGAGCACCCTGCAGGGTGCAATTGAAACCGTTTCTCGTACCTCCGTGCCGTCTGCATGAGCGTACGGTGCAACAGCGAGCACCCTGCAGGGTGCAATTGAAACCAGCGTCTCATAGAGCAATGGCTGAAACTTACGAAGTTGGTGCAACAGCGAGCACCCTGCAGGGTGCAATTGAAACCAGTACATTTTGCTTCGGAGCTAGATGTTCTTGATTGTGCAACAGCGAGCACCCTGCAGGGTGCAATTGAAACCATAACGTTTTCAGATATCCCTGCCAACGCATGCCGAAGTGCAACAGCGAGCACCCTGCAGGGTGCAATTGAAACCTCAGGGCAGGTTGAGCTCGGCAGATTATTGCAGTCGTGCAACAGCGAGCACCCTGCAGGGTGCAATTGAAACGGGTTGCTGACATTCGCCGGCGGAGTTGACTCGAAGTGCAACAGCGAGCACCCTGCAGGGTGCAATTGAAACAGAGATGACATTTGTACTTGGGAGTTCCAAGTTCTTCTTGTGCAACAGCGAGCACCCTGCAGGGTGCAATTGAAACCTTGAAAACGCTTTCGTGAAAGGGACTCTCTCACTTGGTGCAACAGCGAGCACCCTGCAGGGTGCAATTGAAACTTGCGACCTTCGGCTCTTCGGCGATCGACCTCTCGATGTGCAACAGCGAGCACCCTGCAGGGTGCAATTGAAACGCCATTTCTCCCCCCTTTCTAGATGCGGGTGGTGTCGAGTGCAACAGCGAGCACCCTGCAGGGTGCAATTGAAACACATGAGGTTCGAGGATGAACGTTCATTACTCGACGTGCAACAGCGAGCACCCTGCAGGGTGCAATTGAAACTCCCGCACGTCACCTCTATGTCCGGCTTCAGCCACGGTGCAACAGCGAGCACCCTGCAGGGTGCAATTGAAACGTTTCATCAAGCGTGCCCTGCCGCGCGTCATCAGGCGAGTGCAACAGCGAGCACCCTGCAGGGTGCAATTGAAACGGCCTTGCTAGTAATGCCAAAGGCCACATGCATAAAGTGTGCAACAGCGAGCACCCTGCAGGGTGCAATTGACCAGGCGTTTGGCACCGATACCACCAGCACATGGCGGCCGCAGAAGGCTGTGGCCTGAAAGGGACTGGCAAGAGAAGCCGCGCCCGAGCAGCGCGACTTGATAGAATGCCGCCATGAGCGATCTCAAGACTTCGCCGGGTGATGCCGCGCAACGCCCGACGGATGCACAGACTCTCGGCACTCCTGCGCCCAAACTGTCGCAAGATTCAAAGACACCGGGTGTTCCAACCACCAGCGTGCCGCCGCAGGCGAGTGCGTCCTCGGGTGGTGGCGGGCGTATGGCTGAAACAGTCGACCACCAACCGCGCGTCAAGAAGAACATCTTGCTGTTCTTCGTCCTCTTGGCGGTCGCTGCGGTTGCGGGGCATAGCCTCTCGAAAGAATCGTACAAGTACTTGCACGAGGACCAAACCTGGCCGATCAGTGTGCTAGCGGCTCTATCGGCGGTCTTGTTTGCGGCTGCGGCCTACATCCTGTATCGTCGTCGCTTCGAGCTGGAGGGGTGGTTGCCGCTCCTAGCCGTGATCCTCGGAATTCTCGCCGCACATTGGCTCGGGCTGAGTTTGCACGACTTGGCCCACGGGTCGCCGACGTGGGCTCTCGTGGCGGCATCGGCCGTTGGGCTCTGCGTAAGCATCTACTTGGCGGAGCGGATCGGCCAACACCTCACACTGTTTCGCACGTTGGATGTGCCGATCCAAACCCAGTGTTTCTTGCAAGCACGTCAGCGGAAGATCCGGGCGCTGGTGCTTGTTGTCTCGAAGAATCAGTTCCGGGTGCAACAACCAGTTGACAAGTCGGCTCATACCCTCGAGGTCGTAGACGTGAATCGAAAGAACGCGCCGAAGCCGAAGGACGGCGAGGAGGCGATTTCGAAACCAATCAGGCTGATGGGTGGCTTGCATCTAGACGAAGACATCGCAGCGGCGGATGGTTATGGATGGAATTGGCAACAGATTTTACGAGCCATCAAGCCGTACCACGATGCTGGAGATCTCAAGCAGATCGTGCTGATCGTGAGTAAGTCGAAGCCGAGCGATCAGTGGAACACACCCAAGCAGAAAGAAGTTGCCAGAGGCTCAGACGTCCAGTTCAAAGACTGCGAGAAAATATTACGACTATATTTTGCCGCTGACGTTGTCGGTATCGCATCGCATGACGTGAATCTTGAGGACTTTAATCAGATGATCACACTCTTTCGCGATAGAATCCTCGCGGACCTCGCCAAGACGCACAAGATCGATGCTAGTGAAGTGGTCTTCGACGTGACTGGGGGGTACAAGGTCGCGAGCATCGCAGGCGCGGTCCTGACGCTCAATAGCTCCGCCCTTTTCCAATACGTTCAGACAGAAGGCGAGATGAAACCCATCATCTATGACGCGCGCATTGATTTGCTCCCGCGCGTCGGCGGATAGAGTAACTCAAGGCGTCGTTATAATGGCACCACCGAACCCAGCTGCGGCGCGTCCGGTACGTGACGCTGGACCACCACCCCGCCGCCGAGTCGCGGATCGTGGACCGCTACCCAAGCGAAGGGATGTGCGAGGTGGCACAGGTGAGCGTAAAGCCAGACGGGGCCACGGCCGGAGAAGATCAGACCAAACTGCTCACGGCCGAACACTTCGGCCGGAAGAGCGATCGAAGAGAGTTGCTCCGGGCTCAGCGGAGTCGTGCCGACATCAAACTCGGCGAGCGAGAACGTGGGGAGCGATCGGGTTGGAAGCCAGCGGAGGGTCATGGTTCTACGCGGAATTGGGAGACATAATGCTACAGGGCTGCGGCGGGTTGTTGACCTTCCCGCAGATTCGATGCCACATTCTCGAATAATTCCTGAAGTGAGATTTCGTGCATTCCTAGCTTCCCTTGAGCGCCACGAAAGTTCGACGCGGTCAGAAATCTACAATGAGTGCTTGATGTGTTTCAGCAGCATGGCGAGCATCGTGCGACTGCGCTCGAACGATGGTTCGTTGGTTGCACCTGTCGAGGGGTACAGCCACGGGCTCGGCAATGCCGCCGCACGGAATCGCCACGTCCGCGGCTCGTTCCCGCCCACCGGGCCAAGGTTCTCGAGGTGGAAGAAGAACGGCTTTGTGTGTCGTTTTCCGACGGGGCTTTCCAGCGCGACCTTTTGTCTCTGAAGCTGGATCAGCCGCGGCAGCCCGAGGCATGCCTTCTCCGGACAGTGCTTGCCGTGCCCTGTACAAGTATCGGCCTGAGTGAAATCGCGATACGCGCACCCGATCTTGTCAATGGCGTGCCACGCGTCGCCAGCCTTGAACTCCAGTTGCAAGAGTTCCGCATCCTTGAATGATGCGGTCTGTGGTGCGGCTTGCTTGAGACGCGAGGTCAAGCGGAGCGACTTGCGGAGCCGATCGCCCGCACGCTCCACATCTTTGACAACATCTTCGCCGTTAAGAACGACTTCTTGCACGAGCCGAAGTGATCCCAGCCCGTTGCGGGATTTGGCACCAACTCCGCCGTACGTGCACAGCAGGCGCAAGGCCGCGTGAGCCTGTTCGAGGAGGAGTTCGGGCGAGATTTCGTAGAGTTGAAGGAGCGGATTGTCCTTGTCGCCATCGGTCTTCACCTTGTCGAGGAACAAGGCCTGCGCACGGATGCGGATGTTCCACCTTGCCCCAGGAGCGAGAAAATGGCGCTGCTGGCGTTTTGCGCGGTCCTGATCGTCCATGCCGTAGGTGAGGAACGCGTATCCGGGGGTGACTTGCGGTTTCAGTGTGATCCCGTGGGCTTGAGCGAACCGTCTATCAAACCGCAAGCGCTGTTGCCCCTGACTGTTGGTGTATGGTTCCTTGATCTGGCACAAGACCACTTCGTGAGAGCCGATGGGCTCGAGCGTGATTTGGACGGGGCTGGCAGCGTCGGTGCTTCCCCAGACCGATGCTTCCAGGCGGTGGAGCAGTTCGTAGGGCAGGTGCGCGGCGTGCATGGTGCGCCACCACCAGCGCAGCGCGCCCCGGAGCGTCGGCACCCGGAGTTCACAGTCGGCGTGGGCTTCGGCGACACGCTGACCGATCACTACGCTGGCCTCGGCACCGCCGAGGAACGCTGGCGTCTGCAACGCAATCTCGAACAATCTCTGATCTGGGGTCAGTTCAGCCGCAGGTGCCTTCGCACCAGCGAGGCGGAAGCGTCCGTAGTTCGCCACCGTCTTTGCGCCGGCGCCGGACGCGACGAGCGCGGCGTCCAGCGCACGCAACGCGGCACCAAGATCGGACGTGGCGATCGTCTTGGCGTCGTAATCCGCGGTGGCTCGCACGGCCCGCGGCGCGATCGCGAACTGCAGTGTGATATTCTTCGCGACTAGGAAGGGCACTGGGGTGGGATCATGCCAGTCCCCTGGCAGCTTCGCGTTGTCGGTGACTGTGGGTGAATCGCCACCGGGCCGACGGACCTGGATCTTTGCGTCGTCGAGCGAGCGCCCATCGGAGTACCAATGCCCCATGTGGGGCGTCATGACATCAGCGCATAGCGCGACAGGCGTCAGCGGAAGGGCGTCGAAGAAGACCATCGATCCGGTGACGAGCCGTGTTCGGTCGTCTTCGTCATGTTCGACGTGGGGATCGTGCCCGAAGATCCGCTCGATCTGCGATTTCAGCGCGGAGTCTGCGCCCGCCTGGCGCTCCATCCAGCTTCGGCACAGCCCCTTGACCGCACAGCCGGGGAGGTATGGCACACCTAGTGTCGGATGCCATTGGAAGCCGTTCTCGACGGGATGCTTGATGCCGAGCCCGGAGACAAACCTCCAGGTGTTGACGTAGGCCACGGCCTTGCCGCCGAGCGATTCGGCCAGCCTGCTGATTCGCCGCGTGCCGGTCGTGAGTTGTTCCGGCTCGCCGCAGGGCCAGAGGATCGCCCCGCGAATCCAATCGAGTTTGGCGTTGCCTGGTTCGTCGGGCCCTGGCACGCGCCATTCGCGGTCGTAGCCGTTATAGAACTTGTCGTACCACAGGCCACGGTGGGAGAGTTGCGTCAGCGCCGCATCCTGAGCTCCCTTGTACAGCGGTGCCGCCATCAGTTCGTCCTCCGAGTCGCGTCGTCAATGGATCCTCGGCCTTTGGGGATCAAGGCGCCGGCGAGCATTGCGAGCCACTTTGAGAAGACGAGCGATTCGGCCTGGGCTGCGAAGTATGTGTCGGCGTCATGCTTGGTGATCGCGTCGAGCAAGTTCAACGAATCGGTGGTGCCGGCGGTGACGCGAGGGAAGTCGAGCCCAGGCTCGAAAAGCCATCCGGCGAGCAAATCGGAGACGGCCTGATAGGCTCTTTTGTTCTTGCCGGTCCGGCTCGCATAGAACGCGACTGTTTGTCCGAGGCCGTTGCTCAGGATCATCGGCCCGAGGCCACGAGCGGCGGCACGCAGTTCGTTGCCGACAACGGCCGAGACGGCACCGGCTTCATGCGGTCGGGTGTCGGCCCCGAGCGTTGATGGCGGTGCGGCTGGAGGTTGGCGATTGCCCGCATGGGTGCTGCCCACGTTGTTGCGCGGTGATTGGACGGTCTCACTTGCGACGAGGTGCCGAAGGCCGTTGTGTACGTAGGCGGCGCGTCGCTGCTCGATGGTCTGCGAGCCTGGGTCACGAACGGGCGGGTTTGCAATGCGGGTCATACGACTGCTCCGGCCTTGGCACCCCGAACTGCGGTGATCTGACACCACCCCATGCCCACGGTTTCGTTGCCGCCGACCTGCAGGTACGGGTCCGGCTCGAAAAGCGATTCGATCGCGGTTCGCAGGACCTCATGGCCTTCGAGGGGCTTGTCTTTGTACCGCGAAGCCGACGCCGCAACATCGGCGTAAAGCAACGTGTCCGGCGGCAGAGTTTCCTCGTACCAGAGCGCGCCGGGCTCGACTGTTTTGTTTTCATTCAGCCGAATGTGCGCGGTCGTTGGCGTGGCCGTGCGGCAGAGCATGGCGAAGCGGTCGTCGCTTATGACAGTCAGTTGGTTGCTGAGCGCCTTGATGAATCCCTCCCGCTCAGAAGCCGGAACCAGCATTGCGATGGCCTTCGCGATCTCCGCGAGTGGTTCGTGATGGCACGTAGTAAATCGCAGTTCTTCGATGTAAAGCGGCTTGCCGGTTTTTTGGTGCGCGACAAGCGCGTCGACATCGGCGACATTCACAGAATCAAAGGTGACCGCGGTGCCGAGCCGCAGTGCATCGCGCTTGAACCGCGTCAAGATCGCGGGGCAGCAAACCCATCGGAAGTGCGTAGTCAGCGAACGCATCGGGAGCAGGAGGAGCTTTGCATCGCTGACGGCGAGCGCTCCAGCAAAGTCGCTCGGCTTCGGGGCACCCGTCGCCCCGGTTGTTGGGGGCGGAGGGCCGAAAACCGCGTAGACGAGCGGTTTATCGTTCTTCCACCGTTCCTCAGCCTTGCTTCGCATGGCACCACGGAGTGCCGAGCCGAATACGCATGGCCATCCGGTGTGGGCTTCGCGCTGGATGGGAAGATCGATCACGTCCACCGACGACCCGATGCCGGGGTGTACCTGCGTCACTGTGAAAAGTCCCATCATCGCCCTGTTCATTGCGCGCCTCCCGAGCTGATCTGATCGTTCCAGATGCCTACAACAATTTCGCCGCGGCCGAGCGGATCCTGATCGCCAGAATTGCCCCGGATTGATTGCCCGTGCAACTTAGCTATCCGAGCAAACCACTCCGGGTCGCTGCCAACGGCGCGGCAGAAGTAACAACTTCCGGCCGGAGTGAAGGACTCGACCGGACGAGGCGTCATCGTCGTCGCGTTCCAGCCGCCCTCGCGAACCAATCGACCTGTCGCGCAGCTGTCAATGTACATCTCGACGCCGCGGATCGTACCGCGCCACGACGTCGACGATCCATGCTGGTCATCAACGCGATGAAACCCAGGAGGCAAGTGCTCGCAACCTGCGTCGGCGGGCGAGTGCGTCACGAGGACCAGTATGGCAGTCAACCGCTTAGGCGTGCTGCGCGGCGCTGGGACGTCGCTTTGGACCCGGGGCGAAACGGTGATGTGCGCCAGACGGCCCTCGCCGCCGAAACGGATTGTCGCACCGTCGCACTTCCGCTGCAGATCGTCGGGTATCCCATCGACGTAGGCGACGATTCTGACACCGTTCTTTAGTCGTACGTGGCTGGTCTGGTACCGCAGCCCGTCGTGAACCGTCCGGAGCGAGTTGTCGCGGGCGATTCCGACGCGAGCGTCGTCTGCGACGAGCGCGTCCCGATCAACGAGTGACTCCGGTGGAGGAGCGTCGCCTCGAAGGACACTGCCCAATCCCTCCGCAGAACACCAGTGCCCGTCCAACGTCGCTGCTCCAAGCAATCCCGCCGCGTGCGGAAGTCTCACACTCGAGCCGAGGTCGCAATGCATGCCTTTCGCCGCCGGGTGCATCAGCGAAATCTTTCCAGTTTCCTTCGACCTCAGCAACATCGCCGGAGCCGGGAATAGGAGGTCGTTATTACGCTCGACGTAGGGCCCTCGCATGCGAAATGAACCGAACTCGGAGTTGGAATCATTGGGGTCCGAGACGCCGCTGCCGATGTACTGGCGTAGCTCGGCGTGTCTTCCTTGGCTGAATGCCAGCCAATCAACATCCTTCGCTTCACCGATCGCCGTGCGAATTGCGCCGGCAACGGTCCGTGCCGGCGGCGGGAAGTTGCTCGCCAACTCGACACCCCCGACCGTCGACCAGGGACGCGACTCCCGGAAAAACCAACTGTCGACGGGTTGAAAGGTCCACTTCATGACGCACCTCCGCGTCGTGCCGCGGACAAGAACCGGATGAGCATCGCTGCATCTTCGGTCAACTGTGAATCGCCAGGGTCGCTGCTTCCGCTCGTAGGTTGCAACGATTGCTCATAGAGCGGCTCGACGCTGCCCTTGGCTTGCTCCACCGAGACCGAACGCCCGCCCCACGAGTTGATGTAATCTGCGGTAAGAAGCGAGATTGCGACGTCTTTCTCAAGGCCCTGCAGCAACTTCAGGTGCTCACGGATCTTGAACAGGAAGCCGTGGCTGAAGCGGTCTGCGGCATCGACGTTGTCGACTCTTCCGCCCGAATCATGGGATTTCTCCGAGAGACTCAATTTCTCAGCCAGTGACTCGAGGACGAGTGTCTGCCCGTCCACAGCGTTCTCCCATTTCTGGACCCACTCGGCCGCGACCCCGGCTGGCTTTGTAAGGCGAATAGCGATGGCATCGCGGCCGCCCCGCGTCTTGGCAACCTCTTTCAGGAGTTCCTGGGTCTCGGACACAACGCGCGTCAGTGGTCGGTGCGTAGGAACAAAGTGCAATCCGGCGGAGATCGACCAGCCGCCCTGAACTCCATGCCTTTGGCCGGCGGCGACAAACGCGTTCCGAATGGCCAAGGCGCAGGCCGCTGCCCGCGCGACGGGCAGGAATGCGAGCACGTCATCGCCACCAGCGTAAAGCAGGAATCCGTCGTGCTCGTAGACGATGCCCTTGCCGTCAGCTCCGATGACGCTTCGCGTGAAATCGTGGAGCGATCGCGTCACGGGGCCGGGATCATCGCGATGTACCGAGAGCGAGCGTCCGAGTCCGTCGCCGTCCATCGCGAGCACCGCGTAGAAGGGAAACGGTCGCCCAAGCTTCAACGCTTGCAAGGCGGATTGTGCTCGCCGGGCTTTCTCCGGCGTGTAGTCAGTGAACAGATTCTTGTTCTCGAGCGCTACCTCATAGAAGGCGTGAGCGTCGAGTCTCGGTAACCAGGCGAAGTCCTTTCGCCTGGTCGCGGCGTCCTGAATGCACCGGATGTCGGTTGTCCACTCGCCGTGGTCAACGAGCGCTCGGGCCGCGTCATACAACTCACTCAGCTGTTCATACTTAGCTTGCTTCAGAATCGCCGCGAGCCATGGTGCCGCTGCCACCGTCTGGACCGAAGGAATGCCTGGAACCTCGTCCTGCCCGTTCGCAGGACGCTGGTCGTGCAGATTCCACCCGATGAGTTTCCAACCACTCATCTCGGCATTAAGTTCGACGAAGTACCGGGCGAACCGACGCTTCACGTACGCAACTGAACTCAGACACTCCCCTTCGCGCAGGTCCGAAGCGATCCCCGACTTTTTGCCATCTCGCAGATTGGACCAGAACTTGCGAACCCCTTCACCCGGTCCCTCGCCGGAAAGCTCCTGGAGATCTCCGATGACCATGCACTTGACACCGGGCTCACTTCCGAGAATCCGTGTCCGCCAGTTCTTGCGCCGGTCAAGTGGCTGGCCAGATCGGTCGTCGTGCATGCACCACGCGATCTCCCAGAATGGTTCCGGCTTAGAAAGCACGCCGACCTGGCGCAACCAAATGGCACGCGTCCGATCCCTGCAGGCGTCGGTGAGCCGAGGCGCAAGATCCTTTGTCCAAACAAGTTCTGCGAGCTCAATCCATGCGCGCCGAACATTCTTCACAACGACCTTCGGTTCGAACGTTTCTGGTACTTCTGCGCGGAATCGATTCGGGATCTCTCCCTGCCGCGGCACCCGACCCGACTGAGAGCCTCCCAGCCAATCAAGGTATCCGTCGGCCGGGAGCGGAAACACGATGCTCCCCGAACCGTTGACGACGGTTTTCATCGCAACGCCGGCGAGCCACGACAGCAGAAAAGACCCGGCCCAAATATCACGAGTTCGCCGCGCCTGCGCAACGAAGCCTTGGACCGGGCCGATGGTGAAGTCGAATAGCCGTTTGGCACCCACGTAAACTCCCCATTTCGATATCAGGAGATTGAACTTCTCCCGGTTGACGAACCAGAGTCTATGACAGTTCGAATACCGTTGCGCTTGTCCCCGCTGAGGTATCATAGGTCGTCGTTGAACGGCCTTTGGCCGTTTCCGCGCAGCGGAGTCTTACGCATCCACCGTCGCCGTAACAGGCTCCGCCACGGCCCCTTCTGGCCCTGCGTGTTGACCCAGCGAGTCATGTAGACGGCAGTCTTGCCGCCTTCCTCCCCGAGAGCAACAGTTTCGAACGCGGTCGCGCGAAAAGGGTGGTATGTGGCTGTTAAGCAGAGCAAGCAAGTGCTTGCAGGAATTCATTTTGCGAGTTCTGGCTAGCAGCCTGCTGCAAAATATAGAGTTTTGGATCATTTTCAAAAAACCGACGTGCCGTGGTGATCTGCCCCCACGGCTCGTTCCAAAGTCTATGTCACTGATTTGATCGCGTGGCAGTGCAGCTGAGCCATGCGGAGCGCAGCGCAGCATGGCTCAGCAGCACTGCGGCTCGTGAGCGTCTGCGGCGCTGGCGGGCGGTACCCCGGCTGCGGTGGGGCCTCACGGTGTTGTACTCTTGCCGCCACTGCTCGATCAACACTTGTGCCTCCT
>ENA-ORBV01017001-ORBV01017001.1-microbial-mat-metagenome-genome-assembly--contig:-NODE-17001-length-10472-cov-9.668302_pt1 | contig 10472 bp, 10 predicted proteins | sample MGYA00237777_ERZ505514 | MGnify/ENA primary metagenome ERZ505514 (study PRJEB26160, sample SAMN06269048) | microbial mat metagenome | isolation source: Oligotrophic lake microbial mat | place...
AGCACGTGCTGGCCGAGGGACGCAGCGACGTGCTCGTGGCCACGCTGCCGGCGGGCACGGCGCCTGCAGCGGTTACTTGACGACCATCACCGGCACCGGCACCGGCACCGGCACCGGCACCGGCACCGGCACGAAGACCACCTGCAGCGGCACCGGCACGAAGACCACCTGCAGCGGCACCGCATCGCCCAATTTCATGGCGCGAGCAGCAGCGTAGTGCGATGCCGCCTGGAAAGCGTCGTCCTGCAAATTGAGTGTGGTGCGCATGGGTTGAATGAGTTTGCGCGCGAATGACTGCAGCTCAACCCCACAAGGCGGCGCTGGGTGGCCCAACCATGCCACCTTCGTACTGCATGGCATCGGCCCGATCCAGGCGTTGCAACAATGGGCCGTCGAGGTCCACGTAGGCGCAGCGCTGCGCCAGTAGAAACGCCGGCGCCATGGCCAACGAGGTTCCGCACATATTGCCCACCATCAGGCCCAGACCCAGCGCGGTTGCCGCTTCGGCGAGCGCCAACGCCTCGGTCAGGCCACCACATTTATCGAGCTTGATGTTGATGTACTGGTAACGCTGTGCCAACTCGGCCAGGGTGGAGCGATCGGTGCAGGATTCGTCGGCGGCCAAGGGAATCGGCGAGTGAAAGTCAGCCAGTGCTGCATCGGCTCCAACGGCCAGCGGTTGCTCGACCATCTCCACGCCCAGAGCTGCCAGGTCGGGCAGCAATTGCGCCAGCAATTGAAGGCTCCAGGACTGGTTCGCATCGACCACCAGCCGCGCCGCCGGGTGTTCGGAGCGTGCCCAGCGCACCACGTCGAGATGGCGCAGCGCATCCACCTTGAGCTTGAGCAGCGGGTAGCCATGCGCCGAGCGCAACTTGCGCCGCGTGCTGGTTTCGTCGCCCAGGCCAATGGTGAAGGCCGTGAGCAGTGGCTCCAGCGGACGACAGCCGGCGCTGCGCCATGCCGCAATCCCGCTGCACTTGGCCAGCAAGTCCCACAGGGCGCAGTCCAATGCATTGCGCGCGCCGCCGCTCGGAAGACCTGGCAAGGCGGCGGCAAACTCGTCGGCGTCACGCCGCGTGTGCATGAAAGCGGTGATCTGCTCCGCCATGCTCCGCGGGGTCTCGCCCGCGTAATCCACACCGGCCGCTTCGCTGCGACCACGGTGGCCTTGCGCATCGGTCAGCGTCAGCAGCAGCACCGGCTGCTCGGTGATCACCTCCCGTGCAATTTCGAATGGCTCCAGCATCTCCCAGAGTTCGACGCTGGTGTGGGCGTTGATCACGGAGCCAGCAGGACGTTGGCAATGGCTCGCACACCACCGCGCATCGGATCCACTACCGGCAGTTTCAACCGGTCCGACAGAGGCCGCGCATAGTCCGACCACTGGGCATCCGACAGGCTCGACGAGTTGATACTGATGCCAACGCAGCGCACCGCCGCGTTGGTCAGGCGTGCGGCCTCGACATACCGGTCGATGGCATGTTGCAGGTCGGGAATCGGGAAATCGGGGTAACCCTCGATGCTCACGCGCGACGGGTCATGGCACAAAACCAGGGCGTCGGGTTGCGAGCCGTGCAGTAGTCCCAACGTGACACCGGCATAGGCCGGATGGAACAGGGCGCCCTGCCCCTCGATCACATCCCAGTGCACTGCATCGTTGTCCGGCGACAGGGCCTCAGCCGCGCCGCTGACGAAGTCCGAAATGACCGCATCCACCGCCACGCCTGCCCCGGCGATCATGATCCCGGTCTGGCCGGTGGCACGGAATGTCGCGGCACCACCCTGCTCCTGCAAGGCAAGGGTCAGTGCCAGCGCGGTGTATTTCTTGCCCAGGGCGCAGTCCGTGCCCACCGTGAGTACCCGCTTGCCGCTGCGCTTGCGCCCAGTTGCGGCTGGGAAGACCTGGTCCGAATGGCGCACATCGAGCAGCCGCGCGCCGCTGCGCTGCGCTGCTGCGACCAGGCGCGGAAACGAGGCAAGCCGCGAATGCAGGCCACTCACCACATCCATGCCGACATCCAGCGCCGCCTCGAGTTCCCCCAGCCAGTGCTCCGGCAGCACACCACCGACGGCGGCCACGCCGATCACCAGAGAACCGGCGCCCAAGGCGCCCGCCTGTGCCGGGCTGTACCGTGGCAAATCGAGCGAGACGGTTGCCGTGGGCAGCGCCCACTCGCCCATCACGTCGTCACGGCACCAGTCCCGCAGTCCGTATGCGGTCTTGGCATCCGACTTGAGTTGCACGTCCGCCAGAAACAGGAGATAGGGTTTGCGAAGTTGGTGCATGGATACCTGCGTTCTGGACACGTGGGCCAACGGGCGCAATGTCGCGACGTCGGCCAAACTGGAGCGCACAAGAATAGGGCAAGTTGCAACGCCAGGCACCTATCCGAGGCGCAGGTGGCGCCATCCGCAGCCCCAGCGGGTAGGCATCAGCAAGGCAAGAGGCATCCATTGGCCACGCCGCATATCCCTTTGGGGATGGATCAGCGCAGCCAACGGCATCCGCGCGGTATTCTGCCGAACACACATTCACGGTGCGAAGTTCTTGCAGCGTGCCCGGTCAGCAATCCCTTTGGAGAAACGAATGAAAAATACAGTCCGCTCATGTGGCATCTTGCTACTTGCCGTGGCGGGTGTTGGCACCATGAGCGGCCTGTCCCCGGTGTGGGCACAGGACGCAACCTTTGTGCTCAATTCACGTGAAAACGGTGCGCCGAGCTACAACCCTATCAAGAGTACCAAGGTCAACCTTGGCATCAAGCTGATTTTTGACCGCCTGGTGGACCAGGATGCCGACCAAAGCTTCCACGGACTGTTGGCTACGTCCTGGGAGTCCACCGCCGATGGCATGAGTTGGACTTTCAAGCTGCGTCCCGGCGTCAAATTCCACGACGGCGAACCCTTCAATGCCAAGGTGATCGAGTGGTGGATCCCGAAGTTCAAGGGCACCGAGAACGCCTTCATGGCCGATGCCATCGACCGGGTGGTGGTGGTGGATGATCTGACGGTGCGCTTCGTCATGAAGAATCCGGACCCGAGCCTGCTGCTCAACCTGGCCAGCAGCTTCATGGGCATTCCGTCGCCCAAGGCGTATGACGCGCTGGGGGACAAGTTCGGCGTGACCGGCGCCGTCGGCTCCGGACCCTTTCGCATGGAAAGCTTCACGATCGGGCAACAAACCAAACTCGTGCGCAATGACGACTACAAATGGGCTTCGGCGCTGTCCAAGAACCGGGGCGCGGCAAAAATCGGGCGCCTGACCCTGCGCGAAATCGGCGAAGACTCGACCGCGTTTCTGGAACTCAAAACCGGTGGCGTCGACATGCTGATGGGCGTATCGAGCGACTTTCAGCCGAGAATCCGGGAAGAAAAATCGCTCAAACTGGTGGTGCTGCCGGGCACAGAGGTGTTCTACATGCCAATCAATACCTCGGTTGCGCCGTTCACCGACATCAAGGTGCGCGAGGCCGTGGCCCTGGCCGTGAACCAGAAGGAAATCATGTCCGGCCTGTTCGGCAATACGGGTGCGGTAGCCAACAACTTCCTGATCAGTTCGCTGCCGGAGAGCAAGATCGATCCGAAGTTCAATATCAGCTACAACCCGGATCTTGCCCGCAAGCTGCTCGACGAGGCCGGCTGGGTGCCAGCTGCCGGTGGGGTGCGCGCCAAGGCTGGCGTGCCACTGACCGTCAAGTTGTGGACCCAGAACGGGACGCAGTTCAAACGTGTCACCGAGGTGATCCAGGCGCAACTCAAGACGGTGGGTGTGAACGCGATCATCACCATCCAGGACCCGGCGTCGATCAATGCGATGTACCGCAAAGGGATCGACCACCAGCTCGCGGTGCGCAGTTATGACTACACCAACGCCGACATCCTGGACTGGTTCTTCAGCGGCAAACGCCTGGGTTACCCGAACGTATCGATGTGGAATGACCCGAAGGCGGAAATTCTCAACGAAAAGGCCATGAAGGGCTCGCGTACCTGGGAAGAGCGCGTGACCAACTTCAAGGCCTACCATGAGTACGTGCAGTCGCAGTGGGTCTACGCACCCATCTACCAGCCCACGCAGGCATTCGCCTTCAACCAGACGCGCCTGTCGGTTCCCGACACGGTGCGCGGCACCCGGATGACCGTGCAGTCCATCATGGACGTCGAAGTCAAGTAAGCGGCAACAGGCCGGGATACACGCACACCAAGACGGACTGTGTTCGGCTTCCTGGTCAAGCGCCTGCTGCTGCTGTTGCCGGTATTCCTGGCAGTTTCGGTCGTCATCTTCTTGATCGTCCACCTGGTCCCCGGCGATCCAGTAGACCATCTGATACAGATTGGCTCGACGCCCGAACAAAAGGCTGCGTTGATCGCCAAGATCGGGCTGGACAAACCGCTGCTGGTGCAATACGGTGCCTGGTTCATGAAAGTCGTGACCGGCGACTTCGGCGATGCGATCGTGCTGCGCCGCCCGGTCGCCGACCTGATCGCCGAAAACCTTCCGCACAGCCTGTGGTTGGGCGGATTGGCCTTTGTTTTCTCGACCATCGTGGGCGTCGCAACCGGCGCGTTGGCGGCAGTCTACAAAGACAGCTGGATCGACCGCGGCGTGATGATATTGATCCTGCTGGGGTCTACCGTACCAAGTTTCTGGCTCGGCCTGTTGCTCATTCTCGTGTTCGCCGTACACCTCGGGTGGTTCCCGGTCTCTGGCGCACGCAACTGGACGGCGCTGGTGTTGCCCGTCATGACCATCGGCTTGCAGGGTGTGGCTCTGGTCTCGCGCGTCACGCGCGCCGCGATGCTCGACATCGCCCGCAAGGACTTCGTGCTGCTGCTGCATGCCAAGGGTGTGTCGCGGCGCGAAATCCAGTTGCGCCATGTGTTGCGCCACGCCTTGTTGCCGGTGGTCACGATTCTGAGCCTGCGCGTAGGCTGGATCGTGGGTGGTGCCGTCACCATCGAGTTCGTTTTCGCCCGTCCCGGCCTTGGCTCCTTGCTGATCACCGCCCTCAATCAGCGTGATTACCCGGTCGTGCAGGGCTGCCTGCTGATGCTGGCGATGGCAGTGATGCTCGGCACCCTGCTGGGCGACATGGTGCAGGCGGCGATGGACCCACGGATCCGGGAGAACATGCAATGAAAGTCCTGCAGGCATTGCCCGGCGGCTCGGTGCTGGGCACCTGGCGTGGAGGGCTGGCGTTTCTGGTGCTGCTGGTGATCGCCCTGGCTGCGGTATTCGCGCCCTGGATCGCGCCTTACCCATACGACATCCAGAACCTGGCCGCCACCAACAAGGGTCCGACGCTGGCGCATTGGCTCGGCACCGACGAGTTCGGCCGCGACGTGTTGTCGCGCATCATCTACGGGGCCAGGACCTCGCTGTCGGTCGCCCTGGCAGCAATTGGCGTGTCCCTTACCGCCGGCATGTGTCTGGGCGCCGCCGCCGGATACTTCGGTGGTGCGTTCGACCGCGCCGTGACGGCTGTCGTGGACCTGACCTGGTCGTTCCCGGAGGTGTTGATCGCCTTGATCTTCATCGCCATCCTCGGCCCCGGCCTGACCAGCACCATCATCGCCATCAGCATCGCCTACCTGGCACAGTTCGCCCGCCTCACCCGGGCCCAGGTCATGACCATCAAGAGCGAGACCTATGTGGAAGCCGCTACCAGCTTGGGCGCGGGGCACACCCACATCATGGTCAGCCACCTGCTGCCCAACACCCTGACACCAGTCATCGTGGCCGGCATGCTGGCCACCGGTGACGCCATCATCCTGGAGGCGACGCTGGGGTTTTTCGGTCTTGGAGTGCAACCCCCGTCACCAAGCTGGGGTGCCATGATGAGCAGCGGCACGGCCCAGATCTTTATCGCACCCTGGACCATCCTCGGCCCTGGCCTGGCGATTTGTATTGCCGTCATCGCCATCAACCTGTTTGGCGACTCTTTAATCGACGCCATGGACATCCGCAACCGGCTGAGGGACTATTAACGTGACTGCCTCCACGCGCACGGCGTTCGCTGTCCCCCCGAGGGGGCCGTCAGTCCCTTCGGGGCGGCCGGGCGGGACTGACATGGCATTCCTGAGCGTGCGGGAGGTGTCAGTACAGATCGGCAAGATGGAGTTGATCGACCGCATCTCGCTGGACATCGAGAAGGGCCAGATCCTGGGCTTGGTGGGCGAGTCCGGTTCGGGCAAGTCGCTTACGGCGATGGCCATCATGGGCCTGCTGCCGCTGATTGGCGGGCGCATCAGCCACGGCAGCGTCACCCTGGACGGTACCAATCTGATGACCCTGCCAGAAGCCGACTTCCGGGCCTTGCGCGGACGGCGCATTGCGCTCATCACGCAGAACCCCATGACCTCGCTCGATCCGATGCTCCAGGTCGGCGCCCAAATTGACCAGGTCGCGCGTTTGCACCTGGGCCTTGGCGCCGAGGCGGCCAAGACGCGCAGCATCGACCTGCTGCAGCAACTGCGCATACCGAACGCAGCGCTGGTCTATCTGCAGTACCCGCACCAAATGTCGGGCGGCATGAAGCAGCGCATCGTGATCGCGATGGCGCTGGCCGGTGACCCCGACCTGATCATCGCCGACGAGCCGACGACGGCGCTGGACGTGACGATCCAGGCGCAGATCATCCAGATCCTGGTTGACCTGGTGCGCGAGCGCGGTCTGGCGCTGCTGCTGATTACCCACGACATGGGCGTGGTGGCCCAGGCCTGTGACCAAGTCGTTGTGCTGTACGCGGGACGGGTGGCCGAAAGCAACGCGGTGAATGCCATCTTCGCCCAGTCCGCCCACCCTTATACGCGAGCACTGATCGCCTGCATCACACGCGCCGGACAGGCCGCCGGCAGCCTGACCGGGATTTCAGGCCTGGTCCCCAGCGCCGCCAGTTACGCGGCTGGTTGCCGCTTTCAACCCCGCTGCACTTTGGCCCAGGCCATCTGCAGCGACGTAGCGCCGGCACTGCAATCGCATGGGCAGGGCCGGGTCTCGTGCCACTTTCCGCAAGGAGCGCAGCATGGCTGAAGCCGCCGCCAAAAGCGCCAACCTGGTCGAGGTGCGCACTCTGAGCAAAATATTCACCACCCGCGCCAGCCTGTTCGGACGCCAACGCAGCATGACCGCCGTCGGCGACGTCACGCTCGATATTCCCAGAGGACGGGTGACCGGCGTCGTGGGCGAATCCGGTTGCGGCAAGTCGACTCTGGCCCGGCTCGTCTTGCGCCTGCTCGAAGCCACGCGCGGCCAGGTCCTATTCGACGGTGTGGACCTGGCGAGCCTGCCGGGCAGTGCCTTGCGACAGCTACGCCGGCGCATGCAGTTCGTGTTCCAGGATCCCTATTCGTCCATCGACCCGCGTTACAGCGTCAGCCGTGCTCTACTCGAACCGATGCTGGTGCAGGGCAAGACGCTGGATGCAAAAAAATCGGTCGAACACGTACATCGCCTGATGGCCATGGTGGGTTTGAATCCGGCACTGGCGCGTAGTTACCCGCACCAGCTCTCGGGCGGCCAGAAGCAACGTGTCGGCATCGGCCGGGCGCTGGCACTGCAGCCCGAGTTCCTGGTGCTGGATGAACCTACGGCGTCGCTGGATGTATCCATACAGGCACAAATCGTGGCCTTGCTGGAACGACTCAAACAGGACCTGGGCCTGACCTACCTGTTCATTTCGCACGACCTGGGCCTGATCCGATACTTCTGCGACCGCATCGTCGTGATGTACCTGGGTCGGGTGGTCGAGGTGCTGCCGACAGCCAACGCCGCGCCCAGACATCCCTACACGCGCGCCCTGATGGACAGCACGTTTGAGCCCGACCCTTTGCGTCGGCGAGTCATCAACCGTCTGAGCGGGGAGATTCCGGACGCGTTCAACCTGCCTTCCGGTTGTGCTTACGCGCCGCGCTGTCCGAATGCGACCGAGCGTTGTCGTTCCGAACGCCCCGCGATCGCCTTCGACGGCGGACACGCGCTGGCCTGCCACCACCCGCTGCAGTAGTCGGCACAGACATGGCCAGGCCATTCACCATCCTCACGGCTGAGGCCTCGCACGAGACCAACACGTTTTGCAAACTGCCCACGACCTGGGCTGACTTCCTGCAGCGTGGCGTGTTGCTCGGGCAGGACGCGGTCGAAGCGCGGCAACACGCCAACACCGAACTGGCCGGTTTCCTGGACGCCGGACGTGACTATGGCTGGGAGCTGGTGCACGTGCTCAGCGCCCATGCCCAGCCGGGTGGGCCGGTCACGCGCGACGCCTTCGAGCGATTGACGGCACCCATTGTGGCAACCGCTGAAGAGCAGTTCCGCCTGGGCAAGCTCGACGGCATCTTGCTGGGTTTGCACGGCGCCATGGTGACCAAATCTTTTACGAGGTGTTTGGAGCCACCGTGTAGTTCCACTCGCCGTGGAATTCGTGGCGAATAAGTCGGATCGCGGCGAAGTCCTTGTCGCTGACTTTGACCCCGGTGGGGTAGATGGTTCGATCGATCGCTGCGCGCACCTTCAATCCCTTGCGCGTGGTGGTGGCGGCGATCAGGTTGACAATGACTTCGTGACTGATCAGTGGCGTGCCTCGCCAGTTCATGCTGATGTACGAGAACAGGCGATGCTCGATCTTGTTCCATTTGCTCGTGCCTGGAGGGAAGTGGAGCACGCGGATGGGCATGGCCAGCTCATCGGCCAAATGCTGCAGTTCGAGCTTCCATAGTCGCACCCTGGAGCCGTTGCTTCCTCCGCCATCGGCGGTAATCGTCAGCTCTTTGGCGCTCGGATACAGCTCCTGACCCATGGACTGCCGCCAGCGGCGAATGGTGGCCACTGCAAAGCTGGAGGTATCGTGATCGGTGCCCACGCTCACCCAAGCGCTATTGCTGCCCAGGTCGTACACGCCGTACGGGTTGGCCCGCCCAAGCTCTGGGTCGATGAAGTCGTGGACCTTGACTTGCTCGGGCTGTCCTTCGGGGTGCCACTCCTTGCCGGCGTTCTTGTACTGACCAACCAGTTCCTTCTTCTTCGTGTCCACGGAGATGACCGGTTGGCCAGCATTCAACGCCGCACCCACCTTGTCGTTGATGTACTCGAATTGAGCGCCTCGGTCGGGGTGATCGCCACCTTCCAATGTCTTGCGGTTGCCTTGCAGGCTGTAGCCGAGTTCCTTCAGGAGCACGCCTACAGAGACGTGGCTGATGGGGTGTCCGCTGGAGGTGAGCTCGCGGGCCAACTGCATAAGACTCTTGCACGTCCAGCGCAGCGGGGATTCGGGGTCGCCTCGTGTGGTGGGCGCTGAGGCACAGGTCACCCGGATTCAAATCGAGCGACTGCACCCGCACCACGGGAGAGTCGCTATAGGCCTGTGCGCCGTTGCGCCCGTGACCAGGGGCGGGAGCCTTCGCCTTTGCTCCATCCTTTGCTCCATCCAGATCGGCTTGGGCCGGCTTGGCGCCAGCGTCGGGCGCCACATCGCCTGCACCGCCAGCTTCGGGTAGTGCGAGCAAATTGCGCTGGCTCTCGGTGCTGGCGCCAAACAGCATGTTGCGAAAGCGCTTGATCGATGTCTTGGCGCTCTGCAGCGCCTGCATGACGTACACAAAGGTACCCAGCACCCCCTCGAGCAGCTTGTACTGCTGCAAGGGGAAGCTGGTCTTGGCCAGCGCCAGGATCTCGTCGAGTTCGGCCTGCGTCGCGTTGACGATCTCAGGGCGCTTCATGCGCCAATGCGGCACAGCCGCTGGCGAAAGTCCCGCACCAGCGGGTAGCCCAGCACCTGCTTGATCGGCCGGTTGGCCAAGTGGTGCATGTCGTCCTTGCCGCGCCCCGTGGTCTCCCCCAGGCAGGTCCAGTTGGCCGCCTTGTAGCAGGTGCCGGCAAAGCGCCCTGGGTCGATGAAGGTTTCCAGGAAATAGATCGGGTGCGCGTACAGGCGCTGCCAGTCCCCTGAGAGCATCCGGGCCATGCGGCCCAGAATGTGCGAGGCCAGGTGGGGCACCCTCACCCAGGGCAGGATCAGAAAGCGCGTGTTGTAGGCCAGCATCCTGATGTTGGCCAGGCGTTCCTGCTTGCTCCAGCCAATGAACCGGTCGCGGCTGCCCAGGTGGCGCGGTGCCGAGGACCACGCCACGCAGGCAATCGGCCGCCCCCGGGCATAGGCCAGGTATTTCAGGTGTTCGCCCACCGGCTGCACATACCCCAAGTAGTGGTGCTGGTGCACCAGGCTGTTGAACAGCGCCTCCTCGGGGGTGCGGCGCACCTGGCGCAACTCGATCGTGCCAAGTTCGGCAAAGCTCACCCGCAGTGGCTCCTGCTCAACGCTTATTGGCACTATTTGTTTGCGATCAACCATCGGGTTGCGTTGCACCCGGCGCACCTCGGGCAACGCGATCAGACCTCGGCGGTGCAGCATGAGCATCATGGAGCGGCACACCATGTCGCGCATGGCGCCGTTGGCCTGCACCCAGTTCCAGGC